>Ga0105054_10002862_pt1 | contig 27228 bp, 19 predicted proteins | sample BON02_FD_78091 | JGI IMG/M metagenome (GOLD analysis project Ga0105054, IMG submission 78091) | Freshwater microbial communities from Lake Bonney liftoff mats and glacier meltwater in Antarctica - BON-02 (megahit assembly) | ecosystem: Environmental > Aquatic > Freshwater > Ice > Glacier...
ACACCTTGGTCGATATATCGATTGACTACTTTGTTGATTTCAATTCGAAGTTTTTCAGTCACCTCTGTCTTCTTTGGTTTCATCATTTGGCCCATTACAGAAACAATATCCTGCCCACCTTGAGGCCTCGCATTGGCGGTATCTAAATCATGCAACGTAACATCCTGAACAATCTCCTTTTTCTTATGGACGTCTCCTTTTGGAATAGGAACATACTCTTCAGCCTCTAAATCGAATTCAGTCGCATAGGCATCGGACCTGCCGACACGTTTAACGGCACCCGAATTAGCCTCAACATAGATCACATCTCCAGGAGTGACTTTCTCTTTTTGTAGGGCATCGTAAATGCTCGGATCTAATTTCAGCTGCTTGGCACCCTTGGTAGTCTTTAACCCGATAATAACGTGGCTTATGGTCTTGCCGTATCCTCCAAGATCGTTCTCCGTTTCAACAGGTTGAAGCAGCGTGACTTCTCCTTCGTACACTTCCTTTTGTTCTTTAATCCGAAGTCCAATAGCACGTCTAAAATTTTCCATAAGAATGGCTGTTTTCTTCACTTCGCTCGAGTATACATCGGATCCAACCATCGGACTAAATTTTGTTAGGTGAAACCACAGACTTTTGAAAAAAAAACTTACCAGAAGGGAACTTTTGGACCAAGTTCTTGCGCTATGCCAAGAGCCAACGCCGTCTTTCCTGTGCCAGGTGCACCTGCAAGTAGTAAAGCTCTACCAGCCATTTTCTTAGATTTGATCAAATCCACAACCACCCCTGCAGCCTATCAAAATATGAGCTCGGATATATATACAATAACCACCAATAACACTTACCTCTCGTGCCTTTTCTTGACCTACCAGTCCTGAGCCAACAGGCATGGCGCTACCATCCTCGTTCAACCCCAATCCTTTGACATGAGTGTGAGCAGCGATGCGTTGCACTTTTGTAGTGGATTTTACTTCTTCGATCTAGCAACAATTATAAATTAATCTCAAGGCGTCACTCACTCACTCACCTTCATCTTCTGGAACAAAGATACACAAATAAAAATTGTCGTTAATCTTTACACTTGGGTTTTAAAATAAAATACACCAGAAGGTATCGAGGATGGACAAGAAAAGGAAGCTGGTGGCTGAAACCAGTCGCCTCAATAGGGATAAAAAGAGACAAGAATTCCGTGAGTTAAAAGAGGCGAACGGTAAGATGAAAGCTGAACAAGAATGTTTGAAAGAAAGACTTGAACTTCTGAATCACCAAGTCGAGCATCAGATTCCGTCTACAGAGTTAGAGTTGCAACAAGAAAACAATTCTTTGAAGGAGGAAATTAATAAGCACAGGATTTTCATTGATCAATTTGCAAAACTGATAAGGAACTGCGATAACTTCTCTGGAAAGAGATCTCTTCTTAACGAGGGAGTCGAAGCAGCCCATGCATATGTCCAGGCGTTAACAGCAGAATCTCAAACGAAATGGAAACCATTACTAAGTCCTGAACCATTTAATATCCCTCTGGACGATTTTGGGATGCGATATTGTATTGAGGAGAATTTTCTCGGGTGTAGAGGCGGAAGGCGATTTAACTTGCGAATCGATTTTAAGTTTCCCGCTGTAAGTGCCAAACAACTAAGTGATTTTTACTGGGCTGTATGGAATAGCCCAGAAGAGCAGCAGCAATTATATGGCGTTAAATCAATGGAGCTGGAAAAGGTGGACATGCCCGACGATGACACAGTGTTGCTCTACAATCGAAAGACGTGGAATACTAATTTACACTCGCAACAAGATAAATCCTGGAGAGCCAAGGACCAAGATGCTGTTTTTATTTGCAACCGACATGAATCTGTGGCCCCTAAATCGGTACTAGTGCCTCCTCATATGGAAGGCGATAGTTTCGTTGGAAATACCAAAGTCATTACCATTGCGATGACTTCAACTCGCACCACTCGTGAAACATTTGAAACATACCAGCCTGATGATAAATCTGCTGATCACATCACCTCGATTATTTCCCAAGGGGCTTCATGCTGGGATGATGATGATGTAGGTTGCTCTCGAATGATTATGGTGCTCTCATACCCTGAAGAATACAGGTGGGTGGATGTCAGCTTTTCAGATGTAGTGGAAAGTGAAACTGAGGAATATGGGCGAGCGGGTTTACCGTTTTGTAAATTGCTTTTAGGAATTGCATCCAGGGTTCGAAGCGTTCTTAGCGGCGCAGAATCTATTTGAACTAGATTATACGAACATGTTGATATTTAATATTTTGATATCGTAATAACAGTAAAACCAAAAGTATATGTTTTAAAATACTACAAACAGTGAATAAAAGCCACGATTGCTACTTCCAAAACCAAAATTCACAGACATTCTGAACTGATTTTTTATGGACCATTGTGTCGAAGTTGAACCCTGCGTCGTCTCACTAGGAATGCACGAAGCGCAAAGTACGCTGAATAAGGCTACAGAATATCTTGCCAGACAGCAATATGAAGAGGCCTATGACTTGTTTAGATCAGTGCTTGAAAGATATCCCAAGGTGCAGAAGTATCCCCATTTCCAACTTCAGCTGGGCCAAACATTAATAGGACTCGGAAAATTCCAACAAGCCAAGTTTGAGTTGAAGGACATTGTTGGAGATAATAGTGGTGCCTCTGTTTGGTTGGCGTATGGAAACAGTTTACTCGGTTGTAAAGAGCACGAAGACGCCATCACTGCTTTGCGAAAGGCGCTTTCTCTTGATGAGTCGTTGATAGGAGCCAAGCTGTCTAAAGCACAGTGCTTGCTTTCTTTGCATAGGTTCCAAGAAGCTTATGCATTAATGGCCCCAGTGGTGAGCATTTCCCCGACGCTTCCAGTGCATAAAGTATTTTTGTTTTGTTGCTCCAATTTAGGTAGAGAGCCTGATGGTTTGGCTTCGGCAGAGTTTATGTTTAAAGCTCTTTCAACTGGACAGCAGACGGACTATTGGCACTGCTCAGATAAAGAGACTGTTGGTGTGCTTTCTCGTACGTTTCGAAAATGCGCTAGCAACCTGAAAAGCTTGACACTGTGGCAGAAGGCGTGTGTTGTCGAACCATCTGCACAGAATATTCTAGGATTGGGAATACAATATTTAAATATCGGAGATCTGGATGGGAGTGAAAAAGCATTTAAGCTTGCTGCGCATTTGAACAAAACGGAGTGGCAAATTTATTATTATCTCGGTATTGTGGCTTTCCGAAAGAATGATTTCAGTACCAGCGCCTCGCGGTTTCAAGAAGCAATAGATCATTTATCACCTCTCGGGAATATCGCCAATAAAGTTTCCCGTTTGCAATTATATCTTGGTATTTCGTTGCTCAATGATGGAAATGTTTCAGCGGCACGTTATTGTGTGAATCAGTCAGCTCACGGTGCAGGTCCATTAAAAAACAATGCTCGTCTGTTACTTGCTGCGATGGATATTAGAAATAAGAACCGAAAGAACGCAATGTATATAATGAATATGGTTAGAAGAGATGTAGAGGATTTGGTATCCGAAGGAAACGGAAGGGGAAATGCAATAGCGTGTAATTTAATCACCGCCGATTTGGCACGCTCCATGTATACGGACACAATCGTTGTTGACAATGAAAAAAAGTTATATAAACTATTCGAATTGGAAAGGTCTTGTTACAGAGGCATTTTGAAACAGCAAGCGTCCCACGAATTGGCTTTGTTAAGACTTTCCATTCTTCCTGAATACCACCGAGGAGTAGTTGAAAGATTTCAGTCTGCGATGCCGAGTCGACGAACAGAGGAGCGACCCCTCGTCGATAACAGTCATTTGCGTCACTCTATGAATAGCCGCCGCCAATTATTAATGGTAGAAGAAGATGAGACAGCGGACGAAGATCAATTTTGGGCCATTGAATTTTAAACATGGATTTTGTATTTAATTTATTAGTAAAACTTCAGTTCAATTCACTATCTCTTAAAAACAAGATTATCTTTTTGAAAGGAAAGAGCCTGATGGGTCTCTGTGAGAAATCAATGTTTTCATATTGCTCATGAAAAATGAATGAAGTAGATTGGAAGTAAAAGGTTATAAGTTAGAAGATACCACAGAGATATCATCCAGATATCCAAGGAACAAAAAGGTGATAATTTGAAGTGCCGAGCATGCTCCGATCAAATAGAGACGCCGTTTGTGTCCTGCTTCCGTTCCATGTGTTGGCTTCAGAATCACTTTGTTGAGTGTCTGGTACACAAAGAACCCCTGACACAACGCAGCATATACTAATAACGTGCTGTATACATATGATATACCAGCCCTGCCACAAGCGATTCCTATCAACAGAGTGAGACCCAGACCTATATATTTATAAGAACTGTAAATCAGCAAGTCAGCCGTTGCTATTGGGTTTTTCATCGTCATCGTGTATAGGCCCCCTTTCATTAGACACAGTTCGACAAATAAAGTCAATGTACAGGTGCTAAATGTTTTTTCAAGAATTTGAGGGTTGCCTTGACCTCGTAGACCGCCAATACAAAGTATGTAGGACAGAAATAGCATCACAGGAAGATACAAATCGGGAGCATTAATGTCTCCAACAGGTGGGGCAAAACTTGGAGCATTTGTATCACCTATTTGAATTCTTCCCCAGTCTACATGACGCCATGGGAAAATCAGCAATTGAGCCTTTTTAAGAACGTATTTGTTGTCCACATGGAAATAGTACCGTAGGAGGTTCCATACGCCGCTCGCTCCAGGCATCATGTAATCTTGGACCTCTGCAAGCTTCGAATTGGCCATACTGGACACCAATGGATTGTTCACTGCGCTAGTAAAGCTAGTGGCTACCTCCTGAAAACCCCCAGGGAATGGCATTTGCTGACCGTATTGCTGGTACGCCTGTTCTGGCTGAGGGTACAAAGGCTGTTGGGGTACATTCGACGGCTGGGAACTATACTGCTGATTGCTATACTGCTGATTGCTATACTGCTGATCTGTATACTGCTCGTCGTATCCTTGGTTGGATGCCATCGTGAGAATCTGATTCTGATTCGGTAAGCCCCCCGATTTATCATTATCTTTCAAGTTGTCAAGTCCTCATTGACATGTATGATTTTTGCTTAACGCTCCCATATGGTGCTTTGCTAGCACTGGGCGGTTTCATAGGGATGGTCTTTTCTGACTCAGTTACTTCCGGTCTCACTAGTAAGATATATGATGCATCTCTGCCTGATTCGATGTAATTGGTTTTTTTCAGGCGGGGCAAGTGGCTTGGCATTGTTGGTGGTAGGCTCGGCAAGTTACCAAGAATTTTTTAAAAGTAAGTCATACAGGTATTGGAGAGTGGTACTCACATAAAATATTTTAGGAAAAGAATCACCCGAGAGTGAAATGAAATCTCATTCCTATGCTTACATAGTATTGTCTTTCATTATAACTTTGATGGTGACGTTTATTACGGGGCACAAGAATATCCAGGCGGGGGTCGCTCCTGGAGACAGCACGTTTTATGGTAGTGCACTTATGCTCGCGTTCTATTCTTATAAACTTGTCTTTTCGAGCTCCCCTGCACCAGTTAGGAAAGAGGATTAATTTAAATATTATTTACATCAATCAATTATTTCGATAATTTGACTGCCTGGATGGTCGAAGTATTCTTCGTCGTCAATAACCTCCACGACATCCGGTTCCTCTTCATACGCTAGTCCCTCGCTGCTTTCTTGAGATGAGTCGTCTTTCAAATCTTGCTTCTCTTTTTCGGCTTTTCGAAGACATGAACAACGACAGACTCCTGAAAAAACTTCTCTGAAAGTGAGTGTTTTCGGATCCCGATGTAATTTCACTGCAGTATATACAAACATCGAAGACACTATCAAGAATATCAAAGTAGATATTGTAACCAACAACAACAGGAATCCGTAGATCCATTGCACTGAATCATTGGTGACGGTAATGGGGTCGTATATATACATTTGAGTGATGAACATCATCAAGTATAAGGATACCAATACACCTGTAGTTGAAACCGCCTCCATCATCAAAACCGATTTTATATTGTATGGTCTGATGTAAAGAACAATCAGCAGATATATAAGAAGCCACAATTGTGCCAAGAGTATTTGATATCCACCAGTCTGTACGAGAATACCAATGATTGCAAGAATCGAGGTTCTAAACAATGCCGCAAAGAACCAGTACCATCGTTTAAGATAAAGACCGACGTAAACGAAACCAAATCGCGTAGCGAATACAGGGTCCCTGAACTTTGTAAAATTAGCATTCATATATGCCCCTAAGCAAACTGGCATCCCGATAACAAAAATGATCATTGCAGGAATTCCAAGACCTAATGCAGCTGTTCGATGCCATCCATCTGAGGACCAGCATTCATACTTGGTGTCTACAACAAGATATTGACCAGGAGCAAATAAATTGTAAATGTAAGGGTCGTCCAAGTTGGCATTGTCGTCAACAGTTATACATGCGAATAATTTAATAGTGGATATCAAGATGTATGGATACATGAAGAAATACACGATAATGGCCATGGCGACAGCATTCATCTTGGAGAATTTATGCGGCACCACCCACCGCCCAAATTTCCCTCCATATTTTCGAAGAATAATAAGAACCAAAGGTACCAAACACATAAATACTACAGGTCCTACGTATATCGTAAGCACCGCTTCAACCATAAAAACTGGTGCATCAGAGTTGCTACTCAGTAAGCAACCAATGCTGGTAATTTCACCAGAACTAATACCGGAAATAAACGAGAAAGTATCGTAGACAGCCTGAGGGATGCTGGTTTTAAACGAGATAATGATGGAAAGCTGCTGGAGAAATGCGATAATGATCTTGGATGCCACTGAAGTACTAGTTTGTCCTTTAAGACTTTTACTGACTACAAATATCAGAAAAGTTAAGAACAGAAGAAACACGAATGTAAAGAATACGATGTTGACTGCCGTTGACGCACATTTACCGCATTCTGTTAGTCCTTTCCTTTCGAATCCAGCTGAGCAACTGCCACAAAGAACTCCGGTGTATCCGTCAGAACATTGGGCCTGTCGATAGAGATCTTCAATAGCACCAAGCGCCCTCCCAGAAACTGAAATATTCCGTAAATCCACCAATGCTTGTGCTCGACTGTTTTTTGTCGTTTCTGTACCACAAGCTTCCTCTGCAAGACATTTGTGGAATTGATATGAGAACAGTCCGGTATGATAGTAGCCCACGAGGGGAACTACTTTACTGCCACCAAGACATTCTGCGTTCTCAGGACAAGCATCGCATCTTTCACGCTTGGAATCAAAACTTAATTGGAAACTGACTTCGCAAAATAAGCAACTAGATCTATCAGCGGCACTCACGTATCCATCGCCACATGACACACATTCCAAAGCAGATTGTTGTCCAGCCCTTGCTGTACCCAATGGACATTGTTCTGTGCGGGATAAATTTCGAGCATCAGGGAAATAGTATCCTGCCTTAATGAGACTCGCCGATTCCTGGCACTTGGACACAGCGCTTTCATTGTGGTCAACTCTGACTTGCCCTTTCTTACAATCGATCACGGTCACATTGAAACGAGGAGTAAAGGACTCCTTGTTGTAATACCAAGAGTTGATGGTGTGATATGTTTTAGTAGGCTCCCACATAACCTCGTACACCCCCTCCTCTCCGAAAACTTGAATATCGGAAGCTAAAGTACGGTCACTCATGGAAATGGCAAAATTAGGGGATTTCGGAACATCGAATACGTCATTTGAATGAGAACTCTTCACATGCATGTTAAGCTGGTATGGTTCATTCACTTTGACTGGCTGATTAAACCCGTCCACAATCAAGAGACACATTTCTGCCAGCCCCCCACCACTATAGGTACTTATCGACGAGAGAGGCGCTCCCAGCACATCGCAGGTAGGCTTGCCAAATATGTTGACAGAACCAGTTTGGAATAGTTTTAAAGCTGCAGGCAAGGTTGCGAAGGCGCCAGTGGAGGCATTGAGTCCGTTACCCTGGTTCACCGAGTCTTGTAAGAAAGCGAGGACTTTGGCGGGGCCTGCAGAGTCATGGAACAGCGTATTACCAGCAAACGCTGAATTTGTCGCGAATGCAGAATTTACAACTGAAAATTCAGAATTCCTGAGGAAGCCTTTTACTTGTTCCAAATATTGGATGTAAAACACGCCCCCGAAACCAAAGGAGGCAGTATTACTAGCAAACAGACTATCAGAGATACTCATGATAGTACCGTAGGACATGTAAAAGCATCCACCTCCTTGTGCTGCACTGTTGCTTTCGAATGAAGAACCTTTATCTGTAAACCTGCTTGCTTCTGCTAAATAAGTAACCCCCCCGAAACTACCAGCCAGATTGTTCCTAAAAGTATTGATAGAAGAATTTGTGAGCGAGCCACCGAATGAACAAAACACTGCACCATTTGGGGCTTCATTACTAGCAAGATCCGAATGCTCCATATTAATCTTGGTTCCATTCCCGAAACCATATCCCACTCCACCACAAGAACCAGCACGATTGTTGAGAATTCGACATTTGGAGAATGAAATCAAAGGTTGTGCCCTAAAGTCTGTGTTTATTTGAGACAAGGGAGTTAATCCCACTACTCCTCCATATTCAGCTGCAACATTAGAGGATATCGTACTTGTTTCAACGTGAGCAATATCGCCATTGGAAAGAACGAATACACCACCATATAGTTGGTTGGCGCGGTTCAAAGTAGCAGTACTGTTTCTCATAATGATTTTCGACGAGCCGTAACTTCCATACACTCCAGCAGAGACATCTGCAGTATTTGAAATCATCAACACCCGATCCAATAAAATAGATCCCTGATCAACAACAAAAACACCTCCATTCGATCTCGCGTAATTATAACTCATTGTACAGCTGTGAAACAGTACCATTTGTTCCATTTGAGATCTGAACTCTGCATTAAAATAGGATCCACTGGAATACACCGCAGCTCCATCAGTGGCTACGTTATTAACGAACCTGCAATCTCGAAAACTGATGACTTCGTTACCAATTTGATCCACACGTATAGCTCCGCCTCCGAGGTCAGCCGAATTTCCGTCGAAAGTGACATTTACGAAAAACCCTCTCACAAAACGATCTGACCGATCATAAAAAGTGTCATCCAAATCATAGAATTGTGACCAAAATATATTCTCCAGGCTCAGGGCCCCACCATAACCAGTTGCTGCATTGTTTCGGAAAATGGAATCTGTAATATTCACATCGATACCAAATGCGCCTTGTGATATACTGATGACACCTCCATCATTGTCTGCTCTATTGTTAGTAAAAGAGGAACTAACAATCACTATGGATCCAATGCGCGCAAGAATGACGTCATGCTCGATAAGAATCACACCTCCATCGAAAGACCCACGGTTGTTTTCGAAAGTCGAATCGAAAATGCGAATATCAATTTTGGCCACTGTGGGGCCTTTTTGGAAAACCCCACTGGAACCTTCATTATTGCGTACTATTGTATTCTTGAATTCAATTGAAACATCGTCACCTACAATCGCCGCTACACCCGGACCACTGTCTTTATCATAGGCGTAGTTATCCTCAATTGTCGCATCGTTCACAAAAAGGCTCGAATTTTTATACAATTCAAACACGCCGGCGCAATTCCGAACACTAACCCCATCTAATGTCAACCGGGAGTCAGATTCTAACTGGAAGTAATTTGCAGCAATGTTGATGACCGAACCCTCATCTGGAGCATTAAAACATTCGAGAACAACATCCTTCGAGGCAGAATATAAAACTACATTCGCCCCGCGGGATAGCCTAAAATTTTTGCAAGTTGGAATAACCGGACCTACCAGTTCACCATTGAAAGTGAAGTTATCAAGGTCCAGAAAGCAACTACCATTTACAAGAGTGCAATCGGAAACTAGTCCAAGTAACGCATCGTTAATCTCACATGCGTCCAGCGTGTCACTTGAAGATGGTGGTAGATTCTGATGCTGAGTTGGAGCCATAGAAGGGGCTTCGGTTGCTGCAGTTATTTCAGCGCAAGCACAATAGCTGAAGTTAAAAGTGTCGACATTCGTATCAAAATTTGCAACTGTAGGACACCAACTGCCTTTATTTAAATTCGTAAATCCCACAATGTCCGCATTTTTCGGTCGAGGGTAATCTGGGGCCAAAGGAATACACGAGTCATATGAAACTCCATCAACAGTGAATGGAAAGACACAAGGATGGTTGGTCACATCGCATGGCCCCGCTCCGCATGCTAAGTGAGACTGAATCTTTTTCTCTCGAAAGCAAGTAGCCGCACAATAATTCCGCATATAAAATACAGACGTGTCACCATGCTCTTCGCCCTCGCACATATCGGGACTATCGATTGAAGGCGAGGTCAAAGACCCACGATCTCCCCAGTTGCAATCACACGCTTGTGGTTCTTGATCAAATATTTCATCACAACTCTGTTCTAGCGGAGCATATATGTCTTGGAAGTTTTGACATCCGTCGTCTACTGTGCGAGAGCACGTCTTGCAGCTATGAGGGCACAAATCCTGTATAACTATATTCCTAGAGTTTCGAACGCTCTTGTCTGAAGAGGTCAAGTTGCACCATCCATTGTCCGCGTAAAAAGGGACAGAAGAAGATCCGGGGCCAGTCCCTGATAAATAATCAATCAAATGTCCACTAGCCCAAAACGAACAAAGCTCATGGAAGTCTCTACATGGGGGCTCCTCTAGCACCTGCAGATGGCGTCGCGATCTACTTCGTTTGATATCAGAAAGGGCATTCATTAACACATTTCCTTGAGAAATATGTGGTAACAATAAGATAACAAGGCGGAATAACATCATCAATCTTGTCACCAATTAGCATTTAGTGCGTCAAAAAATGAAGTCGTTTCGATACTACCGGTCCTACCGGTAATGATAGGACCTTGGGAGCAGAATAAACAGCAGGAAAAGGAACGGTCCCCTCCTATATGGAAGTCCTACCTTGCGTAAAATTTATTAATTTCCAAGTTGTTGCAAATCGATATTCTTATTGGAAACATGACTGAAATATCGAGGACGGACGATCTCCCTATTCAAGATCTTGTGAAAGCGCTTCTAGTTCGAGTGAGCTCATATGATTGGTTGCGTAAAGGCCTTCTCTACAGCCTCCTACTTGCGTTAGTCGTACGATTGACCCAGAAAAAAAGAAGCGTGAAAGGCAAACTTGTATTAGTGACAGGTGCGGCTACAGGTATTGGACGACAACAAGCTTTTTCGTTTGCCCGAGCAGGAGCTCGTCTTGCATTGTGGGACATTAATGTGGAGCAGTTGGAGAAGACTGCGGAGGAAGTAAGGCAAGCAACGGGAGCAGAGGTTCAAGCTTACCGATGCAATTTGGCAGATCGTGAAGATATATATGAAGTTGCTGAACAGGTAAAAGCAGATCAGGGGCATGTGTGGTGCCTCATCAATAACGCAGGAATCATAAGTGGTCAGAATCTACTAGATACACCTGATAGAAGAATTGAGCTTTCCATGCAAGTGAATGCCATGGCCTACTTTTGGACCACAAAAGCATTTTTGAAAAACATGATTGACAACAATGATGGTCACATTGTGGGTATTTCGAGTGCTGCAGGAATATTCCCGAACCCTAGAATGGTTGACTATTGCACTTCAAAGTTTGCAGCACGTGGATTCATCGAAGCTTTACATACAGAATTACTAGCCACCGGTAAAACAGGTGTGAAAACTACTTGTATTCTTCCAGCTCATATAAACACCGATCTCTTTAAGGGTTTTAACATGATGGGAGCCATGGAGCCGGAATGGGTGGCGAATCAGGTGTTGAAGGCAGTGCAAGAAAGTAAATACATTGTTATGCTACCGTGGGCTTTGCAACTTGGCGTTTTCTGGCAGACTGTTATGCCATCGTCAGTTTGGGACTTCTTCATGAGCTTTTCCCACTCGGCCATGAAAACCTGGAGTCCAGATCAAGCTAACAAGATATTTGTTAAAATGGATGAGAAAGTATAAAATTATATCACAGATGTCAAATGAATAAATCAAAAATACATCAGTTTTCGTTATACGCAAGATCCGATAGGATGGTAGCCGCATTTAATGCGATTAATGGGTGATCGTTCTGGGACATTGCGTCTTGGAGAAGCAGTTTCGCGCGTGCAACGTCTTGAGGAACCCCAGTACCTTCTGCAAGAGCTTTTCCAAAGAGATATTTACCACGTGTGTCACCGTTATTTCGAGACGCAAGTTCGAACCATTTGCATGCCTCCGTGGTGTTTTGGGTTACATACTCGCCTTTCATGAAAATGTGACCCAAATTCAGCTGAGCCTCCACCTGCCTGTGCTCTGCAGCGGCCTTCCACCAGCTAACTATGTTGAATCAATTAGAAGCATACACGATAAGGATAGATTTCCACTTACTAGTTTGATTGATATCCACCGGCTCCTTGAGAGGAATTCCAGGAAATCTTCCATAGTGAATCATGCCCATATTCACCATGGCTGCATGTATCCCTCCATTCGCTGCATGTCGATACAATTCTTTGATCAGAGTAAAATCGACGTCGTTTTGTAGGGTGTATTTTGGGGTGTTGATTTGCTCATCAGGAAATGCAATACAAGTACCTAGACAGAACATAGCTATTGGATGAACGGGAGCTGCGCTAATTAGCCACATAAGGCATTTTTCATACCTTACTGAATTGAATTCGGAATTTTCAGATCCTTGCATATACCCCATGGCAATATCAAACTGGGCAAGAGGGTGCCCCAGTCTTGCTGCTTTCTCAGTGTTGCCTTTCAAAAACTGAAAATGAGACACTAATAGCTTAATGAACGGAGTGGGACATTCTTGTCCACCTTTGTAATTTTCCGCGAGCATCGTGGATGGTGAAGAGTTGACAGCTCCCAAATAGTAACCCAGATGTGGGGAAATTTTCATCAACGAAAAAAGTTTTTCACCTTCCCCATTAACATAGTTTTGAACCCTTCCACAAAAGCGAGGATTGTTAAGGATTTTTTCCTTTGCTCGTTCTTCAAAAACGGCCAAAGAAGGGAAACTATTGCTAGGAAGATTGTCAAAAACATTGCCCCCCAGGAGAAGCCTACATAAGTCAATACCGTCAAGATAGTCCGAAACCAAAAGTATTAAGTCCTGGCCTAATGCTTGCATGTTTATCGTCTTCGTCCTTCTCTTGCCGAATACCTGCTGAATATTCAACACGCCAGTTGCCTGAATTGAAACTGATCGAATATTGGTAACCTTGCTTCTGGTCACTCTGTTAGATGTTTGAAGAGTAGTATTAGCGCAACGTTTCTTAGTTGGCATAGCGCTGTATCTGATGGCGGTGACTTGTGGATTTGTTAGTGGACAGGCTGATTGAGGATTGTCGGAACGAGACAAGAGTTGCTGATTTGATTCGATAAAATGAGAAAACAGTGATTTTTACGCACTATTTCAAAACACTCATTCGAACCGCTGTTTTTTAATTTCAAACAAGTCCTCTTACAATCGTGTGGAGTTTCGACAAGCTATCCCATGCGGTTCAAAACCCTGTTTCAAATATTCTAGTATTACAGTATTCCATAGTCTAACGTTACTGGTTGGGGTCAAAATCAAAAATCTCATCCTTGTTTGCAGAGATGTAAGGCAAGTCGTATTGACCTAAGGGGTTCGTTTGAAGCCTGGGATGCAAGCAAGAAAGCCGCTCTGCAATAGTGAGACCGTCTGAAGGGCAAGCATAACATAAAACCACTTCAGAAAAGTGTTTTTCATTCATCGGAGAATATGGCATTTGGTCAGCTGATATCGCCATCAAGTCAAGCACCTTCCACGAGTCTAAGTGTTTACCTACTCCAATATATCTCACAACATGTATTGTCTTGTATTGCTTTTCGAAAACTGTGGCCAGGTTCAATGGCGGCTGGGTTTTCATTCCGAAATGAGTAAGAATCTCGTTGACAACAATGGATGATTTCTGGTTACCATAAGGCACGTTGACCTTCAATATCTTTCTCTCGTAGTAACTTCGGAGTCTTGTTGGGGTATAGATTAGGCCATCAACGCAATCCTCAAAATACTTGGGGTGCTTTATGCTGGGTGAAACGGACAAACGCCTGCAAGCGAAATAGCACCAAATTGACTTTTGTTGGTTTGCGTTCAATGAGGATTTGAAGAGCCTTTCAAATTCCTCTTCAGTAGAATTACTTAAATTCATCATGTTTGTATCGATACAAGCCAATTTGCAATAGTCATCGTACGAAAAGCCAAACAGTTGCGAAAATTCCCATTCTGCTTCGACATGCTTCGTGCCGGAATGAAGCAATTGAGAGGCAGCTGGAAGTAAGGCAAACGAGCCATACTCATTACACTTGGATAAACAAAGAGAGAACGCTAGAGGTAGATTTCCTTTCCATATCTCAATATCAATAAGTTTTTGAAGCCACTCGGGACGTCCAGTGTCGGAGTCCATAAATGTTTCGGAAGAAGGGTGGGGCCATCCAAAATCAAATTCTTCAATCTGGGACTCGTTCATAATTAAACTAGAACGAATTGAAGACATTTGGGACAAATTCTCGATATTCGGACCTGATTTCAATGAATTCAGATGTTGAGATTGAGGCAAGGATGAACTCGGTGGGGGATCCCACGATTTTTCCAAGTCCCTGATCTCCTCGATTGAATATGTAAGTTTAGAATTCTGGGTAATTTGTTGTATAGTCCTTTTATGAGGTGGGGTATTTGTTACTTGACTTGAGTGTTCTATGCTTCGAAGTCCGATCGTGGTACTAGGAACATTTGGACCAGCTTGATTGTCACGCTGCTCCAAATGAATTACTAACTTACTATCATCTGCTTCCTGGACTGAGTTTGACTGGGAATAGAAAGTACTTTGATTTTCGTCACGAGGGGAAGGAGCAGGTAGATGAAATGGTTTCTCCTCTTGGCGTTGACTTGCCACGACAGGTACGCTTGTACCACCTATCTGTTGCGAATTGAAAGTGCTTTGATTATCTTCGCGAAGCGATGCAGCATGCTGGTGAAACAATTTCTTGGTTGCTTCGATTTGGTCGTCTTGGATTTGGGAAACACCTGTACTGTGATCGCGAATGGACAAATCCCTTTTCCTAGATTGATTCAGAATTTTAGCATTGGCTTCAATGAGAGTACCAAATTTATCTACATTTGGAATATTTATTAACTCATGTCTACCTCCTATCATGTCTAACAAGATACGTAGATCTCGGCCGACATCCATAGATTGCATTACGAATTATTTTTGCATTGACCACAATTATGAACAATTCATGGGAAGATGACTGTGATCCAATCAGCCTGGAACCATTAAATGAATTACCCTACCCTCCATTTGAGCTGCAATCTGGGTCTCATACCTTGTATTGTGATGGAAAGGTTTTGGCAATGTATGTCGTTTCCACAGGTCGTTTTCTAAATCCCATGAACCGAGCGAAAATGACTCGCCAAGATTGTGTAAGACTGGACAGATATTTGGAAGCCCATCGAGTGACAATTAACTGCAAGGTCTCTCATGCATATGATTTGCAGCAAGGATTTAGAATAGACAACAGCAGCGGAGATGGGGAGATGCTGCGACGTGCTGCTGCTACTCTTTTTCTTTCATTGTTCAAAATAGATTCCATAGGTGTTCGAAACTGTGAGAGAAGAAATAGGTTTAGAAATCAGTCCGCGGTCTTACACCAAGAAGGAAACCTTACTATCGTTGATGATGATGAATGGATCGATGAACTTGAAAATGATTTTGAAACTCATTTTCCAGCACTAATTAGTTCGAATCGAAGCATGCCGCTTAATTCTGAGAAACGTAGTCGTGGCACTGCTCGTCGTCGTATAGTAACTCAATCGCCAAATCATCTTGTTGAAAGTAGATCAGGCGACACTTGCCTTGATGGTGGTGTACTAAGTCAATACCCAAGTCATGTCATTCAAAGTACTCCGGGTGATATATCGTTCTCTAAATCTCTACGACAACGAACACAAATTGGACGAAAAACAAGAGAGTTGCGGCAATCCAAAGTCTCCGTAAATTCAAAGGAGGTGGAAGAAAAGAATAGGAAGCGCCAAAAATGGCGCAACAATGAGATGACTAGGCGGTTATTTCGAAAGCGGATATTAGTGTGCTATACTCTTTTAAGTGTCGTGATACTTGGGGTTGTCGTCTCATGCTGGGGTCTTGCCGTCGGATTCATTTGCTTGCTTGGAGAGGTTTGTTGTTTTATGGGAATTGCTCTATTCATTGATTCCAAACGTGTACCGCTTAATTTCCGACATATTCTTGCAGGTCTTTCCTTTGCAGAGAGATCCGATTGTAAATTTGGAATTACTTTCTTCGGTCTTGGTACTAGAGGTGATATCGAACCGCTATTGGCCGTGGCGTTGAATATCATGAAAACATATCCTGATGTCCGAGTCCTGATATGCGCTCCAGCAGATTTCGAATGCCTTGCTAGTGCACATGGCATTCCATTCGCGTCATGTGGAATCAAATCTATACATCCAAGTGCAAAGTGGCACCAAGCGAGAAGCATCACGGAATTTCTTGTGGCGGCTGTTAATGAATTCATACAGGATTTTGATGATATTGCCTCTAGTTTTTGGCATGCTTGTATTCCTTGTGCAGCAAATGAGTACCATCACACGGATGCGATCGTGGCTGGCACATTTGCTTTGAATTTCGCTCTTGATATTACAGAAACATTGCATGCTCCTTTATGGGCGTTTAAATTTGCACCTGATACACCCACTGCTGAATTTCCTCCTTTTGGAGAGAATCCCTATGTCGGTAATTTTTTTAATCGGGCTCGATATCTTCTTCGCGGTATTTCTGCTGTGCGTGCAATGAACAATTTGAACATCATCCAACGCCATAATTCGTTTCGTGATCGAGTTTTAGGTTTACCTGACCTGACACTTGCGGATTTGGACAAATTAGGTAAATACACGCCATCTATATATGGGTTCAGTCGACATTTGATTAGTAAACCTAGTGATTGGCCCATGCATCATATAGTAGCAGGCTTTTGTTCTATTCGGGTACCAAGTAGTGAAGGATATAACCACGTTTGGAAATTCATCAAGGAATACAGCAAGCGTCCTATTTGCATCAACTTTGGAAGTATGTATTCGGCGTTGTTTGACTCTGGAGTGGTGACTCGGTGTATTCAAGCAGCTCTCTCGTTGGAAGGTCGAGGATGTATTATCGTTTGTGCCAATCCGCCTTTAAACTTGCAGGATTATGCTGGCAAAGATTCGAACGTACTTTTGATCGATTCAATTCCTCACGATTTGCTATTTCCGAAATGCGCATGTGTTATTCACCATGGAGGTGCAGGGTAAGTTTTTGTGTAGCATGGTTGGATATGAATAAAACAGTGCAACAAAATAGAACTACTGGGCGGGTCGTACGATGTGGGATACCTTCGATCATAGTTCCAGTACTTCCTTGGTATGATCAACAAGGGTGGGGTTTGGTTTTAGAGCAGAAGCACTTGGGTGTGCATTTGCCACTTGGTTCTTCAACATTACTAGCTCTGAAAAATGCCTTGACCCGCATGCTCGATTCAGATACAGCACCAATGAAACAATTCGGGAAGAGATTGAAGAATGAATGCGGCGAAGAATCAGCTTCCAGATCTATTATGTCGTGCATCTGTACTATATCATCAACCTCGAATTGTATTGGTTGCCTAGTACGAACCACCACATAATAATAATATATTCTTACTTTTTCTTAAGTGCGTTGAACCTAGCAGTTAATTCGTCAAAGTCAGGCACAGCGGCATCATCTGCATTATAAGTATTTTTATCATCTACAACATCGCCCTGAGTTTCCTTTCTTTGGCTTCTTGGATCAAAAGTGGGTGCCATAGGAATCAAATCATCCAGATCTTGAGTTTGAGTTATAGTAGAGCTTTTCAAACCGTTCGACTTATTCAAACTATTCAAACCAGCTGTAGATGTAGAATGCCCCGGGGCATCAGGAATATCAAAATCTCCATCAGAACCACCTTTAAAACCTTGCCCTTTAGAACCACCCCCAGAATTACTTCCTCCTCCAGAAGGTTTGTTTCTCGAAGAAGAAGTTGGAGCAGCTGGAATATCAAAGTCGTCGTCAGCTGGAAGACGCCCGGGTGGAAGAATACTGCCATCAGTTACGCGGTAAGCACCTGCTCCGAGACCAGAACTGGTACCAGGGGCGATGGACATACCCGTAGGAGCAAACATAGGAGCATCAAATCGGTTACCAGCCTGTTCAAGAAGTTCATCCGGTTGCCAGTCAACAGCATACTCGTTGGCTAATTCTTTCATGTAATTCAACACCAAGAAAGCGTTAGGTGGTTGTGCACTCAATTTGTGCAAGATACGTTCGTTCACACAGCCGTTATGATTACGCATAGCTGCTTCACCAAATTCCTTGCCATATTTTTTTATTAGTTGCTCTTTCACATCTTTTAACTCTGGTATCTCGGTTCGATTGGCCGCATAGATCAGGGTACATACAGCCTCTCTCATATCAAAAGGACATTCCTTCTCTGCATCAAGCAAGCGGATACGCTCTAAAACCAGCTGACAGAGTAATTCTAGGATATCGTATGCTTCCACAATAAAATCTTGTCTCACGATACTCTCAGTGGTGATTCTCGCCTTCTCCTCCAAACCATCAGCAAGCATTTGTGCGACTACTTTTTTCTGCTTCTTCTGGGATATGGTCTTTTTATTTTTAAGCAGCTGAATGCGTTGAACCGACATCTTGAGAGCTGGTTTGATTTTCTCCACTTTGAATCTACTGAAGAAACTCGCCATGTTAACACACAATGGAAGGGGGAATTGAAACAACTACGACGGTACGGTCCCCCGTCGGTGTGCCAATAACTAATTCAATTTGTAACGATGGCTTCAGATTCTGTATCAACAGTCAAGTCACTTTCAAATGGACGACAAAGATTTGCAGCCGTAAGTTTTCGTTGGATTCAGACCAACCATTAAGCACCAATAGGAACGCACTTCTATATTCACCGATGCTGTTGTTTCCATCGCCATTTCGGCTCTTGGTATTTCTTTGCCTGAGTCAGCAGACGAATTAGGAAGTGGACGCATGCTGGGTGCTTATGCTATTAGCTTCTATGTCATTTTAGCGCTTTGGCTCCGGCATGTCTATCTGTTTCAGTTTGCAGAGTCGCTTGTATTTCTGACAAAGTATGTCAACGCCATGTGGTACGTTTCAATCAATAGTATCTCACATGAGCTGATCACATTAACGAGATGAATATGCAGGCTCTTTATTGTTACTTTGATCACCCTTACGTTTATTTCAGGAGAGTTTCAGACAACAAATACTCTTTGGCTTAGATTGATTTTACTGCTCGAGTTTGTTGGTGTTTTACTCAGCGTCTTTGCCTCGTGGACTATGAACGGAACTGGCATACTTTTTTTTCCTGGAAAAGAATTCGTGCTCAAGTTGAAGAACGACCCAGAAGGGGAAAAAGGGTTTAATAAAGAAAGATTCTTAGCTTCGAATTCGATAACCCTCATAATAATCCTTGCTACACTCGGCCTTACTTTCGCGACAGGAAGTATCTACGTTCTATACTTGCTTCTTCTCGATTCTCTTGTAGTAAAAAATATTTTGCGGTATGTCTTTAAACTTGAAACCGAGAATTCCCAAAAATATGAAAAAATTAGACTTTTGCAGCTTTCGGATGGAGTCTTCGCAATTAGTGCCACACTCATGATTATTGACCTGGGAGCCCCCTTGGAAGAAGATGGAGATGTATTTGAAAATTTCACAATGCTTGCTGTATTTTATGGTTGCTCGTTTTTTGTTCTGTTCTCATTGTATGATAAGAACCATGATTGGCTTCACAACGCCAATGAGAAGTCAAATCATTTGAGCATTACAGAGATGAAATGGGCTTGCTCGGCATTGTTGGCACTTCCAGTAGTTAGTCGTGGATTCACAGGTGGTTATCTGTCATGGAAAGCGGGCAAATTTGATTATTTTGCTCTGATCTATGCAGTTCTTCCTGTCGCAATCACTCATCTCATGATGCTTATCTGCATGACTGTAGTACTTTGCTCCAAAAAGCTGATAAAGAAACTAGCGTACCCTTGCAGGGTTGGAACTGATCCCATTCTCAAACAAGAACTAACTAAAGCTTGGACTCGAACAATCGTTGCAGGCACTGCAGCTGAGCTTCTACTGTGCATCATAATAACAAGCGTTGGGATTCCGCTCGACCCCGATCAGCTGGTTATTTTGGCATATATTTGGATCGCTGTGACTTTGATTACTCCGATTGTCACACATGCTGTGTTTATTTACCACAGGAAGAAATTGATTCTTAAATTTGAATCAAGTCCGAAGTACATCACTAGTCAGACAGAAGAATCAGAAACCGACAGTGCTGTTGAATTGATACAATTGGCCGATTAGCACTTCACTGAACGATAAGTACAGTTTTATTCTACTTTTTTAGACGGGGTGGATTCTTGTGCGTGAAAATGGATTGTAACCTTTGGAGCTTGACTAGATATAAACGCAACTTTCGCGACGATGGAAACAGCCAGATTTAATAGTCGGATGGGAGATAGCCCTGGTTGCACATGTAGCACCACAGTAGATATATCGCTGGATAACGGGCCAGCAAGATTTTCTATTTTTTTGAACGTGGTGTTTCGGGGAGACTCTTTCCACTTGCCTCCGCGAACGTGAATATGATAAGAAGAGTTTTCCACAGCGCAATCTGATTCACAATAGATTTTAAATTCTAGGAAAACCTTCGAAGTATGCTTGAATTGCAGCTGTAAATCCTTGAAACTCATAGGAGCACCAAGCGTATACCAAGATGGCCGAAACCATTGTTCGGAATCATTCAAAAGCAGCAAACCCTTTTTAAAGTGCTGGAAACTACCTACCACTATCCTGTTTGATTTTATAGGCAATATACGCTCAAGAGATTCGATAATATTGGAATTTGATGAGGAATATCCAAGAATTTTCTTGCCGTTGTCAACAATGGCAACTTGAGCATGTAGGCAGATTTGGTGTAGCATCGACACCATTGGCACCAAATGTACTTGCCTTACGGATAATAAAAGCACCCCAGCTCCGTGATTCAGCATTGACGACGTCAAGTGCCATAATGCCGAGCTAAGAACGTCTGCTTGCTCCGGCCCTTGAATGGTGCCCAGATCAAAAGTTGCCACGGTAGGGTCTTTAAGACGAAGCCATTTTTCGCAGTATTTGACATCATCTGGAGACGACGTTATATACAAAGCAAAGCGATTCTTTTGTTGGAATGATCCCGCGGAAACGTTGCTCAACTTGGAATAGCATCTATACCAGACGTGTGCCGACAATTTAATATCTTCATTAAGTTGCAAACCCATCGTAGATATCCAAGGAGCAAGAACCGAATCCCGCACAAATTGTTCCTCCATTCTTACTTTAACCCTACAAGTGCATGAAATATTCATACTGCTTTGCGCTATTTTATCAATCCATTTATCTTTGCCAAAACAGGTCTTATATGGATCTGCAACCACCATCTTGCAATTACTGCTCATATTGCTGAACACCATATTCAAAAAACGTTCTGTTGCTGATCTATCATTATCATGCAGCTCGGTTAGACCATAGATAACAGTTATGAGAGTGGCATCTTTCACTAGAGCACCCAGGACCTCCGATTGCTGCAATATGTCGATGGTGTGAAAATGGACAGACTTTTTCGAGTTAGGAAAAAGGGTTTTAGCGAGTCTATCTACGGTAGCATTCCAGCCTGCATTAATATCCACTATATTAATATTTGCTGGACAAGCATCACTGCCAAGCATGGCTAAGCCTACAAGTTCAGCCCCGGATCCACCACAAAGCAACAAAACATTATCGGTAGCTTGGACATTTATAGTCAAGCATTTTGTAAACAGTTCATAAAACAACACCGAATGAAGCAAAGTGGTCCCACACGAATAAGCGATAATGGAAGAGTCTGAATATGGCACTGTTTCACCGGGCTTTAAGTTGAGCCAAGACCTCTTGGTAATTTGCCAATCTTGTTTACACTTTTGCATATCGTTTGACCCTCTTGTTAATACTTGATCGATGCATGCTGCCACAGACTGCACTAAACTACTGTCAGTTCTAATAGTTCTCAAAGCATATGATGGTTCCGAAACGTTTTCTACAATTGTGTCACAGTTCAATTCGATATTTCTCACAGCACATATGGCAGCGCAGCAGCACGAGATAGTTTTCCCAGTCCCACCATTATCAACCAAATAAACCCCATTTTTACCTTCCCAGTTATTGAGAAGAAAAGTCGTTCGATCGCTATAGAATCTGTCAGGTTGTTGCATTCCACTAATTATTGGAAGTAAAACTTCATACGCAGTTCCGTTGGACATGTCCTACTTGCTGCCTCACTTGGAGTCAGGATGGAGTGTTGATCAGGCGATCCTTAATGAAGAAGATCGTGTTGTGATCATCCGCTTTGGACATGACTACGACAGCACTTGCATGGTAATGGATGAAACACTAGCCAGCGTGGCGGAACTGGTGAAGAACTTCGCAGTGGTGTATTTAGTCGATATATCAATGACACCTGACTTTAATACAATGTACGAGCTATACGATCCTTGCACAGTGATGTTTTTTCATCGGAATAAACACATAATGGTGGACCTTGGGACTGGTAATAATAACAAGATTAATTGGGCCTTTTCCAACAAGCAAGAGTTTATTGATATTGTTGAAACTGTGTATAGAGGCGCGAGGAAGGGTAGAGGTCTGGTTGTATCACCGAAAGATTATTCTACTAGCTTAAAGTTTTAACAATTTGACGATGGTTCAATTTAGAAGAGAATGACTCCTTCTTGATCGCGAGACGGCGACGATGTCTCAGTAGGGGAAAATAAAATAACTCCTTCCTGTTCCATTTTTGGCGATTCAATTATCGAATCCGTCTCCTTATGAATTCGTGGCATCAAGACAGGGCGCTTTTGACGAAAATGATCCTCATAGTGCATGGCGGTCTCAGAGTCAAAATCCCAAAGTGTGATTGTTCCTGAACTAGATGCACCAATGGCAACAGAAGAACTCACAGATAAGGTATGTGGATTTGTAAGCTTTTCTTTATCTGAAAAACCAGGGACTCGTAGAGGTAGCAATTCACGTGTAATTTCCGCATCCCACACCGAACATGACTCGCCATCGGCAACCAAAACTTTCTTGGAATCTATATAAATATATTTGGGTCCTGGAAGCGAATTCAAAATCTTTTTTTGTATCTGCACTTTATTCATGCGAGAGTCGTAAATAGCAATTTCCCCTGAACCTAACAACACGGCAGTGCGTGAGGTGTCATGGCACAAAGTCACAACTTGCTTCTCTTCGAATTCATGAACCACGTTAGGAGAACGCGTTCGAATATCCCATTGAAATAGTAAGCCGCCATAAGTTCCAATTGCAAAACAATTCTCATCCAAAGGGCACAACTTGACAACAGGCAGGGCAAAGGTAACTTTGGCAACTTGTTGAAAAGATCTAATGTCCCATAATATAACTTGTTTATCCGTGCCTGAAGATGCCACTCGGCCCATATTCCATTGCGCCGAGATCTCTATGACGCTACGATCACCATGACCTCGTAAAACTGCTTGCTCCTTGATGGAACTCTCTTGCATGGAGTACTTGCGCTAAACAAGTAAATAAACGTAAAGTCTTCATTTAACACTTACCTTGTTTGAATTCCCGAAATCGTGTTGCGTCCATAGACGAACTCCGCCATCTGTGGATCCAGTAATTATAGTTGAGTCGCCAATACAACCGGCGACACTAATACTTCGAACTATGTGGTCCAACTCTATAGTAGCATGTATTAGCGATTTATTATTGACTCCTAACTCATATGGAGTACTTAAATCCCACATAGTCATGGTTCTACTTCGTTGAGCACTGACTGCAATAGATGGCTTGCAAAATTCCCGATAGTTTTCTGTTCCGCTTAAACTTAGGGCAGTAATATACTCTTTAAATACCCACGATTTCACGTGGCTTGGTTTTATGCCCATCCATTTTTCATTAATATCATGCCGAAAGTGAAAGATTTTCTTGAGTGGGGCATCAGGAACAATAACATGGGAGACCAAAACATCTTTGAAGTGACGCTGAAACATAGTCATCCACGCATGTGTCCATGGGGTCTTCCATATTTTACTGCTGGTCGTTTCAAATACTAATAAATCATGAAATGTCAAGAAGCCGAGTATGCGATCCAGCAATTCCTGCGACAACGCATCAAGTTGCATGTTCAACAATTCAAAAAAAATGAAACGAATATTTACATCACGGATTTCGAAAGAGTTAACCACTGCAGTCTTATAGTTTCCGTTAACTGAAATTTGAATATTTGAAAACAGTCGCAGTTATTTGGCTCTAAAATATCAAGGGACGATGGAAGCGAACAACGAGGAAGTGCCAATTGTGCATGACAGTCCTTTCCCTGGTTCAAGGCTGATGATTCGCGAGATGGTACTGGAGAACTTCAAGTCATATGCAGGAGTGAAGAAGATCGGGCCTTTCCACAAGTGTTTCTCCTCAGTGGTGGGGCCAAATGGAAGTGGCAAGTCGAACGTGATCGATGCAATGCTTTTTGTATTCGGGAAACGTGCGAAAAAACTGAGACTTAACAAGGTTTCCGAGCTGATTCACAATTCTACGGAAAACCCTGATTGCCAACATGCAAAGGTAACTGTGTACTTTCAGAATATTGTTGACAGAGAACCAGCTTACGAGGAAGAGGAGGAAGCATATGATGTGGTAGACGGATCTTTGCTTGAAGTAAGTCGCGTAGCATATCAATCAAACAAGTCAGACTATTTCGTGGATGGGCAACGAAAGACATTTACAGAAGTTGCGGAAATCTTACAAACTCGAGGAGTCGATCTTCAGAACAATCGGTTTCTTATTCTTCAAGGGGAAGTGGAACAGATATCGTTAATGAAACCGAAGGGACAAACACCTCACGAAGATGGATTATTGGAATACCTGGAAGATATTATCGGCTCGAACAAATATGTGGAGGCCATCGAACAAGCCACCGAGAAAGTGGAACAATTCAATCAAGTCCGAACTGAAATGCTTAATCGTGTGAAGGTGGTTGAGAAAGAAAAGGAGTCTTTGGAAGATGCGAAAAACGAAGCAGAAGAGTTCCTTGAGAAAGATCGTTTATTGATTCAAAGACGAAGTCAATTGGTGCAGATAAAGTTGTACGAAGAGCGGGATTTGCTTGAAAAGGTGATGGAGAAGAAAAACACTTTGGGGATCAAAATCGGAGAAGAACAATCACGGATTTCTGATGATTCAGGAAGAACTCAACAGATTGAACTCGAATTGCAGTCACACCAATCAGATTATGATCTCTTAGTGGCCCAATTAAAATCCAGTAAGCAAGAGTTTGCCGCCTTTGAACGCAAAGATATCAAATTTCGCGAAGATATGAAACATGCTCAAAAGACTAGCAAGGAACTTGAGACAGAGGCAAAGAAGGAAGAGAAGAATGTCGCAAAACACGCAGCAGCTGCTGACAAAAAAGAAACTGAGATCCCCGCACTTGAATCAGAAATTTCTCGATTGGAAACGGGGAAAAAAAGTAAAGAAACTGAACTGGAAGACATTTTTGACGCACTCAAGGGGGATGCAGAACCTCTGAGATTGGAGTTGGAAGAAGTCCAGAAAGGTCTTCCTCAACTCAATCAACAAGTCATGGAAGCCAAAAACAATTGCAAGATGATTCAAGCAGAAATTGATATCTTACTTGAGCCAGTCGACTCTAACAAGTCCAAGCTAGAAGCGAGTCGCCAGAAATTGGATGATCTCGCTGCGGCTATGATTTCCCGTCCAAAAGAGATTCAATGCAGCACAAAAGATTTAGTAGATGCTGAGAAACAGTTGAAGACCACCAAGAACCAATTGGCCGAGGTAGTGCAACAAGAATCCGATACTGACGTGAAACTTCGTGCAAGCCGACAGAAATTCGAATCTGCTAAAGCCGCGTTTTCAGCAGTTACAAGTCGAGGAGTGGTGCTTTCTAGTTTAATGGAGGCGAGTAAAAGCCAAGGAAACAATGTGAACAAAGCAGGTGGTTTTCATGGTCGATTAGGTGATCTAGGCACAATAGACCCACAATATGATGTTGCCATATCCACCGCTTGCTCAGCATTGAACTATTTGGTGACCGAATCTACCAGCGGCGCCGAGGCATGTGTTGAATATCTCAGACAGAAAAACATTGGACGAGCGACGTTTACCATTCTTGAAAAGATCGCTCACTTGAAGAGCAAGATGGGGGCGATTAAAACACCCGAGAATGTTCCAAGACTGTTCGATCTTATAAATGTGAAAGAAGAAAAATTCCTTCCTGCCTTTTATTTCGCAATGCGAAATACTTTGGTGGCTGAAGATATGGAGCAGGCGGTGAGAATTGCATACGAAGGATCTAAATGCGTGTGGAGAGTAGTAACACTGAAGGGAGAACTCATTGATACTTCCGGTACTATGGCTGGAGGAGGTACAAAGGTCCAAAAAGGAGCCATGCGGATGGCTTCCAAGAAATTTGGTGCTCAGAGGGACGAAGAAGTTGGTCTCGTGTCAAAAGAGGAAATGGATACTATGCACGGTGATTCTGAAACTCTTGCTTCTGACTTGAAATCCCTCAGAGAGAAGCGAATGCAACTTACCCGTGAAGTGAATCGCCTGGAAAATCACATTTCGACATTGACGACTCTTATTCCTAAATTGGAGATGGAATTTGGTGCCATGAAAGGGCAGATGAAACAGTTAGAAGATACCATTGCTGCTCTTGAACCTCAATCTGCCCTGCCGAAAAGTGATATACAAAAACTCAGGGAGTTGGAAGCGAAACGCGATTCGTTCAACCAGGTGTTTGAGAAAGTGAATTCCAAACTGGAACAACTGAAAGCTACCGCGAAAAATCTCCAGGATCTAATTCTAAACGTTGGGGGAGAGCAGGTGACCAAGTTAAAGGAGAGCGTGAACGAGATTGATCAATCCATTGAGGTATGTAGAAAGAATTTGAACAAAGCGACTGCGGATGTCAAGTCATTGCGAAGCAAAGCCGAGAAAGCTAAAGAAGCGGTTGAAAAATGTCAACATGAGGCCACGGAAGCTG
>Ga0105054_10002878_pt1 | contig 27158 bp, 16 predicted proteins | sample BON02_FD_78091 | JGI IMG/M metagenome (GOLD analysis project Ga0105054, IMG submission 78091) | Freshwater microbial communities from Lake Bonney liftoff mats and glacier meltwater in Antarctica - BON-02 (megahit assembly) | ecosystem: Environmental > Aquatic > Freshwater > Ice > Glacier...
CGATAGCGACGACAACGGTTGACAGTGTCAGGCTCAAGCACTTCATTTGGAAAGATATTGGGAATTGAAATCGAGCGGTGAGTATAATAATTACAGTAAACTATACGAATAAAACCCACGTTGAAGCATCATGAATTTTTTTCCTGGCTATCTTCTTGTCTTGAATTTGAATTTTATTTGATCCGTTGAATAATTCGATGACGGCCAGTTCTATTAAATCAGTGAGCAATTCAGGGAACTCGTCAGTAAAGACCGTTGTAGACACCCATGAGGGCACAGCGCTGGCGCCTTGTGAATCTACCATTTGCTTGACGATAAAGCCAGAATATCTTGGAATCAAATGTACCAAGCAATTGATCTCTAAAGTGATGCCTGGTAGTCAAGCCGAGTCGCTTGGAATCAAGGAAGGATGGTCTGTTCTGACAATAGCTGGTAAGAAAGTTGTAAACTCCAATCAGATCACAGCAGCATTAAGTGCCAATAAGAGGTCAGGGAGGCAATATAAAATTGTTTTCAACAGACTGGATAGTGCATCCCCTAGCAAAAATGAAGCTTTCCTTGACTGTAGCGCCGATATTGCAACAAGTGATAATAGCGCCGATATTGCAACTAGAGATAATAGCACTGATATTGCAACTAATGATAATAACACGGATACTGCGACTAATGAAAATAACACGGAGACTGGTACTAATGATCACGACACCGATACTGTTCTTGATCAGATCACTGAAACAGAAGCAGGACAAGAAAACAGTGTCAACCAGCACGAAATTGAAACGGGGGTAGCGACATTGTGCTACGATACCAATATTGAACAGTTTCCAATCCAACACGGCGAAATCACGGCAGACGACATCGATGAGGTGTTTTGTTTAACATTCGTCATGCCTGGATGCATCATAAAGTTGGCAAATGTGAAAACTGATTTCAAGGGCTCCACATTGAAGCATATGATGATAGATCCAAGTCCTTATGTTGCCGAATCTTCCTCTGGGGTATTTGCGAATCTAGTGGACGGGATGACGTATTGGGTTTATGTTGTAGAGGATGCATTTCAGGAAGCTCAAGATAGAGCAAAGTACATGTCTTCAGTGATCGATGAAAACAAGACGCAAGAAATAGAGAGAGAAGAGAGTTGTTCGTGCATCGAAGGAAATCCTTGCGTCAATGAATATGGATGTAATAATTGGCACAATAGATTAGCTGTTGCGAAAGCAAATGGGTGGAAAGGGTTTTAATTCATTAAAATTCAATTTAAATATTTATATTCTACTGGCGGACCAAAACCATGTTAAATGTGGATCTAATCGTTTCATATACACTCGTGACGGCAATTTGAACTCGGCACCATTCTTCTGGCACACAATCAGATTCTCACGCCACAATTTCAATAAAATTTTTCCAATATTTTCTTGAGCGAGTACTTTCCTTGTGGAAGGTGTATTGACATAAATATCATCGACCATTTTGACAATCGACACGCCGCTACGATGTTCGTGTAGATATTGTACCACCTGATCTTCACGAGACTGTCGGTGACGGATATACCTCGTCAGTAACTCTGTTCCGTCAGCTATATGAGGTCCACTAAATAAACAATCAGACACATTTTAGAATTCAACATCTTAACTTACTGTCCACAGTATAATCTTGCCGGCTTGAAGGAAAGGATTCGTTTCAACGAAGTCATGTAACTTGACAAGTCAGCTATCACGGTCGTCCCATATCCTAAGACTGTATCACCAGAAAACATAGCATTCTCTTCTTCTAGATAAAAAGCAGCGTGGTTTTCAACATGTCCAGGGGTGTGTACCACTCTCAAAGTGGCTCCTTTCGTTTTTATAATATCTCCATCAAATAATACTCTTGCATTTTTAAACCTTCCTTCTTTTTTGAACCATTTAGTATAGAATTCAAAATGGCTTTTCATAAACCAGTAGTCTCGCTGCAATTCGCCCTTTGTTCTCCCGTTTACATCCCAAGAGATGTCTTCATCAGGCCAAGAAGGAAGCATCGAGTCATCGAACTTTCTTAGAAACCCCTGTTCATCAAATGGCTGCGGTCCCATTTCAAGATATGGGATGAGTTTCCTCTTGTGAAAGTTCACCATTGTGTAAATGGATAATTGATATTCAGGGCAAGGAAGCATCCCGACAGGAACATCTCCAAACTTGTCCAGCAGCGATTCACAGCCTCCAAAGTGATCTCCATGCATATGGGTGATTAAGATCATTTCTAAACCGTCGCATTGTTGACGATCCATAAACTCACCAAGTATTTGTACGAACTCCGCGTTTCCTTTGATCTTTTCAGCAGCATCGATTAGGATGCGTTTACGACCTGTACCGACTAAGAACACGTTGGTTCCGTTAAGGGTATATGGCGATGGGTTTTGCCCTAACACACACGAAACTATGTCGCTGAGAACTTCCGTATCAGGTTGCGGTGGTGGGAATTTCTCGATTTCAAATCGTTTCATACCAGTCGCAATCACGTTGCGTCTTGCCTCTGAAAATAGATCTGCTCCAGCTAAAGTATCTTCGTCACTAGAGCAGTTGTTTAACAAAACATAAGGACTGTCGATATCTGGAGGTAAGCAGCATACACATCCAAACGATGACATTTCTATTTAACTCCAAGGTCGGAATGATATTTTTTTGGAATAGGATATATCAGCCCCCCGCCACGACTGTTTAAAGCGTTTGGTCGAAATTAAAAATGCTTTCGTGAACAGCAAAAGCGATTCGAGTCAAGAGACGCAATTAAATGGCATTAGGAATAATGTGATAATTTCTATTATTGTTTTTTCACACGAATAACCATTATTAGGATTCCGTGTATTCTCTTCTTGTTTTCATAATAGGAATTTGAACTTGCATGATGTTTTTGACTTTGGTTTAATTGTATTTTTAAAAAATTAGTATTGGAGAGTACTTGTGCGAAATAGCTGTAGGGCGTAGCAAGCTTCGGACTCGGACGCGTTGTGGAAGGAGAAGGTTGTCTTATTGCTCACATAAGCAACGGATCCCTGCTGTAGCGTGGACACATTGACAACTTCATCATCAAGGCACTGGGTGGCGGTAACTGATCCTCCAAGAACCTTTATCCAAGATGGAGCGTCAAATCTATGGGGAGCAGTTTCTTCACTAGCATGCCAGCATCGAAGCCACAAACTGAAAGTGATACCACGAGCTAGCAGGTCCTTGTCGATATATTGTTCCCATTCTTCCGGATCTAAACTCATCCTCTGCAACACAGAAGCAACTTGCTTTGGACATGAATAGTTAACTAGATTATGCATCCCGATAAACCTAGTAAGAGCATGAAGATTGGTGAACACACGCTCATCTTGATCTTGGTTGAAAAAGGTCAAAAGATCCGCCAAAGAAAGATTGCCGTCTTTATTAAGTGACTGGAAATCGCTATCTGAAGATCGAAATGAATTACTTCGACTGCGACCTTGGACAATCTCCCGTTTCTGCAGAACCTGATTATCACAATTCTTAAAAGGTTCCGCAATACAACACCGTGAATTCAAAGAAGTAGCAGAATGTACCACAGGTATGACACACTTTTTACCGGAATCACCAGTATAGCACATGGAGATAAGAGGAGGTGAGAACAAATGCAAGGACACTGCCACATGGTCATTACTACTATTGCCTAAAATATGCAATCCTTTAAACTTCTCAAAGCCAATTTGGGAGCCCTCGGAGAAGTAGGTGGCGTCTTTCAAGAACGAGTTGCTGACTGACCCAGTGTACTGTTTTAATTGCAGGGATCCACGCAGTACTTTGACCCAACTTTCCATACCTGGAGCATGGTCATGTAATGGGGTCACTTGAAATTTATTCCAACAAAGAATCATCAATGAGAATTCTGATTCTAATGCGATTAAACTCCGGGTGTACCTATACGCATCGAAATGGATAAATTCTGCCCATTCACGCTCCGTAAAGACCAATCGTTTCATCAAAATGTCCACTTCTTGTTTGTTCTCTGATGCAAGAGCAGCTTTGACTAAAGGCATGAAATCAGCCAGAACCAATGGCTTCTGGTCAAAGACTGCTTCTTCTGTGGGCTCTTCTTCTGTGGGATTTGTAGGCATAGGGGCCGCATACATCGACCCTTCACTAACTTCTCCAAGTGCATTGAACAACTTGCACAGCATATACGGAGGTGCGTATATATGCAGTGAGATGGCCACTTGATCTGGATTAGGATTACCCATTGCGTGAACACCCTGAGTGTCATTGATGTAACACACGTCTTGAGCCCCTGCAGTTATGTCACGAATGACCTTGGGAGGGCTTGCAGATGCATCGTAGCGTATCTCACGAACTTGTCCTTGTAGAACCTTGACCCAGCAACTGCTTCCTGCATGATCATGAATCGGACTCATTTGGCCTTTGTCCCAACATAATAACAAAACAGTGAATTTGGCCTTGAACTTGCCTTCGCCCACTGGAACATCGTACCCTACCAAATTACGTGTGTACTTTTGCTCTTTGAATCGAACGTAATTGGAATATTCAGATTCCTGAATACGGACTGCACAAAGAAGCTTGCAGATATGGTCGATATGTAGAGGTGAATGGAATTTCCCTTCCTCAATGGGCTGAATCTCGTGATGCAACAATTCAATCAGATCTCTGAAATTGGTGAAAAGGCGCAATGATTTTGAGCAAATATTCGGTTGATTTCCAGAAGAAGCGCAAATTTTTGACACGCTTTTACCACGCTCATAGTCAGTAATGGACAAAAAAGAATTACACAGAACGACTTTAGTGTTGGTGGTGCAGTTGCATCTATTCGGATGACAAGATATGTTCATAGCCTCTGTGCTATAAACGTGAACAGAAACGCTCCCTGGTTCTCCAAAGAACGTATGACCAGTAACTTCCTTATCAAAGAAATGTGGTTCAGATGGTAGCAGAGTTTCAGTGGCATCAGCGATACATAATTTAACATCACCGTTCACCACCCAACTCCACACACTCTCAATGGCATGATTATGACCATACTTGGTGAACGATTCATCAAAACACACCACCACTGCACTCATATCTGGGGTTTGAAGTATAAGGTTCACATGGCCTTGGTTCAAAACAAAGTCCTCCAATTCATGATTTTCAAAGAAATCTCTTAGAACATCTTCCACTGGAAGTGATTCAGGAGTTTTTCGGAGATTTCTGTTTCGATTCAACGCTTCGGATAATTTGCTTGCAACCATCACTTGTCTACTAGCTGTCTTTCAACTGCGTTACGTTTACTTTTTGTGTCCAAGTCATTTTGCTACAAGAACCGGAGCACTGGACTATTCTGATAGTATAACAGCTACTGGGTCTTTTAATACCGGACTACTAAATATTTCTTGGATTCGAGCTTTTAGATGGTGGTGTGAAGATTCTTGTTGGTTAGCATTGAATTGTTCATCGATCGCAATAAAGTCGATGCGTAAGAAGAGCTCGCAAGGCCCTTACTCTGTAGTGCATTAATTATTTTGAAACGAACATCTCCACACACTTTGTCATCAGTGAACCCGGTGGTCTTAAACAAGCCTTGTTTACCATAGTTCTTATATGTGTCAAGAACTGCTTTGGATGAAAATGTCGCCTTTTTAGGATCTGGAACGATTTCTTGCAACTTATTGTAATATGGAACAGACTTTCGAATTGTATCCAACGCAATATCCTTCCTTCGCTGGTCTTCTTCTTCATTCATTAGCTTGATTTTTTCTTCCATTTCTTTCATCGCCATTTGTGTGGCTCGATATTTCATCCTTCCTTGATGGTACGGAGCCTCTTCTTGTCTCTGCTGCCGATTCATCTCCTCGTGTTGAGCCGCTTCCAACTCGCTCACGGCCTTTTCAAATGCTCGCTGACGATGCACTTGGTCTATCAATGCGTGCTTTCGTTCACGTTCCATTTGATCCATTTCCAGTTGTCTCTCCTTGTCCTCCATTTTAAGCCGATCAACCATCTCTTGATGTATTCTTGCCTTGTTCGTATTCAAATCACGCTGAACCCGTTGAGCAGCAAGAACTGTATGCAACTCTTCTCTCTTAATATCCAGTTCTTCAACATAGGCTAGTTTACATTGCTCTTCGACTGCAGCTTGAATATTTTTAGTTATCTCAACCGAAAATATGGACTTTTGCATCGAAATCTCCCTCCTTTGGGATGCTTTCAACTCTGCTAATACTGTTTTAAGCTTATGCTTCTCATCTATCCAATTAAGATTCGTAATGAAAATGGAGCGATCTGTCTTCGGAAAGTGTAATTGCGCCTGTTCCATAATGCAAGCGACGCCCTTACTTCTGCTTTGTTTTACCACCGTGACAAATAGATCACCTAACCAATCTCCTTTCTGCTGCATCGCGAGTTTGTCCTGTTTATGGGATTCTATAGCTTGAACTATCTCGTAGTTGTTCTTCTGAAAGGCGGCTTCTAATTCGACCAGAGATTTGCGTGCACTTTCTACACAGGTTACAACGGATGGATATTCATTTCCTGCCAATAAATCTTCAAAATTTTTTGTCGTACATTCTTCTGCTTGTTCTGGTTGCGTAACAAGTCGTTTGTAGCGATGCACCTCTGCTAGGGTGTCACATAGCTCCGCGTGGAGTGTCTCTTCGTTCTGATTGAAGTTGTTTCGAGTCATCATCAATAATGTCCCCAATTCAACTGGGTCCCGCTGTTCTAAAGATAATAATTCCCGGATACCAAGAACTTGGGCTGACAAATCCTCCTTTAAAGCCTTTCTGACGCCCCGTACGAATTCGATTTCTTGCTCGATGTCATTCTTTTCATTTTGAGATTGGTTTGCATTCTGTCTTAGCACTCGTTTAGCTTCGTCCAATATTGATCTAGAGCGCTGCTGTGGTCTTGTGAATGCGTTACGCAAAATATCTGAAATATCCGACTCGATGGACTTTTGCTCGTTGTGCAGTTTAATATTTATTTCCTCCCAGTTGTATTTATGTTTGTTTACGATGTTCTTTTTCTTTTGTAATTTACGGGCTTGTGATAATTTACGAAGAATAAGCTCTCCTCGCTGGGACTGTTGCGTGGCAGCAAGCAACGACATCTTGGGCAAAAAATGTAGCCGTTAGATTTATGATTTTTTTTTCGAAAACACTTTTGGAGACATTGAAGTCAAAACAAAGCGAATGAAAGTGTGATGATCATACGTGCGGTTGCTGTTTTAGCAGAGGATGTAGTTAGCAGGTGTGTACTGTGGATTCTTAGTTCCTAATTTAGGAAGACTTCTCGTAATTCAGTGTATAGACTGTGCCCCACTTAAAAAAAATGAATTCAAATCATAAACATAAACTACTATGGATAGGCTGTGCAGAAATATTGGAGGGTCTATTTATTTCGCAATCCGGACTAGCTTTAATTTGGATTACATGGTTAAACCATGTGATAAGTTTACACAAGATTTACCTGTAGTCATCTATTTCATTGTTGACAAACCAGTTTTTAGGCCAAAGACAAGTTGTTTCTGAAAAAAGGTTAGTTGTGTGTCCAAAAAGATGTAGAATAAATATTTTACGAAGGGCCAGGGAAACCATTGAAGTTGCAACATACAACAGTAGTATTTTATTAACCTGCAATTACTATTTTAAATTTGTTTCAACAGAGAATTAGAGATATAGATCTTAGATAGGGAACTGCTACTGTCAACTAACACCTGGTTCATTCAAATATGATTCAAAAATGATTTCTGAAAAGTAGAACGAGGAAAAATAAACAGACACTAAAGCCAGATGCAGCTCCTGACGTTGGCTTGATGGTCCCCAAAAGGGAATTCGTGTTTCCATCGACTGAGGTGTCAATATCCGCAGTAATAACATTGTTCGAAGTTGGAGATTCCGTAATAATAACATTGCTCAAAGTTGGGGATTCTGTGACAACAATTTTACTAGTTAGAGATTCCGTGATAACAATATTACTAGTTGGAGATTCCGTAGTAATAGCATTGATTGTTGGAGATTCTGTGACAACAACATTTCTTGTTGGAAATTTTGTTGCCCCGATACATTTACAGTTTACTGGTTTATTGAGTTGATTGCAAAACGGCTCATGCTTAACCGTTTTAGAAATATTCAAAACTGCATGCCATGGCCAAGCATGCATACTAAAAACCAGATTTCTGATGGATGGTTTTACAACTCATTCGACAATTGCATTCTTCCTTGTGCGGGATGCGGATCATTTTCTAGTGGAGGTGCATGCGTTACCGCTGTGATGGCCAGCATATTGCTTAAATTACCTGATGATAGAACCTATTATCCTGAAGGAACTGTTCCCAAACTTGGTGTTGCAGCAACTAGCCTTGAAGAAGCTTGCACTTCGTTACCAGACGGAACATTATATGACGCAGAAAATTGTCGCATTGGTTCTTCAATCGGCGAAGCTCCAGAGTTATCGTCTGCAGGTAGCTGTCCGGAAGGTATGGCTTGCGGAGCGAACAAACAGTCATTTGGAAGATCATCTGGATCCGTGAGTATAGAGGAATGGCAATTGCGCATGAATGTCCCAAGGACAACAATGTATGAGCCTTTCTGCAATCTGCCTGTTGGTTCTATACACCGAGTCTGGGATATATATGTGAACAAGAAGTAAAGGGTGTGTACTTTCCTGGATTGCGTAATTTTAAGGAAAGTAATGACGTCGTTTTTATTCTTATTAACATTATAAAAAGAATATTTAGAATTAGATACATTTAGATCTTGAGAGTGAATCTGCTCAAGACAAGTTAACACTGCCCGTTAAACTCGAAAATTGCGACTGTTAGGAAAAAAGTTTTTTAGCGGAAGGCTAACGACACGGCCTTGGGTTCATGTACTTAAGTGACTTCATAATCCGAAGGAATGAGCTCGAATTCTATAATAATTTTATTAAATGATACCAGCTACTATACATAGGTCTATTTATTACTGATATGGATTGGTTATTATCCATCCTAAATGTAGTAGTAAAAAGAAGCATGACACGAACTGAGTCACGATACTCAAACCATGGGTTTGAATTATATAGTAGACACGTTGAACACGTTATTACTTAAGACTTAAAAAACACAAGATAGTTTTGATCTAGATTTTTCCATGCCCGCTAAGCAAACGTATCATTATTCGAAATTGATATTGAGACTTCCATACACACTAAGCAAACGTATCAAGCAACAACATTATGTGGAATCACTGAATTCACATTATATTTCTCCTGATGTAATTTAAAATTGCATCCCTCAACTTGACGACAATGTTGCCTGCAAAACCCTTCCATGAAGTAGCCATTAAAGCATTTAAAAATACTTTATACATTGACGTGCAGGCCCCTCTTTCTGCATCCCCGAAATGATCTCGCAAACCTATCAAAAATCTCTGCAACAGCATCTCAGTATCCATATCCCATCCAGCACCAATACCAATAGTGAAAGGAATCAAAGCATGACCATTTGAAACCCTTTGTTATTTAAGCTTGATACTTTAACTTGAAATTTGGCACTCGTACATCCAAAATTCAGTCAAAATTGGATACTGTCAAGAACCAAAACCCAAAAAGCGCATATCAAAAAGCTCCATTACGAGTTGGTCCGAGTCTGTGGCCTATGCACTCGAACGAGGAACAACATGTACAAAACCATGGGGAGAATACCCAACAAGATCTGGAAAGATGGAATTATCATTTTATCGGACCTCTACACCAACGATATTAGGAAAAGGATCGTTTGTCACCCAAGGTCAACAGACACATTGGACTTTGCGCCATGAACGAGTGTCTCAAGGACAAGAGTAAACGAATGCAACTTGGATTGGTGGCCTCGTATCTCACATTGCTGGCACATCATGAGAAATGGTCAACCAAGTGCTGCACGCATTGTGGACACGCCAGTTTTGCGGGGACCAACAATCTCAAGATATACATGTACCAAATGCTGGTTTCTCCAAAAGAGAGATGGTGGAGCGCCAATAATCATTGGATGCCTTGGAATGCTGGATCAACACAAGCTATTAAAACACCAAATTGCCAGGGTCAAGGTGAAAATGTGGCAGGCACTACAACAACACCATGTTACCTCTCAAGATGTCAAGCTAATCTGAAAATTCATACAACAAAATCAAACACCACTCAACGAGCTTGCGAATGGCAAGTCAACTAGTTGACGTTTATCATTTCTATTTTGGTCCATTGAAGTGTAAATGAATTAATCATTTGTTATTATTATAGTTTGGCATCGTTCATGAAATCATCGTCAACACGACTTTGAAATACGGCCACCAATTCTGGGTTTGATTCCAAGAAGAATGCGGGACGCTTAGCTTCAGAAACATGGCATATTTTCAAATGATCTCCGTGCTTGATTTCACCTGCGATGAGATGCTTGCTTATGTCAGTGGCAATGCATCTCTCCATGTACCGTCGCAAGGGTCTAGCACCCATCGAGGGTTCGAATGCCTCATTGATAACAGCCACCATGGCATCTGAGGAAATGGTGATGTGGATATTCTTTTCAGTAGCCAAGACCTGCACGATAGATTCAAATTGTTGTGCGATGATTTCCTTCAAATTTCCCTCTCGAAGTGGTTCGAATATGACGATTTCGTCAAGACGGTTCAGAAGTTCTGGTCTGAAGTGAGCTTTCACTTCCTTCATTACCAAATTCTTTGCTGCATGCATCGTTAACCGTTCAGGTATATCGAGATCGGATTCGGAGTCAGAAACCGGATTTGTCTTGCGTCTCTTAATCAAATTCATCTGCGACTCTTGGGCTTTAATAAGAAACCTGGAACCCAAGTTCGACGTCATAATAATAATGGTGTTTTTGAAATCAACCACGTTACCATGATTATCCGTAAGCCTTCCATCATCAAGTACTTGAAGCAGAATATTGAAGACATCAGCATGTGCTTTTTCAACCTCGTCCAACAGAACCACACTGAATGGCTTTCTACGAATGGCTTCAGTAAGCTGCCCGCCTTCATCATGACCAATATATCCCGGAGGGGCACCAATAAGCCTACTGACTGAATGCTTCTCCATATATTCGCTCATGTCAAGCCGCACGATGTTCGAAGGATCATCAAAGAGGTCTTTGCAAAGTGACTTGGCCGTTTCTGTCTTCCCCGTACCGGTCGGTCCTAGAAACAAAAATGAACCAAGAGGACGATTCGGAGGAGCAAGCCCTCCTCGAGCGCGAATAATGCAATTTGAAACAGCATCGATGGCAATATCTTGTCCTATGACCTGGGTCTTTAATCTGGCTGCCAGTTGAAGAAGCTTTTGACTCTCAGCGGTTTGCAACCGGTCAACTGGAATACCCGTCCATCGACTCACGACCTCTGCAATGTCTTTTGGACCTACTACTTCAGTGAGCAACCGATCATCTCCAGCTTCTTGCTTGGCAAGGGTGTCTTGCAGAGTTAGATTTTGTAATTTCGCTTCTATCGAAGGAATTGCGCCATACTTTAAATCGGCTGCTTGTGCCAAATCTCGACTCCTCTCTGCGTTGATCATCTTCAAATGCACCTCCTTTAGTTTGTTCCTCAATCTGCGGATTTCATCGACTCGTCCTTTCTCCTCGTCATGCTTCAAACGCAATGGCTTGAGCTTTTCCTCAATAGCCGAAATTTCTTGCTGGCACACAACGAGCCTTTGCTTGCTCTGGGCATCCTTTTCGGTTTGCATGGCAGTAGCTTCGACTTCAAGCATCATCTTCCTTCGCTCCAATCGATCGATCTCTTCAGGTTGCGAATCTAACTGCACGCGAATGTGAGCAGCAGCCTCATCCACTAGATCAATGGCAGAGTCAGGCAAATGCCTTTGCGTTATGTATCTCTTAGCCAGTCGGGCGGCTAGCACAATGGCTGCATCCTGAATAGTGACACCATGATGGGACTGATACGATTCTTTAATGCCTCTGAGAATAGAAACGGTGTCTTCAATAGAAGGCTCATCAACGGTCACCTTTTGAAACCTTCTCGCAAATGCTTTATCCTTTTCTATGATGAGGAATTCAGAAAAGGTAGTGGCCCCGATGCAACGAAGCTCACCTCGCGCCAACATCGGTTTCAAAAGATTAGCAGCGTCCATGGCTCCTTCTCCCTTGCCAGCTCCTATCATCATATGGACTTCATCGATGAATAAAATAACTTCGCCTTTTGAATCTTGGATCTCCTTCAGAACTCCTTTCAGCCTTTCTTCAAATTCTCCTTTGTATTTTGCTCCAGCAACAAGAGCACCCAAATCCAAAGAATATAGTTTGGCGGGAAAGTTTTGAGGAACGTCGCCTGCTAGCATTCGCATAGCAAGGCCTTCGACAATGGCTGTCTTTCCAGTTCCAGGAGCACCAACCAATATGGGATTGTTCTTCGTCTTCCTCTGAAGAATCTCCACGGTTCTTGAGATTTCGCGATCTCGTCCTATTACCGGATCAAGTTTACCATCCAATGCGTCTTTAACGAGATCTCTTCCATATTTTTCAAGTGCATCAAAGCTGTTTTCTCCAGTTCGAGAGTTCACCTGTTGATTGGAGTTTCCTCGGGAAGACTTGATTGCCTCTTCTAAACTGTCACCAGTGAGCCCTGCTTTTTGAAATGCAGCTTTCACACTTGTTTCGATCACCAACGCTCTCAATATCGTGTCTTGGGTCAAATACGAGTCACCAGCTTTTTTTTGAAACGCAGCCGCTGATCGAAGTAACTTTACCAAAGAGCCCGAGGGTGCAATTTGTTCTGGTGGTGGATCCTGAGAAGATATTTTGGCAACCATCAACTCCAATTCATTCACCAAGGTACTTCGGTCTCCACCAGCTCTTGAGATAAGTTTACTTGCAAGTCCATTCGCATCCGAAAACATAACCAAGGCTAATGTAGCTGGTGTCAATTGGACGTGTCCCTTTTCAGATGCAAACTCCTGAGACTTGTTCCACAACTCCACTGTCTTTTCGCTCCATGTTTGAGGATCCATGTAATTCTGTATTATCGTTATGGTTTTGGATGCATTTTGAAAAACAATTCCTGGGCATAAGACTTTTCTAGAAGTTTCATAAGAGTCTTCCAGAATCCATCCAGAAAACTTCTAGTGTTTTTCTAGCACTTTTCAAAAATGTTAGCGGGGACCGTATCGTTCGAAGGACACCTAATTGATTTCACAACACAATGATCACCAATGACGGCTTGCTCAAATGAATTACAGGGTTTAACAAAGAAGACATATCCGTTTCTCAACCACCTAAATGGAAATAATTGTGCTATATTCACTTTGTCAAACCAAATATAAAAGATCGCAGTCTAGCTGCTGTAAAGCCGTCACGTAGAACCACCGGTATCGTTTTTCCTAGATTAACCGACTCCCATTTTTCCATTTCCAATCCATTATTAATTTTTAAAAAAGAAGTACATAGTTAAAGCAAATATGATTATACAGTTGATTATCCGCATCCATTTGATAGTCCACATATGTCAAACCTTTTGTTATTAGCGGGACTATGTTATCCTGTAATTATCTCTGAGTTGGACATGTTATTTTGCAAACGTCTAGCTAATGTTCAGGGTCGTGCTTCAAATATTTCAAAGTGGAAGATGACGAAGCCTACGAATCGAAAGCGCCAATGCGTCCTTCCTTTTGTTTACGCATCAATACACATTAATAAAGCAATTCGTATTTCATCTGATAATTAATCTTCCTTTTACTAATTCCTCAAACGATATTTCAAAAGAGTAGTAAGGAAACTGAAAACATAGGGAATAATTCGAAGTAAGGGAACGGGGTTCCCCGTTACAGAGCTGCTACTAGTAGGATGAGCGAAGGAAAAAAAGTAGCCGTTTCATATGCTATGATTGTGGTGCTGCTGTTGCAAGTTTCGTTTGTGTGTGGAATAATTTGGGAACCAATTACGGAGAATATTCATTATTCAAGTCGACGGTTAGAAAACACAGCAGGAACACTATTTCGGCTACGCGGACAGCTTTCCTTTGATAATGTTAGAATCAGCATTCCGCTGATGATGCATTCAGGAGAACAGCGACTATTCTCTATGGTGAAGTCCAATGTTCTCCCTAAAAATCTTGCACAGCGATATCCTGAGATAAAAACATATGTTGGAAATGACGGGGATACCCTGGCGAGGCTAGATTATTCTCCTAGTGCAGGATTGAGAGCAGCCATTTATTCCAAAGGCCAAGTTTCCTATATAGATCCCATTGCAAAAGACCATCAAATATACAAAGTTTATTCAGCTAAAGACATGGGGAAACCACCTGGTGAATGGGACTGCAAGCTTCATCCCCACAACGAGCGAGAGCGAACACTTTCAACAGCTGGGAATTTCAACATGTATCAATTTAAGATAGTAGTGGCTGCCAACGGCCAATATTCAAGTTTCCACGGAAACACAAAGAGCAGTGTTCTTGCAGCAATTGTCAGTTTATTAAATCGTGTTAACGGAATTTATGAAAGAGATCTAGGCGTGACGTTCCAGCTTCATGATGACAACGATGACGCCGTTTGCTTGAGTCCATGTTCTTCATTGTCTAATACGGGAAAGGTTCTCGATGAGGTAAATGGATTTATTAACGGTGTAGGCATTTCAACCAGTAGCTTTCATATTGGTCATGTGTTAACCACTGGCGCTGGAGGCTCGGCTTACATGGGAGTTTTATGTTCTCCAAACAAAGCCAGAGGGGCAACTGGTACGAATAATCCAATAGGTGATGCCTTTTACGTGGATTATGTCGCGCATGAATTGGGTCACGTAAGTATATCATGCAGTACGAGATTGGATCTTACCTTTTTATAGCAACTTTACGGAGGGCATTCGTTTACTAATTGTGATGGGCTGGATGAAAACTTTTCCACTCTTTCAAACCACGAACCAGGTTCTGGGTCAACTATCATGAGCTATGCTGGATTATGTAGTAATTCCCAAGGAGTCTCGCGGAACTTGCAAACTTTTGCTCATCCAATATTTAGTTCCGTAAATATACCACAGATGCGAAGTTTCATTGTTTCAAGCAACATCTATCAGAGCAACTGCGGAGAAGTGGTTCCACAAGCGGCTGTTCCCTTGCCAGTAGTGAACTTTCCAAAAGAATGCGTTATTCCAGTTGCCAACTTCTTTAAACTATCTGGGACCGAGCCTTTGAGTCAAGATTATTATTACAATATTGAAGTTGTTGACATCTACAACGGGCCTCTTAATTTTGCAGATAGATCTATGTCGAGATTTCGAACTTGGGAACCCACAAAAAGGTTAGGTAGATATTTTCCGAATCTTTATTATATTGTTCATAACCTACTGCCGGATATTTACGACGAGATCTTATCTTCCACAGACGAGCTGCGCACGTTTAGACTAATTACTAGATCTGGTTATAATTATCAGAATAGCACAGGATTTGGAAGCCATGGAATTGCTGATGCAAAAATAAATTTTACGTCTTCTTATCAGGGATTGCATTGGGCTACACTAAATTACACCATGCTCGTCGTCGGAGGAGATACCCAATTTGTATGGAACGTAGGGGGGACTGATGCATTGTCACCTAGTGTTTCGATATACATGGCGCATACTATCGAACCTTTTGATAATCATGAGCTCGACTATTCAAGTGATTCATTAGAACCAAATTGGGTGTTGATTGGTGATACTGCCAATGACGGTTTCGAAGAGATGAATATCCCTGGGTTTCACTCTGATTATTCGCAGAATGCATCGTTAATATTGATGATACGATCATCTGATAGCGACTCTTGCTTCTTCTTTGATATAATTACCGGGATCGATTTGGTGGATTTGCGGCCTGAATTTCCTAGTGGATCACCCAGTGACTCGCCTGCTATGACATTATGCGATGGCATGGTGCAAAGTAACGGGATTTGCTTTTGTGGATGTGGAGAAATGGATATCGATTGTGGTATCTCGACTAGTGAACTGATATGCTTCGACGAATCAGGATCTGTTTTTGAAGGGAATGACTTGTTTTGTGATGTCAATCATTGCAGAGAAAAAAGTTCAAGCCCTTCTACTACTTCATTGGAAAAGCCGAATGTTATTAATGCTGCTACCAGTATAAGTTTCCCGATATTATTATTATTATTAATTTTCAAAATAATTTAAATTTCAACTTTGACACTCATCTCTTGGCTAGACTCTTTTTGTCTTCTTTCTTTCCATCCTCTAGCTTTCATTGCAATTTTAACCACCAGTAGTAGTGACAAGCAACTGATGGCTATTTTTGCAGATACTGGTAAAGGATTGTTGGTGGCACCAGTGAGGCTTCCTACTTTGTCGATTCCGTCCAAATGTAGCAGCGTCGTGTTCTGCACCATGTATTCCTCGCCATGTACAGTAAGTGTCAATACTGATTCTGTCACATCCTGGTTCACGCTGGATAGCTGGAAGGTGGAAAGCAGTTTGTTGATCGCTGTTACTGGACCTTGAATCCATATGCGGCTGTTGCATCCTTGAGATTCACAGGAATCTGTCATCCCAATTTCCTGCTCTGAAGGACCGAAACTGAGAATCTTGCTTAAAGGCTGGTTGTTCATTGGTTCATTCGACACTATTCCAGCTGGCAATGAGAGCAATTCGGAGGTGTTAAATCTAAAATAAAACCCTGAATTACCGTCCAAGGAGACCTCTAGCATGATAGGATACATGTCATTGATTGTATCCATGGTAACAGAGTATCCTTCAACAGTAACATACGAACCTCTGCCCCTAAGAATCACTTGAGCTTGAGCTTGAACCTGAACAACGTCGGATCGAGCAGGAAAAATTCCAACAGAAACGGTTCCAGGCGAAGAAACTTCCGTCTTTGTGACTCCCCTTGAGTTCAAGTAGTCCGCAAAGATATTGTATTGGAATTCTATCGTCCTGTTGGTAATTGTAGTGTTGATTCCAGGCAGTAAATTAAAATATCCAGGGGCAGGGTAGTACTCCACGGAACTGGATAATACTGTATCATCTACTTTTATTCTCCGGAGTGTTTCAGTGTTCAATAGAATACCTGATGAAGGAAGAGATAGAATTCGATACTTGATAGGACGAGGTTCCGCATATGGGCCATCGGCGCCTAAGAGTGGCAGGGAAATTTTCTCGGTGTCTTGTACTAGTTGCAAAGTTTGATCTTTGGAAACCAATGGGTTGGTTATGTCTACGGTGATTCTCCCCCAGTAAGATTGTATCTCTTTGGAAGACTGAGTTTCTTTGCCAAGGAATGCATACGTAATAAACAAAGATTCGACGGTATGCATTTGAATAGGATATCCAATACGAACCCCAGGAAAATAGCAAAGAGACAACGAGCGTCCCAGAATGTCTAATTCATATGGGGCGATGTAGAAAGTAGTATCATGATTCAATGCGTTGTTTCTGATTTCAGTTTCATTTCGAGGGCATCGATTTAAATACAACCTGCCATTGATATCACCACTCCGAATTCTAACTTTATTGTTGATGAAATCCGGTCTTCCTCTGTTTTCACTGAGATGAAGCATGACCATGCTACCTCGAGGAACGCTGGTAGAGTAAGAGACAGGACTCGACATACCAGCTGCCGCTTGCAGACAAAAGCTTACCTTGATATGGGTAGCGAGTGGTCCTAGCCTTTCAAAAAATGAAAGTGAACTATTAGATATGGTTAGGTACGCAACCGATACAGCATGCTCCGACGTGCATTCCTGGTCTACTTCAATAGGAAATTGGGTTGTTCTGTAGTCATACATGTATGGTTGCCTGTACTCAAAAGTTGACGGGTCTCTGATTTGCATTGCATGATCGAGAATTGTCGGATCGGATCTTGGACCTGTCAATAGTTGGCCGAGGTCTGTGGGTCTTCGCACCATCAGAATGTCGTACGACTGACCATTTAAAGATTCAGTCAAAGGGGTGATCACATCCACGTATATATCAGTGGATTTATAACCAACAAAGCCTGGGCAAACCACAGTGAGAAATAATTCATGGTCAATGCGCTCTTCATATTCATCCACATTCTCCTCCATCGCTGACACAAACTTTGCAACAATCATAAACCATAGGATAACAAACATTCTGTGATATGAGAATTGAATTTGGTTTACAAGTGTGCACACAAACAAACGAAATCGTTCAAGTCGTTCATTTCAAAATGAGCATTCTAAAAATGAGTGACGTGTAGTATGGCCCCCCTCAACCAAGTTGGTTATGGAGCTCGTCCTTGACAATGTGATTCTCGATGTTCAAAGATATGAAAACGCAATCTTGGCTGAAAATCACAGACTTCAAGCTGAGGTAAAGGACCTTCAAATGAAAGCTAATCATTGTGACAAGCTACAGGAATTGCTTGAGAAGGAACGCGACCGCTCGAAAAGCCTACGAAACAAGTGCACGATGTTCAAGGCTCTGAGTGCATCAACGGACAAATCCAATAGTGCGATAGCAGCAGCACGTATCCGCGAGAAGAAAGCCAATAGGGAATTGAAGGAAATAGTGAATACTCTCGATGAGATAGAACAACTATGCCAAAATGTGGAATGCATAAAAGATATTGAATCTATTATTTTGGTTCTTCAAGCAGCGCAATATCGTCATGGGGAAACACCCAGCAGAAAATAAAGGTTTTTATTTAAAGGTTTTTATTTAACAAAATGAATAGTTTTGTTGAATCCATGTCTCAAAAGTTTCAGATATTTTATTTCGGCAGCTAGTCAGCATCTGGTTCGAGTACATGGTCTCTGATTTGATTTCCTTTAACTTTTCTATCGCATTTTTATATTCGCGTTTTAGGTGCTTTATTTCTTGAACCCTCGTGGAATCATTACTTATCAAGTCGTCAAGTTGCACTTTGATTTCGTTGACTGTTGCTTTCATTGCTTTTGATTTTGTATACAAGCCTAACAGATCTCCTTTAACAGCAGTCACATTGTCAGTACATTGCCTACCCATGTCCGATAATTTGAATTCTACAAATTTTTCTTCTCTATCTACAACTAGTTTTACATGTGGTTCAGCAATACCTATATCAGCAGTTTCACTATCTGATGAATTTGTGAATGGTTTGACTTGCGGTCTAGTTGTTAATGGTTTGGATTCCACGGGTAAATTAGGATGAGTTTTCATTTGAACAGGTGAACTAGGATGAGTATTCATTTGAACAGGAGGAGGAGGCTGATTCACTCTCCCACGTAACAAATTTTGAATTGCGATTACGTGACGAATACTTTGGGGCTTTACAAAACTAGAGTCTCCTGTCTTTAGAAATTCATCGACATTTCGGTTCAATGTCAGCAACTGCTGCTGTGAATATGGAGTATGGATGTCTACAAAGTCCCCTGTGGGCTCTATAAATTTGGAAATAGAGTCGCGGTGGGCGATTTCTGCTCGTAGTATCCCTATTTCTCTTTTATATTCTTGCACAATAAGCGCATCACATACTGAAGATTTGTCGTTTCTTGCTGGAGAGTTTTTTATGCGCATCATCCTTGTGGCGAATTTTAAGGTTGCAAGTGTTTGCTCGAGATGGGTCGATTGTGGCCAGATACAGGCGATCATCAACGTGCGGCAATTTCCACCTAATGAGTCCCGGAGATATTGCGTCAAGTGACTCTGACGGTAAGGAATGTGATCTCTTTTCTTATCCGCTAAAGCCACTACTACCTGTTCCAGGAACGACAGTGATTTGTTTATAGATTTCGCCTCTTCCAAAATAACCCCGGTTGAATTGGTTTTCAAGACCCGCTCACTTCCAGCCAGATCCACAATATTGATTTTTGAACTAGTAAGTTGCTCCGTTAATAAGCCGACTGATTCATCGTATTTCTTGTGGCGTGCTTCGATGTAGAATGTCAGGATGCAATGGGATCGTGTGGAAGAATAATTCATTTCATGCGAAGCAATCACTCTATTCGTTTCTCCTTCAAAGATGCATGACATCGCTTCTTCTTCACTTCGGACAATACGCCTACTAAGGTCTTTTAGCACTGTGGTTCCATGCTCATCATAAAACACCGATGGAACTACTTTTTTAACATCCCCACATAGCAGATCGAAAAGCTGCTCTTTATATATTTCCAAGTACGACATTCTCACTATGAAATTAGAGTCACTGGAATCTATTTCGTTAAACATATGCTTCACAGTTCTAAAGCACAAGCCTCGTTCAGCTGCCTCACGAGGTTTGCCAGTGATCGTATGTGTCTTTCCAGCACCAGTTTGTCCATATGCTAATAACGTACCATTCACTCCAGTCAAGGCTCCTGTAACAATATCGCTCATACAAGTCTCAAATACATTCTGTTGGGAGCAATTTGTATCAAGGACTTGGTCGAACTTGAAGTTCCAGGTCTCCTCTCCGGCATCTTTCTTACCATTCGCATGTCTGGCATCTCTTTGCACCTGTACTTGAATGCTTCCTGCACGAGAATCTAGATGTAAATGTTTCCGGGTTCCTTCTGGTTCTTGCTGTGTCATAGGTCTAGGTCTCAACACAACCTCAATTCGCCTCATCACCTTATTATTGAACGGCTCAAAAAAATAGTTTAAAAAAACGACCGTTGCAGGATTGTTAGAGTATACTCTAGTAAACGCTTGATTGAACTGTTTTAGTAACCGACGTTGGGATGGTGAAGGACACTCGCGTCAAATGGATTGAGCGCGCGGTGTGCACTGCATTGGACATTGAGTTCTCTCTATTTGAAAACTGGGCAGCCGAAGATGAAACGCAATCATTGAACGAGTTCTTTGACACCGCAACACCAGATACGTGCTTTACGTTTGCACTGAATGAAGATACAGGAGAATTAATGCATGCAGTTTCATTGCCACGATCTGCAGTTCAAGCATTTAGAGGAAAGAGACAAATTTACTTTTGCAAGTCCGTGATCGAACCAATAACCAATTGTGACGATGATGCCCAGCTGGAGTTTGGGGTGCTTACTGGCAACGCACTAGGTGATCTAGGAGATATTTTGAGAGAGATCTATATTCCACTATTAGACTCCGCCGGTCCTCCTTCTTCATTGCCAGTATCAGAGAAGAAGATGGATGACGATGATGTCGACGAGGACTCCGAATCAGAGGAGGATCGAGTCAAAAGTAAAAATCAGCGGCAGGCATCCACAGACGCCAATTTAGTGTCCCTAAATCGCGAAATGAAATCGAGCATCCAGAAATTTGAGTCGCAGATTCAGCACGCCTTGGGTCAAGTAAAAGGCGAGGTATTGATATATGTGCCTGATATCAAGTTTGATCTTCCTGAAGATATTGTTGATGATTTTGAGGCTGTGAGTCGACTTGAAGAGGCATTGGATGAATGGGCGAAAGCGATTGCAGCTGCTGTTGACCAAGAGTCGAAAAAGGTGCCTCAGGGTGGGGGGCCTTTAGGAGAAATTGAGTTCTGGCGCAATCGCAATGCAGCCCTCAGTGTCCTTTATGAGCAGATTAACATGCCGGATGTGCAGAAGATGCTCAAGGCATTGGAAATCGTGGATGAAAAATGCCAAGGGAACATCAATATGCTCAGCACCTTCCGATTTCACTTCCAAGAACTTTCCAAGCTCTATGTTGAAGCCAAAGACAATGTTAAATTTCTAGCTACTTTAGAAAGACATTTCAAGAACATTACTACTGGTTCGTTGGGCACAATTCTTGAGACATTACCGTCGATGATCAACGCAATTCGCATGGTGTGGATCATTTCCAGGCATTATAACACGGATGAACGTATGGTGCCACTTATGGAGCGAATAGGTTGTGAGATATCTGAAAAAGTAGCACAAGCTATCGATATTCGGATAATTCTGAGAGGCAAGCCTGAACAAACATTAAAAACAGTGGACGAAGCGAAGACAGTATTGGAAAGCTGGTACAAGACATATCTCATGGTTCGGGAGAAAATTGAACAGAGCGGTACTGATCATCGATGGGAATTTGACAGAAAACGTCTGTTTGAACAAACCAATTACATGGCTAAGATATGCGAAAACCTTTACGAGGTTGCGATGGTACTGGATCAATTCAACAAATTCCTTGGACCGGAACTGAAAGCAGTAACGGGCGACGCGGAGGGCATTGACGAGGTCATCAGGAGAGTGGATGCTTTGATTGCTCCTCTTGAAGAAGCTCCAATGAACATATTTGATCGTCGATATAAGACTAGTTGGGACTCTGTAATGGCACAATTCAGAGAGAAAGTAGACGCTATCGAGGAAATGACCAAATCTTTTATTGATACTTCCTTTCAAAAACTAAGATCCGCAGAAGGGGCCTTTGACTTGCTGCAGAAATTTCAGAATATAGAAAGTCGAGAGTCCATTAATCGTCAAATGATGCAAAAGTTTGATGATATATTGGTACAGTATGGAAAGGAACTGGAACGCGTTCGTCAGATATTCGCCCAGGAAAAAGAGCATCCTATAATGTTCAAGAATTATCCTCCAGTGGCTGGTTCTATTGCATGGGCTCAACATCTGTACTACAGAGCGAAACGTCCAATCATGCGGTTCAAGAAAATGGATTCCTTGTTCGAGGGATCGAAAACTTGGGAAGGCGTGATGCACAGGTACATAGAATTCGCCAAGGATATTAAAGAGTTCTGTAAAGCAAAGTATGACGGCTGGCAGGATAAAGCTAATTCTACTTCGCTGCTGTTACAGCAGCCTATTTTAGGGCCCGCCTTGGTAGCCATCGAAGAGAAATGCATCAGGAAAAACCAAGAGGAAATTAAAGTTGTTCATGTAATACCAGAAGGTCCATTTTATGTCAACTTTAGCGAGTGTTTGGTTCAATTAATTCGCGAAACCAAATACCTGGATCGCATGGGATACAAGGTGCCTGAAACTGCTCTGAATGTCGCTCTCCAAGAAGATAAATATCATGGATACGTCCAATCTCTCAAAGACATGCTTCAGTCTTATGAAGCAGTGCTGGGTAAACTGACTCCTGTAGAAACTAGATTGGTATCTAGAAGATTGCAAGAGCTGCAGGAGGAATTGAAACAAGGTTTCGATCCATGTAACTGGTGCTCGTTGCATATTCCTACCCTAATTGAACGATGCATGAAAGCTATTAGTGAATTCCAAGGTGTGGTCAACCAAATTCACAAGAGTTCTGCTTTGATTGACGAAGTGATTGTAGCTATTGAAAGCACGCATTTGATTAATTGGAATCATTTTGCCGTCAATATCACCAAAAGCGCTGCTTCAAGTATTGAGCAAACATCGGAAGATTCTGATGGAACAATGGAGATCTCCACGGTATATGAATTACTGGATCAAGCCCGTGTGGAGAAGGTTAATAATTTGGTTCGCCAGTACCACTCGATTGGTCCTCTGCTAGTTAAAATTGAAGAGATCGTGGCCTTTTCAAACACAGGCGTGAGTCCTGTTCTAGCAGAATTCTACAAGTATTGGGAACGCAGAGTATACAATGCCATTACAACGATGGTCATAAGAGGCATGACAAGTTTTGAGATGCTTTTGAATTTAGATCCTCGCGGGAATGAAGACAATGAATGTCGTGCTCCGCTAATCAAAGTTCATGCAACTTTGAATGGCAGTGACTTGAGCGTACTCCCAGCTTTGAATGACATATATAAGTACGTGAGCAAAATGGTGCGCAGTATCGTGGAAAGCTCAAAATCATTCTATCGTTGGATGAGGGGATCTTGCAAGGAAACAGAACCCTTGGTAGTCAGTGAAGATGAAGATCCGATTGTGTTCAGTTTTTATCAAGACATTTCCCAGAATCAGCAGGTAATCAAGATGATGATGAGTCTCAATCACAGTTTCCAAAGAACCTTCACTATGGTGCGAAAATATTTGGATACATGGCAGCGATATGATCATGTGTATGGGCTTTGGGACGCTAAAAAGCGGGATCAACTCAATAGACTCAAAGATAAGGGACCTTCGGCTGTATTCTTCGACAATCGCATTTCCATCTATGACAAGTTATCCCAAGCAGTATGGTCTCAAGCAGTTAAAAAGGATATTGACTTCCTGAGGCTAGATTGCTATGCAGTAGCTGCTGGGCTATCTAAAAAGTCACACGAGTGGAAAGTCGAATACGGTCGTATTCAATATGAACTTGCTAAAGGAAGACTTCAGCAGATGCTATCCAAGGTCTCAAATTACCGCGTCCTTCTAGAAAAGGATCCACAAGATCTAGAGGAACTCAAAATCGTTCTAAATGCTATTGCGAGGATATCGGAAGCAAGCTTGACTCAGGAGTTGGACATTGCCGATATCATGGAACACTTTCGAACTTTATCAAAGTACAAGCTGGATCAATATATCAGCGATGCAATTCCTGTCGACGACGCAAACGATGTGATGGAGCAGTTTGAATCAGCTCGTGTGTTGGACAAAACATGGTATGTATTGACGATTGATGCCAAGACCAAAGACTTGAGAATGAACCAGGTCAAAGATACCTTTCGCAAAGTCACTCAGTCTGAAGCTGAAGAATTTGTAGATACTGCTCGCCAGTTTCAAGGAGAATTCAAGCGTATGGGTCCTGGTACCAAGCACACAGGTGACAATGAGTTGGATGAAGGTGTCGAGCTGATAGGCAAGTACTTGCAGCAGCTTCAAACAATGGACAAACGTCGCGAACAAATTGTGAACGCACAGCGCCTGTTCAATCTCGATATCATGTCGTACCCGGAGCTTAATACAGTCAAGGTCGAATTGGGGAAGTTGCAGCAGATCTATGGGTTGTACGCCGAATTGAAAAAGTTTGAAAGGGAAATGTCTGGAATGCTGTGGAGTGAGCTAGATGTTCACGCTCTATCAAAAGGAGCGGATGACTTGGAAAAGACCCTGCGTAAATTTCCCAAGGAACTTCGAGGGATGCAGACTTTCGTCGGTGTTGAAGAAAGTATCATCAGATTTAGAGACAGTATTCCACTTATTCAGACTTTGAAAAACGATTCAATGAAAAAACGTCATTGGGACGCATTATCTAAAGTTACTGGTGTTTCTTTTGACATGGATCCCAAGAAATTCACGCTAGGGGCACTTTTTGAAATGAAACTTGCAAGATATGAAACGGAAATCGCAGAGATCGTGAACGAAGGGGTGCAAGAAGCAAAGATTGAAAAGTCCCTTAAAGAAATTGAAGACAAATGGAAAGTAACCGATTTCGGGGTGGCCAAGTACAAGAAAGGAACTGTTGATAAAGGTTTCGTGCTGCGTGCTTGCGATGATATTAAGTTGGAGCTGGAGGACAATATGCTTAATCTGCAAACGATGGCTGGATCTCGCTTTGTGCTATCTTTCTCGGATGTGGTGCGAAAGTGGGAGAAACAGTTGAATCATGTTTCTGAGACCATCGACGTTTGGTTTAAAGTGCAAAGTAAATGGATGTATTTAGAATCGATATTCATCGGGGCTGAAGATATTCGAATGCAACTTCCTGAAGAGGCCAAGAAGTTTGACCAGGTGGATAAGGCCTTCAAAGGTGTGATGGTCGGCACCTCAAAACTTCCAAATGTGATAGAAGCTTGTCATGCAGAAAACAGAATTGAGACTTTAAAAGCTCTATCGGAACGTCTAGATTTGTGCCAGAAATCCTTGAGCGACTACTTAGACACCAAAAGGGGTGCATTTCCTCGATTTTTCTTCATTTCAGATGATGAGCTTCTCAGCGTCCTTGGAAGTTCTGATCCAACAGGTATCCAGATTCACATGTTGAAGTTGTTTGACAACACAAAATCTCTCAAGTTTGCTCGGGGGGCTAAGTCTGTAGGTGGAATGGGATCAAGTGAAAATGAGGAATTTTCATTCGTTCAACCAGCAACGGTTGAAGGTCCTGTGGAAGTATGGATGACAGGAGTGGAAAGCGAGATGAGACAGAGTCTTCAAGCGATCAGCAAAGAAGGAGTATTCAACTATGCGCAAACAGAGAGAGTCGATTGGGTAGATCAATGCATCGGTATGACAACCATTCTTGGTTCACAAATTTGGTGGACATGGGAAACAGAAGATGTGTTTCGTCGTGTCAGAGACGGAAACAAGCATGCAATGAAATTGTTTGCCGATAAACTTACAGGGCAATTGAATGACTTGGTGGTTGTCGTTCGAAAAGATATTTCTGGACATATGCGTAAGAAAGTAAATGCTCTCTTGATCATCGATGTGCATGCCCGCGATATTGTCGATACCTTTGTTCGAGATTCTATTCTAGACGAACGGGAATTTGCATGGGAGTCACAATTGAGATTTTACTGGGATCAATCGACTGATGATTGCCTCATTCGACAATGCACTGGTTCTTTCAAGTATGGATACGAGTTCATGGGTCTCAACGGCCGCTTGGTGATCACCCCGCTGACGGATAGGTGCTACATGACCATCACACAAGCCCACACGTTCAACCTCGGTACGGCACCTGCAGGACCAGCTGGAACAGGGAAAACGGAAACAGTTAAAGATTTAGCCAAGAGTATGGCGCTTCCCTGCTTTGTTATCAATTGCGGAGAGGGGCTTGATTACAAAGCGATGGGAAGTATCTTTTCCGGCCTAGCTCAAATTGGTGCTTGGGGTTGCTTTGATGAGTTCAATCGTATAAACATTGAAGTTCTGTCTGTTGTATCAGCGCAGTTACAAGCCATTCAGGGTGGTCTCAAGACTGGAAAGAAGAAGGTAGACATTGGGATGGGTCAAGAGATCGGCCTTGACCCAAAAATCGGAATTTTCGTAACCATGAATCCTGGATACGCTGGTAGAACAGAACTACCAGACAATCTGAAAGCCTTGTTCCGTCCCGTTACTATGATTGTCCCGGATCTACTTCAAATTTGTGAAATCATGCTTTTCTCCGAAGGTTTTGGTCTAGCGAGAGTATTGGCAAAGAAAATGACCACATTGTACTCACTGGCAAAAGGTCAATTGTCCAAGCAGTATCATTATGATTTCGGTCTTCGCGCACTTAAGTCTGTTTTGGTGATGGCAGGGGGACTGAAGCGACAATATTCTGAAATGCCAGAGGATCTTGTTTTAATGCGCGCTTTACGAGACTCCAACATGCCAAAGTTCGTGTTTGACGATGTTCCTTTGTTTCAAGGACTTATTGCTGATTTGTTTCCTGGTTTGGATTGCCCTCGAGTGGCTTTTGAAGTTCTCAAGGTCGCCATTGAAGACTATTTCGAGACCAACACCTTC
>Ga0105054_10002880_pt1 | contig 27152 bp, 20 predicted proteins | sample BON02_FD_78091 | JGI IMG/M metagenome (GOLD analysis project Ga0105054, IMG submission 78091) | Freshwater microbial communities from Lake Bonney liftoff mats and glacier meltwater in Antarctica - BON-02 (megahit assembly) | ecosystem: Environmental > Aquatic > Freshwater > Ice > Glacier...
AATTCGTTTAACGGCGAGCCGTAGGTGTAAGCAAATTACAAATGCACGAGTGCCTTTTCGGCCCCACTGGCCCTGTGCCAGTGAACCGCAGGTTTGGAAACTAAGCAGGAGCGGCACGAACGCGACAGGTCTGTCCCCGCTAGCTTTACGCTAGTGGAACAGAGGTTTGACAACTGTGATGAACGACAACGCACAGCATCTTTTTCATTCCCGCTAATTGAACTTCGCGTCTTATGACGACAGGACGATAAGAAACACAAATTGCGATTCATCGTCCTGTCATCAATCGTCCTGTCAAACATTGATAACTCCGGTGGGACTCATGCGATTCATGGGATTTATGCGTCCTGTCCCCAATCGTCCTGTCAAACGTTGATAAAGAGAACGTTTCAATCAATGATCGGTGCCACCATAAGCACCAGCGTTTACCTCGCGATAACGCGGCTGTGTGACACTCGTCGCGTCGAAATAATCGTCAGACAATTCCTGAGCGGTGAAACGTCCACTCGAAGTACGTCAGGCTTTCCAGCCTGACTTGAAGCAGAACAAGTCAGCCTGGAAAGGCTGACTTACTTTATTTCCGGAACCTTCCTAACTTGCGCACGGATGCTCTACTTCAATCCATAAAATTTCTGCGCAGTGCCACCAAAGATCGCGGTTTGTTCTTCCGTGCTGATCGCGCCGAGAACTTCGTTCAGCGCAGAGAATGCGATTTCGTAGCTGGCGGCGAGTTCGCACACTGGCCAGTCAGAACCGTACATGCAGCGTTCCGGGCCGAAGGCTTCCAGGGCGACGTCCACGTAAGGTTTCAGATCCGCAGGTTTCCAGTTTTTCCAGTCGGCTTCGGTGACCATGCCGCTGAGTTTGCAATAGATGTTCGGGAACTTCGCGGCGGCTTGCAGATCCTTCTTCCAGTCATCGATCTTGTGGTCTTTGATCTTGGGTTTTGACAAATGATCAATCACCATCGGTAATTCCGGCAGCATCTGGCCCAGCGTTACCGCGTGTTTCAAGTGCTGAGTGAAGAACAACAGATCAAACGGGACTTTGTGTTTCTGCAAAACTTTTAGCCCTCGGAGAACATCCGGGCGGACGATGAAGTTGTCGTCCGGTTCGCCGTGAGTAATATGTCGGATGCCGACGAATTTCGGATGCTTGATGAATTCACTCAGTTGCTCTTCACATTTTTCTGATGCCAGGTCCACCCAGCCGACAACGCCTGCGATAAAGTCGTTCTGTTCTGCGAGTTTCAATACCCAACGATTTTCTTCGAGATTGTGCTGCGTCTGAACGAACACGGATTTGTCGATGCCACACATCTTGAGATGTGGCTTGAGATCTTCCGGCAGATAGTCGTGACAAATCGGCTCGTGTTTTGGCTCGTGAAGCCATGCGTAGTCGAATGGCAGGTCTAGTTTCCAGAAATGTTGATGTGAATCAATAATCATCGGGAGGCTCCAGTGGCACGAAGATCGTCAGGAAGACATAATTGTGGCGAGTTTCGGCGAAGTCGTCGAGCGAACAGGATGCACGCAGGTCGCTCGGCTGGGGAAGTCGGGCTAAACGGTTCGAATTGCTCTCATCCATCCAATCACGATAATCGGTTCATGTGGATCAGGTTGTCTTTCGTGAACAGGTGATGCCTGCAGGCTGCGTCATTGTTTCGTCTTTTAACGCCTCACGCTGATTCAGGAGTTATGTTTCCGAGGATTCTCAACAGGTCTTGCACTGCGCTCGGGGTGTTCCCGGATTTCAGCAACTGTTGTGAGTCTGGCGATGAACTCTGATGCGTCAACCTCCCGTCAGACGACTGTCGTCACCGATCCACGGAATTGCCCGTGTACGCCGGAGAGACTCGACATGACCACAACGACTCAGGAATATCGCAACGCTGCCGCAGCGCCTGGGGTGCCACCAAAAATCAGTAGTCGGCCTGACGGATCGGCGCCACGATCGAATTCTGGTGTGCGCGAGTTAACCGCCATGGGGATTCTTACGGCACTGCGACGACGCTGGGTGCCGGCCTTGATGCTTGCGATCCCGGCCGCACTGCTGGCCAGCGCGATTGTGTGGGTTCAGATTCCGGCGAAATATGAATCGTCGGCCGTTCTGAAGATTCAGCAGTTTGAACAGAACATTGCATTCGGAAACGGAAATCGCAGCACTGAATTCCTGACATACGTAGATACGGCAAAAGCTTTCATCAAGAGCCGAGGAGTTCTGAAATCAGCACTTCGCAATCCCAAAGTTGCGGAATGCCGCACGCTTAGCAGCATTCAGCATCCCGTGGAATGGTTGATGAAGGAACTGTCCGTCGATGGACAAGTCAGCCCGGAATTTTTAAAGATCAGTCTGCAGGGCGATATTCCTGAAGACCTGGCGTTGATTGTGAATGCCATCAAAAGCTCGTACCTGAACGAAGTTGTCTACAACGAACGCAATAAACGCATCGAAACTCTTCGCAAGGCAGAGCAGTCACATCGCTATGTTGACAATCGCGTGCGAGCCGCACAGTCAAACATCGAACGACTGGCGAAACATCTGGGCAGCGTCGATCCAAAACTTCTGATCCATGATCAGGGACGCATTCAGTTGAGAATTTCTGACTTGGAAAAGAAGCTGGCCGAATTCAATGATTCCATCCTTGCTGAAGAAGCATTGCAGGCTCAGGGCCTGTCAGGTGGATTACAGTCGCTCGATCCGAATCTTTCGCGAATGCGAGGTAACGCTCCCGGTAAAACGACTCCCAGCACACAATCCCCCTTGGACTTTCGAGGTCGTCTGATTCAGGTTCTGCAGGAAATCGATCAGTTTGAAACAAACACGCGAAATCCAAACCATCCGGACTTACTAGCGAAGCGAAAAGAGGCAGACCAGCTTCGCAGTTTGTTGGGCGTCGGGACGACTCCCAGTGCAGATGGTACTGCATCGTCAGCTCCGTTTTCTCATGTGAAATTTCTGACAACACGTCGGGATGGAATTGCTGCCGAAATTGCCGAACAGGAAAAGCTCTTCGCAGAGAAGAATCTGCAAATGCTGGATCTGGAACGCGAACAACGCGAGATTGACCCGGACGTAAAAATGCGAGAATCTCTCGCTCAGGAAATCCGTGAGCAGGAAGTCGAATTGAATGCTCCGGATCGAATCAGTTCCGTGCAGGACGCTAACGTTCCGGAAGAACGTGAGATTAAGAAAAAGACCCAGCTTTCCACATTGGCCGGTCTCGCAGTTTTCGGCAGCATCGTCTGCGGCTTCACACTGTTTGAATGGTTTTCCTATCGCATCGGGGCAGCCACGGATATCTCCAGCGAAGTTGGTCTGCGACTCATCGGAACGATTCCGTCACCGGATCGCGGCGGCCTGTTGGGGATGGGCATCTTTGCCGGCAAAGTTGATTACGATGAATGGAATCGCGCGGTGACGGAATCGATGGACGTCGTGCGGACATTTCTGATGCGTCATATTGATCCCTCACGTCCGGCGTCGATTTTGATTGCCGGAGCATCCGCCAACGAAGGTAAGACAACTGTCTCGTGTCAGCTTGCTGCGAGTCTTGCTCGCACAGGCAAACGGGTGGCATTGGTCGACTGTGACCTGCGTCGTCCGTCGGCTCACATGATGGTGGGTGGTCAGCAAGGTCCGGGTCTGAGTGAATTAATGCGTGGTGAAGCAACACTGGACAAAGTTGGGCAGCAGACCCAGGCACCAGGCTTGACCTTTATTGGTGCCGGCCAGGTTGATCAGCGAGTTCTTCAATTGCTGTCGATCGACGGCGGACGCGGTTTGATTCAGCAGTTGAAGTCACGGTTTGATTTTGTGATCATTGACACATCGCCACTGTTGTTTGTCGCTGAGCCTTCCATGGTGGCTCAAAATGCTGATATCGTACTGTTGGCGACTCGTAAAGATTACAGCCGCGTACGATATGTTGTCCAAGCTCGAGATTCACTTCGCAGCCTGCAGGTTCCGCTGCTCGGCGCGATCATGGTGGGAGCGGACTCAGATTTCCAGCGACAGACGTACGGCTACCAACAGGAAGTCGTCCGGATGACGAATACATAGGTTATCAATGAATACCTCTTCAGTAACTTTTGATGGAACATTCACGGTTGATGTGGAAGATTACTTTCACGTTTCCGCATTCGCATCTGTGATTAAGCCCGTCGACTGGGATCAGTACGAATGCCGAGTTGAAGACAATACGCGGCAGATTCTGGAAATTGCCGCGAAGCAATCAACACTCGGTACGTTCTTTATTTTAGGCTGGGTCGCTGATCGATATCCGCATCTGGTGAAGGAAATTCGCTCCGCCGGACATGAAATCGGCTGCCACAGTCAATGGCATCAGTTGGTCTATGAATTCGGGCCAGACCGGTTTCGCATCGATTTGATTCAAGCTCGCGACACGTTACAGGATATTACAGGCGAGCCTGTGCATTTGTATCGAGCTCCAAGCTTTTCAATCACCAGGAAGTCGCTGTGGGCTCTGGAGATTCTGCTTGAGGAAGGATTCGACACGGATTCGAGCATCTATCCGGTGCGACATGATCGGTATGGAATACCGGGTACATTGAAAATTCCACATGTCATTCAAACGCCGAGCGGACCGATTCGCGAATTCCCCGGAATGACGGGAACATTCGCGGGCATGACAGTTCCCGTCGGTGGCGGCGGTTATCTGCGATTGCTGCCCTGGCGAATGACTTCTCGACTGCTGAAAAAAATACGAGTGGCGAATCGACCGCTCAATGTGTACCTGCATCCCTGGGAAGTTGACGTAAAGCAGCCACGAATTCCCGCGTCACTGAAATCGCGATTCCGTCATTATCAGAATCTGTCCACGACGGCTCGCAAGCTGACACGAATGCTGAGCGAGTTTCGCTTAACAACAATGAGTGGACTATTGGACGAATACATGGCGACGACAGGTCCGCCAGCCAGTGTCGATTTGGCTGCGCTGGGGAAAACTGATTGACCGGACGGCGGGGGCCCGGCGAGCGGTGCGACGTCAGTCGCCTGATCCGACGACGCCGCTTCGCTCAGTCACGCATTTGCCACACCAAACCCGCCACGCCAAAATCGGAGCCACGCGACGTAATCGGAGGACTAACGTCCTGCCGCTCGCGAACGCGACCACTCACCGGTGGCGATTCCATCGGATGGCCAGCGGTATAGTCGCGAATGGCAGAATGCACAAAGCAGAAAATGCCATGATCATCGGGTAGGCCAGGATCGGCAATGTCTTTGCTTCAACGACGAACACGATCAACGCGATTCCCGCTGCTATCATCAAGAGGATTCGTAGATTTTTGCTCTTCAGCAGACCACGCTGAACTGCTTTGAACAACGCAAACGGTGTCACGATCAGAACAGCAAGGGATACAATCCAGATGCTGGCGTAAAACAGAATCTGCTGCGTACTTTCTGAACACTGAGCCTTGACCAGCACCATCGCTGCTGGGTAGACAAAGAATCCGGCAGCGATAGCAAGCGTTAGGCGCGTTCCACGCCCGGAAAGTCCGACCGTAGAGAGATTCGCCATCGTGATCCAGGAACCGAGTAGAATCAGCGGCAGATACCACGCGCCGATCGGCCCCGGAAAAACGGCATCCGGAAGCCGATGCATGATGTCTGCAAAGAAAAGCCACGCAACAAACGTGGTTGCCCAGATTGTCCACGTGATCAGCAGACTTCTGACGGTCATGCGAAGAAACGTTTTCGCAAAATCTGAATTCGTGAATGGACGCGTCGAAAAAAAATGTCCCATTTCTTCGGCATTCTTCTGGTCAAACAAATCACTGATCGTAGGTGAATGGTATCGATTCGAACTTCCCGTTGACGCAATGCCGATCAGCAATCCAACGAATCCCGCCACGAATGGGATCATCGCTCCCCCGGCCAGGTTAGCCTCATGAAAATCCTTGACTGCATTCCCGACATACTCCCCAACGATGATCTGAATGCAACCCACGCTCGCAACAACGGCATAACCCAGAATCACAATCAGTGGCATCGCCCAACCTTTCAATCGCCATTCATACCAAAAGTGAGCTTCCTTTGGTGACTGAAACGGCCGCACACTGATCGGCGATTTTGCTCCGAACGATTCCCATGTTCGCACGATCCATTTCCAGCCGCCCAGTGACGGCATGGGTTCGCCGCACCGGTCGCGTTCGATGGCCGCGACGGTTACAAAATATGCGATCGCTGTGACGCCCGTCAGCGTTGTGATTTCCAGAGGTGTCACGTCGGTCCAGTAGTGCGTCGGCGGCTTGAACCAGCCACCGTATCGCGAATGCAACCATGCAAATAAAATAAACGACGGAGAAAAGGCAAGCGTGAAACTCGTCGTCGTCTTATGCGAAACGGACGTCAACACCTGCAGTGAAGCCCATGCCGCGATAGAAAATAACGACGGACCCAAAATTGGCCAGCTAATCTGATACATCGAACGATACATCCAACCAGCCACTGCCAACTCAATCGCCAGCAGGATGCCCGCTGGGAACATGTGCCATGCCACCAGCGACGCTGTTGAAATCGGCTTCGTATAGAGCCTTGACATTGGCCCCTGTCCGGCCATGTTTCCGCCTCCGAATGAAACTATAATCAGAGGCAGAAATACGATATGCATTAACACAATTTCGGTGGCATTTGGATCGACTTCGAATGGCCCAAGCGCTGAGTAAATAAACATCGGCAACAGATTGCCGGCCATGAACAACCCGAGAATCCACCAACGACCGTGCGAGAAAGTTTCCCACATCAGAGCTCGAGGTATTGAACGCATGATGTTGACTCCTGCTGGATTTGAATGAATGCGACAGTAAGCCGATGGCGCTAGCCACGGGCCCGGTACTTGTTGATGAATTCCCGAATAAGGCCCGCAGCTAGCGCTGTCGGCTTAAAGCGGTCATCACGACTGAATCCGCGATACGAAAATCTCGTCCAGCGACAACGCCGAATCATCTACGACCGTCGCGCCGATCGCTTCTGCAGCGCGTCGAAGTTGTGCTGGTTCACCGCTGCAAACGTAGGTCCATTCCGCTCCGCCACCTTCACACGTCAGCGTCCCCACAAGTGCCGGAGCCTGCGACATCGTTTGCTGAAAACGCAACGTCATCCTGCGGTGCGTTTCTTTGATCTCATCCATCGACGCTGTCAGTATGATTCGTCCCTGATGAATAATGGCGACTCGATCTGCCACGCGTTCCACTTCATCCAGCAGATGCGACGAAAAGAAAACCGTGCGGCCTTCATCGGCGATTGTCCGAATAATCGCCCCCAGAATATCGCGACGTACCACCGGGTCCAGGCCAGACGACGGCTCATCCAGCACCAACAAATCCGGACGATGCGCCAATGCCACAAGCAACCCAGCACGGGCTCGCTGGCCACGAGAGAGACTCTTTACCTTCGCCTTTGGGTCGAGATCAAACGCCTCCCGCAATTCCTCAGCGTATTTTGGATCCCAGTTCGGATAGAACGCCTGCGTGTAACGCATGAGTTCATGAATTCGCATCCAGTTCGGTAAGTCGCGATCTTCGGATAGATAGCCGATGCGACCGAGCACTTCGACGGGAAAATCGACTGGATCAAGCCCGAACACTCTCACGGAACCGGATTGAGCTTGGAGCATCCCCAGCAAGTGCCGAATCAGTGTCGTCTTGCCAGCCCCGTTGCCGCCGATCAGTCCAAAAACGCCACCGCGAGGAACGACCAGTGACAGATCGTTTAGGGCAACTTTGCTATCAAACTGTCTCGTCAAACGCAGCACCTCGACAAGGGGAGGTGTCGCCGAAGGGAATGGATCAGACATCGGTAGATTCCTTTGATCGAGAGGTAGACAGAACGGTATTTCGCTGATTCACGAGCTTGATCACATCATCCAGACTAACATCCATCTGCAGAGCTTCGGCCAGGAGTTGGTCAATCCGCTCCGACAGGATTTTTATTCGTTCGCGACGAGCCAAAGGCGAACCCTGATCGGAGACAAACGTCCCGGCCGTTCGTCGCTTCTCGACAATTCCTGCCAGTTCCAGTTCGCGATACGCGCGTGCGATTGTATTGGGATTGACGACCAATTTTTCCGCCAGCACACGAATCGGAGGCAACTCTTCACCCGCCGCCAGCCGACCGGCCGCAACCAGATACTTGATCTGATTGACGACCTGCAGGTAGATCGGCACTTTGTCATGAGTCGTGATATTGATCTGCATATGCGAAACTCCTCTGGCAATTGTTGTATTAACACAATGATACAATTTAGCGGGAGCCGGTCAAGAGGGAATTAATGAATTGGCGCAGAGACGCCGCCAGTTCCCATCGACCATGTTGAAAGGATGCAGATCTGAGACAGATCTGCTTACGTAGTCCGACCTGTCTCAGGTCGGATTCCTTCGGCGTGGCTACATATTTGGCAGACTTGTTTCTACCGCTCGCCTGATTGAAATTTTCCCGCTCAGCGAGGAGTCTTGTTCCGCGCTCGTCCTGTACAATCTCACAGATGCTGCATGAGCTATAGTTCCTTGACGTGAAGCGTTGCGCGGGTCAAACTTCGGCATGTGGACGAGACGGCAAGCGTATCGTGCGATTGTTGTTTCGTCTGAAAATTGTTTGATGTTCTGTTGGATTACAAGGCTGAATCAATGAGTGGACCGATTGTTCGAACCGGAACGACACCCGAATTCTGGAAGAACTGGGATCGGGCGTTCGGGGATAAAAAGGCGGCGGCTGGTGTAAAAAAAGCGACAAAGGCTCCTGAAAAAAAAGAAGCCGCAGTCGCTTCAAAGAAGGCTGCTTCCAAAGCTGCTCCGAAAAAAGCCTCTAAGAAGGCAGCAAAGAAGACGAAGTGATCATTGCTTCTGCAGCGGTAACTGAATCCAACGGACAACAGCAGGAGCCGATCGGCTTCTGCCTGTTGTCGATGGTTGTGGTTGCTGGATTGTTCTTAGCCGTTTCATTACTGAGCAGTCCGATCCCCGGGGTGAATGAGCCGCATTATTTGTGCAAGGCTCGAGCGTTTTCTGACCCTGGGTGGTGTGATGGCGACTTTTTCCTGACGTCCACCAACGCGCACTACTGCTTCTTCTGGCTTGTTGGGCCTCTGACGCAACACTTTTCGTTCGACACCGTAGCGTTGTTCGGGCGTGCCACTTCGGCATTGATGCTGGCTGTTGGTTGGACTGTGCTCGGCCGTGCGATTGGTTTATCGGCAGCATCCAGAATCATGGCGGCCGGCGCGTTCGCGTTCCTGAGTCAGCTCGGTAGTTTTTCGGGCGAATGGCTGCTTGGCGGATTCGAATCAAAAGTTGCTGCCTGGGGACTTGGACTCTGCGCAGCTGGATTCTGGATTTTTGGCACGCAGAAAACGTGTCCCGGCTGGATGGCAATTGCAGGAGTCTGCTGCGGAGCTGGTGCGATGTTGCACCCAGTTGTCGGAGGCTGGATTGCGGTCTGCATCTGCATGGCGTGGCTGATGAATTTTGTCACGGCGTACCTGACGAGTCGATCGCAGAATGTTGTGAAGTCCATCGTCGGGATCGTGACGTTTTCGATTGCGACAATCATCGTTGCTCTGCCAGGCCTGGTGCCGGCCTTGCGATTGGTGCTGGATAATTCGCTGAATCAAAAAGATCGTGAACTGGCATTGTTTATTCAGGTGTTCTGGCGACTGAAACACCATCTGGATCCGACGGAATTAATGTCCTCGCAGTGGATGTACGCCGCTGCATTGCTGACTACGACGGTGATTGTGGCTTCTGTATTGCGCAGTCGGTGGAACAGTGAGTTCCCGAGCCACAAACTAGATTCGCCAGCGGCGAGCAATGATGCCGCGAGCTATGACACGGCGATCTCGTTATCACAATCAAACGCGGCCATTGCTCTTTTGCTGAAGTTCTTTCTGGCATCGGTGGTCATCGCGTTTGCAGGCGTTCTGGTCGGGTGGCACTTCGTGGCCGCGAACGATATGAACGATTGGCAGTGGCGTGCAGCACTGTTGAAGTTCTATCCGTTTCGAACCTTCGATGCGTTACTTCCGATCGTCGCGGGACTGCTGACAGCACGGCTTCTTCAATGCAGATTCGCCATTTCAGCGAACCACAGGTTGCCCACAAAAGCCTTCGCGATGGCGATTTTTTGCGGGCTGCCGTTAGTGCCAGCAACGTTGTATCGATCTGAAACTCCGCCGGGCTACACGGCTGATCAGTATGCAGATTGGCAACAGGCCTGCCAATGGATTCGAACGGAAACCCCCAAGGACGCACTCATCCTGACGCCACGCGAATCCTGCGCGTTCAAGTGGCTGGCCGAACGGGCCGAGTTTGTCTGTTACAAAGACTGCCTCAGGATGCAGCCGGGATTCTTGAATGGAATCGACGACTCTGGTGGCTGCATCACTGGACGTTAAGCAGTTCCATGGATGGCGTCTACGACAGTGCAGATTTACAAAAACTTCGTTCAGAGACCGGCTGCGATTTCATCGTGACACGTATTCTGGGTCCGTTCGAAGCTCAGCCTGTGTGGAAAGGCGAGCACTGGCAGGTTATTTCGGTTCCATAGTGGTTCATCCGCATTGTGTTTACCAGTAGCGAAAGTCGTCAAGACTTTCGGCGATTCAACGCCAATCCGAAAGTCTTGACGACTTTCGCTACTCGTAAATTCGACGAAGACACGCCACTCACTACGGGCTGTCATCGAAAATCGTCACGGCTTCGGAAACGATCAATGGTTTCGGCATTTGATCGTATGACAATGAAGCAAGAACTCGGGCATTGCGGGCTTGCTGTTCGCCCTGAAGTTTAAGTTCAAAGGTCATTTTGTCGCCGGGTTGAATGGCTTCCACAGTGGCATACCGAACAGTGTTGCCCACGAGTCGAGCTTTGACCTCGCGAGTGCCTGCTGCTTTGACGGAGATTTCCGCTGGCACCTCAATCACCATGTCAACGTTCTTCGCAACTGCTGTACCTCGGTTTTCAATCGTAATCGTAAAACCAAATGACTCACCAATCGCCACTGGCTTATCCTGTCGGCTGATATTTGCCGTCATGTTTTCGAAATCTTCAACCGTAACGGCCGCTCTGGCCTGCGAACGGAACCCCGCGCTTTCCGTGACTTCTACGAGAGCTTCCTGGGGCCCTGCAGAGATTGCTTCCAGTTCGATTTCAAGGGTGATCTGCTTTTCCGGTGCCAAGCGATCAATATCCCAACGCACACGGCCGTTCTGCGGATTGTAGGTTCCACCATTGTCTGCAGAAACGAAACGCATGCCTTCCGGAACTTGTTCGACCACGATGGCATTGGTTGCTTCAAACGCTGTTTCATTGGAAATAATATTTTGAAACGTTCCGCTACGACCAACAAATCGACGATCAGGCCCAAGGCGTTGAATGGTCAACTGCGAGCCGATGATGTTGATGTCAGTCGAAGCTTTGTCGGCAGACACTCCAGATGCCGTCACTTCAGATACCGTGTGATAGCTGCCGGGTTCTGCGGCGATGACGGTCAGGTCGATCACCTCGCGGCCTCCAGAAGGCAGGTTCTCAATTTCATATTCCAGGTCGCCACCTTCAGAATGCTTCAGTCCAGGCGGCAACACGCTTCTCAGAATAACATTGCTGGCATCACCCGATCCGTTGTTGCGGATGACGTAACGCAATTCGACTTCATCTCCAACTTTGACAGCCGCTGGCCCGGTCATTTCCAGCGTCAACTTTGGTGCGGTGATGACTGTGGCTGATTTCACTTGCGCTTTGAAACGAACAGTGGCCATGCCGTCGAGCGTGCCTTCGCCAGTCGGTGTGATTCGAACAACGATCTCCTGTTTTTGGCGAGGAGCAAGTTCGCGAATGGTCCAGCTCAGCTTTCCGCTGACGCGATCAAAGTCCGCAGTTGGCTTCGAGTTTTCCAGCCGAGCGCCGTTGCCCAATTCGTCATCAATGATCACATCGTACGCGGCAGAATCGCCGTCATTGGTCACGACGATTGTATATTCATGAGCCACACCAACTGTCGCTGTGTCGGGCGCGCGTTTCTGGATGCTTAGCTGAGGTCGCATGACTTCAGAGACAGTGCGTTCGCTCGAATTGTCCGAACCCGTGCGGCTGCGACCAGGAGTCGAGCGTGCAGGGCGATCATTGACGGCTGGAAGATCGTAGGGGTCTGCCAGTCCATTATTGCGATCTGAGTTCGAGCCAAACGGAGCGTCTTCATCGATCGACGGTACGGATTTTCGGTCCGGGAAAGTCGGTTCCGGAAATTCGTCGTTTGGAACTTCCCTGGGCGTTGGTCGCGGTGATGTTGGAGGAAAATTTGTTTCGGGGAATTCATCCAGAGCAGGCTGTTCGTTGGGGCGAGAACGTGGTCGTCCGCCGGAATTTCCTGCGGGAGGAGTCGGCACAGGTTGATCGGCGTCGAAGAAATCGGCTTTCTCGTCATCAATGGGCGGTGCGAGGCGTGTGCCAGGCTTTGGTCTGGCTGGAGTCTGCGGATCAGGAGTAAATTCGAATTCTTTGGTTTCATCGGTATCAAACCCCGGCAATTCCATAAGCGGAGTGTCTTCCGCTGGAACGTTGCGAGGAGTGGATGGTTTGCTTGTGTCTGGAGCATCCGTATCAAGGCCACCGAATACCGGAAGCTCGTCCGGGATGAAAGGTTCCAGGGGTTCGTCAGCCTGATTCGTTGTGTTTGGCGAACGTGCGGCTGTTCCGACTCTCCTTGTTGCTCGCGCGTCGCCATGTACCTGCGCGGTTGTTGGCTGGATACTGTTCATTAAACCTGGAGATGTAGCGGCATTAGAGTTGAGTGCTTGTGAATGGCCTGGCAATGCGTCCAAATGTGGCGTGGCAACGGGTGCAGCAGTGACCGCAGTCACGCTCGCAGCAGCGGGCTGTCCGTTCAATGCCGTTTGTTCCGTCGCAGCGGATCGGGCAGTTGCCGTCGGAGATGCTGTCGCTGGCGTTGCATTGCCATTGAAAAACTGAGTTGTCGATTTGCCCGTTGGTGTGCCTGTTGGTTTGCCTGGTCGAACGACAGTTGGAGCGACGTTAGCTTGTGATGCTTTGTCGGTCGCTGGTTCAGGGGAGTAGCTTACTGTTTTAATTGGTTCGGCGACCGGCTCGAAATATTCCGCTACAGAGAAAACGTTTTCTGATCTCTGACTTTGGTCAGCATCAACTGAACGATCGAAGAGATTGGCATCATCGGTCAGGCTGTCTTTCAGCACGGTTCGATCGACAATTGCTGCTTCGGCGACTATTTCAATCTCCTCTGCAGGCGGTGCCAAAGGGCCCGGATCGTTTGGCACATTGGGCTCATTGAGCGCGAATTGGGCATCGTCCATCCCGGAATCGCCAGCCAGCATGCGATCCAGATCGGTCGTCGCATCCGGAATCACATCGGATTCCGTCGGCGATCCGGAGGCCGCAGCCTGCGCATGGCGATTGATTTGCGATTGCGACGGCAGTCGATTCTGGACCTCGAGAACCACGAGGGTTCCGATGCCAATAATGCCAGCCGCTGTCAGTAATTTCCACATAGAACTTTGCATGGGAATCCCTTCCCGCGCCAGGAAAATCCGTCGTCAACTCCGCCTCCCGCGGAGAGATCAATAGGCGCTTCGGCGGAACAAGTAGCAGATTCGGCCGAACGCTGGAAGACGATTTTTGAAATTCTATGCTGGAAATTGGCTCAACCGCCCAGATTCACAGCGGCTTCTACGAACGAATCAGCAACGCCTGATAAGCGCCGTCCGCTGGAAGCCCCGGTCGATGCTGATTTTCCCGCTCCAGATGGAAATCTTTGCGTGCCTGCAACACGGCGTCAACCACGCCTCGGTTTTCTTCAGGTTCCATGCTGCATGTCGAATAAACCACGCGGCCCCCGGGCCGCACCAGTTCACACGCCTGAAGCAGCAATCTGGTTTGCAGCACGACGAGTTCATTCAGGCCGTTCATGTCAAATCGCCAACGTGCCTCGGGACGACGATTGAGTACGCCGGTGTTCGAACACGGCACATCGACGAGCACAGCGTCGAATGGTCCGGCGGGCAAATCCCGGCCGTCCTTCGGAATCACCATCGGCTGAATCGAAGTGAGTTGCAGTCGCGAGGCGTTGTCACGAATGCGCTGCAGGCGACCGTTGGCAACGTCGCAGGCCACGATGGTAGCTTTGTCGTTGCTGAGTTCCGCAAGATGCGTGGTCTTTCCACCCGGTGCGGCGCAAAGATCAAGAATGGTCTCACCAGCCTGCGGCGCAAGCAGCAGCGACGCGGACATCGCGGCTTCGTCCTGAACGCTCCATAAACCTTCTGCATATCCGGGTAATGTTTCAAGTCGCGGCGATTGTTCTAAATGTATGCTGCCGTCGATTCGTCCGGCTGAAGCCTTGCAGCCGGCGTCGAGCAATGATTGCAACACTGCGTCGCGATTCGCCCGCATGGAATTGATCCGCAGCGTTATTTCTGGCGGATCGATTGAGTGAAAACAGGCCGCGACCAATTCCGTCTCCGTCAGTCGCGACGTCCAGCGTTCCGCCAGAGCCTGAGGCAGAGAAAACGCGTCTGCGAAATAATCCGTTCGTTCAAATCGTGGGTCGGGCAGAATCGCTTCGTTAAGACTTCGCCACTGTCCGGCTGAAGTCGGAAGTGTGAACGGTGATGGCTCTGTCGCCGGTTCGTCGCTCAACAGGCGTCCGATTCCACGCAACACGCCGTTGACGAAACCCGTCCAGCGCGGACGATCGATCAAGCGGCAAAGCCCAACGGTGGAATCCACAGCAGCGTGATCCGGAGTTCTTGAAAACAGCAACTGATACGCGCCAATCCGCAGGACTCTCCACAGATCCGGTTCGACTTTGTGACGTGGCCGCGTGATGCGTGATTGAATGACAACGTCCAGCGTTCGCCCGCGCCGGACAACGCCCGCCGCGACATCCAGCGCCAGCGACCGATCCGCGCTGCTGAGAGAATGCCGACTGTCCAGATCGGCCATGATGTCCTGAATGAATCGTTCAGATCGATCAAATTCCTGCAGTACGGCAAAGGCAAAGATTCGACCGTTCTCGTAAGGCATCCGTACGTTTACGACACCTTCGTCGGTCGCTTTACGAGCGGATTTGTTCCAGACATCACTCACAAACACTCTCCAATTCGAAACGTGACAGGCTGCAGCCTGTACTTCAACGCGGAATTGTAGCAGGGCGACCGAACAAGGCCGTTCGCGCAGGAATCAATTCATGGAGATTGCGCGACGCGGCTTTACTTCTCTCGCGGAGAAAACCAGAATCCGGCACTCCGGAAACTGTATATTGGGTGACGATCAACGGTTTCTATTTCCTTGAAAGGCTCTCCCTGTGGCTCAATTCCCCAGAATGTGTGATGTAATTCAGACATTCGACACTCCCCGAGTGGCTGATATCGCAGCGACCGTTCAGCAGCAGATGCAGTCGCTGGAATTGCACAAAATAATTCGACCGGGACAAAGCGTGGCCATTCCCGCAGGCAGCCGAGGCATCGCCAATATCGGACTGATCCTGCGTGAAATCGCCGCGCACTTTACTTCCATCGGTGCCGCGCCGTTTATTGTACCGGCGATGGGCAGCCACGCGGGAGGAACGGCCGAAGGTCAGCTTCGAATGCTGACAACGCTTGGCATTACTGAACAATCCGTGCGTGTGCCTATTCGAGCGACGATGGAAACAGTCATCGTGGCTCAGACTTCAAATGGTCTGCCCGTGCATTTTGATAAATACGCATCGCAAGCAGATCATGTCTTTGTCGTTGGACGCGTGAAGCCTCACACACGTTTCGTTGGACCAGTGGAATCCGGTCTGCACAAGATGATGCTGATCGGCCTCGGCAAGCACGAAGGAGCGAAGATCTATCATCGCGGAATTCTGATGATGAGCTTTCCCGAAATCATCGCTGCGGTCGCCGAGCAGGTTCTAAAGGTCTGTCGCGTCTGTGGCGGCATGGCCATTCTGGAGAATGCAGAAGATGAAACGGCGCTGATTGAAGCCGTGCGTCCTGATGACTTTGGCCGTCGTGAGCCGGAGCTTCTGGTCCTGGCCAATCGCTGGCTACCGCGTTTGCCGTTTGATGATGTCGATCTGTTGATCGTCGATCGCATTGGCAAGAACATCAGCGGCGTCGGCATGGATGCCAACGTGATCGGTCGCAAGTACAACGATCATGCAGCCACATCGCAGGATACCGCTCGCGTCCGACGCATCGTTGTGCGTTCCCTGACAAAGGAAACGAATGGCAATGCTACTGGCATTGGGATGTCTGAATTCACGACTCAACACTGCGTCGACCAGATTGACGCGGAATCCACTCGCATCAACTGCGTCACTGGCCTGCATCCGGAAGCTGCAATGATTCCCATCACGCTTCCGACTGATGCTGCCGCCGTTGATTGCGCGCTGCAGACGATCGGTATGATCGAACCAGAAAATGCTCGCGTGATTCAGATTTCTGATACGCTGCATCTCACGCACACGCGGGTGTCTGAGGCGTATTTCGAAGCCGTGCAAAAATCGAAGCACCTGCGTTTGGACGGTCAGCCGTATGATTTTCCTGTCGATGCCGCAGGTTGGCTGAAGGATGTATAGCTGTGATGTCGAATTCCAAGGCTCACGCCGCGTGGCTGATGGATTCGTTGTCCGCCATGGATTCGTTGCGGTGCGGGTCGTCGCTGAGATAAACGGACTCGCGCGCCATCGCTTCGCGGCCCTGCGTGCTGATCTGATATTGAAGTCCGACGCTGCGGCCGTTGAATTCAAAACGAATCAGACCCTGAGCGATTAAGAATCCGTGGATGGACGTCAGTATCGTTTTTTCGATACCCTGGATGTCCAGAATGCGATCGAGCCAACCTGCATATTCTTTCGTTGCAGATTTGGCGGCCGCGTCACGGACAGCATAGCAGTTGAGAACTGTCAGACAGTTCTGCTCAAATTCGCTCTGTTTTGCTGTGGCATCGCTCATGACCTCAGTATCGACCACTGAGTCCCGGCCATTAAGCTGAGCCAGGAACGCACGACTGATCCGCACCTTCCGAACTTTTTGCCCAATCCTAACAAGGGCTGAAAGCCCTTGACCCCAATGGCGTGGACTTAAGGCGTAGCGGAAGTCGTCAAGACTTTCGGCACCCCGGTTTTTGAAGGGAAAACCGAAACTCTTGGCGAGTTCCGCTACAAGAAAATTGCTTAAGTCCACGCCATTGGCCCTTGACCCAAAGGAGCCTACCGGCTCGTTGCCAATTCCGCGTTCACGTTGTGAACTCGCCGAAAAATGAAAGCATCGCGCGATTAAAACGAGCATTGATCTGGATTACGGCAGTTTTCGGCGTGTCCTGGGCCAGCCGGGACAGCCAGCCTGTTTCGGGCCAGCCAATTCCGCGATGATTCCGCATGTGCGTATCAGGCAGTCTTGTTAATCTGGCCAATTCAGAGTGGGTCTTTTGATTGGCGAAATTTTAACGTACATGTGATTCATCGCATTGAACAGTTGGGTCAAATTGCCACGAACCTGAGCATCTGTCAATATACCGAAGACGTCATCAGCCTGAGAAGAAACGAAGTAGGGAGTATCAGTCGAATGCAGTGTCGGAACCTGTGCTTGCCTTTGTTGATTACTGTTCTTGTCTCAATCCCTGCCTTCGCACAGGACGAGCGCATTCCGCATGCTCAGGACAAGCCGCCTGGGCCAGCGTTGAGTCCTGCGGAGGCCATCGCGAAAATGACCGTGCCTGAAGGATTCACGGTCGAACTCGTTGCGTCGGAACCGGACATCGTCAACCCTGTCGCGATGACGATTGACGAACGAGGCCGCTTCTGGATTACGGAGTCGCTCGAATATCCGCGACGCTCGTCGGGGCCGGGCAAAGACCGCGTCAAGATTCTGGAAGACACCGACGCTGACGGCAAGGCGGATAAGTTCACCGTGTTCATGGAAGGCCTGAATATTCCCAGCGGCATCGCGGTTGGGCACGGCGGAGTCTGGATTGTAAACTCGCCGGATATCCTTTTCGTGCAGGACACCGACGGCGATGGCAAGGCCGATACATCAGAAGTCGTCGTCACTGGTTTCGGTCGCGATGACACGCACGAACTTCCGAACTCACTGACCTGGGGACCCGACGGTTGGCTGTATGGGCTCAACGGAGTCTTCAATCCGGCACACGTGACGTACGGGCCAAAGAATTCGAACTTTAAGGAAGGTCAGAAGCCGTGGGACTTCACTTGTGCCATGTTTCGCATTCATCCGAAGACTCGCGAGTTCCAGGTCTTCTGCGAAGGCACCAGCAATCCGTGGGGCATTGCGTTCAATGATGAAGGAGAAGCCTTCATCAGCGCATGTGTTATCGATCACTTGTGGCATCTGACGGAAACCGGTTACTACCATCGTCAGGGAGGCCCGTATCCGCCGTTCACGTGGAAGATCGAAAGCATCGTCAGTCACAAACATCAAAAGGCGGCGTACTGCGGCATTCACTGGTACGACAGCGATGCGTATCCGGAGCTGTACCGCAAGAAACTCTACATGGGCAACATCCATGGCAGTTGCATCAACAGCGATCGCATCGAACGCTTTGAATCGACATACAAAGCATCTCCCGAACCCGATCTGCTCAGCGCGAACGATGCGTGGTTCATGCCGGTGGTTCAGAAGACCGGGCCGGATGGATGTCTTTACATTCTCGACTGGTACGACCGCTATCATTGCTATCAGGACGCGAACCGTGATCCGGCGGGAATCGACCGTCTGAAAGGGCGACTTTATAGACTGCGATACAAGGACACGCCGCGAGCAAAGGCGGAGGATATGGCAAAGCTCGATGATCAGGAGCTTGTCACTCGACTCGGATCAGGCAACGGCTATCAGCGAGACATCGCTCAACGGTTGCTGAGGGAACGACTGCTGAACGACGGCGATCACAAAGCGCTGATTGAAGACCTGACACTGGCGATTGCTTTTCCGGGACCGATTGGCGCAGATCAAGCTGTGTTCGGTGTACTCATCAGCAGCCACCCGCTGTCGCCGGAGACGCAAATGCTGCTCAAAACGAACGGTAATGACTTCTACAAATCGTGGGCTGTTCGAGCGGCCGGAGATCAGAAGTCGCTCTCCGACGACACGGCTGAGCAAATCTTCGAACTTCGCAACGACCCATCACCACAAGTCCGCCTGCAAGTCGCCATCGCTGCCGCCAAGCAGGAATCCATTCCGACCATCCCAACTCTCGTCGCCGTGCTGGCTCAAGCGGGAAATGATCCGCTGGTGCCGCGCATTGTGTGGCAGAACCTGTATCCTCTTTTGGAAACGCACACAGCGGAATTCGTCGCGGAAGTTCAGCAGCGGCGAGCGGCGGACTCAGGCACGTTTCCAAAACCTGTCATCGACCTGCTGCCCCGCGCGGCGGATCGCATTCTTTCAACAAGTAAGCCGGATACTCTGGCCGTGGCGGAACTCGTCAAATTGTTGCTCAGCACAGAAGCGACGGATGATTCTGCGGATCGTTGCCTGCAACTACTGACGGCAAGAATTCGATCGGGCGAAATCACCGGCGATGCGTTGAGCAGCATTCGTGCGCAACTCAACGCATCGTTATCCGCAGCGATGCTGAATAACCAGACACGAGCATCGACTTTGTCCGCCATCGAACTTGCCACGTCTCTGAAAATGGATGACGCCATCCTGGCCGCGAACGATGTGTTCACGAAATCAGCCGACGAACAAATAAAACTGCGAATCCTGAATGCACTTGTCACTGCTGGTGACGTCCATGCACTGCCGCTCGCAGAAGCAATTCTTGCGTCGTCAAAGTCAACCGAAGTACGCCGAAGTGCCGTTCAGACCATCGGCCGCCTCGGCACCAGGGACGCCAGTCAGACTTTGCTGAAACGACTTCCCGATCTTTCTCCAGATGTTCAGCCGGCGGCCATCGAAGCACTGACGGATCGTGAAGACTCCGCCATTCAATTGCTCGAACTTGTACGCGACAAGAAGATCACGTCTTCACTGATAAACGCGAACCAGGCCCAGAAGATGCTGAGCATGAAAAGCGAACCCCTGGCCGAACTTGTCAGCAAGCACTGGGGAGTCGTTCGCACCGAACGCGATCCAGCGCGCGTTGATTTCATCAGCAAAATGCGCAACGAACTGCGAACCAATCACGGTGATCCAGTGGCTGGGCGAGCTGTCTTCAAAAAGGTCTGCGGCCAGTGCCACAAGATCTATGGCGAAGGCGCGGAAGTTGGTCCTGATATCACTCGCAACGGTCGAGCATCGTTTGAGCAACTGTTGTCGAACGTCTTTGATCCGAGTCTCGTCATTGGTGCTTCTTACCAGGCATTGACGGTGGTCACGAAAGAAGGCCGCGTGGTATCTGGTCTGCCGGTCGAAGACAGTCCGCAGCGAATCGTGCTGAAAGTTCAGGGCGACAAACAGGAAATCATCGCTCGCTCGGATGTCGAATTAATCGTGCCGAGCAAACTCTCGTTGATGCCGGAAGGACTCGAAAAGCAGATTCCACCTCAGGAAATGCACGATCTCTTCGCATTTATTACGCTCGACAAACCACCGGAAGATCCAGATGCGAAATTGCTGATCGGTTCGCGCATTGTTCCCGGTGGATCGTCAAAGCCCGAGGACTTTGCAGCCTTGATCGAACAACTGTTGCCTGGCTATTCAACATCCAAAACGGGCGAAGGCGGCGTCGCGATCCTTGCTGATTATCGCGGCCGCCCAGCCCTGCGAACGCATCCCGTTTCAAAGTCCACGCCCTGTACGCTGTCGACAATAACCACGCTTCCGACGGCCGCAAAAGTCACGTTGCGACTAAGCGTTGCGCCTCATGAAAAAGGTGACTGGCAACTGGTCGTCAACGTCAACGGTGAACAGCGTCATCAGTCGATCATCAAACGCAACGGCAACAACGTAGAATGGCGCGACGTAGTTGTCGATCTCAGTAACTTCGCCGGGCAATCTGTGACAATCGAACTCCAGAACAAAGCCAACGACTGGAGTAACGAGTTCGGCTACTGGAACGCTGCGGAGATCATGGCTGAATAACTCGACCAACTCGTTCCGAGGCTGGAGCCTCGGAACGAGAACATCTTCAATTCAACACCATTGGGATCGTAAATCATGGCTCGCACCCGCTATCGATTCTCAAGGGAAGAGCGACCGCACTTCATGACGAACACCATCGTGGCGTGGCTTCCTGTGTTTTCTTATCCCGACTATGCCAACATTATTCTCGACAGTTGGCGATTTCTGCAGAGGGAGCGTAGTATCGTCATCCTCGCATGGGTGATTTTGGAGAATCATCTGCACTGGATCGCGACCGGGCCGCAGCTTGCCAAACGAGTCGGTGAGTTCAAGTCGTTCACCGCGAAGGAGATCATTCAGAATGATGGAGGCAAACGGCGCACAGACGCTACTCCAAGAGTTGACGTATTATAAACTTCGCCACAAAGTCGATCAGGAACATCAGCTTTGGCAGGAAGGCAGTCATCCCAAAGTGATTGAATCAGACGAAGTGATGTGGCAGAAAATCGAATACACTCACGACAATCCACTGCGTCGAGGCTACGTGGATCAGCCGGAACACTGGCGTTATTCCAGTGCGAGAAGCTATGCTGGTCAACCTGGATTGATCGACGTCTGCACAGATTGGCGGTAAAGCTCGTTCCGAGGCTCCAGCCTCGGAACGCAGTAAAGGAGAAACACGGAACATGCTTAGTAAAGAAACACTTCAACGCTATCGCCGGATGACAACGGGAGAACGGTTGCAACTGACGATGCGATCGATCGACGAAAACGAACCATTTCTGCTTTACGGCAAGACGGAGGTCGTAGGGCGACGGTTTCAATTATTGGAACGCGAGAACCGGATGCGAGTTCAAAACATCCTGGAAGGCCTTACACGGAGCGAATCAGATGCACGCCAGCCTTAATCGTGCGGTGCGAGACTTTGTTCAGCTTTTTAAGTCTCGAAATCTGCCCTACGCGATCCTTGGCGGGCTGGCGGCTCGAGCTCATGGTATCCCCCGGCCGAAATGGGACGTTGATTTTACAATCGGTGTGGATCGAAGTCGGCTTCCTGAAGTCTTCGATGCGGCGGAACAGCTCGGTTATCTTGTTCCGGCCGCATACCGAGCGGGTAGGGTTGATGCAGTCGGCGGAATGCCGTTCGTGAAGTTTGGTGTGGCCATCAGCGATCGTTCCGTGGACATTGATGTGTTTCTCGCTGAGTCATCCTACCTGCAGACCGTCTTGTCGCGGAGGCAACATGCGGAAGTTGACGAAAACCTGAATGTCGATGTTGTTTCGCCTGAGGATCTGATTGTTCTGAAATCCTTGTCAGCTCGACCCCGTGACGCGATCGACGTTCAGGACGTTCTCTTCATGCAGGGCGAACTCGATCGGGACTACATGCGGCATTGGGCAGAGAAGCTTGGCGTGTTGTCGAATCTTGAAGAATCGTTAACGAAGTTTGATCAGTCGTCGGATGCCGAATGAAAAATGCGACACCGAAAGCCAACACCGCAGGTTCTGGAATTGATCGAGCGAATCCGGATCGCATTTGCAGAAGTCGTCCTCGGAGACGGGATTGGCCTGCACCAGGCAGAGGCCATGGACGATCACGCAACAACAGAGTTCACTCTGCGGAAACTGCGCTCGGGCGAAGAAGCTCAGAACTGGTCCCGACTGAATGTTAAAGAACTGAACAAATACAGCAGTGCGTTGTCGTTTTTTGACGCCGCAGGTATGCGGTTTCATCTTCCCGCGTATCTGATTGCGGAACTGAATAAGACACTGACCGTCGACTTGATGTTTTATTTGATTTGCGTCAATGACTATGACAAAGATCGTTTCTCCCTGTTGACTGCAGAGCAACGATCCGTGGTCGCTGAATATCTTAAATACTGCCTGACTGACGCAGGCGACTACATCCGGCCAATGATTGAAAACGCCTTGGCCCAGTCTTGGAGTTTTGAAAGGCAATAAAGCGAGGCAGGAGCCTCCGGGGCAGTGCGTTCCAAGGCTGGAGCCTTGGAACGAGATTCAACCATGGAACGAGATTGTGCAGCCCAATTCTCTATGCGGCGTCCTTCTTTTTCTTGCCGCCCTTTTTGCCTTCGCCACCAACTTTAGGAAGTTTTTCCTGTTGCTCAGGTGTGAGGAATGTCTTCAGTGCTGCAACAAGCTGGCCATTCACTTCGGCCTGCTGCTTATTGATTTCCTTCATTTTGGTTTTCTGTTCGTCAGTCAGCTTCAAGGCTTCTTCGACTGTTTTACGAGCTTCAGGACCCTTTTTGCCTGCATCTTTATTTGCTTTTTGAGCGTCTTTTTCGGCCTGTTTCTGCTCGTCGGTCAGCATTGCCATGCGGGTCTTATTGATTTCTGCAAGTTTTGGAGCGAACTCTTTATCAACTGCGGCGGCCTGTTCCTTTTGGGCATCCGTCAGTTCGAGCTTCTCAACAAAACGCTGGCTTGGAGACGGAGTCTTCTTTTCCTTTTTCTTGCCCTTTGGTTCGTCAGCAGAAACGCTAACGGTTACGGCCATTGCCAACAGAAAACACAGAGACGTCTTTAAAACCTGCATTCGCGTAAACTCCCGATTGATGGTGGTTGCCGGAATTTATTCCATGTGCGATCGAATTACTCATTCGAACCTGCTGTCTCCGGCATTCCGATAGGATGCTCGAACGGGCCGTTCTATTTCATTTTTCCGCAGAAGTCGGCGTGATCGTTATATTCCCGCCGTTTTTCCTGCCCGCATTGAAGGTTTGCCGATAAACTCCAATAATTCGGGAACGACAGAGAAAACTCGCGGCGTCAGGACTCTTGGTATGGATTATTCGTTTAACGAAATTCCAATCAGTGACGGGCTCTCGTAGCGAAAGTCGTCAAGACTTTCGGCGATTGACGGCGAATTCGAAAGTCTTGACGACTTTCGCTACCAGTAAACTCGACGTGGACAAAACACGACATCCTATTCAACATACGGCGTCAGGCTACAGGAATCATCACAGTGGCTACAGTCTCAGAAAAGACGCAACACACTTACGCAGACGCGGATGAATTCATCCAGTATCAACTGGAGAAAGCTCGCAATCGCATTAAAGCCACCGATCTGCTGACGGCTGGCGTGCTGGCCGGATTGCTGTTGGTTGGTTACGTTCTTGTCTTCACGCTGCTTGACCACTGGGTGATCGACGGCGGTTTCGGAGCATGGACACGTGCCAGCCTGCTTGCAGTCGTGTTGATATTGTGCGGCGCAATTCTCTACCGCTACGTCCTCCGTCCATGGTTTCGACGAATCAATCCGCTCTATGCCGCGCGGATGCTGGATCGATCGTCGTCCGAGATTCAGGGAAGTCTGCTGGCGCTCATCGATCTGCAATCCACCGGCCACGCATCAGACGGAGCCATTCATCGCACGCTCGAAAAACGCGCGGCCGTCAAACTCGCGGAAGTACACGTTGACGAAGCGATCGATCGGCGACTACTCACGCGGATGGGAACCGGATTGTTTGTGGTGACACTCATCACCTGTCTGTACGCAGTCCTCAGCCCAAAATCCATCAGCCTGTTGCGACCTCTGACGTTTGCACATACCACTGTTGCTACGCGAACGGTCATCGAAGCGGTCCAGCCAGGCAACACGACCATACCAGCGGGTTCGCAGTTGGAATTCGTGGCGGATCTTGCGGGCGTGATTCCGGAAGATGTTCGAGTTCTGTATTCCACATCTGACCGTCGATTCGTTGACGAACCATTGCCGATGCGAACCACCGACGACGAACACCGATTTCGCATCCTGATGGTGGGCGATGGTGATCGAGGTATCCGGCAGGACATGACGTATCGCATCGAAGCCGGCGATGCTCGATCCGAAACATTTACGATCACCGTTGAACAGCCTCCCACGGCGCGCGTGACAGAAGTGCGGTACGTGTATCCCAAGTACATGAATCTTCCCGAACGAACAGATTCCGCAGGTGCGATCGAAGCATGGGAAGACACGATGCTGACAATTCACGCCGAAGCCAGTGAGCCAGTGAGTGAGGCCGTGCTGCAAATGTCCGACGATGCTGCGTTCTCTGTGCGCGGCGAAGAGCTGCAGATGAAGATCAAGGAGACTCAGCTTTCAGCAGACTGGAAACTGACTCGCCGCGAAGACAATACGTTTCCAAAATTCTATCGCATTCAGGTGACAAATCCGGAAGGACACAAGGATCTGGAGCCTGTCGTTTATCCTGTGGATGTACGCCGCGATCAGGCTCCGATTTTAAAACTGATTGATCCGACGCGTGATCTGGAAGTCGCTGCCAACGCCGTGGTGCCGTTGCTGGTTGAGGCCGAAGATCCCGACTTTCTGCTGCGTTCCGTTACGCTGCATTATAAGGTCAACGGAAAACTGATTGAGCCACCGGAAGTGCTGTTGGACGCCTTTCAAACGGGACTCACGAAGCGTTGGGCGGATACCTGGGAATTTCGTCTGAAGCCGCTGAATCTAAATCCAGGTGATGTCGTTACTTTCCATCTGGAAGCACGTGACAATCGCCCGCCGCTGGGCAATCAGTCTCGCACAGGCGATTTGAATCTACAGATCACTGCGCCAGTCAGCGAGCAGCAGGTGCAGGAGCAGCTTGCTCAGGATCGTCAAATGCAGGATCAGATGCGTCCGCAGGATAAGAATGATTCCGGCAATGCACCGAAGAACCCTGGCGATGATCAGGCGGCACAACAGCCAAAGTCTGCGGAGAATCCTGACGAGCCCATTGCGAACGAAGATACGCCAGATGAACCAAAGGATGAACAGTCTCCGGAAACTAAAGATGGCAACCCGAACGGTTCACAGAATGATCCAAAGAACGGCGGCGGGCAGAAGAAAGATGGTCGAGATGCAGGCAGCAACGCGGACCAATCAGAAACGGGCAATGAACAGAATCAGCTCGGGCAGGAAGGTTCCAGCAGCCGTCAGCAGGATCGTCGCGCGGACGAAGATAAAGCGTTACAGAAGATTATTGAACGAGCGAATCGCGAAGGCCAAAAATCAGACTCCAGCGACAAAACTGACGGCAGCGATCCCAACAACGAAGATCGACGACCTGGCTCGGAAAATAAGACAGAACAAGAATCCAAAACGAGCAAGGATAGGAACCCCCCCGAACCGAATAACGATGACAAATCAGAAAAGGAAAGCGGTTCCAGTGAGCATGAAGGTGCCACAGCGGCAAATACCCCGAACGCCAATGGTGGTGATGATGCCAAAGCCAAACCCGCAGGTGTCGGAGAAGAACCACAAAAGAATTCAGACGAGCCTTCCGATGCGCCCGCCACAAATGAACAGAACGATGGCAAGAAAAAACCAACTCCGGGTGTAGATCAGTCTGCTGAAGACATGAACACCGGTGATCCTGAAGACGGATCAAAAACCGGCACGGAAGAAACCCGTCCTGTTACCTCCAGTGAAAAAACTCCGGGGGACGACACTGAGGCGATGGAGAAAAATTCTCCAGGAGACGACTCGTCCGAAAAACCTCCAGGCAGCGATCCTGCGCAAAAACCTAATGACGAGCCGAAACCCGGCGACGACCCTGCCAAGCCCGGCATGAATGAACCCAATGATCCGAAGAACACTGAAGGCGCACCGAAGTCGGACGAGCCATCAGACGACAAGTCACAAAAGGCTTCGAATAACAGTGGCAAGGATCCAGACAAGTCCGGCTCCGACCCGGAGAACGCAAACGGCGACCAGCAGAGTACCGGAAAACCCGGCGACGAGCCGAAGCCGGGCGATGCCACCGAGCAAACCGGTAGCAAAGAGAACAAAGAATCAGGTGGCGACAAGCCACCGATGCAAAACGAAAATCCAGCCAACATAAATTCAGAAGCTGGCCGCCAAAGCGATCCAAATAAATCCGGCAACGAAACCTCAAGGGATTCGAAGTCTGCAGATGAAAAGGGCGCTGGTGAAAAGGGCGGCGGTGAAAAAGGCGATGGGGAAAAAGGCGCTGGTGAAAAGGGCGCTGGTGAAAAGGGCGCTGGTGAAAAGGGCGCTGGTGAAAAGGGCGCTGGTGAAAAGGGCGCTGGTGAAAAGGGCGCTGGTGAAAAGGGCGCTGGTGAAAAGGGC
>Ga0105054_10002881_pt1 | contig 27145 bp, 13 predicted proteins | sample BON02_FD_78091 | JGI IMG/M metagenome (GOLD analysis project Ga0105054, IMG submission 78091) | Freshwater microbial communities from Lake Bonney liftoff mats and glacier meltwater in Antarctica - BON-02 (megahit assembly) | ecosystem: Environmental > Aquatic > Freshwater > Ice > Glacier...
GGGGGGGGGGGAGGGGAGGGGGGGGGCGAGGGGGGGGGGGGGGGGGGGGGGGGGGGGGGGGGGGGGGGGGGGGGGGGGGGGGGGGGGGGGGGGGGGGGGGGGGGGTTCGCTCCCTCGCTCGTACCCCTTTTGCTCCAAAGACGGAAAAAGACGCCGCGAACGCCGCCGCCGACGCCCTCTTCCTCTCTCTCTCTCTCACGCTCCCCTCCCTCCCTCCCCCCGCGAAGCGTCTGCTCCTTCCCCCCTCGCCCCCCCCCGCACAAACCCACACGTCGACCCCCCGACCCCTCAAACGAAAACAAAACACATCAAAACAAAACACATCAAAACAAAACACATCAAAACAAAACCAAAACCAAAACCAGACTGCCACCTGGTCAAGCTCGGCACCATGGGCGAGTACGGCACGCCCAACATCGACATCGAGGAGGGTTTCATCACCATCGAGCACAACGGCCGCTCCGACACCCTGCCCTACCCGAAGCAGGGCAACTCGTTCTACCACCTGTCCAAGATCCACGACTCGCACAACATCCACTTCGCGACAAAGGCGTGGGGCTTGGCGGCCACCGACCTCAACCAGGGCGTGGTCTACGGCGTCCGCACGGACGAGACCACCGCCCACCCCTTACTGATCAACCGCTACGACTACGACGGGATCTTCGGGACCGCGCTCAACCGCTTCGTGGTGCAGGCGGCGGTCGGGCACCCGCTGACCGTGTATGGCAAGGGCGGCCAGACGCGCGGCTTCCTCGACATTCGCGACACGGTGCGGTGCGTGCAGCTCGCCATCGACAGCCCCGCTCGCAAGGGGGAGTTCCGCGTGTTCAACCAGTTCACGGAGCAGTGGTCGGTCAACCAGCTGGCCGAGATGGTCACGCGCGAGGGCGCCAAGATGGGCTTGACCGTGACGGCCAAATCCGTTCCAAACCCGCGCGTCGAGGCCGAGGAGCACTACTACAACGCGCGGTGCAGCAAGCTGCAGGACTTGGGGTTGGTGCCGCACCTGCTGGGCGACTCGATGGTCGACTCCCTGCTGGAGTTTGCGGTCGAGTACAAGGACCGGTGCAAGATGGAGCTGATCAAGCCGGCGGTGGACTGGCGCAAGGCCGGGGTGGCGGTGGCGACGGCCGGGGCGGCGGTGGCGGTTTGAGTTTCTTTGAGCGGGGGGGGGGCGGCGGGGGAGTTTTTTGTCTTCCCTTGGGTCGAGTTTTGGTGTGTTTTCTTCTTCAGGTTTTTGGCGTCGGTCGGTCGGTCGGTCGGTCGGTCGGTCGGTCGGTCGGTCGTCGGTGTTTAGCGTGCGTGCGAGCGTGTGTGCATGTGTAATTCAGAATTACTAATTCTTTGAAAAGGAGACACGAGCAACAAATGTCGGGAATTTCTCGAGGGCGGGGGGGGGTATAGTTGGCCGACACAGATAAAAACGTTATCTCCGTGTTGCTGAAAACACAGCGGCGACGCCGGAATCGCCCGTCGGTCGTCCGTCGGTCGCTCGCGAGTTTGTGATGTGCGTACGAGGGTGACTGTGTGTCTAAGTGCTAGAAAGGAAGCACGAGGAACGAATATTTGGCCAACTTGTTTGAGAGGGCATCGGTCATCGGTTCATCGGATAAATAACTTTTGGCCAAAACTTTCTCCGGCGCCTCCTAGGCGGCGGGCGCGCCGCTTTGACGCATCACCCCCCCCCGCCGATGGTGCTTGAGAGTAACAACGCTAGAGGTCGCTAGACGTCGCGCGTGTCTCTGCACCAAATCGTCCTCAAGCAAAGTCGGAACGGGTGTGAATCGCCCCCTCGGATAAAAACAATTGGGTTTTCTCCAAAACTTTTCGAACTTCATTGAAAACTCTCTCTCAACGAGATAAAGTGCCGTTGGTTGTGCAGTTGATATACCTACATTGTGGGTAATTAGGCACCATTGGTGTCTACATAGTTTAGCGGTTATAACGTTCGCTTCACACCCACAGGGATTCCCAGTGACAAATTTGTCACTCTAAATTGTGAGCGCGGGTCCGCCCGCCCCCATTTCTGTCGGAACCCCTTACGATGAACGCGCGAAAGGTCGCAGGTTCGATCCCTGCTGTGGACAATTTCTTTTAGTACTCGACGGTGTGGGTGGCGGAGAGGCGGGAACGCTTCAGGCGGGCGGGATGCGTCGCCGCCTCCATTTTACGTATTTTGGCCGGCGACGCCGGGATGTTTGCTGCTTCATTCCGTCGGTCCGTCCAGGTCGTTGCGGGCAAGAGTCACAGGCAGTAGCAAGGCGGGGCGTACGCAGCGCATGTGGCTCAAGTTGGGGGGAAAAGGAACCGTAGGGAGGGAGGGCGACGGAAACTTTGCACCGCTCCACTCCCCGGGGCGTTGGCGTTTTTATCCGAGCGCCGAGACGATAAACAAAAAATGAAGCGGCAGGGCTGGACGACACTCCAAAGGGCCCCTTCCCGTCCGACACGCAAGAATCCGCGCCGACGTTGTCATCGCCGCAGGAGTGGACGGCGGCAAGCAACGCCCTCGACCTGGCCCACGCATGCGTCAGGGCAGCGATGCGCGGGCTGCTTTCGCTGTTGCAACGCGGCGGCAGGACGGCAAGAACTCGCGGGCGTCGTGCTCGTTGTTCATTGCTTCGCGCCCCGCTTCCTTTTTCTACCCGTCGACCCCTAATAACTACAACCACACCTCGCGACCATGCCCAATCGATCACCCTCGTTGTGTAGTTGCCTTTACGGCGGCCCCGCGCGCGCCTTGTTTTTGTTTCTGTGGTTGCTCCGGGCAGCGGCCGTCGTCGCCTCTCTTCTCTCGCGCCGTGCGTCGCGTTGAACGACGGCGGCGTTACACGACGGCGGCGCCGCGCAGTGGAGAGGAACACGCGGCGACCCGTCACCGTCGACTGTTCTCACACACACCCGACACATAGAGACACCCACATCCTTCCTTTAGACCAAAACACTCAATCCAACACACACACACACATTGACTTGGACGCGGAAAGCACGGAAAAATACTCTTGATCACGCGACGATGTTCCGCCAGGGGCCGGCGGCCTTTCCGCCCGGGCCGCCGCCCAACCTGATGCGGGGCGGACCCGCGGGCGGCATGACCACCGAGGACGCGTTCCGGCGCGGCAAGATCAACCAGACCAAGATCCTCAAGCAATCCGTCAAGACCGGGCACCAGACCGGCCTCCCGGACAAGGTGCTGCGTCTGTTCGCGGCGCGCGAGGCGCCCCCCGTGGCCCCTCCTCTGGAGAAGAAGCCGCCCCGCATGCCGATGACGGGCGTCGCGGCCTTCACGCGCGAGTTTGAGGACGCGGAGGCGTCGGCCAAGGCCGCGGCAGAGGCGGCCGAGCGCGTGCGGCGCGCGTCGGCGCCGTCGGCCGCCGCCGTCGCCGCCGACCAACAGGCGGAGGCCGAGGCAGCGAGAGCCTCGGCCAAGGCGTTGTCGCGCGGCGGCGGGGGCGCTTCAAAAAGGTCGGCCACCCCCCCGCTGTTGGCAGGGGGCATCGACACGTCAGCAGCAACACCAGCAGCAACAATCCGCCCCTTTCACAACCCGGAGCTGCAGGTCCAGGCGCGCGTCGAAGCCGAGACGCTGCCCGAGCGCCGCGCGCGCCGCGCCGCCGAGCGCCGGCGGCAGCGCCGCGAGGCGCTGGCCGCCCGCCTGCGCGCGTGGGACCCGCACCGCGACGCCGCGGCCGAGGGCGACCCCTTCAAGACCCTGTTCGTGGCGCGCCTGCCGCACGAGGTCACCGAGCGCCGCCTCGCGCGCGAGCTCGCCGAGTTTGGCCCCGTCCGCCGCGTGCGGGTGGTGACTCACCGCGACACGGGCGCGCCGCGCGGCTACGGCTTTGTCGAGTTTGAGCACGGCAGCGACATGAAGGAGGCTTACAAGGTGGCGGACGGGCGGCGGATCGAGGGGCGCCGGGTGCTGGTGGACGTGGAGCGGGGGCGGACGGTCGAGGGGTGGCGGCCGCTGCGCCTGGGCGGGGGGCTGGGGGGCGACGCGCGGCGCGCGAGCCGGCCGTCGAAAAAGGCGGCGGCGCGGGCGGCGGCAGAGGCGGCGCGCGCGGCGGCGGTGGCGGCGGCGACGGGCGGGGGCAGGTCTGGCGGCGGCGGCGGCGGCGACAGGGATCGGTACGGTGGCGGCGGCGGAGACAGGTACGGGGGTGGAGGCGGCGGCGGCGATCGGTACGGCGGCGGAGGAGGCGGCGGAGGCTACAGCGCGTACGGCAGCGGCGGCGGCGACGGCGGCGGCGGCGGCAGGTATGGCGACCGCGACCGCGAGCGCGACCGGTACGGGGGCGGCGGCGGCGGCGACCGCTACGACCGCGACCGCTACCAGCCGGCGCCGTCGCGGCGGCGTTCGCGCTCGCGGTCGCCCTCGCGCGGCGGCGGCGGCGGCAGCAGCCACCGCCGGTCGCGCTCGCGCTCGCGCTCGCCGCACGGCCGGGGGCCGAGCGCGGGCATCGGCGGCGGCGGCGGCGCTCAGTACCCGCCGCCCCCGCCTCCTCCCCCGGTTTCGTCTTCCCTGCCCCCGCCGCCGCCTGCGCCCCCCCTGCCCCCGCCGCCTCCTCCGGCGGCGGCGGCGGCCGCGGAGCACAAGCGCCCGCGCGAGGGCGACCACGGCGGCGGCGGCGGCGGCGGCGGCGGAGAGGGCGGCGGCGGCGACAAGCGCGCGCGCCTCGCCAAGCGGGGGGAGGAGGAGGAGGAAGGGGAGCTCTGATTAGAACAGGCGGAAGCGCCGACACAGTTCGCCTTGTGTGTGTGCACGTAACATCGGTCGTGTGCGTATCCCTCAACAACCGCAGGAAACATGCTTGTCGCACCTCTTGGTACACCCTCACTAGGCCCCCGTCCCAAACCGCAGCTCCTTTTCCAAAAAGGCAAAGCTGCCCCCGCCCGGCGCCGCCGCGCCGCCGCCGCCGCCCGCGCCGCCCGCCCCCTGCCCCCCGCCCCCGCCCGCCGCCTGATCCCTCAGCGCCTCTGGCAGCGGCGAGATCGCCGCGTACAGGTCCCGGTCGTCCAGCTGCGCGCACACCTCCGCCGCGCTGAACGGCAGCGTCGAGTCGTCGTCCAGCAGGAACGAGTGCGACGCGCCGCCGCCGCCGCCCGCGCCGCCCAGGCTGCCGCCGCCCATGCCCGCCGCCGCCAGCGCGGCGTTCTCGACCATGCGCGCCTTCATCTGCGCCAGCACGGCGGGCGACACCGTCTCGGTCTGGTACTTGTCGTCCCAGTACATGGTGCTGATGCGGTACAGCTGCTGCACGCTCAGCACGGGGCACAGGTCGCGCGTGATGTCGTCGAGCCCTTTGCGCGGCTTGTTTCCCACCACCAGGAAGGTGACCGCCTGCCGGATGTACCTGAGCTCGTCCCACGCCTCGCCTCCGGCCGCCGCCGCGTCGCCGGCCTCCATAATCCACTGCTCCACGCGGCCCAGCCCTGTCTTCACGTACTCGCCGTTGCTGAACGAGCAGCACTCGCGCCGCAGCAGCAGCTGGTTGAACAGCTGCACGTTGATGAAGGCGAACAGCTGGCGGAACAGGCAGCGCACGAGCGGGCGGGGCACGTGGTTGGCGGACAAGGTGGCGAGCAGGTCGTCGAGGGCGGCGAGGATGTCGGCCCAGGCGCGCGACTGCGCGTCGGCGGCGGCGGCGGCCGTCGCGCCGCTCTGGTGCGCGACCGTCGCCGAGGGCCCGCCAGGCCGGCTCGCCATCTGCTGCCGCAGCAGGGCTGCGGCCGCCCCCGCCCCCGCCCCCGCGCCCCCGCGCGGCGTGTGGATGCAGTGCGCCAGCAGCGGCGTGACGGCCTTCTTCACGTTGTCGCGCACCATGGGAAACACCTTTTGCACGAAGGCGTCCAGCTGCTGCTTGAACAGCAAGGCCGGGTACTTTGCCTCGACGGCGCGGAAGCCGCCGACGCCGCCGCCGTGGATCGACGCCTCGCCCGACGCGGCGACGCGCCCGGCCGCGCCATAGGGCGACGACGAGGACATGCCGCCGCCGCCTCCTCCGCCGGGATAGTAGGGCGGGGCGCCGCCGGCCGAGCCGCGGCCCGACGCGGCGCCGGCGCCCGCGCCGAACAGGCCGCCGAGCACCGAGCGCCCGGCCGCGGCGGCGCGCCCCTTCAGGCCGCCCGCCAGCGACGACGACGACGACGAGGCCGGCTTGACGTTCTTCTGAAGCAGCGCGAGCAGCGTGACCGTGTTGGTCAGCCAGTAGGCCAGGCGCGCGTTGTCGTCCTGGTGGCGCTCGATCTGCGCGCCGATGACCTGAATGATGCGGTCGAAGACGCTCGTGCGGTCGGCCTGGAAGGCGCGCCACTGCAGGCAGGCGCGGAAAATCGCCAGCGCCGCCACGGGCCGCCCGCGGCTGAAGCCCAGGTCCTGGCGCAGCGCGCTCAGCAAGCGCTCCTCCTCCTGACGCCGGCGCTCGAGCAGGAGCTGCTGCTGGCGGGCCTGGAGCTCGCGCGCGCGGCGCTCGAGCTCCGACTCGGCCGTGACGAGGGCGCCGCCGCCGCCAGAGACGACCAGGGCGCCGGCGCCGCCCTGCCGCACGTGCTCCGGCGCGCCCGCCACCCCCCCTCCCGCTCCTGCTCCCGCCAGGTACCCTCCCGTGGCGTCGGCGATCATGCGCGCGTACCCGGGCGCCTGGATGGCGAGGCTGTGCATGAGGCCGCGCACGCCGGCCTTGTCGCCGCCCGAGGCGCCGGTGGTGACGACCGCCGCCGCCGACGCGGCCGCGGCGGCCGCCGCCGCCGCCGCCGCCCCTTCCTCGCGCGCCGCGGCCACCTCGCCTGCGCTCCTCTGCAGCCTCGCCTCGAGCTCCATGGCCTGCGCGCGCGCCTCGTCCCGCTGCGCGCACGCGTTCTGCAGGCGCGCGATGAGCTCCTCCTTCATGCCGTGCAGGCGGCGCTCGAGGTCGCCGCGCTCCGCCATCAGCCGCTGGATGTAGTCCTGAGCGACCTTGAGCTGCTTGTCGCCCTCGGCCTTCTCGGCGTCGCGCCGCTTCTTGGCGCCATCCGCCTCGGCCTTTGCGGCCGCCGCCGCCTCGGCCGCGCCCGCCGTCGCCGACGCCAAGTCGGCCTCGAGCGCCGACGCCCGGGCGCGCAGGGCCTCGGCTTCCGCGCCGAGCGCCTCCTGACGCGCGCGAGACTCGGCCGCGACGCGCTCCCCCTCGTGGCGCAGCAGCTTGAGCTCGGCGCGCGCCGCGTCGCGCTGCCCCTGCACGCGCTCGAGGGTCAGCGCGGCCTCGGCCACCCGCCCCGCCAGCGCCTTGTTGTCCTGCAGGAGCTTGCCCGCCTCGCGCGCCTCGGCGCGCAGGGCGCGCAGGGCCGCGCACGCGGCGCGGCAGCGGGCGGCGCGCTGCAGGGCCAGGGCGGCCCCGCGCGCCTCGGCGAACGCGCGCGACGCGCGGCGCGCGCGCCAGAGCGTCTGCGCGCACAGCGCGGCGCGCTCGAGCCGCGCCGCCGAGAAAGCGCGGCGGGCGAGCGCGCCGCGCCACGCGGCCTGCATCGCCAACACGGCCGCAACCTTGCCCCGGTACAGGCGGCGCAGCACGTGCGCGCGCCACGCGGCCTGGATGGCCGTGGCCGCGCGCTCGCGCCGCAGGGCGCGCGCGCGCGCGCGCGCGAGCATGCCGCGCGCGCCCGCCTGCAGCGCCAGCGCCGCGCCGCGCCGCCGCTCGGCCGCGCGGCGGCCCTGCGCGCCACGCACGCGCCGCTGGATGGCCGTGGCGGCGGCGTTGAGGCGCTCGAGGCGCCGCTTGTCGAGCACGGCCATCTGCCCGGCGCGCAGGAAGACCTTGGTGCGCCCGAGCTGCGCGCCGCCCGGCACCTCGACCCCAGCCGCCCGGAGCGCCGCCTCGGCCACGCGCCGGCCGCCCTCGCCCAGCAGCGACGCGCCGTCGCCTCCCAGAAGCCCGGCCCCGGCGCTGCCCTGCGCGCGCGCCGCGGCCAGCTCGGCCCGAAACGCGTCCGGCACGAGCGGCCAGAAGCGGTCGGAGAAGGCCGGGAAGGGCGTCTTGGAGGGGAAGCCGGCGCACGAGATGCGCACGGCCTCGAGCACGCCGCCGCAGCGGAGCTGGTGCAGCGCGTTGCCCCCCTCGAACACTCCCGCCGCGCCCGCCGCGTTTGGCTTGATGCAGCGGACGTAGTGCGGCTCCATGGTGTTGAGCTGGGCCATGAGCTCGGCGAGCTGGCGCTTGAACTGGGTGCCGACCGAGTTGAACTTGAAGGCGGCGAAGCGCGAGCTGGCGGCGGCGCCGCCGCCCGTGCCGGCGCCGGCGCCGGTGCCGGTGCCGCCGCCGCCGTCTGCCGCGTCGGCCGCCGCCGCCGCCGGAAACAGGCCGCGCACGAACTCGAGCCCCGAGCCCTCGAGCAGTGCCTGGTGCTCGGCCACGACGTAGTCCTTGTTCTTGTCGAGGAAGTTGCCGGTGCTGTAGGTCACGGGCCCCGCGTAGTGCCGCAGCGTGAAGGCGGACGGGTCGGTCTTGGGGCGCGACCAGCGCGGCGAGAGGCGCGTCGCCTCGGCGCCGTGCAGCTTTTCCGCCAGGTCCTTGGCCGTGGCCGTGGGGAAGCTTTTTTTGTATATGTGAATTTGTTTTGTTGGTGTGTGTTGCTTTTGTTTTGGAGCAGGGGTGGTGTTTGTGCACGAAGGGAGGGGGGTGGGAGAGGGCGTGAGCGGAATAGAGACAGGGACAGACGGCGGCCAGCAAGAAAGGAAAAAGACGCCGCCGCGCGCGCGCGCCGCGAGACACGCTCGATCAGCGATGACAAAAAAAAGGAGACAAAAAAAACAGCGACGAAAACGAGGACGAGAAAGCAAAAACTCACCGGCACGTCTCGTCCAGCAGGTCCAGCACCCCGAGCTTCCCCTCGATGAGCTCGAGCACGTCCTGGTTGTCCACGAACTCCACGCGGGACCAGTCGATCCCCTCGGCCTCATACTCGGCCTGCTCGCCCTTGAACACGTGCGCGTTGAAGTGCTGTTGCAGCTTCTCGTTCGCGAGGTTGATGCAAAACTGCTCGAGGTCGTTTTGCGCGAACGACTCGAAGCCGTAGATGTCCAGGACGCCGACGCTCGCGTGCGCGTCGGGGTCGCGCCCGATGGCGGCGTTGACGGCGGCCACGATCCAGTCGAACAGGCGGGCGTAGACCACCTTTGCGAGCGCGTCGCGCGCCTCGGCCGCCGCACGCGGCGTCTGCGGCGACACGATGGGCCCCTCGGGCGTCCGGCGCGTGCGCGTGGCCAGCGCGCGGCGCAGGGCGTCGGCGCCCACCCCCAAGAGGTGCGCCGCGGCCGCGAGCGGCTCCTCCCCGCGCACCCCGGGCATCACGGCGGCCGCGTCCTCGTCGCCGTCGTTGCCGCCGTTCCCGCCGCCGCTCCCGCCGCCGCCGTCCCCGCCGCCGCCGTCCCCCCCGCCGCAGAACTCTATGCTCCCCAGGTGCAGCACCGCCGCCACACTCGCCATGACCGCCTCGCGCTGGTGCTGCGGGATGCCCACGCGCGCCATGGCCTCCACGGTGCGGCGGTACTCGGCCGCGTTCGAGTCGCCGGGCACCTCGAAGCACGTCGACTGCGCCAGCACTCGGAACTCCCTCGCGGGCCGGAGGCGCCAGCGCGCCTTCTCGTCGGCCGAGGCGCCGTCGCACAGCTGGTAAAACACGTGATACGAGCGCTCGGGCGCGCTCACGGACACCACGCGCGAGCGCTCGAGCAGGTAGGTGCGCACCGAGGCGCCGCTGATGCACCCGCGCGCGTCAAAGTTGATCTCGACGTACTTCCCGAAGCGCGACGAGTTGTCGTTCCGCGACGTCTTCGCGTTGCCGAACGCCTCGAGCAGCGGGTTGGACTCGAGCACCTGCTCCTCGACGGAGGGGCGCGGGGGAACAGGGGGGGCGGGGGCGCCGCTGTTGCTGTTGCTGTTGTTGGCGTTGTCGGTGCCGGGGCCCGAAAGCGCGGCGCCGCCGGCGTCGCTGCCAGCGCCGCCGCGGCCGCCGCCCGCCCGCGCGCCCGCCCGCGCCGCGCCCGCGTGCCCGCCCCTCCGCCCCGCCTCGTCGTACCCTCCCATGAACGCCAGGTACTTCATGATGAGCTTGGCCGTCTCCGTCTTGCCCGCCCCCGACTCCCCGGACACCAGGATCGACTGCCCTTTGCCCTCGCGCCGCATCTGACGGTAGGCGGCGTCGGCCACCGCATAGACGTGCGGGCTGAGCGGCGCGACGGCGTCGGCGGTGGGGTCGTGCCGGGCATACTGGGCCATCATCCCCCCGCCGTACAAATGGGGAAGCGGGGCGAAGGGGTTGACCGCGATGAGGATGGTGCCCGTGTAGGTGTAGATGTCGTCGACGGTGTAGCGGGCGCGCAGGTTGTCCAGCACGGCCGGCTCGTGGAGGTAGGGCAGGCGGGTCATGTCCTGTTGTTTTTTTCGGGTCGTTTTTTCTCCGGGTGTTTTTTTGGGGAGGGGAAAGGCGGGTTGCTCAGCATGGGAGGAGGTGGTTTATCGTCATTTTTGTTGTCCGGAGGGGAAAGGCAAGGGGGTGCGGGGTCTCTCGATAAAAGTGATGACTGTTTGCAAGCATGCGAGCAAGCAAGACTCGCGCTCCCAAGGCCCCAACCGCAACGCGCGCTCGGGTCGCGCGATCGGGTCGGGTGCGCCGCGGCGTCGCGATCGCGCGTGCGGGCGTCTGGCAGCGGCGGCGCTTGCTTTCGCACCCGCGCGGCCCTCCCCCTCTTAAGACGATCTCTAGCGCCTCACCTCGACGCCTCGGCTGTCCGCGTTCTGCAAGGGCGCGTCCTCGCCGTCGTCCACCGTGCGCGTCTCGCCGCGCTCGGTCAGGACGACGAGCGACGAGCCCTGCAGGCCGACGACCTCGCCCTTGCACCACCCCTCCTCCGCGTCGTGCACGAACACCTTGCTGCCGATGGTGTGCACGGCGGTGACCGCCGCCGCGGCGCCGGCGGCGGGCGCCATGGCGCGCTGTGTGGTCGCTGTGTGGTCGCAGCAGCGCGGGAGAGGGAGGAGGAAGGACCCACAGAGGGAGCAAAAAGCTGTCGGTTGGGAGGGAAGTTTGCGGTTTTGAAAAAGGTCGGTCCCTCTTCACGCGCGTGGGTTTCGCAAGATCTCGTTGTTGTCGTGTGCGTATGTGTGATGGGGTGTCGCGGTGAGCTGATTGAGGGATGGGGAGAGAGCTTTGCTCGAGGGCAAAAGGCGTTTCGCCACTTCACTCCACCACTGTTGTGTCTGTTTTTGATGCGCTTCGGAAGCACCGCTTCCCCCTCACAATCTCTCTCTGACTCGTTGCCAAATCATTCCCGAATCCATCGCCGTCAGCGTCAATCAGTCATCATCCATCATCCACGTTGGGGCGCGCATCTGGAGCAGACAGCAGGGCGAGAGATAGAGAGAGAGAGGCGCGAACCAAAACTTCTCCCTCTCTACGCGCGCCAGCTTGCAAGCACGCACGCACGCACCGCCGCGTGATGCGCGCGGCCGGCACGCGCGCCACGCGGGCGCGGCCGGCGGGCGCCTGGCCGGCCGGCAGGCGATGGGGGTCGGTGCCGACGACGGTGCCGACGACGGTGCGCGTCCATCGTCGGCTTGACGCCGCTGCCGCCGCGCACGCCGCTACCGGAGGAGACGATGCTGCTGCGTCCTCGCCGCCCGCCTCGCCGGTCGACGACGCGTCGCTCGCCAGCGTCTTCGAGGACCCGCCCTTCATCATGGTCAACAGCTGCACGGGACGGGTGCGTTGTAGGGGCCTTGTTCAACTCAGAAAGTCGACCCTCAAAAGACGCGCAAGCGCGGAGCGATCAAAAACCTTACCCCAAATAACCCCCCCCCCCGCTCCCCCCAAATCTAAAAACCAAAAAACAAAACAGATGGGCCACGCCGCCGCCGAGGCCATCGTGCGCGCTGGCCTGCCCCTGGTCCCCTACACGCTGACGGGCTACTCGGCGGGCGTCGCCGTGAGGGGCGTCGGCGTGGCGGGCATCCCGGTCGAGGTCGTGGGGAAGCAGTCGCGGCAGGAGGCGCTCGACCGAGTCAAGGCGCTGTACGGCGGCGGCGGCGGCGGGGGCGGCGGCGGCGGAGCAGCGGCCGCGGCCAACGGCGACGGGCGCAAAAACGGCGCCGACGGCGACGGCAGCGGCGGCGGCGGCGGCGGCGGCGGCGGCGCCCCCGCTGCCCCCGCCGCCTACGCCCCGGGCCGCCTCGTCATCGTCGACTACACCACGCCCGCCGCCGCCCTCGACAACGCCCGCTTCTACGCCCGCAACGGCGTCCCCTTTGTGATGGGCACGACCGGCGCCGACGCCGCGCTCGTCGCCGCCGCCGCCGAGGCCGGCGGCGTCTGCGCCGTCGTCGCGCCGCAGATGGCCAAGCAGGTTGTGGCGCTGCAGGCGGCGCTGCGCATGGCCGCAGAGTCGTTTCCGGGGGCGTTTGCCGGGTACGAGCTGGACGTGGTCGAGTCGCACCAGGCGAGCAAGGTGGACGTGTCGGGCACGGCGCGCGAGGTGGTGCGCTCGCTGAGGGCGCTGGGCGGGCGGTTTGCGGCAGAGGGGCGGCTGGAGGCGGCGGCGGCGGCGGGTGCGAGCGGCGGCGCGGGCGGCGCAGCGCCGGCGCCGCGCGTGACCGACCCCGCGTGGCACGTGCGGCGCGTGCGCGACCGCGCGACCCAGCAAGGGCCCGCCCTGGGCGTGCCCTACGACGCGCTCGGCGGGCACGCGTACCACACGTACACGCTGTCCTCGCCGGGGGCGCCGCCCCTGCCGCCGCTGCTGCCAGCAGGGGCGAGCGGCGTTGGCGTCCGCGGCGTCGGCGGCACGGGGCCAACAGCAACAACAGGAGCAGCGCAAGGAGAAGGGGATGCCGCCGGAGCGAGCGACGCCGCCGCGGACGCCGACGCCGACTCCGGCGGCGACCCCGACGCTGGCTCCTGGTCTCGCCTAGCCTTCAAGCACAACGTCGTCGGGCGCGACGCGTACGCCGAGGGCACCGCCGACGCGGTGCTCTTCCTGGCCGCGTGCGCGCGCGCGGCGGCGAGGGGGCAGGGCGGCGGCCAGCGCGTGTTTGACATGGTCGACGTGCTCCGGGCGGGGGACCTCCGGCAGCGCGCGGCAGACTGGGCCGCGACCAGGGAAGGCACCGCGTCGTCGGGCGGCGGCGGCGCGGCGGCAGCGACGGGGGCGGCGGCGACGGGGGCGGCGGCGGCGCCGGCCGGCGCGGGGGGCGCGGCGGCGGCTGGGGCGCCGGCCGCAGGGCGTCGCGCGAGCTCGGCGAGCGTGGCGGCGGCAGCGGCGGCGTCGGCCGCGGCCACGCGCACGGCCAAGGAGCAGCGCGCCATCGCCAAGGCGGCAGAAGCGGCGGACGCTTGAGAGACACGACCCTTGGCCGGAACAGATGCAGCGGGAGAAGGACAAGGCGGCGGACGCGTGAGAGACGACTTTTTCCTGTCTTTTCCGTCGTTTGTTGGTGTCAAGACGACGCTTCCTCGCTCGACTGTGTTTTCTATTTCCTCCTTACACCATACGTGTAAAACTCATGCGCATTCCAACGGAAAGCGGTATGTTCATCATATGTCGGGAATGTCCGTTGCTGTTTGCAGTACTGGTCAGCTGCTCTTGCGGGTCGGGTCGTGGAGGAGGGGCGTCGACCAGCGGGAGGGGGCGTGCAGGGTGGGGGTTGCGGCTGCGGACGAGGAATTTAGGAGAGGAAGAATAGCATGTGAGACCGCACAGGGCTTGGTAGTGGGGGGGGGGTTGGCGCCAGTGCTGACGGAGGGGGAAGTTGTGGCACGGGTCTTGGTGTGCGTTGTGGAGAGCAAGAAGAAAAGAAAGACGGAGCCGGTCGGAAAGAGAACCAGAAACCGACGACGAGAGAGAGATAAGCTCCAAAACCGAGAAAACAAAATTGACGAAAAAGGCGCGGGCCGTTCAAAATTCGGCAAAGACGGCGTCGTACTCGGCCTGCTCCTGCGGCGACGGCGCCTGCTCGCGCAGTCCCGCCGTAGTCCCGCCCGCCGGCGAGGCGCCCCCCCGCTCGGCCTCCGCCAGCTCGCGCAGCCGCCGCGCCGCGTCCTCCTGCCGCGGCCGCCTCGGCGGCAGCGCGCCGCCCGCGCCGCGCCGCTCGAGCGCCGCCCAGTCAAACCCGTCGAACCAGCGGTGGCGCCGCACGTCCGCCGCCCGCCCCTGCAGCATGCCCAGGCGCTTGGCCGGCTTGCGCTGCAGCAGGCGCGACACGAAGTCGCGCGCGGCGGGCGAGACGTACGGCGGGTGGCGGACGGCGTACCGATCGTCGACGATCCTGCGCATCACGGCCATGGGGTCGTCGGTCCGGGGCGAGCTAAAGGGCTGGCGCCCCGTGAGCAGGACGTAGGCGAGGACTCCCAAGCCCCACCAGTCGACCGAGGGGCCGTAGCCGTGGGCGAGGACGTTCTCGGGGGCGACGTAGCCGGGCGTGCCGCAGAAGGTGTAGGTGCGGCCGCCGGGGCCGAGCGCCTTGGCAAAACCTGTTTTGGGGGGGAATCGTTTGGTTTGGTTTGGTTTTGGTTTGGTTTGGTGCGGTTTTGGTTTGGTTTGTTTGTTGTGATTCGTGTCAGGGAGGCGAGGAGAGAACGGGTGAGGAGCCGGGGAGAGAAGGGGCGGGGGCGAAGGCGACAGGTGCTGATCGTCGTCCTGCGCGCGCGCTCGAGCTCCGCCTCAAGAAAGAGAGGAAAAAAGACGACGATCCCTCGCCCCCTCCTCCTAGCGACCGACTCACCGAAATCGCCGAGCTTGACCCACCCGCCCGCGTCGAGGAACACGTTCTCCGGCTTGAGGTCCCGGTACACCACCCCCTGTGCGTGCAGGTGCTCCAGCGCGAGCACCACGCACGCCACGTAAAAGCGCGCGAGCGGCTCCTGCATGCCGCGGAGCATCTTGCGGCGCGGCGCCAGGCACGAAAAGGCGACCTGCGCCCGGGTGGTCGCGACGCGCGGCCGCACCACCCGCGCCTCGGCGACCAGCACGTCCATCAGGTCCCCTCCCGGCATCAGGTCCAGCAGGAGGTACAGATTGCCGGCGTCCTGGAACGATGCGTACTGGCGCACGCAGAATGGGTGCGACACGTTTTTTGTTATGCGCTGCTCGCAGTAGATGTGCTCGGGGCACTGCAGCACGGCGGACTTTGCCATCCTTTTCAGCGCGTAGCGCCTGCCCGTGGAGGCCTCGGTGGCCTCGCACACGCGGCTGAAGGCGCCGCGGCCGAGGACGGGGCCCTCCGTGAGCACGAGCACGGGGGCAGGGGCGTCGGGGGGGCAGGAGGAGGGGAGCGCGGACGGGGGGGGGGCGCCGCGGGCGAGCGCGGGAGGGGCGGCGGCGGCCGCGACGGCGGCGGCAGGGGCCGGGGCGGCGGCGTCCTCGTGGCCGCCGAGCTTGGTGCCGCCGCGCAGGAGCTCGACGACCTCGTCCATGTGCCCGCGGGCGGGCACGACCTCCCAGTCGGCGTCGCCCTGGGCGTCGTCGTCGTTAACGTCGGAGAAAAAGGCGGCGGCGGCGGCGGCAGACGCGCCCGCGCCGTTTGCCGCCGCCGCTCCTCCTCCTCCTCCTCCTGCTCCTCCTCTCCGCCGCCGACGAATCAGCACCGTGGCCGAGGGCCTGGCCGCGCCGCCGGCGGCCCCGTTGACAATGCCAACCATGCCGCCCTGGCCGCCGCTCGCCGCGCGCGCTACGCCGCCCCAGGCCGCACTAAGGCCGCCGCCGCCGCCACCGCCCGCCGAGCCCCCGCCCGCCGCCGCCGCGCCGCCGCGCCCGGCGGCCCCTCCGCCCGCGTCCCCCGCAAAGGTCTGGAGCTTGCTCAGGCGCTGCGCCACCACATCGGGCGACTTCTCGCGCGCCATGAGCTCCTCCAGCGGGCCCAGCACCTCGACGAACGCCTCGCGCGCCAGGGCGAGGCACACCAGGCGCGTGGCCGCCGTGACCGTCGCGTTCCTCGGATCGCTGCCCAGCAGCGCGCGCTCGCCGAAAAAGTCGCTGCGGAAAAGGTGGTTCACCTTGCGCTGGGGGCGCAGGTGAGGCGGCACGGCGGCGGCGGGGCGGTGCGGGTGGTGCGGATGATGCTGGTGGTGCGGGTGGTGCTGGGCGCCAAAGGGGGGAGGGCGCGCGGCGTGGGCGGCCGCCGTCCCGGGCCGGGCGGCGGCGCCAAAGGGCGCCGCGAAGGGCGGCGCGGCGGCGACGGCGGCGGCGGCGCCCGCGGGCAGCACCACGCCCAGCGGCAGGGCGGAGGAGGTGGGCGTCGACATGGGCGAGGCCGGGCCGATGACGATGGCGCCGCCCGCACCCGAGACCGACAGAAGGCGGGCCGCGCTGCCCGTGATGCCGCTGCCGCCGACGACGACCCCGCTGCCGCCGGCGAGGCCGTTGCCGCCGCCGCCCCCGTTGGCCGTGGGGGCGCCCCCGCTGCCGCCGCTGCCGGACACCGACGCCGACGCAAACGATAGCGCCTTGGCCGCGCCGCCGCCCCCCCCAGAGGTGGCGGTTTGCGGGGGGTCGGCGGCGGCCGCGAGGCCGCGGAGCGCCGGCTGCGCGACCCGGCCGAAGTCCGCGGCCACCGTCGGGCCTTGGTACACAAACGGCAGGTCCGCCGACGCGGACGAGACGCCCCCGCCGTGCGGCTGCTGCTGCTGCTGCTGCTGCTGCTGCTGCTGCTGCTGCTGCTGCTGCTGCTGCTGCTGTTGCTGCTGCTGCTGCTGCTGCTGCTGCTGCTGCTGCAAAAAGGGGTAGTGGTGCTGGTGGTAGGTGTGCGCCCGCTGCGCCTGCTCGTTCGGCAGCGGCGCGATGTCGCTCGCCGGGCGCGACACCGCGTCCTCGCCGCTCCCGGGGCCCGCGGCCGACGGCGGCCCGTGCCCGCCCTCCCCCTCGCCGAGCCCGTCCCCTCCTCCTCCTCCCTGGCCCGCGCGGCCAGAGGCGGGCAGAGACGCCCCACCGCCAGGAGGCGTAGCGGCACCTCCGCCATCCCCCGCCCCCGCCGCGCCCGCGCCCCCGACCCCCAGGTGCCCCCGCGCTGCCGCCGCCGCCGCCGCCGTCGCCGCCGCCGCTGCCGCGCCGCCGCCGCCGCCGCCGCCGCCGCCGCCCGCCCCCACCTCTTCGCCGACGGTCACGACGGCCTCGCCCTCCTTGATCACGTAAAAGTGGTTCGCCCCGGCCTCGCCCTCGGTGACCACCCGCTCCCCGGCGGCGAACTCGCGCACCTCGAACGCGCCCGCCAGCCGCAGCCGCTCCTCCCGCGACAGCGGCGACAGCAGCGGCACGCTGTTCAGAAACACCTCGGTCTCGGTGGCCGCCGCCTCGCGCGCGTCGCGCACGTGCCGCCAGAATAGCTCGCGCTCGAGCACCCACACGCCCGCGTCGGTGGTCGCGGCCACGGTGGCCGTGCGCGGGCAGTTGTACAGCAGGGACACCTCGCCGAAGCAGTCGCCCCGCTCCTTCAGATTGACGCGGAAGCTGGCGCCGCGCCGCTTTTGCAAGACCTCGAATTTCCCGGCGCGCACGACGTACAGCTCCGAGGTGGCGAGCGGGCCGCTGTCGCCCTCCTGGATGAGGATGTCGCCCGCGGGCACCGCGCGCTCGTGCATGCCGGCGACGATGCGGCGCTGGACGGAGAGGTCGAGGCGGCCGAAGACGAGGAGGTTGGCGAGGGCGGACTGTTGTTGGATTTGTTGTTGTTGTTCTTTGGGGGCGGGAAAGGTCGAGCGGCGTTGGCGTTGGCGTTGGCATCAACGGGCGGGATGAGGAGGACGGCTGCGTGCCGCTGCTGCGTTTCCCCTCTTGCAAACACACAAAACATCCGGGGTAGCAACTTGCCTGCACGAACTCGTAGTCCTCCGGGCGCGTGCGCTGCCGCTGCGGCTGCTGCCCCCGGCCCCCGCCGAGGCCCTCCACCAGCCGGCGCACGCCGCCGCCGCCGCCCGTGATGCCGAGCGCGCGCTGCGCGGCGAGCACCGACGGGTGGCCGCCCGCGCCCCCGCCTCCGCCGCCTGCCGCGCTCGCCTGCGTGGCGCGGCGGCCGCCACCCAGGGTGGACTCGCCGGCGCCCATTGGAGAGAGGGAGCTCGGTCGTCAAGAGGGGGAGGGGCGCGCGGGCCGAAGGGCAGCTTAAAGGGGAGAGAGAGGAGAGAGAGGGGGAGGGGCGATCGATCGCCCTCGTCCTTCGACCGTCTCTTGAACAGGCCCCGCTGCTAGGGTAGGGGCGCAGAGGCCGAGGTCCTCTCACGCGCGCGCGTGCCCCTCGCCTCCCCTGAGCGATAGAGAGTGAGTGGGCGGGTGTCGGATGGGAAAATGACGGGGTTTGGCTGCAAAAGCAGGGAAGCAATTGTCGAGACTCAGGGCGTGTGCGTGTGTGCGGGTGTGGGCGAGTGTGTGCTTTGTCAAAGAGTCCATCCGCGGGCGAGTTTGTACAGACAGTTTGGCAGCGACCCCGGGTTGTACAGAATGCTCGGCGTCGGCGACGTGTTGGCGGACGCGACGCGCGACGCCGAGAATTCATTAAAGGTGTGCGCTATGAGCGGCAAGGGGCGTTCCGATCTACCAACCACACATCCTCGACTCTCTCACACGAGCCTACTGGCTCACCGACGCACGTCAAGCAGCGTGGCGACAAATTCAGACGAGACAGCTCGACTCTGTCTTTTCTTATTCAAATCGTCGACACCAAGTTCTCTTCTCCCTCCTCCACCCCCGCCCGCGAATCCCGGCAATGGAGGCTGTCGCGGACCTGCAGCAGCAGCAGCAGCAGCCGGCGGCTGAGCGCCAGTTCATCGACCTCGTCGAGCTGCAGGCCGAGCTCGACGCGACCAAGGCGCTCTTCTCCGCGTGGGCCTCGGACACCACCAAGGCGGCCGAGGAGTGCCGCCGGCGGCACGCGCAGGATCTGCGCGGGCTCAAGGGTGCGTGCGACTGGTATGGAAGACCAGTCCTCACGCGGCCAAACGTTTTGCGCCGCTGCCGACGTTTGCCGCCGACAACGACGTTTGCCGACGCCGACGACGCCGCTCGCCCTCACTCGAGAAACCTGTCCCTCCCCCTCCCGCTCCCCCCGCGCGCAACCAATCCACGCACCCACGAAACCCAACAGACGAGGTGGCCGCGCGCGACGAGCAGTACCGCCAGGCCGAGCGCGCCGCCGCGCAGACGCGCCAGCGTGAGTGGTCAAGGCTGAATGAGAAATCACACGCTCAAAACGAATCGGCGCCCGCCGCGCCTCCCCCGCCCGGCTGCCGCCGCGCCGCCAGACGCCCACCACCACTGTTCGTCCCCTCCCCCCGGCGAAAACCCAACAAAACAACTCCCCCCCCCCAAAAAAAATAGGCGTCGCGCGCGACACGGAGGAGCTTGTGGCCATGTCGGCCGAGGCCGACGCCCTCGAGGCCCAGCGCGCCGCCCTGTCCCGCCGCCTGGCCGAGGCAGAGGCCGAGCTCGAGCGCGACCGCGCGGCCGCCGAGCGGCGCGGTGAGGCGCTCCGGCGGCGCGGCGGCGCGCAGGCGGGGCACCTGGCCGCGCTCGACCGCGCGCTGGGGCTGTACCGGGGGGCGCTGGGCCTGGAGCTGGTGCCGGCGGACGACGAGCTGCGGCTCGTGTTCACGCAGGTCGACCCGCGCGCGCCCGAGCGGGCGTTTTGCTTTGCGGTCGCGGCGGACGAGGCCGGGGGCGAGGGCGCCGGGGGCGAGGGCGCGGCGGCCGCCGCCGCCGCCGCCGCTGCCAAGGCGGCGCCCGTCTACCGCGTGACGGGCTGCGACCCGGAGGTGGCCGCGCTGTCCGGCCTGCGCGCGGGCCTCGCCGCCACCGGCGACTTTGCCGCGTTCGTCAAGGGCATGCGGCGGGCGTTTGTGGCGCACGCGGCGGCGGAGGCAGGACGAGAGGGGGTGGGGGGGGCGGCGGCGGCGGGCGGCGGCGGCGGCTCGCACTGAGGGTCGGCGGCTTTTCGATATGGTCGTGAGGACTGCCGGCCCCCCGCGTTTTTGTGCCCGTGCTTCCATTCTTTGACTCACTCTGACGCCTCAATTTTGACTGCTGCTGCTGACTAATACCCCTCCTGTAAGACGATGGTGTGAAAGAGGCGACGACGTGATCCTGGGGTGGGGGGCGAGAGCAAGCGCGAGCGAGCGCGAGCGCCAACGGCGGCAACGATCGCGGATCGGGCGGCGCGGCGTCGTAGACCTCGACGGCGCTCTGCCACATCACAGCGCGCATCCAACGCCGACGTCCGCCTCAACGGCAACACCACTCGCAGCACTCTTCCTCCTGGCCCTTTCGCGACCAAACCCACGCAACACAGCCCAACTTAAAGCAAAGCAAAGCAAGAGGCTCTCGGGAGAGGGGGGAGAGAGAGAGAGAGAGGGGAGAGAGAGGGGAGAGACTGGGATGGAGTCCGAGACGCAGCAGCAGCAGCAGCAGCAGCAGCAGCAGCAGCAGCAGCCCCCGCCGCGACCGTCGCAGCAGCATCGCGAGGACCCGCCCCTGGCCGACCTGCCGCTGGGCGCCCCGCGGCCGCCCCGCCAGTGCGCCGAGGTGTGCCTCGACCTGCTGCTCGCCGAGGCGGTCCGAGTCTACACCTCGCCGGCGCGGCGGGCGGCGGCGCGCGGCGGCGGCGGCGGCGGCGCGACATCGACGACAACGGGAGCAGCAGCAACGACAGCAGCGCCGGCAGATTTGTCCGCGTCGGCACCACCGGGCGTAATCACGCCGGCGCCCGTGGCGCTGGAGGCGGCGGGGGTGCGCGTCGGTCGCGCGTTTGCGGAGCGGCTTTGCTGCTACGGCGGCGCGGGAGCAGCGGGAGGCGCGGGGGGCGGCGCGGCGGCGGCGGCGGCGTTCGGCGCGGGAGGCGCGGGGGGCGGCGCGGCGGCGGCGGCGTTCGGCGCGGCGTCGTGGCGGCCGCGGCCGCCGGGCGACGCGCTGGACGCGGTCAAGTTCGTGTGCAAGGAGTTCTGGACGTCGGCGTTCGCGAAGCAGGTGGACGCGCTGCGCACCAACCACCGGGTGAGAGGGGGCGGAGGGGCGTCTTTGTTTGTTTGTTTTTTGTTTGTTTGTTTGTTTGTTTGTTTGTTTGTTTGTTTCGTGTTCTTTTGCCGTCGCGTGTTGCCCCGCGCTGTTGCCCCCCGGCCGCAGGCGTCGTTCCTCGGACCGGCACCGCTCACCCCCCCTTCCCCTCGACCACCCGCGCAAAATGCCGACAGGGGACGTTCGTGCTGCAAGACAACAACTTCCGCCCGCTCCAATACCTGGCCCTGCCCCTGCCCGGCGCCGCGCTCGGCGCGCACGGCGGCGCGGCCGCCGCCGCCGCCGCCGCCCCCCCGGACGCCGAGGCAGAGCAGCAGCGGCGACGCGCGCGGGGCGAGGCCACCGCGCGCGCCGCCCAGTTGCACCTGTGGTTCCCCTGCGGCGTGGTGCGGGGTGCGCTGGCGCAGCTCGGGGTCGAGTGCACGGTCGAGGCGGACGCGCGGGCGTTGCCAGCATGTGCGTTTTGTTTGGTTTTGGTTTTGGAAAAGGAGGGGGGGGTGGGGGGGAGCGGGAAGGCCGTCCCCGACGACCGCGCGCGCCTCTCGCCGCTGTCTGTCTAATTCAAACGTTGCTGACGCCGCCTTCCATCCTCAACAACAAACGCAGGTACGTTCACGGTCAAAATCTTGAACTGACGACACTGTCGGCCTGACGGGGTGCGAGCGAGAGAGAGCAACGCGCCGCCCGCCCAACTGCCGCCCCTCTCCGCCCCACGACACTCGAGCTCGCGAGCGCACGCCGCCCGCCCGCGTCGTCGGCGGGCGAGGGTTCCTTCTCGCGCGCACAAGTGGCTTTCCCGCGACCGTTTACGCTCCACCGCGTGCCCCTAGCTTGTTAGTCCTTGTCCGTCTGTTTCTCTGTCAGCCTCCATTGACTCAGCGCTGCGCGCGCGGGACCCCGATCATCACCGACGAGACAAACCCAAAACTTGTGTGTGATTCAAACGCGGTCTATTTGCAGCAGCCCGCCGGCTCTCTCTCTCTCCTCAAGGCATCACCCATCCTGCGTCCTATCCAGAGAGGCCGCGACCGGCCTCCCGATCGGCGCGTGTCGTGAGGGAGCCGGGGGAGAGCGTCGCACAACCCCTCCTGTTGCTCCCTCTCTCCCCGATACCCGCCCCTCCTCAGCCTCTCTCTCCCGCCTCCGCCCCTCCCGCCCTCTCCCGACCGGGGGCAGGGCCCCGATCAATAAGGATGGACGGAACAAGACCGGACCCGGCGACCGAGCAGCCCGCCGCCGCGCGCGTCGTCCGACCCCACGCCTGGCGCCCCGACGTCCGCCGCGACCTGCGCGACGCGTGCTGCCGCGCGCTCGGCCTGCGCGGCGGCGGGTCGGGCAACGGCGGCCGCGCCGCCACAAACGAGGTCACCACAAGCAAGTACACGCTGCTCACCTTCGCGCCCGTCAACCTGTTCGAGCAGTTCGGCCGCGTCGCCAACCTCTACTTCCTCTTCTGCGCCGTGCTGCAGTTCATCCCGGGCCTGTCGCCCACGTCCTGGTTCACGACCGTCGCGCCGCTCGTCTTCGTGCTTGCGGTCAACGCCGCAAAGGAGGCGTACGACGACACCGGGCGGCACCGGAGCGACGCGGCGACCAACGCGCGCACGGTGCAGGTGCTGCAGCGGCCGCCGCCCGGCGCCGCCGCCGCCGCCGATGCTTCCGCTGGCTTGGGGGGCGCGGCACGCCCGCCGCGCCCGCACCGCCGCGCGGGGAGCGGGGAGGGGGCCGACGGAGCGAGCGCGGCGGCGACGGCCGCTGGCGGCGGCGGCGGCGGCAAGGTCTCGCCCGCCGACGCGCCGCTCCGGTCCCCGGCCGGCGGCGCCAACCCAAACCCCTCGCCCCGACCTTTCCAGTGGCTCCTCGCCGGCCGACGCCCCCCTTCCACTGAGCAGCGCGCCGCCCGCGCCCGCGCCGACGCCCTGGCCCTGCGCGGCGTGCGCGAGGTGGCGTGGCGCGACGTCGTCGAGGGCGACCTGGTCCGCGTGCGGCATGGGGAGGAGGTGCCCGCGGACCTGGTGCTGCTGGCGACGCCGGATCCCGACAACCTGTGCTACGTGGAGACGAGCAACCTGGACGGGGAGACCAACCTGAAGATCAAGTACGCGTACGGGGGCACGGCCGGGACGGCGAGGGCGGCGGCGGGCGCGGGCGCGGGAGGCGGCGGGGGCGCGGGCGGGGGCGCCGACGGCCGCCCGCCGCGGCGCGACCTGCTCGACGCGCTCGCGCCCTTCATCGACGGATGCTCCGTGGGCCTCGAGCCGCCCAACCCGCGCCTCTACACGTTTGACGCCTACGTGCAGCTGCCCCCTGCTGCTGCCCCGTGCGGCAAAAACGGCGGCGGCGAGAACGGCGGCCAACGCGGCGCCGCGGCCGCCGCAAACGGCGGCGGCAGCAAGGCGGCCGGCGCCGCCGGGCCGCCCCCGGGCCGCGGGCCGCCCCAGGGCCGCCGCGACCCCCTCGACGCCTCCAACCTCCTGCTGCGCGGCTCCACCCTGCGCAAGACCGACTGGGCCCTCGGCCTGGCCGTCAACGTCGGTCGGGACACGAAGATCGTCCGAAACATGACGCGGGCGCCGCGCAAGGTGACTCAGCTGGAGCGGGCGATGAACTGGCTGGTCGGCATCCAGTTCGGCGCGCTGGTCCTGTGGTCCCTTTTGCTGGCCGGGCTCGGGCAGTGGTGGGAGGCCGACGCGCCGTCGGGGGCGGGGCCCACGGACGTCGCGGGCGCGGGTGCGGCGGCGCCGAGGGGCCACCAGCGGGCGGATTGGTATCTCCAATCGGACGGCGACTGGCCCGAGCTGCCGCCGGGGCCCGCCGCCTTTGGCGTCGCCTTCTTGCGCTTCGTCATCCTGCTCAACAACCTGATCCCCATCTCGCTCTACGTCACGCTCGAGGTGGTCAAGGTGTTCCAGTGCGCGCTGCTGATCAGCCAGGACAGGGCTATGTACCACGCCGAGACAGACACGCCGGCCGCCTGCCGGACGACCGCCTTGAACGAGGAGCTCGGGCAGGTGCAGTACGTCATGTCGGACAAGACGGGGACGCTGACGCAGAACGTGATGGGGTTCGTGTGGGCGAGCGTGGGGGGCGTGCTGTACGGGCGGGACGCGCGGGAGGCGCAGCAGGGGGCGATGGCGGGTGGGGCGGTGGGCGGCGGCGGGGCGATGGGGGGCGGCAGCGCAGGCGGCGCGTCGGCGTCGGGGGGCGGCGGGGGCGGCGGCGGCGGCGGGGCGTGCGTGACGCTGCGCGGTGGGGTCCAGGTGCCGCTCGACACGCCGCACACCATCTCCCTGGACCTGGAGCTGCACGCGGCGTTGGGTTTGCTGGGGGGGGCCGACGGAGGGGGCGTCTGGGGCGGCGGCGGCAACGGCGGCGGCGGCGGCGGCGGCGGCGGCGGCGGCGGCGGCGGCGGCGCGGAGCAGCAAAAGCAGGAGCAGCAGCAGCAGCGGCGTCTGCTGTCGCAGCCGGGCCCCGCCGCCGACCCCGCGCTCGAGCACTTCTTTTTGCACCTGGCCGTCTGCAACACGGTCGTGCCGGCCGCCCCGCGCGCCCCGGGCGAGGACGAAGACGACGGCGTGGCCGCCGCGCCCCTGAGCGACGGCGACGAAGAGGAGGACGAGGAGGAGGATGACGGCCACGACGCCGCCGCCGCCGCCGCCGGCGACGAGGAGGAGGGCGGCGGCAAGGGCGCAGCGCCCGAACTCGCCGCCGCCGCCCCCCTCGACGGCCTCGACGCCAAGGCCGCCGTCGCCGCCCGCCTCCCCGGCCGCCGCCGCCGCCCCCCCCGCCCCGGCGCCCCCCCCGCCGACCCCGTCGCCGACGCCGCGCGCGCCCTCGCCCAGGGCGCCACCATCCCCCACTACCAGGCCAGCTCGCCCGACGAGGAGGCCCTAGTGGCTGGTGCCGCCTACCTCGGCCACCGCCTCGTCGCGCGCACGGGCGACACCGTCGCCGTCGCGCACGGCGGGTGCGTCAGCGGCTACGACGTGCTGGCGGTCCTCGAGTTCAGCAGCGAGCGCAGGCGCATGTCGGTCGTGTGCAGGGCGCCGGACGGGCGGCTGCTAGTGATGACTAAGGGCGCCGACACCGTCGTGCTCGCGCGCCTTGCGCTGGGCCAGGCCGCGGCGGCCGAGGCGCTGCGCCTGCACCTGGACGAGATGGCGCGGTCGGGCTACCGGACGCTGGTGATGGCGGAGCGCGAGCTGTCGCGGGAGGAGTACGCGGCGTGGGCGCGGGAGTTTGAGGGTGAGAGGGAGAGAGGGCTCTCGCGGCTTGTTTTTTTTTTTTTGGTTTTTTGGTTTTTTGGCGACGGGGCGGTGGCATGGCTTTCTCCCCTTGCCTCGCGGCGTCTTTTCGTGCTTAGTTCTATTTTTCTTCGCTCGCCATCCACTCACAAATCGCCCTCCCTTCACACACAACGACCCAACCCCCAACAAAACAGCCGCCTCCGTCTCCATGGACGACCGCGAGGGGCGCGTCGCCGCCGTCGCCGCGCTGCTCGAGCGAGACCTGGTGCTGCTGGGCGCGACGGCGGTCGAGGACAAGCTGCAGGAGGGGGTGCCCGAGTGCCTGCAGCAGCTTGCGGCGGCCGGGATCAAGGTGTGGGTGCTCACGGGGGACAAGGTGGAGACGGCGGTGAGCATCGCGCACTCGTGCCGGCTGTTCGACGACTCGATGGCCATCGTGGAGCTGCGCGAGCGCGACGTGGAGCGCGAGGCGGCGCGGCGGCGCGAGGCGCGCGCGGCGGCGGCGGCGGGCGCGGGCGCGGGCGCGGGCGGGCGGCGGGCGGCCAGCGCCAACGGCAGCGCGGGCGGCGCCGCTCCTCCTCCTCCGGGGGCCGTCGGGCCGCCGCTCCCTCCCGCCGCCCCGTCCCTGCTGCAGCGCCTCGTCCTGACCCCCTCCAAGCGGCTGCTGCAGGCCGCGGCGCGCGGCGGCGGCGGCGGCGGCGACCCGTCCTCTTCGGCTGCCGACGCCGCCGCCGACGCCGCCGCCGCCGGCGACGCCGAGGACGCCGAGGACGCCGAGGCAGAGGCCATCGACGCCGCCGCCTCGGGCCGCGACCCCGAGGCCGCCGAGGAGGGCGCCGAGCTGCTCGCCGCCGCCACCAACGCGCTGCTGGCCGCCAAGCTGGCCGAGGTGCTCCTGGCCGACGCGCGGCTGCGCTCGCCCGGCGGCCCGGGCGCCGAGGCGGCGATCTTGCGCGCCGCCGCCGGCGCCGCCGCGAGCGGCAGCACGGAGGGCCTGCTGCTGCCCTCGCAAACGGGGCGCGAGGCAGCGGCTGCGGCGGCGGCGGCAGCGGCGGCGGCGCTGATGATGGCCGCCTCGGCGGGCGGCGACGCCGGTGGCGGCTCGCGCGCGGCGTCCCGGCAGCGCCAGCGCGCGGGCCTGCCGCACTCGTCGCGGCAGTGCGAGCATCGAGAGCAGGGGCCCGGGCGCGTGGGCCTGGTGATTGAGGGCGGCGCGCTGCACGACGCGCTGCAGCCGCGCTGCCGCGCCGCGCTGCTGGCGCTCTGCTCGGCGGCGCGCGCCGTCGTCTTCTGCCGCGTCTCGCCCATCCAGAAGGCCCAGGTGGTCAAGCTGGTGCGCCGCGGGGCCGGGGCCATCACCCTGGGCGTGGGCGACGGGGCCAACGACGTCGGGATGATCCGCGCCGCGCACATCGGCTGCGGCATCAGCGGCCGCGAGGGGCGCGCAGCGGTGCTGTCGAGCGACTTTTCCTTCGCGCAGTTCCGGTTCCTGGCGCGGCTGCTGCTGGTGCACGGGCGGCAGGCGTACCACCGCAACGCGCAGGTGGTCGTCTACTCGTTCTACAAGAACTGGGCCTACTGCCTGGTCTTCATCTTCCTGCAGTTTGTGGCGGGTGAGTCCGTGTGCTTGTTGTGGTGGTTTCCTCTCCGCCGGGCGCGCGAGCGACCGAGAAGACGAGAGAAGAAACACACGCCGCCGCTGCAGCCCGCAGAAACCAAACCGAAACCTCTCGCTAAAGGCAAACACCTTTTCTCCCCCCCCCCACCCCCCCCCCCCCCCCCCCCCCCCCCCCCCCCCCCCCCCCCCCCCCCCCCCCCCCCCCCCCCCCCCCCCCCCCCCCCCCACCCCCCCCCCCCCCCCCCCCACCACCCCCAC
>Ga0105054_10002887_pt1 | contig 27104 bp, 28 predicted proteins | sample BON02_FD_78091 | JGI IMG/M metagenome (GOLD analysis project Ga0105054, IMG submission 78091) | Freshwater microbial communities from Lake Bonney liftoff mats and glacier meltwater in Antarctica - BON-02 (megahit assembly) | ecosystem: Environmental > Aquatic > Freshwater > Ice > Glacier...
GCCATCGTCGACGCCTGCTGCGACGCCTGGAACAAACTCACCAGCGAGCCAGGCCGCATCACATCCATCGCCACCCGGGAGTGGGCATCACAGGTCAAGATCTGACGCCGTTGGTATAAGACCCTTCGATTGGCTTGGATATCGGAATAGAGGACGCCTATACGTCGGCCATGCTTCCGACCCTGCGTCAGCTCCAGTATCTAAAGCTCCTGGCCGAGTATGCCTCGTTCAGCCGGGCAGCCGAGGCGGCCCATGTCAGCCAGCCGGCCCTGTCGGCGGGGGTGCAGGAGCTGGAGAAGATACTCGGCGCCCCGGTGGTCGAGCGGACGCGCGGCAATATCCAGTTGACCGCGGTCGGAGCCGAGGCGGTCAAGCGCAGCCAGGATGTACTGACCCGGACCGAGGATCTGGTCGAGGCGGCGCGCAACGCCGGCAAACCCTTGTCGGGACGGTTCCGGCTGGGGGTCATTCCGACGGTCGCCCCCTTTCTGCTGCCCGCCAAATTGCCGGGCGTGAAGACAGCCTGGCCGTCGCTGCGGCTGTTCATCCGCGAGGACCTGACGCCGCGGCTGATCGCCGGGCTGAAGGCGGGCCAGCTCGACGCGGCGGTGATTGCCCTGCCCTATTCGGCCCCCGGCATCGACCACGCCCGCATCGGTGACGACGAGATTCTGGCCGCCGCACCGGTGGGCCATGTTCTGGCCGGTACCGGGCCGATCGCGGCGGGTTCGCTCAAGGCTGAAGACCTGATCCTGCTCGAGGACGGCCACTGTCTGCGCGACCACGCCCTGGCCGCCTTCGGCATCGAGCCGCCGCGCGGTGAGGACGTCTTTGCCGCAACCAGTCTGCATACCCTGGTGCAGATGGTGTCGGCCGGGCTGGGGGTCAGTTTCCTGCCCGAGATGGCGGTACGGGCCGGGCTGGCGGATCTGCCCGGCGTTGTGGTCCGGCCGATCACGGCCAAGGCCCCGCGCCGCGAGATCGTTGTGGCCTGGCGCGCCGGTTCCAGCCGCGCCGCCGAGTCGAAACTGCTGGCCGAGGCGCTCAGACTGGATTGAGCGCCCACTCCGGGCGGCGCATTACAACTCTGTAAGGTGCGCAGGGTCATGACCCTGATTAGGGTCCGCGCACCCGCGAGCGCCGGGCATGCCGGAGCCATCCCCATGAAGTCCCACCTGTTCGCCGCCGCCTCGCTTTCCGCCCTCATGCTCGGGCTCGCCGCCTGCGCCTCGACCGACGCCGTCGCCGCCGACAGGGCGGCCGCAGGCATGGGAGCCGCCCCGGCAGCCGTCGCTTCCGGTGACATCGTCGTGCCGCCGCTGGGCTTCGTCGAAAGGACCTTGCCGAACGGCCTGCGGGTCTTCACCGCGCGCGACATGGCCACCTCCAATGTCACCGTCCAGGTCTGGTACCGGGTCGGGTCCAAGGACGATCCGCAGGATCGCTCGGGCTTTGCCCACCTGTTCGAACACCTGATGTTCAAGGCGACCGAGAATTTTCCGGATGAGACCTTCGACCGTCTGACCGAGGATGTGGGCGGCAATAACAACGCCTTCACCTCTGACGATGTCACCGCCTATCACCAGACCATCCCGGCCAATCACCTGGAGCGGCTGATCTTCGCCGAGGCCGATCGTCTGGGCTCGCTGGTGGTCGATGAATCCGTGTTCGCGAGTGAGCGCGACGTGGTCAAGGAAGAATACCGTCAGGGCGTGCTGGCCAGCCCCTATGGCCGGCTGTTCAGCCTGTTCGTCCCGGCGACCCTGTATCAGGACCACCCCTATCGCCGCTCGACCATCGGTTCGATCGAGAATCTGGATGCCGCGACCATCGAGGACGTGCGCCGGTTCCACGCCACCTTCTACCGTCCCGACAACGCCTATCTGATCGTGGCGGGTAATTTTGATCAGGCCAAGCTGGACGGCTGGATCGACCGCTATTTTACGCCCCTGACCAATCCCGACCGCCCCCTGCCCGCCAATGACGTGCGCGAGCCTGAACCGACCGGGCCTCGCGAGGCGACCTTCTATGCTCCCAATGTGCCCCTGCCCGCCGTGGTTCTGGCCTGGCCGGCCGTGCGCTACGACAACCCCGATCGCGCGGCCCTGACGGTGCTGGACGGCATTCTGTCGACCGGCGAGTCCAGCCGCCTCTACCGCTCACTGGTCTATGATCAGCAGCTTACCGTCCAGGCCAGTTCGAGCCTTGACGCCAGCCAGCAGGCTGGAGCCCTGACCGCCTATGCCATCATGGCCGAGGGCAAGACCCCCGAGCAGGGTCTGGTCGCCCTTCGCGCCGAAGCCGCCAGACTGCGCGACGCCCCGGTCACTGCGGCAGAACTGGCCGAGGCCAAGAACGAACTGGTCGCCTCTGCCCTGCGCGAGCGCGAGACGGTCGAGGACCGCGCCAATGTACTGGGCTGGTCATTGATCAATACCGGCGACGCCGCCTCCGCCGACCGCGAGATCGCCGGCCTCCAGGCCGTGACCGCCGCCGACATCCAGCGCGTGGCCCGGCGCTATCTGACGGATCAACGAAGCATCGCCATCCGCTATCTGAACGCCGATGATGCGAACCCCGCGACCGTGCAGGCGGTCGACGTGACGGCCCCCGTCCAGATCGCCGACCTCGCACCCGTCGGTCAGATTTTTACGCTGCTGCCTGAAGACCAGCGCGACCCCATGCCCACGCCCGGTGCCGCCGTCGAGCCTGCAACCCCTGCCATCCAGACGTTTACCCTGCCCAACGGCCTGGACGTTTTCGTCGCGCGCAAGCCGGGCCTGCCGCTGGTCTCGGCCCGTCTCAGCCTGCCGGCCGGATCGGCCCTTGACCCCTCGGGCAAGGCGGGCGTGGCCAATATGACCGCGACCCTGCTGACCCAGGGCGCAGCGGGCCGTTCGGCACCGGAGATCGCGGCCGGGATCGAACAACTGGGGGCCGACATCGGGGCCTCTTCGGGACTGGATTTCACCACTCTCTACGCCAACGCCCCCGCCGACGTCTTCCCGCAGGCCATGGCCATACTGGCCGACCTTGCCCTGCGCCCGGACTTCGCCGTCGAGGAACTTGAGCGCCAGCGCGATCAGGCGCTGGACGGCCTGCGCATCCAGCTCAGTTCTCCCGGCCCTGTCGGTGCGGCGGCTGTCGGGCGTGTGGTCTACGGTGACGCCGCCTACGGCACGCCCGGCGACGGCACCCTGAGCTCCCTGCCGACCCTGACGCGCGCGGACGTCGCCGCCTTCCACGCTGCCCGCTATTCTCCCGCCGGGGCCAAGCTGGTGTTCTCGGGCGACATCACTGTCGAACAGGCCCGCGCCCTCGCCGAACAGGCCTTTGGCGACTGGACGGCATCCGCAACCGCACCGGAAGCCAGCAGTCGCGCCGGGGGTCCCCTGCCGCGCCGTGTCGTGATCATTGACCAGCCCGGTGCCGGTCAGGCCGCCGTCTTTGTCGCCCAGCGCAGTATAGCGCGCGACGACGCGGACTATTTCCCGCTGACGCTGGGCAATACCTTGCTGGGTGGCAGTTTCACCTCGCGCCTGAACCAGGAGATCCGCATCAAGCGCGGCCTCAGCTACGGCACGCGCTCGGGACTGGGTGTGCGGCTGGACACAGGGGCCTTCACCGCCTCGGCGCAGACCCGCAACGACGCCGCATTCGAGGTCTCCGGGCTGATCCTCACCGAACTGACGCGCCTGGCCGCATCCCGGCCGACCGAGAGCGAGATGACCACCCGCCAGGCCATCCTGACCGGGGCCTTCGGCAGTTCGCTGGAAACCGTCGATGGTCTGGGGTCCCTGGTCGCCAATCTGGCGCTGTACGACCTGCCGATGAGTGAACTGGCAGCCTATGCCGGCCGGGTCCGCGCGATCACCCCCGAACAGGTTCAGGCCGCCTTCGCCGAACACCTGCCGACGTCAGGGGCCAGCCTCGTCATCGTCGGCGACGCCACCACCTTCATCGAGGGACTACGGGCCCGTTACCCGAACGTCGAGGTGATTCCGCTGGCGGACCTGAACCTCGACTCGGCGACGCTCAGGTAGGGCGATCAGACCGACAGACACACCACCTGGGCCACGCGCAGTTCGCGGCGCAGGTCGTCGGCGACGAGACCGTAGTTATCGACAGTTACGATGCGGCTGGTCAGGAGCTCGTCGGCCTTCTGCACGCCGCGAATGGCGGGACCGAAGGTGTCCGGCGAGGTGGTGTAGATACGACCCCGGCGCGGGCTTTCGGCAATGGTGACGCCGACCGCGCGGCCCTGACGATCCAGCACCGGCGCACCTGACAGGCCTGCCAGCGTGCCGCCCAGACCATCAGTACGACCGACCTCGGCCCAGGCCAGGACCGCTTCGTCGCGCTGGCCCCGCCCGCGCACGCGGAGCGTTTCCCGTCCCAGCAGACGCGAGGTGACCTCGCCCGCCCGCGCCTGGGGATAGCCCGGATGGAAACCGCGCTGGCCGGCGCGCATCTCATGCGAGGCGAGCACGGGAACGGCGGCGGACCCCCCCTGGGTCAGAAGGACAGCTATGTCGGCGCGAGGGGCGAGACGTACGTCGGCAGCGACCGCCCGCCCCCCGCCGACGAGGATGGCAGGACGGCGGCAGCCCTCGACCACATGGCGGGCCGTAACCCAGCGCCCGTCGCGCGAGATGGAAAAGGCGGTGCCGGAACTCGGCTGGAACGGACTGTCCGGGGCGTTGACGGTGACGGCCGGATCGAAGGGTGTGATCGGCCCCAGCAAGGCCCCTTCGGCCTCATCAGGCGGCGGAGGGGCCGGCGGGGCGTCGGCGTTCTCACGCAGCCCCAGCGACCATATGACGAGCGCGCCGACCACCAGTGAATAGACGAGCCAGTCCGGCGGTCTGGGAAAGGCCACAGCCTCAACCCGTCAGGGCAGCAGCGAGGATCAGGGCGGTCGACAGCTTGGCCCCGACCAGCAGAACGGCGGCAGCGACCTCACCCTCGCGGATACGCTGGGGCAGACCGGTCAGAAACAGGTCGACTATGCGGAAGGCCAGAAGTTGCAACACCACGGTGGCGATACCCCAAAGGACGATATCCTTGAGCGAAGTCGAGACGCTGAGACTGATCGCCAGGGGAATGGCCAGTCCGACCAGAACGCCCGAGAAGGCGACCGCTGCAGCGGCGTTGCCCTCACGGATCAGGGCGATCTCCTTCCACGGCGTGAGCAAGGCATAGGTGACCGCGCCCGCCGCCAGCAGGGCCAGCGTCACACCGAGGTGCGCCAGGGTGGTCGGGAAGCCGGTCGCGAAGGCCTGAACCTCGGCGCTTTCGAACACAGTGGTGAGGGACGAGGAGTCCATGGTTGTCCGGATGCAAGAGACTATGAACGATTGCCGGGATTTTGCCTCAATCCGCAAGCGCAGCGGAGACACAGTCGGTCAAGAACTGTGACGGCGTGTGTCGGGGAGGGGTGATTGGTGGTTCGTGGCTGGTGATTGCCGGCGCATCCGCGAAGACCGGGTGGGAAGGCCCGGCGCTCGCCCTCTGCCAATCACCAGCCACGAACCAATAATCACGCCTTCAGGCCGCCTCGACCGCCGCCTTGCGCAGCGTCGACGCCCTCACCTTTTCGCTCTCGGACTTGAGCTGGCCGCAGGCGGCGAGGATGTCGCGGCCGCGCGGGGTGCGGATGGGGGAGGCGTAGCCGGCCTTGTTGAGGATGGCGGCGAACCGTTCGATGGTCTTCCAGTCCGAGCATTCGTAGTCGGTGCCCGGCCAGGGATTGAACGGGATCAGATTGACCTTGGCCGGAATGCCCTCGATCATCTTCAGCAGTACGCGGGCCTCATCGGGGCTGTCGTTGACGCCTTTGAGCATCACATATTCGAACGTGACCCGGCGGGCGTTGGACAGGCCGGGATAGGCGCGGATACCGGCCATCAAGGCCTCGAGATCATATTTTCTGTTCAGCGGAACCAGCACGTCGCGCAGGGCGTCGTTGGTGGCGTGCAGGCTGATCGCCAGCATGGCCTGGGTGCGGGTCCCCAGCGGCTCAAGTTGCGGCACGACGCCCGAGGTCGAGACCGTGATCCGGCGCCGCGACAGGGCGATGCCTTCATTGTCGGAGATGATGTCGATGGCGTCGGCGACATGGTCCAGATTGTAAAGCGGCTCGCCCATGCCCATGAAAACGATGTTGGACAGGCGGCGGTCTTCCCGGGGTGAAGGCCATTCCTCGAGGTCGTCGCGGGCGACCTGGACCTGGGCCACGATCTCGGCGGCGGTCAGGTTGCGGACCAGGGCCTGGGTGCCGGTGTGGCAGAAGGTGCAATTCAGGGTGCAGCCGACCTGGGACGAGACGCACAGGGCCCCGGCGCGGCCGACGTCGGGGATGTAGACGGTCTCGATCTCGATGCCCGGGGCGGTGCGGATCAGCCATTTGCGGGTGCCGTCCTGCGACACCTGACGCTCGACGATCTCGGGACGGGCGAGGGTGAAGGCGGCAGCCAGTTTTCCCTGCGTATCCTTGGCCACATTGCTCATGGCGGCGAAATCGGTGACGCCGAAATGGTGGATCCAGCCCCAGACCTGCGAGGCCCGCATCTTCGCCTTCTCGGGCGGGCAGATGTCGGCGTCGATCAGGGCCTGACGCAGGCCGGTGCGCGTCAGCCCGGACAGGTTGACGGGGGCGGTCGGCTTGGCGCTCATGCGCGAGAGGTCGAGCGTCAGGCTCAAGGGTCAGTCCTGCGGGAGAGGGAAGCGCGGCTTATACCACAGATCGGGAAGGATTTAAGGCGGGTGAGCGTACCAAACCCTTCTCCCGTCGGGAGAAGGTGGCGCGCCGCGCCGGACGAGGGTCGGTCGGATGAAGCGGCGAAGCCGCCTTCGGGCAGACGACCCTCACCCTTTCGCGCCAGGACGACGGCTGCGCCGCCGTGCGCTCAAGCCCTCTCCCAGCGGGAGAGGGTCACTCCCCCTCGTCCTCAATCTCATCGATCCGGTCGTCATCCAGGCCGAAATGGTGGCCGATTTCGTGGATCAGGACGTGGGCGATGATCTCGGACAGGCCGACGTCGCCGCGCTCGCACCATTCGTCGAGGATCGGGCGACGGTACAGGAAGATGCGGCTGGGCTCGGCGGCGGGGCCCAGGCCGTCACGCAGGCCGATGTCGACGCCGTGATAGAGGCCGGTCAGCTCGAACGGATCCTCGATCTCCATCATCGCCAGGGTCTCTTTGTCGGCGAAATCATCGACGCGGATCACCACCTCGCCGGCTAGCGACCGGAACGGCTCGGGCAGGGCGTCGAAAGCCTCGCGCGCTAGACGGGCGAAGTCGTCGAGGGAAGGGGCAGGTTGGTCGGTCCAGCTCATAGGGACCAGGGATTAGGGAATAGGGAACAGGAAGAGAAGGGCTGGCGTGAGCGTGATATCCCGGCCCCAATCCCTAATCCCTAGTCCCTAGTCCCTCTTCAGGTATGGTTACCGAATCAGGGTGCGGGAGCTGACAGGACACCATGGCCGAGGCCGACATCGCCTATGTCGCGACTGCGGGTGCTGCGGGGCTGGCTCTGGCCCTCAGCGCCTGGGCAGCGCGGCTGCGTGGGCGGCTGGCGGCACGCAACCGGGTGGCCGAGGCCGAACTGGCGACGGCGCTGGTCGATCTGGCGGATCGCGACGGGGCGCTGGCGGCGTTCGAGGATGTCCGCCTGGCCCTGGCCCCCGACGGCCAGACCAAACGGCTGGGGTCGCCCACGGCCTGGAGGGCCCTGACCCACGAACTGGCCGACGACAGCCAGCAACCCTGCGATCCGGGCCTGCTGGTGCTGGACGCCGTACGGGTGGTGGCGGGACCGCGGCTGGACGCTCTGATCGACCAGGGCGAGGCGTTCGATACCGTGCTGGAGGGCTCGGGCGGGGCCTGGTCGGTTGAGGGCCGGTCTTCGGCCGGCGCGGCCTGGCTGAGATTGTCGCGGCTGGGTCTGGTCGGGACGGCGACCGAGAGTGGTCTGGGCCTGCTGGCCGACTCTTATCCGGCCCCGACCTGGATCACCGATGCGGCCGGACGGCTGGCCTGGGCCAACAAGGCCTGGCTGACCGAGATGAAGGCCGACAGCGTCGAACAGGCGCGCGAGAAGGGCCTCAGTTTCGACCGCGGGGCCGACGCCATCGTCGCCGAGGCAGGTCGGACCCATCAGCCTCAGGACGGCTTCCGCTGGACCACCGGCGGCGGGCGGCGGCGGGCCTGGCGGATCGTGGCGGAACCGGTTCAGGGCGGGGCGGGCGCGGTGCTGGCCTTTGCGCTGGACATGACCGATGCGGAAGAGACGCGCGACACCCTGCGGCGCCACGTCGAAGCCCATGACGAGACGCTGAACCACTTGGCCGACGCCGTCGCCATCTTCGGCCCGTCGCGGCGGCTGGCCTTCCACAACACCGCCTTCCAGACCCTGTTCAACCTCGACCCGGCCTGGCTGGACGAGCGGCCGACCCATGCCGAACTGCTGGACCGGCTGCGTCAGCGCCGGCTGTTGCCCGAAGTCATCGACTATGCCGGCTGGAAGGCCGGGGAGCTGGAATTCTACGGGGCCTCGGAAGCCGCGCCGGACGACAGCTGGTCCCTGCCCGACGGCCGGACGCTACGGGTCGTGCGCCAGCCGCACCCGCTGGGCGGCGTACTTTTGTTGTTCTCGGATATCACCGATGAACTGAAGCTGCGCAGCCGGTTCAACGCCCAGATCCAGGTCCAGACCGCGACCCTGGACAAGCTGAACGACGCCGTCGCCGTGTTCGGCTCGGACGGCCGCATTCGTCTTCACAATGAGGCCTTCGACGCCTTCTGGGGCGTCAAGGGCGAGGCGCTGGACGCGGCGGGGGATTTCGACGCCGTCGCCACCCTGTGCCAGTCGACCATGCCGGATCCGGCCCTGTGGCTGGGGCTGAAGGCACGGGTCGCCGACCCCGATCCCGAAAGCCGGGTGCCGATCGCGGGCGAAGGCCGGACGACTGACGGCCGTATCGCCTCCTGGCTGACCCGGCCCCTGCCGGACGGCGCGACGCTGGTGGCCTTCGCCGACGTCACCGCCCGGCGCGGGCTGGAACAGGCGCTGGCGGCCAAGGCCCAGGCGCTGGAGGAGTCGACGGCGCTGAAGCGGGAGTTCGTGGGCAGCGTCTCCTATGAACTACGCACGCCCCTGACCACCATCGTCGGTTATTCCGAGCTGCTGGAGATGCAGGCCGACCTGCCCGAGCGCAGCCGCCAGCACGCCGGGGCCATCCGGATCGCCGCCAGCCAGCTGGCCAGTTCGATCGACGATGTGCTGGACATGGCCCAGATCGATGCGGGCGAGATGGAGCTGCAACTCGGCGACGTCCGCGTGCGCGACCTGCTGGATGCCGCCGGCGAACGGATCCGGGTCCGGATCGAGTCGCGGGGTGCGAGCCTGAAGGTCGATTGTCCCGACGCCCTGCGCCCCATCCGCGCCGATGCCCAGCGGGTCGGACAGGCACTGGACCATCTGCTGGACCACGCCGCCCGGGCGGTGTCTGAGGGCGGGACCGTGACCCTGGCCGCCGAGGCCACGGCGTCGGAGGTCCGCATCCGCGTCGAGGACACCGGGCGCGGCATCCCCCATCACCTGCAGGCTCATGTGTTTGACCGGTTCGTGCGCCGCGAGCGCGGCGGGCCGGGCGTCGGCCTGGCCCTGGTCAAGGCCCTGGTCGAACTGCACGGCGGCTGGGCCGAGGTCGAGAGCGAGCCCGGCAAGGGCGCGACCTTTATCCTGCACCTGCCGCTGGAGGCCGCGGGTGTGGCGGCGGCACCGGAGCTGCGGTTGGGGTAATTGCGCGGGGAAGGGTGAAGAGTGCTAGTGAGCGAGTGGTGAGCGGATCTGTGTTGCACCTTTTGACCGGGGCCCACCCCTTCGCTCACCAGCACTCTTCACTCGACCCTTTCCGAGCTTGTCATGCCCGCTCCTCTCAAGACCGCGCTGATCTACGATTTCGACGGCACGCTGGCGCGGGGCAATATGCAGGAGGTCAGTTTCATTCCGTCGATCGGGATGACGCCGACCCAGTTCTGGGACAGCGTCTTTCCCCAGACCCAGAAGGCCGATGGCGACGGCATCCTGATGTATATGCAGATGATGCTGAAGGCGGCGCGCGATACCGGCCAGCCGGTGACGCGACAGGCCCTGCGCGACCATGGTCAGGATGTGGCCCTGTTCGAAGGGTTGCGCGACCTGAGCTGGTTCGAGCGGATGGACGCCTATGGGGCCGAGGTCGGTCTGGAGATCGAACACTATATCATCTCCGCCGGGCTGACGGAGATGATCGAGGGCTGTCCGATCGCCAGGGCGTTCAAGCACGTCTATGCGTCGAAATATGTCTATGACGCCGATGACGTCGCGATCTGGCCCGCCGTGGGCGTCAACTACACCACCAAGACCCAGTATCTGTTCCGCATCAACAAGGGCGTGTTCAACCACTGGGACGACGAGCGGATCAATCGTTTCATCCCCGACGGAGAACGCCCGGTTCCGTTCGAGCGGATGATCTTCCTCGGCGACGGCGACACAGACGTGCCGACGATGAAGATGATGCACACCAAGGGCGGCTATTCGATTGCGGTCTATGACCCCGACAACACCCCGCGCGACACACGCAAGATCCACCGGCTGATCTCGGAGGACCGGGTCAATTTCGTCGCCGCCGCCGATTACCGCGAGGGCACGGCGGTCGACCTGATCGTCAAGGGTCTGATCGGCCGTATCGCCGTCAATGCGGGGACGATGCCGGCCGATCTCTGAGCGTCAGATCGCGTTCAGAGGCAGTTTGAGGAACTGTTTGCCCGACGGTTCCGGCGGCGGCAGGGCCCCGGCGCGGATGTTGACCTGCAGCGACGGCAGGATCAGGGCCGGAAACTTGAGGGTCGCATCGCGCGCCTCGCGCAGGGCCACGAAATCGTCCTCCGAACGGCCGGCGCCGATGTGGATATTGTCGGCCTGCTCGGCCGCCACCGTCGTTTCCCAGCCATAGTTCGTCCGGCCCTCGGGCAGATAGTCGTGGCCGACGAACAGCCGCGTCTCCGGCGGCATGGCGAACAGGCGCTGGATCGAACGATAGAGGGTCCGCGCATCGCCGCCGGGGAAGTCGCACCGTGCCGTGCCGTAGTCGGGCATGAACAGGGTGTCGCCAACAAAGGCGGCATCGCCGATCAGATAGCTGACGCAGGCCGGGGTGTGGCCGGGCGTGTGCAGTACCTCGACCGGGATCGATCCGAGGCTAAAGCGCGCACCGTCGGCATAGAGACTGTCGAACACCACACCGTCGGCGGTGACGTCATGGGTCTCGAAAAGGACCCCGAAGACCTTCTGCACCTCGGTGATGCGGCTGCCGATGCCGATGGGTGCGCCGGTGCGTCGGCGAATCTCGTCGGCACCGGTCAGGTGGTCGGCGTGGGCATGGGTTTCCAGCACACGTTCGAGGGTCAGGCCGCGCGCGGAGATCCGCGCCAGCACCGCCTCCAGCGAGGCAGTCGAGGTCCGGCCACTGGCTGTGTCGAAATCGAGTACCGGGTCGATGATGAGCGCAGCCCCGGTCGCGGGGTCGGCGACCAGATAGGTGAAAGTGTGGGTCGCGGGGTCGAAGAAGCCTTCGACACCGGGGACCGGTGAGGCCGTTGTTTGCATAGGAAGACTCCCTTGTTGATCCCAATATATTAGGTATTGCTAAATTAGCAATGACTGATATATGTCCTGCCATGGTTGACCTTCAAACCCTGTCCCCACAGCAGTTCCAGGCCAGCGCCGGCGAGGCCGCGCGGCTGTTGAAGGCGCTCTCCAATGAGCGGCGGCTGATGATCCTGTGCCAGCTCGGCAACGGCGAACACGCCGTGGGCGAACTCATGCCGCTGGTGGGTCTGTCCCAGTCCGCCCTGTCGCAACACCTCGCCGTGCTGCGCGAGGAGGGCCTGGTCGCCGGCCGACGCCAGGGCGTGTCCATCCTCTATCGCATCGCCGACCCGGCGGCCCTGAAGGTCATCGCCGTTCTCGCCGACATCTATTGCCCCCCTGCTCAAGGACACTGATCCATGGCCATTCTCACCCCCCTCTCCCCCGGCGAGGTTTCGGCCCGGATCAAGGCCGGTAAGGCCCTGCTGGTCGACATCCGCGAAGCCGATGAGGTCGCGCGCGAGCGAATCGCTGACAGCGTCACCACCCCCCTGTCAGTCTTTGAGGCGGCCCATCTCGACATCCAGTCGGGCCGCGACGTGGTCTTCATGTGCCGCACTGGCAATCGCACCGGATCGAACTGTGTCCGCCTGGCTGATCGCATTGCGGGCGAGGCCTTTGTGCTGGACGGCGGGCTGGACGCCTGGAAGGCCCAGGGCCTGCCCACCCTCACCGATGCCAAGGCTCCGCTGGAGCTGGTCCGGCAGGTGCATATGGCCGCTGGTGGCCTGATCATGATCGGGGGCCTGCTGGGCCTGCTGGTTCATCCCGGCTTCTGGAGTCTGTCGGCCTTTGTCGGGGCCGGTCTGTTCATCGCCGGAGCCACAGGCTTCTGCGGCATGGCCCACGTTCTGGCTGTCATGCCGTGGAATCGGGCGATGCAGGCCGCCTGACCGGATGGACCCGACGCTTGTCCAGCTGCTGCTGGCCGTCCTCAGCGGCGGCATCGTCGCCCTGCTGCTGACCGTCTTCGGCGGCGGCGGCTCGGTGCTGGCGGTGCCTTTGCTGCTCTATGTCGTCGGGGTCCAGGACCCCCATGTTGCCATCGGGGCCTCGGCGGCCGGAGTGGCGCTGAATGCCCTGACCGCCCTGACCGGCCAGGCCCGGGCGGGTCGGGTGCGCTGGCCCTGCGCCCTGTTGTTCGCCGCGACCGGGTCGGTCGGAGCCCTGGCCGGATCGTCCGTCGCCAAGGCCATCGACGGCCACGCCCTGCTGATCTTTTTCGCCCTCGCCATGGGTCTGGTCGCCCTGGCCATGTTACGGCCCAACGCCCCGCTCGGAACCGAGACCGTGCGTCTGACCCGGGCCATGGCTCCGCGCATCGCCGCCTCCGGCGCGGGGGTCGGCGTGGCTGCGGGCTTCTTCGGCATCGGCGGCGGTTTCCTGATCGTGCCCGGCCTGATGGGCGCTACGGGCATGACCCTGGCCCTGGCCCAGGCCTCGTCCCTGGTCAGTGTGGCGGCCTTCGGGGCCACGACCGCGGCCAACTATGCCCTGTCCGGCCTGATCAACTGGCCGATCGTGGCCGCGATGGCGGTGGGGGGCACGGCCGGAACCCTGGCCGGCCTGCCGATCGCGCGGCGGCTGGGGGCCAATGCCGTGCTTGGCCGCCGCCTGTTCGCGGGCCTGATCCTGATCGTCGCCGTCTATGTGGCGATCAAGGCGGTCACCGCCCTGTAGCTACCGTCACAGGCCCCGGCCGGCGGTTTCGATCCAGCGGCACGACGACGTCGGCCCGAAACCCGCCGTCCAGCATATGCCGGGTGATGCGTTCGAAATACTGGATGAAACTGGCCAGCCGCGCGCGCTCATCGTCGGGTAGGTCGGCGCGGGCGACGCCCAGCAGATCGGCCTCCTGCTGACAGCGCCAGTCCAGCACCCCGTCGAAGCCGGGGGCCTTCAGGAACAGGACCGTATCGAACCGGGCGATGAAATCGGCATAGGCCCCGCCGACGAAGCCGTTGACGGCGCGCCGCCAGCGACCGCCCGGGTCGTGGTCAGCCTCCAGCGCATTCACCGGTTCGGCCAGGGCCGTCGCGTCCTGCGGCCGACAGCCGAGACACCAGGCATCAATCAGGATCGCCGAAGGACGCCCGCGAAAGACGCGCCAGGCCTCGACCGGTCGCCGGTCGTCGCCGCGTTTGTCGAAATCGGGAATCCGCGTCTCGTCATCGGGTCCCGCAGCGGACAGGGCGTCGATCAGCCGTTGCAACAGGATCAGATCATGGGTCCCCGGCGGGCCGCGCGTGACGAACAGGGGGTGGACGTCGCGTGCCATCACCTCGCGCTCGGCCCGGGTCAGATAGACGTCGTCGATCGAGATCTGCACCGCCCCGAAGCGTTCGGCGGCGGCGCGGGCCAGGGTGGTCTTGCCCGACCCTTGCGCCCCGACCACGGCGATCAGCGGCGGGCGATCGTTCGGACCGTCGGCGATCAGACGACCGACCAGAGCGACCAGAGCGACCAGATCGGGATCGGCGCGACCCACGGCCGCAGCTCAGTGCTGGTTTTCGGGCAGGCGGACGATCAGGCCGTCGAGATCGTCCGAGACCCGGATCTGGCATGACAGGCGGCTGTTCGGCAGGACGTTCTCGGCGAAGTCCAGCATCGACTCCTCCATGGCCGAGGCCCGGCCCGTTTCGGCGGCGAAGGCCTCATCGACATAGACATGGCAGGTGGCGCAGGCGCAGGCGCCGCCACAATCGGCGTCGATACCGGGGACGTTGTTGCGGATCGCGCCTTCCATGACGGAGAGGCCGGTCTTGACCTCAACGACATGCTCGCGACCGTCGTGTTCAATGTAGGTGATCTTTGCCATGGGGCGCTCCTTGGCAAAGGCCGCCGAGCGCTGCAAGCCCATATATTGTCGCCATACTGGAAATACGGCATAGTTGCTCTATGACCGAGATGCGCAAGATTACCGTCTTCCTGCCCGCGGACCTGCTCGAGAGTTGTCAGCGGATTACCGACAAGGGCGTGTCGGAGACGCTGCGAATCGCCCTCAGGGAGCTGTTGCACGATAGCGCGCGGCGGGAACTGATGGCGGTCATGGGCAAGCTCGATCTGGAAGCCGACGGGCTTACCCTTCAGCAGTTGAGAGATGAGGGCGACCACAAAGCCGCTCACCACGCCGCATGATCGCAGCGGATTCCAGTGTATTGATCGACGCAATGAAGGGCCTGTCCGTCCCGGGAGTGGGCCGGTTGATGGAAGCCATTCGGGATGACCAACTACGTTTGCCGCCTCCAGTCGTTACCGAGATCCTGTCCTTTCCGGGCTCAGTCAACGCACTCCAGCGCTTCGCTCAGTACAAACAGCTCGAACTCGCCGTTGGGTTCTGGGAACGCGCGGCAGTGTCGCGGCGTCAACTGCTCGGGAGGGGGCTGAGGGCCAGACTCGGCGACGCACTGATCGCCCAATGCTGTATCGACGCCGATGTCCCTCTGATCACACGAGACACTGATTTCCGCCATTTTGCGACGCACTGCGGGTTGAAGCTGGCGGTTTAAGCGCTATTCGCCGCCGGTCTGCTGACGCGCCATCGCTTCGTAGCCGCTGATCTGCGCCAGCATGACGGCGGCATAGGCGCGGCCTTCCGGCTTGGGGTCTTCGGTCATTGCGACGAGAAACCACCGCTTCGCCAGCGCCAGCAATTCGATATCAACGGGCCCCGAGGGCGCATTCGGAACGGCGCGGAGGAAGGCCGCTTGGCCGGCGAGGGCGGCGGCGTCCCTGCGGCCGAACTCATAGGCCTTTTCCATCCACCGGCCGGCCGACGCCATATCGACCGGACCCCCGTCGCCGCTCCAGTCGAGAGCGCCTAGGTGGTAGGCCGCGTTGCGTTGCCTTTGTGCCGCTGCGCGTTCGTACCAACTACGCGCCATCGCATAGTCCTGGGGCACACCCTTCCCCTCGCGGTAGAAGTCGCCGAGGTCGGTCTGGGCGTTGGCGTCGCCGGTTTCCGCCGCCCGGCGGCAGAGTTCAGCCCCGCGAGCCGGATCGGCGGGCACCGCTTCGCCCGCCATATACATCAGTCCGAGTGCGCAAAGCGAACGGGCGGAACCGCCTTCGCCTGCCTGTCGGTACAGGTCCATGGCGCGAGCCAAATCCCGCGTGCCGCCATGGCCGTGTTCGTAGCACTCGGCGGTGAAATGTGCGGCTTCAGCCGAGACCGTCGCCCCCGATTCCCACGCGCGACAGGCCAGGGGAAAGTCCGCAGGTCGCCCATGCCCGCCCATGCCCAGGGCGGTAAAGCCGTCAAAAACAGCCCTCGCGCCCGGATTTCCGGCTTCGGCGAGACGCTGAAGCTCTGGATAGTATTCCTCTGGCCCAATCCCAACGCGCAGGGCGTGAGACAGCGCAGGGTCTGTCGCGGGGCCGGATTGGGTCGCCGCCGGGCTTGAAAAGCGCTAGCGCCAGCGCCAGACCAGCACCAGCGGCGCCACGCATCACGCCGCCGCTTCTGTCTTCTTGCGCCCCGGCGCCACCATCAGCTTCTTGGTCCTGGCGATAGCCTCGGCCGGGTTCAGGCCCTTGGGGCAGACCTGGGTGCAGTTCATGATGGTGTGGCAGCGGTAAAGTTTGAACGGGTCCTCGAGGTCGTCGAGCCGCTTGTCGGTGGCGTCGTCACGGCTGTCGGCGATCCAGCGGTAGGACTGCAGCAGGGCCGCCGGGCCCAGGAACTCGGTCTGGTTCCACCAGTAGCTGGGACAGGCGGTCGAGCAGCAGGCGCACAGGATGCATTCGTACAGGCCGTCCAGCTTGGCCCGGTCCTCGGGTAGCTGGATGCGCTCCTTCTCCGGGTCCGGCTCATCGGACTGGAGATAGGGCTGGATCGAGTCGTACTGGGCGTAGAACAGGGTCATGTCCGTCACCAGATCCTTGACCACCGACTGGTGCGGCAAGGGCGCGATCGAGATGGTCGCGGACGAACATTCGTCCCAGCCCTTGATGCAGGCCAGGGTGTTGCGACCGTCGATGTTCATCGAGCACGAACCGCAGATGCCCTCGCGGCACGACCGGCGGAAGGTCAGGGTCGGGTCGATCTCGTTCTTGATGTGGATCAGGGCGTCCAGCAGCATCGGCCCGTGGTCGTCGGTCGAGATCTCGAAGGTGTCCCAGCGCGGGTCGGCGTCGACCTCGGGGTCATAACGATAGACCTTGTAGGTCTTGACGTTCTGCGCGCCGGCCGGGGCCTTGTGGACCTTGCCACGGACGGGCTTGGAGCCCTTGGGGAGGGTGAGTTGTACCATCAGGCGATGTCCCGGGTGTCGTTGCCCGCCATGCCGTACCAGTCGACCTTGCGGGTGAAATACATGACGGCCGCAATGGCCGTAAAGCTGGAAAGCGCGCCGACCAGCAGCGCATAGTCCTCAAGCCGCATCAGCACATAGATGAGGCCATACAGGAAGGTGAAGGCGATCAGGGCTCGAACGCCCTGCGCTCGGCTGTCGAAGGTCCAGCCGGCATAGGCCGAGATCAGGCCGACGGTGGCGGCAGCGGCGATGGCGAAGGCCAGGTCGAAACCAGTGTGTTCGGCGATCGAAAGCAGCAGCATATAGAAGATCACCTGGGCCATGCCGACCAGGATGTACTGGGCCGGATGGACCCGGCGGCCGGTGGTGGTCTCGAACAGGAAATAGGCCAGGAACACCAGACCGATGAACATGGGGGCGTATTTCAGCGAGCGGCTGACCGACTGATAGGGATTGGCGGGCTCGACAAAGGTGACAGCCAGTTCGGTGGCGCCGAGGCGGCTCAGGGCGTCCACCCCCCCCTCGACCGGGACGCCGCGCGCCACAAAGGGCACGGTCCAGGACGCAATGAAGCCGGGGCCGTCGGCAGCCGGCCCCTTCAGCGCCGGCAGGAAGCCGCCGTTATAGGATGGATGCGGCCAGTCACCCTTGATGACGGCGTCGGTGGTGCCTGCGAAGGCCAGGAGCGCCACCCGCTGGGCACCCGAGAATGTGGCCCGGCCCGCGACCTCGAAGGTCCCCGCCGCCCGCTGGGCCTCGGGCAGACGGGTTCCGAACAGGCGCAGGCCGTCGCCCCGTGGGGTGCGGTTGTCATCATCGGCCCCGTAGGACAGGCCGGTCGAGGTCTCGACCGAAGACGGGGTCAGGGCCGCTGTGCGGCCGCCGACGGTCAGGCCGATATCGGATTTCGCCCCGCGCGCATCGGAAGCGCCGAGGATGATCTCGGCCCGGCTCCAGTCCAGCACCGCACCCTGGGGGGCCTCGGCTCCGGCGTTGGCCAGGTCGAACCGGGCGGAATAGGTCAGGTCGGCGGTATAGACCGGCACCTTGAACAGCGAGCGGCTGCGGACCTCGGAGGCCGTGGCGGCCTCGACCCTGCCGCGGGTCGGAAAGATGTGCCAGACACCGCTCTCGGTGGACGCGCGGGTCACCGCCGCCCCCTCGCCGCCGGGAATCGGCCCGGTCGTCACGATGGCGCGGTTGTAGGGCACGGCGATCACGGGCCCGAGGAAGGTCTGGGGTCCGCCCATCAGGCCGCCGACCTCGTCCGCCACTTGCTGGGCACGATTTGACCGGTCCATCAGCAGGGCGAAGACGAACAGGGCGGCGATACTCATCACCAGCGCCAGACCGCAGACCAGCAGAAGCTTCAGCCCGGCCGACCGACGCGGCAGGCCGGAAGTCGGCCCCCTGTCGTGGACCGACGCCGGCACCGGCTCGGGCGGCGCGGTCTGTACAGGCGGTTTCCGGGGCGTGCGAGCCATCGGCGTTCCTAGTAAACCCGAACCTTGGGCTCGATATAGGCGATGTCGTCGGACATCGTGTAGGTGTGCACCGGTCGGTAGTCGATCTTGACCGCCTCGCCCGGGACCTTCCACGACAGGGTGTGTTTCATCCACTCGGCATCGTTGCGATCCGGATAGTCCTCGCGGGCGTGGGCACCGCGGCTCTCGGTGCGGTTCAGGGCGCTCTCGATGGTGACCAGGGCCTGGTCGATCAGGTTGTCGTATTCGAGAGTCTCGACCAGGTCGGTGTTCCAGATCAGGCCACGATCGGTGGTCTTGATGTCGGCGCCGGCAGCGTGGATCGCGCGCAGTTTGGCGGTGCCTTCCTCGAGCGTCTTGCCGGTACGGAACACCGCCGCGTCGGACTGCATCGCCCGCTGCATATCGATGCGCAGTTTCGAGGTCGGGGTCGAGCCGCTGGCATGGCGGAAACGATCAAACCGGGCCAGGTGGCTGTCGGTCAGGGCGGCGGGTGCATCGGGAACCTTCGAGGTCTTGTCCACCACCTCGCCGCAGCGCAGGCCGGCGGCACGACCAAAGACGACGAGATCGGTCAGGCTGTTGGAGCCGAGGCGGTTGGCGCCGTGCACCGAGACACAGGCGGCTTCGCCCACAGCCATCAGGCCGGGCACCACCGTGTCGGCATTGTCGCCGACCTTGGTCAGGACCTCGCCGTGATAGTTGGTGGGGATGCCGCCCATATTATAATGGACCGTCGGCAGGACCGGGATTGGCTGTTTGGTCACATCGACGCCGGCAAAGATCCGGGCGCTTTCGGAAATGCCCGGCAGTCGCTCGTGCAGGATGGCCGGGTCGAGGTGGTCGAGGTGGAGGTGGAGGTGGTCCTTGTTCGGGCCCACGCCGCGGCCCTCGCGGATTTCGATGGTCATGGAGCGCGAGACCATGTCGCGCGGAGCTAGGTCCTTCACGGTCGGCGCATAACGCTCCATGAAGCGCTCGCCCTCGGAATTGGTCAGGTATCCGCCTTCGCCACGCGCGCCCTCGGTGATCAGACATCCCGCCCCATAGATACCGGTCGGGTGAAACTGGACGAACTCCATGTCCTGCAGCGGCAGGCCGGCGCGCAGCACCATGGCATTGCCGTCGCCGGTGCAGGTGTGGGCGCTGGTGGCGCTGAAATATGCGCGACCGTAGCCGCCGGTGGCCAGGATCACCAGCTTGGCGCGGAAGCGGTGCATCGTGCCGTCGTCGAGTTTGAGGGCTGTAACCCCCGTACAGGCACCGTCCTGCATAATCAGGTCGAGGCCGAAATATTCGACGAAGAACTCGACCTCACGACGCACCGACTGGCCATACAGGGTGTGCAGGATGGCGTGGCCGGTGCGGTCGGCGGCGGCGCAGGTGCGTTGCACCGGGCCCTCGCCGAAATTGCGGGTCATGCCACCGAAGGCGCGCTGGTAGATCTTGCCTTCGTCGGTGCGCGAGAAGGGCACGCCCCAGTGCTCCAGCTCATAGACGGCCTTGGGCGCATTGCGGACCAGATATTCGATGGCGTCCTGGTCGCCCAGCCAGTCCGACCCCTTGACGGTGTCGTACATATGCCACTGCCAGGAATCCTCGCCCATATTGCCGAGCGAGGCAGAGATGCCGCCCTGCGCCGCGACCGTGTGTGAGCGGGTCGGGAAGACCTTGGTGACGCAGGCGACCTTCAGCCCCTGCTGGGCCGCGCCGAGGGCAGCACGGAGACCCGAGCCGCCCGCCCCGACGACGACAACGTCATAGGCGTGATCGACAAATTCATAAGCAGACATCAGCCGTCAGATCCCGAAACCGGCAGGCATGGGAGCCGAGCCCAGCGCCAACCGCACGATTAAGAATACGCCCGCCGCCGCCAGCAGGATGCAGAACAGGCCGATCAGGCCCAGGATCGCGCTGCGCGAGCCGGGCTTGTGAATATAGTCATCGACGATGACCTTCAGCCCCATCTGCATATGCCAGAGGCTGACCAGCAGGGTGACGGCCAGAAGCCCGGCATTGACCGGCGACCGGAACCAGTCGAGCACGGCGTCATAGCCGGCACCGGACAGGGTGAAGCCGCTCCACAGGCCCCACAGGGTCAGGGGCACGAGGATCAGCGAAGAGGCCCGTTCGGCGGTCCATTCCCCGGCACCGTGGCGCTCGGAAACCTTGACGCCCTTGATGAAGGTCTTGGCGGCACGGCTCACAGCGCGACCCTCCCGGAGGCGAACAGCAGGACCCAGAAGCCGACGGCGATCAACACGCCGCCGATGATCGAGGCCCAGGACAGGGCGTCGGCGACCTTGATCGACAGGCCCCGTGCGCTGTCCCAGATCAGGTGGCGGACGCCGCCGGCGAAATGCAGGCACAAGGCGACGGTAAGACCGAACCAGATCAGCAGACCCAGCGGCGACCCCATCCAGTCGGTAAAGATCGCATAGGCGTCCGGCCCAAAGGCCAGAGCCATCAACCAAACAAAGATCAGGACCGCACCGACCGACAGGGCCGCGCCGGTCAGGCGGTTGAGGATCGAGGCGGCCATGGTGACGTGCCAGCGCCAGACCTGCAGATGCGGCGACAGGGGACGGACACGGCCATTGGGCTGGACCACTGGTCGACCGGACAGATCGACCGTCGAATCGGTGGGGGCCGCGCCCGGCAAGGTGGATGTCGACATATTGCGAATGGTTCTCAGAAACCTGAGCGAATTCAGCCGCTCGTAACAGGTGAGCCGGGTTTAGTCACAGGGACGGCGGGGGTCAACGAAGCGTGGAGGGGTGCGGCATCGACGATGCCGAATTCGCGGCCCGGGTGCGTCGCCTTTGTCATTCATTGCGGTTGGCGGCAGTGTCGTTCCATGTCGGGTCTGATCGCCATCACCATTGCGAGCCTGCTGTTGCAGGAGCCCGCGCCGCATCCGTCCACACAGGGCAATTATCAGGCCCCGCTGATCCGGCCCTTCGAGCCGGGCGTCGCCCCGGACCGCGCCCGTGCCCAGGGCGACGCCGGGGCTGAACGGCAACGCCGCCCGCTGGAAACGCCGGTCACGGTCGAGGCCTATGTCCGGTCCTACGAATACGCCCCCACGGACGCCGAGACGGCCTATGAGCAGGGCGTGACGGCGGCCGAAATCCGGGCCGATCAGACCGCCGGTCGACTGGACGGCCTCTGGTGGATCGTCGATGCGGCGGGACGCACGCTCTATGAGCTGGTGCTGAACGACCCCGGCGTCGGCCCGATCGAGGGCGGATGGCGCGGCCGATCACGCGTGGGCTCCAGCCCGGCGACCTCGGACGGAACGACCCTGACGCTGGAGGGGGCGGGGGTCGTGGCGCTGGAGCGATCAGAGGGCGGCTGGCGCGGTACTCTGAACGTCGAAGCCCGGGCGCGATCCGTCAGCCTCGTTCGCCCGAACTGAGCCGGATGCGCGACACCGCCGCATCGAGCCCGCTGGGGCCGTAGGGTGCCGCCGCGCCCCTTCCCCAGACGGGATCGGGCCAGAGATCGTCGTCATGGCGACGCCCGACCACATGGACGTGCAGCTGGGCGGTGACATTGCCGAGCGCGGCGACATTCAGCTTTTGAACCGGACACCCCGCCGCCAGACCGAGGGTCCGCAGCATTTCGCCGGCACGGACGATTTCATCCATCAAGACGGCGCGCTCGGCGGGGGTCAGGTCCTCGATCTCATACAGGCCGGCGCGGCGCGGAATCAGGATCAGCCACGGAAAGCGCGCGTCATCCTGCAGCCGAACCTGACACAGGGGCCAGTCGCAGGCGACGACGGAGCCCGCGTCAAGGGCAGGATCGGCTTTGAATGCAACGGTCATTGCCCATCGGTCGCGCGACGATGACGACGGGTCAAGCGCGAGAGTTCAGTTCAGCGCTTACACCACGCACGACCGACCATCCGAAGGCAACGGGGGTGCTGCCGTGCCTATGAGAATGATAGATAAAATCTATCAATCAAATCAGTGTGCAATCATTGACTTTGTGCACTGCACGCGCCATTTCGCAACTGCAGCGCTACTCCCCCGGCGCAGACCCTTTCAACACACCAGGAGAACCCGCCATGCTGGGCGTCGGTCAAACACTGCCGGACTTCAAGATTATCGGCGTCAAGCCGGGCTTCAACAGTCACGAAGAGAACGGCGTCTCGGCTTTCGAGCCGATCACCAAGGACAGTTTCGAAGGCAAGTGGAAGGTGATCTTCTTCTATCCCAAGGACTTCACCTTCGTCTGCCCGACCGAGATCGCCGAATTCGCCTCACTGGCGCGCGATTTCGACGACCGCGACACGGTGGTGATGGGCGGTTCGACCGACAATGAGTTCGTCAAACTGGCCTGGCGCCGCGACCATGCCGACCTGTCGAAACTGCCGATCTGGCAGTTCGCCGACAACGGCGGCAAATTCGCCCGCGATCTGGGCGTTCTGGACGAGGCCGAGGGCGTCGCCCTGCGCGCCACCTTCGTGGTCGATCCGCACAATGTCGTGCAGCACGTCTATGTCACCAACCTGAACGTCGGCCGTGCGCCGGCGGACACCCTGCGGGTCGTCGACGCCCTGCAGACCGACGAACTGTGCGCCTGCAACCGCCCGGTCGGCGGTGAGACGCTCGCGGCCTAGTGAAAACTGCTGGTGAGCGAGGTGTGAGCGGGACGGGAGCGGTGCTTCCTGTAGCTCACGCCTTGCTCACTTTTCACGCATCACCCCGCCCACGCTGAACCCTTGAAAGCTGAGCATTCCATGTCCCTCGACGCCCTGCGCGACCTCGTACCCGCCTATGCCAAGGACATTTCGCTGAACCTCGGATCGCTCGCCTCCGAGACAGTCCTGAACGACCAGCAGAAATGGGGCTGTTTCCTCGCCTCGGCCCATGCGATCGGCGTCACCCCGGTGGTCAGGCTCATCGAGGCCCAGGCCGCGACCCTGCTCTCGCCCGAGGCGATGAACGCAGCCAAGGCCGCTGCCGCCATCATGGGGATGAACAACATCTACTACCGGTCGCTGCACCTGATGAAGAATCAGGAATACACGACCCTTCCCGCCCGCCTGCGGATGAACGTCCTGGCCAATCCGGGCGTGGACAAGATGGATTTTGAACTGTGGTCGACCGCGGTCTCGGCCATCAACGGCTGCGGTTCCTGCCTCGACGCCCATGAAGGCGCGCTGCGCCAGCACGGCGTGCCCGCAACCCAGGTCCAGACGGCGCTGCGCATCGGGGCGGTGGTTCATGCCGCCAGCCGGATCATCGCCTCGGAAGCGGCGCTGACCCGCTAAGGCCTGCGGCTAAATCGCCTTCAGGCCGGATCGAAGGTCAGGGGGGCACCCCAGAACTGGCTGACCAGATCCGACTGCGGCCCGGCCTTGCCGCTGGTCAGGAATTCACGCCGGCCCGAACCGCCCAGTATGTACTCCGGATGCCGGGCAAAATACCGCTCCAGCGCATCGGCCACGGCGGTCGGCTGGTGGATCACCGGCGTGCCCGGCGGCAGGGCGGCGGCGAACAGGGCGGCGACGATCTGATAGTGGGTACAACCAAGGATGGCCTGGTCAGGATGGCGGCCGATGCGACGGCGTAGGGCGTCGACGTGGTCGTCGACCACCACCTTCAGCTCCTCGGCGGGCGCACCGAGTTCGATCAGGCCGGCCAGGCCGGGACAGGGCTCGGAGAAGACGGCCAGATCCTCGCGCCGCTTGTCGATCTCGATCTCATAGACCCGACTCATGGCCGTGGCCGCGGTGCAGAAGACGCCGGTGACGTCGATGGCCTCGATCTTGTCCCCACGCCGCTCGGCCTCAAACGCCCACGGCATGCCGGTGGCGGCCTCGATGGTCGGCACGATGATGCCCAGGACATTGACCGGACGACCATGACGCGCCCGCGCCTCGGGCACCCAGGACTGTTGCAGACGGCGCAGGGCGATGGCCGAGGCGGTGTTGCAGGCCAGGACGATGACATTGGCCCCGGCCTCGAACAGCCGCTCGCAGCCGGCCCGGGTCAGGTCGACGATGTCCTCGCCGCCTCGGCCACCATAGGGGGCATTGGCCTGGTCGGCCAGATAGACGAAGTCGCGGTCGGGAAACCGCCGCGTCAGTTCGCGGTGGACCGTCAGACCGCCCACGCCGGAGTCGAATACGCCAATCGCCATGGCGCGCGCTTTAGACGCACCGCCCGCCCCCGTCCACCGGCGAAGATTGCCGCCGGGTCAGGTGACAGTCAGGGCGGGAAGGGGCTACGGTTCGCACAGTCCCACTCACCGACGGAGTATTACCCATGCACAGACGCCAGCTTCTCGTTGCCGGGGGCAGTTTGTTCGCCCTGTCGGCCTGCGCCGCAAACGGAATGTCGATGGGTGGGGGAACGCCCGCCGCGACGCTGGCGGCGGACGCCGTCGCCGGCCGCGCCGTCCTGCCGGTTCAAACGCCACGCGCCGAACTGCTGCAGACCTGGACCGGTCCCTATGAGGGCGTGACGCCCTGGGATCGGGTGACCGCCGAAAAGCTGAAGGTCGCGATCCTCGAAGGCATCGATCTGCAGCGCGTGGAATACACCGCCATCGCCGACAATCCGGCGGAGCCGACCTTTGCCAACACCCTGGTCGCCAGCCAGATGGCCGGCGAACCCCTGGGCCGGGCCCTGGCCATGTTCGGGGTCATGACCGGCAATATCGGCTCGCCCGACTATCAGGCCGTCCAGCGCGAGGTGGCACCCCTCCTGACCCAGGCCGGCAATGAGATCACCTTCAACGAAAAACTGTTCCAGCGCGTCAAGACGGTCGCCGACAATGCCGCCGCCCTGGGGCTGAGCGCGGAACAGACCCGGCTGGCCGAACGCAGCCGCGACAGCTTCGTGCGCAACGGCGCGGCGCTGAACGCCGCCGGCAAGGCCGAACTGGGCCGGATCAATACCACCCTGTCCAACGCCTTCACCGGTTTCGGCCAGAAGGTCGTCGCCGACGAGAACGCCTGGACCGTGATTGCCAACGAAGCGGGGGTGGCCGGCCTGCCGGCCTCGAACAAGGCGGCTGCCGCCGGCGCGGCGCGATCGCGCAATCTCGAGGGCTGGGCCATCGTCAACACCCGTTCGAGCGTCGATCCCTTCCTCAGCTTCGCCGACGACCGCGCCCTGCGCGAACAGGTCTGGCGCAAATTCGTCAACCGCGGCGACAACGGCGGCACCAACGACACCAATGCGACCATCGCCGAGATCGTGCGCCTGCGCGACCAGCGGGCCAAACTTCTGGGCTTTGCCAACCACGCCGTATGGCGGATGCAGGACACCATGGCCAAGACCCCGGCCGCGGCCAATGCCCTGATGATGCGGGTCTGGCCCGCCGCCGTCGCCCGCGTCGGTGAAGAGGTCGCTGACATGCGCGCCATCGCCGGACACGACATCGAACCATGGGACTATCTCTATTATGCGGAGAAGGTCCGGAAGCAGAAATACGATCTCGATCAGAACGAGCTGAAGCCGTATTTCGAGCTCAACAACGTCAAGCGGGGCGCCTTCCACATGGCGGGGCGTTTGTACGGTTTCGACTTCACCCGCGTGCCCGCCGGGTCGGTCCCGGTCTTCCATCCGGACGTCGAGGTGTTCGAGGTCACAAACAAGTCCGACGGCAGCCATGTCGGCCTGTTCTATTCCGACGACTTCTCGCGGGCGGGCAAGCGCTCGGGTGCCTGGGCCACGACCTACCGTAGCTATTCGACCTATGACGGCGTCAAGAATGTGCTGTCGTCGAACAACAACAATTTCACCAAGGCCGAGGGTGCAAACCCGATCCTGATCTCACTTGACGACGCCGAAACGCTGTTCCACGAATTCGGGCACGCCCTGCATTCGCTGTCGGCCAACTACACCTATCCGGCGCTGGGCGGCACGCCGCGCGACTATGTGGAATATCCGTCACAGGTACACGAGCACTGGGTGCTGAGCCGGCCGATCCTCGACGGCTTCATGCGTCACTATCAGACCGGCGAGGCCATGCCACAGGCCCTGGTCGACAAGGTCGAGGCCGCATCGACCTTCAACCAGGGCTATGCGACCGTCAGCTATCTGTCCTCGGCCCTGGTCGATATGGACCTGCACACCCGGGCCACCCCGCCGACCGACATCGACGCCTTCGAACGCGAAAGCCTAGCCCGCTACGGCATGCCGAAGGAGATTGTGATGCGGCACCGTCTGCCCCAGTTCAATCACCTGTTCACCTCGGATGCCTATTCGGCGGGCTATTATTCCTACCTCTGGTCAGAGGTCATGGACGCCGACACCTGGGCGTATTTCGAGGAGTCGGGCGATGTCTTCAATCCGGACATTGCGGCCCGCTACAAGGCCATCATCCTGGCTGAGGGCAACACGACCGACCGCGCCGAGGCCTATCGCCGCTTCCGCGGGCGCGACCCGGATGTCACCGCATTGTTGAGGGTGCGGGGTTTCCCGACGTCCTGAGCAAGGCGTTTCGGGCTCGCCGTTTGAGCGCGACAGGATGAAATACCGGAAAGAGGCCCTGGTGCGAAACTGTGTGTGCGGCTCTACACTAACTAATACCAGCGGTGGGTTTTTCTGACTCGCGGGGGATTCCCGTAGAGGGCGGTCTGTGATTCGCTGGTTCGGCATGATTCGCGGAGCAGACGACATGGCGACGGCGGTAGCGATCACACGGA
>Ga0105054_10002894_pt1 | contig 27087 bp, 23 predicted proteins | sample BON02_FD_78091 | JGI IMG/M metagenome (GOLD analysis project Ga0105054, IMG submission 78091) | Freshwater microbial communities from Lake Bonney liftoff mats and glacier meltwater in Antarctica - BON-02 (megahit assembly) | ecosystem: Environmental > Aquatic > Freshwater > Ice > Glacier...
AAAAGATCTTCGGTGATCTGCGCAGCTTGGCCGAGCAACGCAGGATCCTGTTGCGCACCTCCCTGCATCAGCGCGGCAAGATCGGCCAAGGGTCCTTGCGCTGGACTGGAGTGGCGACGTTCTGTCAATTGGTTTTCGATCTTGTCGATCCAGAGACTGCCGATACTATCGGCCACGGCGTCGGCCTCGGCCAAGAGCAGGTCGGCGTCGCGTTGCGCCTGCCAATAAAGCGCGCTGCCCCCGTGCAGCATAGCGCGGATGACCAAATGGTCGGCGCCATGGTCGCACCGGGCCTGTCGCAGCCTGGCATCCAGATGTCGGACACCCGTGGGCCAGTCGGCGACATCCGACAGGTCGATCACCAATCGCTCGAATTGCGCCATGGCGACGGATCGCTCATGCAACCGGATCGTGCCATCGTCGGAAAAGTTCACCAATGTCACGGATTTCGCGCCTGCCTCGCCGATGTCGCGGGCCTGCGGCATCCCCGGCATAACGACGGTGCCGGTCCCTTGATGCACGGCCCGGACATGAACATGACCCAAGGCCCAATAGTCAAAACCGCGTGCCATCAGTTCAGCCACCGAACAGGGCGCGTAGGGGTCGTGGCCGACGGCTCCGCCAAGGCTGGTATGCAGCATGGCAATATTGATCGCGCCGGGCATGGGCGCATCAAACCGGTCAAGCAGGCTGTCAGGCGCATGTGGTTTGGCAAAGCTGATTCCGTGGACTGCGACCGACGCTGATCCGAAGTGGAAAGACCGGACGCTGGCCTGAGCGCCAAACACCGTGACATTGTCGGGCAGAATCAGTTCCTTGGTGATCTTGGACAACGCATCGTGATTGCCGCGTATGACGCAGACTGCAATATCCGCTGCTGCAAGTCGCTGAAATTGCTGTGCCAAGAAACGCGCCGTCTTCATCGACGTCTGGTGACCGTCGTAGAGATCGCCTGCGATCAGCAAGGCATCCACGGCTTCTTCAAGACAAAGGTCGATGATCCGCTCAAAGGCGGTCCGGGTCGCTGTGGCAATCAGATCGGACAGCGCCGGGTTGCGCAGCGCAAGGCTGCGCAGCGGCGAATCGAGGTGGATATCGGCCGTGTGGACAAAGCGAAACGCCAAGCGGGAAGCACCGGATCAGGACTGGGTCTGCCTACAGTCACCCGTCCGGCAAGCGGATGTCAAAGGGCAATGCAAGCGCCAGCACTAAACCCTCGTTGTGTCACCGTGGACATGCGCGGCGATCTCGCGCACGTGCACCCGCCCGGACGAGTCGCTGCCAGTGGGCAGCCAAGCACAAACCTCGGCCTCGCGATCAGTCGAGCACCCTTATCGCTGATGGTGCCGTTGCGGCTCGGTCAAATCGACCGGCATCGGGGACTGTGCTTACAAGCAGTTCGCAGTCCGCATCCGCCCTGAAGTGACCTTTGAATCCGTCGGACAGCATTGCGAGACTATGCCTGTCGAGCAACCGGGCATCTACCCGCCCCTCACCTGACTGCAATTCGATCCAACAGAGCACACCCTGCGCTAGGTCTAGGTCGACCTTGCCGCCAGCAGGAACATTCCAGCGGTCGATCGTGATCCGCGAGTCGGCGGTATCTGCCGCCGCGAGAACCACCCGGCGCTCTGCATCGCCGATGATCTCGTCCGCCAGTGGTTGACCCGTTTGCCCAGGTGTCACGCCAAATGCGGGGTTGCGCGCGCCGGAGCCATCCGGGCTGATCTGCACCGAGACGATCTGACCGGCAGCGTCACGGCCCTGCACATGTGTGACTTTGCGGGGCCCCGCTCTTCAATCGGGATGTCCCGCAGCCCATCCCGCAGCGACCAGTCAATGGTCGGCGATGGCAGAGCCACATAGAAAGGCACATTATTTGCCTTGGCGGCCAGTGCCTTCAGGTAGGTGCCTATCTTGTTGCAGACATCGCCGTTGGCTGTGGTCCTGTCCGTGCCAACGATCACCAGATCAACTTCGCCATGTTGCATCAGATGCCCACCGGCATTGTCGACGATCAGATCATGGCTGACGCCCGCGCTGTTCAGTTCCCAGGCAGTCAATTGCGCGCCTCGATTGCGGGGCCGCGTTTCATCGACAAAGACATGCACGTCAATGACGACCGCGACACCATGATAGATGGGCGAGGTGACGGTGCCCCAGTCCACGGTCGCCGACCAGCCAGCGTTGCAATGGGGCAATATGTTGATCCGTGCGCCATTCTTGCCGGCGGCAATATCGCGGATCACGCCGGGTCCATGCGCCCCTATCCGCCGGTTTATCTCGACATCCTCTTCCGCAATCGCGTCTGCACGTGCCATCGCAGCGGCGGCGCGTTCCTGCGGGATCAACGGGCGGAGCAGTGCGCGCATATCATCCAGCGCCCAACGCAGACTGATTGCTGTCGGGCGGGTAAAATACAGCATCTCCAACGTCTTGGCCAGACCTTGGTCAGAGGGATCGTGGCGCATCTGTACCGCCAGACCGTAAGCGGCCGTCGCCCCGATCAGCGGTGCGCCGCGGACCCACATTTCGGCAATCGCGGCGGCAATAGGCGGTGCGGTCTTGAAGTGTTACGATACGCAATTCTTGCGGCAACCAGCGCTGATCAATGATCTGCACGGTGCCTGCGGCATTGCGCCAGATCGACCGGTTGTGGGTTCCGTCAATCTGCACAGGTCATCATTCTGAGGGCGGGCTGACCAGCCTTGTGGCCGTCGCCGAAATCTCTACTCGGCGTAGGAATTCCGGCTTCACCTGCGTTGTCAAACCCATTCAGGGAGCCTTGCGCCCGGCGTCGTCGCAGTGCAGCCTGCTGTGACAAAGCGTAGGAAATTGCATGCATGACTATAAAGAATACGATGCGACCGGTCTGGCAGATCTGGTGCGACGCAGAGAAACCAGCGCCGAAACGCTGCTTGACGCGGCACTGGAGCGTGTGGCTGCCCTAAACCCATCGTTGAACGCGGTGGTTCTGATGCAGGTCGATGTCGCGCGCCGGGCGATTGCCGCCGGTTTGCCGGACGGTCCGTTTACCGGCGTGCCGTTCCTGATCAAGGATCTGGGTGCCGAGGCGGTCGATTTCCCATCGCATAACGGCTCTCGCCTGTTTGCAAATACGCGCTACCGGCGCAACAGCGCGATCTTTGATCGGATGCAAAGGACCGGATTGGTCACTTTCGGGCGCACGACGTCACCCGAAGGTGGGATAGGACCGGCCACGCAGGCTGCCGTCTATGGCGGACCGACACGCAACCCCTGGGCACTGGACCGGACTCCGGGGGGATCATCGGGCGGTTCAGGCGCGGCGGTGGCCGCTGGGATCGTGCCGATGGCACATGGCTCGGATGGTGGCGGATCGGTGCGGATTCCAGCGTCAAACTGCGGGCTGTTCGGTTTCAAGGCGACGCGGGCGCGGTTTCCCGATGGTCCGGATGCCGGCGAAGGCTGGGCCGGGATGGCGATTGACGGGTTTCTGACCCGCTCTGTGCGGGACGCAGCCGCGATCATGGACGCCTGCGCAGGGTCGGACCCCGGCGCACCCTACGCTGCCCCGGCTTTGGCCGAAAGCTATAGCTCCGCGATCACACGCCCACCTTCGCGGTTGCGAATAGCGCTTTGTGATACAACATTTACCGACGCTGCGATTGATTCTGCGTGTCGCGATGCAGTGCTTGGCGCGGGGCAACTGTTTGAATCTTTGGGCCATGTTGTAAGCGTCGCGCGGCCAAAGGCCGATCACGACGGCATGATGCGGGCCTGGACCCGGATTGTCGCCTGTGGCACGGCTTTGAGCATAAACCGGACTGTTGCGGCGCGTGGTCGTCCTTTGGCCGCAGATGAGGTCGAAAACATTTCGCGCAGCGCCATGGACTACGCGACAGGTATCAGTGGGGCGGATTACCTCGATGCTGTTGGCAAAATCCACTCCTACGGTCGTGAGATGGCCGGCTTTTTTGACACGTACGATGTGCTCCTCTCGGCCACGATGGCCGAGCCTCCGGCCAAGGTTGGTCGTTTTGCGCATGATGCGACTGATTATGAAGCGTATCGCATCGGACCAGATGGTGTGTTTGCGTATTCGCCATTCTGCGCGGTGTTCAACGCGAGTGGGCAGCCTGCGGCCTCGGTTCCCTTCGCATGGACAGCAGATGGGTTACCGGTTGGCGTGCATCTGGCCGCTGCGTTTGGCGCCGACGAAATGCTCATCAGTCTGTGCCGCGAATTGGAGCAGGCGCAACCCTGGTTTCATCGGCATCCGCCGCTCAGGCTTGAAACGCTTGCCAAAGGTAGCATCGCCGCGCCAAACTGATCCCCAATGGCACAGGAGGCACAGGATTGAGTATCACGACTGCCGTCGAAGCACGCGATGTCGTGAAGATTTATGGCAAAGGCACGCAGGCAGTGCATGCGCTGAACGGTGTTTCCTTGTCGATCCGAGCCGGCGAGTTCTTTACGCTTCTGGGCCCGTCCGGCTGCGGCAAGACCACGCTTCTGCGCTGTATCGCAGGATTCGAAACCCCGACATCGGGCGCGATCCTGCTTTCAGAACGCGACATCACCGCCGCCCCCCCGAACCAGCGCCCGGTCAACACGGTGTTCCAGAGCTATGCCCTCTTTCCGCATATGACAGTGGCCGAGAATGTCGGTTTCGGGTTGCAGATGCAGGGCAAACGGCGGGTCGAGGTGGCATCGACAGTGTCCCGGATGCTGGCGTTGGTCAAACTCGACACATTGGCGGATCGCAAACCGCAACAGCTATCCGGTGGTCAGCAACAGCGGGTTGCGTTGGCCCGCGCACTCGCCCCGGCGCCTGAGGTTCTGCTGCTTGACGAGCCTCTCTCGGCGCTAGATCTGAAGCTGCGAAAGGAGATGCAGGGTGAACTCAAACGGTTGCAACACGAAACCGGGATCACTTTTGTGTTTGTCACGCATGATCAAGAAGAAGCTCTGACCATGTCGGACCGGATCGGTGTCATGCAAAGCGGTAACCTGCTCCAGATCGGAAGCCCGCGCGACATATATAACCGCCCGGTCAATCGCTTTGTTGCGGATTTTATCGGCGAGACAAATTTCCTGACCGGCACGGTCGAAAACGGTTCTGTGCGCCTGCGTTCAGGTGAAGTCGTGGCAGCGCCGGTCGACGGCCGCAGCGGCACGCTGACACTGACCGTACGTCCCGAGCAGGTCCGCATTGTAGCCGAACCAGCACCGGGTGATCTGCCGGCGACGGTGCGAGACATCACATATTTCGGCACGGATACCCATTGTCAGTTGCAACTGAATGATGGCACGCAAGTGGTCGCCCGGCTGCAGTCGCCACCCTCAGGTGAGACCGGGCTTGAGCCCGGCGCTCTGGTGAACCTGCGTCTGACGCAGGGCGCGGTACAGGTATTGGGTGACTGAATGAGTATTGCCACCGAATCCGGGCGCTCCCGCCAGACGGCCCGCAACGGTTGGCTTCTGTCACTGCCGGCATTGGTGCTGCTGACTATCGGGGCGGCTGGGCCGCTGCTGATCGTACTGGTCTATTCCTTTATGGAAAAGGGGCAATATACCGGCGTCACCGGCAATTTTTCGTTGCAGGCATGGTTCGAGGTGCTGTTCCGGCGCGATATCTTTGATGGGACGGTCAGTCTTGCAGATGCGCATCTGACGATCCTTTGGCGCTCTGTGCGGCTGTCGTTCCTGACCACACTCATCACTTTCGGGCTTGGCCTGCCGACCGCCTGGTTCATCGCAACCCGACCCGCGCAGTCCCGTGCTTTCTGGCTGTTTCTGATCACGATCCCATTCTGGACCAATCTGCTGATCCGCACCTTTGCCATTATGGAGGTGATCCGCAACGAGGGGCTATTGAACACCGCGCTCTTGGCGATGGGCGTGATCGAACAGCCGATCCAGATCCTCTATACAGATACTGCCGTGCTGATCGGGATGGCCTATGTCTATCTGCCGCTGATGGTCTTGCCGCTTTTTGCCGCCATCGATCGGTTCGATTTCAAGTTATTGGAGGCCGGATACGACCTGTATGCGAGTCGCTGGGCATTGCTGCGACGGGTGGTCATGCCGATCATCCGACCGGGAATTATTGCGGGGTCGATCCTCGTTTTCGTGCCTTCGCTTGGTGCCTATGTGACACCCCGTGTCCTGGGTGGCGGCACCAATATGATGATCGGCAATTTCATCGAACTGCAGTTTGGACAGGGCCGGAACTGGCCCCTTGGATCGGCACTTTCCATGGTGCTTCTGACCGTCGTCATGGCGGCATTGCTGGTTTATGTGCGCGTTTCATCCAGGAATGACGCACATGGCTGAGGTGACGAAACCCTTTTCCGTGACCGCCCTGCCCGGTTTTGGCGCGATTGCCGCTACAGCATTTGTACTGCTCTACGCGCCGATCATCACATTGGTGATTTACAGCTTCAACGCTTCGAATTCGGTCAATGTCTGGGGCGGATTCTCGCTGCACTGGTATGAGGTCGCATGGCAGAACGCGGCGGTGCAGGATGCGGCAATCCGATCGCTGATCATCGCGGCATCGGCGGCCGTGGTCGCGACGACCGTGGCCACAATGGCGGCACTAGGCACCACGCGACGAGGCCGGTTCAAGGGCCAGACCTTGATTTATGTTTTGATCAACCAACCCTTGATGGTGCCTGAGATCGTGACGGCGGTGGCACTGCTCATCATGTTCGGGGCGATCCGGGCGGTAACCGGCATTCAGGGACTGGGCTACGTCATTCTGGCGCATTCGGCCTTTTGCGTTCCTTTTGCCTATCTGCCGATCCGCGCGCGGCTTGAGGGGATGGACATCGCCCTTGAGGTGGCCGCGGCCGATCTTTATGCCACGCCTTGGCAGACATTCCGGCATGTGACTCTGCCGCTGATGGCACCGGGGGTGTTGGCTGGTGCCATGCTGGCCTTTGTGATTTCACTCGATGATGTCATCATAACCGAATTTGTCAAATCCGCCGGGCAGGACACGCTGCCCACATACATGCTGGGACAGATGCGTCGCGCAATCACACCCGAGGTCAATGCAATCTCGACGACTTTGCTGGCGCTGACTGTGATTCTACTCACCGGATTTTTTCTTATCACCCCCAAGCGGAGTTAACCTGCTGCGTCAACTGCAACCACCAACGGGAGACTGACATGAAACATATTCTTCTCGCCTCGACCATGCTCTTCGGTATCGCCGCCGCCGTACAGGCGCAGGAGCTTAACCTTTACAACTGGGGTAATTATACCAGCCCGGAACTGCTTGAAAAATTCACTGAGGAAACTGGGATCACCGTGACCGTGACGGATTACGACAGCAATGACACCGCCTTGGCCAAGATTCAGGCCGGGGGTCACGGGTTTGATCTTGTCGTCCCGTCCGCCAACTATGTTCCCATATTTGTCGCCGTAGGGCTTTTGCAGGAACTGGATCATTCCCGACTGAGCAACTTTGGGAATATCGCGCCAGAATGGGTCGATGTGGCATGGGATATGGGCCGCACCCATACGATCCCATGGCAATGGGGATCCACCGGGATCGCGGTCAACACATCTGTCTATAGCGGCGACATCAACACCTCTGATATCTTTCTTAATCCACCGCCGGAATTGATCGGCAAGGTGAATGTCGTGCCGGAAATGACGGATGTCATTTCGCTGGCGATCTTTCATGCGGGGGGTGATCCCTGTACCGAAGACCTCGATATCCTGCGCCAGGTCCGTGACAATCTTACTGCCGCGCGGCCGAACTGGATTTCGATGGACTATGGCATGACGGAAAAGCTTTCGTCCAACGATGTCGCGGCTTCGGTCAACTGGAACGGGTCCACGATGCGTGCTCGATTGAATAATCCAGACATTGCATACGGCTACCCGGTTGAAGGTTATCCGCTGTTCATGGACTCGGTCGGGCTTCTGTCAGACGCGCAGAACGTGGACGAGGCTTATCTCTTTCTCGACTTTATCATGCTGCCCGAGAACGCCGCGATGATTTCGGCCTTTGCGCGCTATGCCAACGGGATCAGCGGATCGGAAGCCTTCATGCCGGAGGATATGACAACCGCCCCGGAAGTGGTCATTCCCGAGGAACACCGCGCCAATGGCCGCTTCCTGCCGACCTGCCCCTCTTCGGCAGTCGAGCTTTATACGGCCATCTGGACTGAACTGCAAAAGTAGCCCCTGAACCACTGGGCACGGACGCGGGTCAGACGACTACAGGCCGGACCAGAATTTTCCGGCCTGTAATTCCTTTGCGATCTGCGGATTGCACCTTGCGCCCAACATGACGAACGATTTCCAAAGGCTGCCCAATTTCATGGCCCGCCCAAGGCAAGATCAGTCCGGCGGTGTATGCTGACAGTGATCAACTATTCAAAAACCCTTCGAGCACGTTGACAGTGTTGATACCCACCGCCTCGATTGCATAGCCGCCCTCCATACAGAATACGGTCGGCAGGCCCATTCGACCGATCCGGTGCCCGCAGTCGGTGAAGTCGGGACTGTCGAGTTTGAAAAAGCTGATCGGGTCGTCCTTGTAGGCATCCACGCCGAGTGAAACGACCAGCGCCTCTGGCCCCCATGTCTTGATTCGCGCTATCGCGTCATCAAGCGCCTCGGACCATGGCCCATAGGGCGTACCAGGCGCCATCGGATAGTTCAGATTGCTTCCTTCACCCGGCCCCCGTCCACGTTCGTCCGCATAGCCGACGTAATAGGGATAGCTGTCCTCAGGCTGACCGTGGAGTGATGCAAAAAGCACGTCATCCCGTTCATAGAAGATGTCCTGCGTTCCATTGCCATGATGGAAATCCACATCGAGGATCGCCACCCGTGCCGCGCCATCGTTGCGAAACATCTGTGCTGCGACTGCGGCATTGTTCAGGAAACAGTATCCGCCATACTGATCCGCAGTCGCGTGATGGCCCGGCGGGCGGCATAGCGCGAAAGCGGCCCGCGCCCCCGCTGCCACATCGGCTTGCGCGGCCTGTGCGCTTGACATGGAGGATTGTGCTGCAGCCCAGGTGCCGCGCGTCATCGCGGTTTCCGAGGCATGACAATAGTAGCCGACCTTGCCATCGATATGGTTCGGGATCCTGTCAATCCGTTGATGCCGGGTTGGCATACCTGCAGCGATGATTTCGCCCGACATGCCGGCGGCCTTCCAATCGTCCCAGGCGTTCTCGAGAAAGGTCAGAAAACCCGCATCTTTGATTTGGCGTACTGCTTCCATATTCACCGGACCGGGGTCGATCGCTGCTGAAAAATGGCGCTCCTTCAACCGGGCCAGAACATATTCGACCCGGCTTGGTCGCTCAAAAGGGGTCACAAACTGGCCGCCTGACAGCTCCGCTTGCGGAAAGTGCAGACGGTGGTTTTCGCTGAAAAAAGTCTTCATCTGTCACCTTTGTAGGCCATCTTGCAGCCGGGCCTGACCAGCCCGCGCCGCTTGGCAAGATGGCCGTATCAACGAAAATCGACTGGTAGCAGGTCAACAGGAAAGTTCTGCCAGGCGACCGGACGTAACCAGCGCCGGATCGACAGTGTGCCGACCGATGTGGCGCCGAAATTGGTCGATGCCGGATAGGGTCCGCCGTGCACCATGGCGTCGCACACCTCGACCCCGGTGGGAAAGCCATTGGCAAGGATTCGACCGGCTTTGCGTTCCAATACAGGTACCAAGGGCCGCGCAAGCTCTGAATCGGCAGGGTCCAGATGCAGGGTTGCCGTCAACTGCCCTTGCAGGCTCTGTGCAATATCCAGCATCTGCGCCATGTCGCGGACTCGCAGAACAAGCCCGAGGGGTCCGAACACTTCTTCACCAAGTACATGGTTGGTCAGCCAGTCATCGCCCGAAACGCTGAACAGGTAAGGGGTCGCCTGTCGCATGTCACAGACCGAGGTCAATATTTCCTGCACGCCCGCCGAGGCAGCGACCCGGTCACGACCCTGCCGATAGGCGCTGGCTATGCCGTCGGTCAGCATGGTCTGCGCGCCGATCTGCTCCAACGCCGCAGTCGCCGCAGCAACAAACGTGTCAGCATCCGGTCCATCGACAACGACCGCAATCCCGGGATTGGTGCAGAACTGCCCCGCCCCCATACTGAGCGACCCCGCCCAACCCGTGCCTATCTGCGCGCCTCGCGCGGAAAGTGCATTGGGCAATAGGAACATCGGATTGATCGAGCCAAGCTCGCCAAAGAACGGAATCGGATTTGGGCGGCTGGCACAAAGATCAAAAAGCGCGCGACCGCCCGCGAGCGAACCGGTAAAGCCGACAGCATGTATGAGGGGATGGCGCACCAGCGCCTCGCCCACATCGCGTCGTCCACCCTGCACCAATGAGAATACACCCGGATGCAACCTGCATGAACGGATCGCGGCAAGGATCGCCTGCGCCACAATCTCGCCGGTGCCGGGATGGGCGGAATGCCCCTTGACCACCACAGGACAACCCGCAGCCAGTGCGGAGGCAGTGTCCCCGCCGGCTACTGAAAAGGCGAGTGGAAAATTCGATGCACCAAAAACCGCGACCGGTCCGACCGGCCGCTGGATCATCCGAATTTCGGGACGGGGTAATGGTTTGCGATCGGGCAAGGCCGCATCCGTGCGCCGGTCAAGATAGTCGCCCGCACGAATGTGACTGGCGAACAAACGGAGTTGCACGGTGGTGCGCCCCCGTTCACCTTCGAGCCGGGCAGCCGGAAAACCGGTTTCGGCGCTGCCAATTTCGGTAATTTCCGCGCCGCGCGCGTCTATCTCGGTGGCGATCCGTTCCAGAAACACGGCACGTTCTTCACGGGTCGTAGCACTGTAACTTGCAAAGGCCGCTTCGGCAGCGACGCAGGCCGCGTCGACATGCGCCGGCGTGCCGATGGCATAGTCATGCGCCGGTCCGGTCGCCGGGGCGGAGGCAAAGGTAGCGTCACCAGCAACCCATTCGCCCGCAATCAGATGTTTGCCAATCAGCATGTCATTCTCCTTAGTGGTAGGCTTTCTGTCAGTTTCGGGGGGCCCCGTTTCGTGCGACCCTAGTTCAATTGGTCAGGCGGATGGAACCGCCATGATGCGCCTTTGGGTCCTTTTTCGACCTATACGCTGTCAGGAGGACGGTTTGGGTTTGTAGGGTTTGCCACCCGCCCCTGCCCCGGGTTTGGCAAAACTGTGCTTGGCCCCGGCAGGCTTCGCCCCCGGTTTGGTACCCGGACGCGTGCCGGGTTTTGCACTTGGATTGGCCCAAGGGTTCGCGCTGGGCTTAGCTCCGGGTGCTTTGGCCTTGTCTGCACCGGCGCCCGGCCCTTTCCCCTTGAAGCGGGGCTTGAATTTGCCCTGCATGGGTCCGGTGGCGCCCGGCTTGGACGCGGGATCGCGGGCCTCGCGCGCCTTACGTTCATAGGGCACGACGCCGCCCGGTGGCATTGTATCGGCCTCCGGCTTCGCGGCCAAAGTGCCGTCCTTGCGCCGGTCCGTGGCGGGCTTTTCATAGCGCGGCTTGGTTGCCAGTTGCCGGGATTCGCGTTGACGTGCATCCGTCGCAGGCGTTTCAGCCGCCTTTGCCAGCGGCGGCGCATCGGCAGATGCCGCCTCATTTGCCTCAGGTTTTGCGTAGCTGCGGGCAGGTTTGGTTGGACGAGCTTGCGCCGGCGGCGTGCTGCCGGCCGGCGGGTCGCTGCGCAATGTGACCTTGATACCATCCTCAAGTTGTTGAGCCGGTCCCAAAGCCGTCCAAAACCGGTCGGCGCTGACAGCGGCAAGCTGCACATAGGTTTCGTTTTCCTGCACCCGGATCGCGCCGATGTCGTCCTTGGTCAGGTTGCCCGACCGGCACAGCATCGGCAGCAACCAGCGCGGTTCTGCGCGCTGCGTCGATCCCACGGCGAGTGTGACCCAAACCGAGTTTTCAAAGACCAGTCGGGGCGCTGATTTACCCTCGGCACCGACCGCGCGAAGATCCTCGGGTGCAGAGCGGGCAGCCATGTATTGCCGCACGAAACCGGCAGTGATCGCCTCGGGCGTGAATGCCGAAATCAGCAGATCAACCATTTCGGCCTCGGTTGCGGTAACAGGTGCCGAGAAGATCGGATTGCTCAGCAGCCGTTCGGTATCGCGGCGGTTCACTTCATCGGCCGAAGGCGCGCCACTCCATGCCGCCGAAATGCCGGCAGAACCCAGCAGGCGCTCGGCCTTTTTGCGCATCGACATCGGCACGATCAGGGCAGAGACACCCTTGTTGCCGGCGCGACCAGTCCGGCCCGAACGGTGCAGCAATGTCTCGCGGTTGGTCGGCAGATCGGCATGAACCACCAGTTCAAGCCCCGGCAAGTCGATCCCTCGCGCGGCGACATCGGTGGCCACGCAGACCCGCGCGCGACCATCCCTCATCGCTTGCAGCGCGTTGGTCCGCTCGGTCTGCGACAGTTCCCCCGACAGCGCCACCACGGCAAATCCGCGATTGTTGAACCTTGCGTGCAGGTGATTTACGGTGGCGCGCGTGTTGCAGAACACCAGCGCATTCCTGGCCTCGTAAAACCGCAGCACATTGATGATCGCGTTGTCGCGGTCGGCCATATCGACTGTCATGGCGCGATATTCGATATCGACATGTTGTTCACGCTCGGCCTCCGTCGCGATACGCACCGCGTCACGCTGGTACTCCTTGGCCAACAGGGCAATGCCGCGTGGGACGGTTGCAGAAAACAGCATAGTGCGTCGTTCCGCCGGAGCCTGCTGCAGGATGAACTCCAGATCCTCGCGAAAGCCGAGGTCGAGCATCTCGTCCGCTTCGTCCAGTACGGCGACCTTGAGGCCTGAGATATCCAGCGAATTGCGTGACAGATGATCCTTGAGCCGCCCCGGCGTGCCCACGACGATATGCGCGCCCCGGTCAAGCACCCGGCGTTCGGCCCGCATATCCATGCCACCGACACAGCTCGCGATCACAGCCCCGGTGGGACCATAAAGCCACTCAAGCTCTCGCTGCACCTGAAGCGCCAGTTCGCGGGTCGGCGCGATGATCAGCGCGAGCGGCACCGCCGCATGGCCAAAGCGTTCGCCCCCCTCCAGCAAACCCGCAGCCATTGCCAGACCAAATGCCACGGTCTTGCCCGATCCGGTCTGCGCCGAGACCAGCACATCACGGCCCTCGAGCGCGGGATCGAGCATTGCCTCCTGCACCGGGGTCAGCGTCGCATAGCCCTTGTCATTCAGCGCTTTGGACAGGGCGGCAGGGACGCCGGGAAAATCGGTCATGGATCATGTCTTTCGGAAATGCAATTTGCCCCGGTCACCCGCAGCGGGCCCAAGCCCCTTGGCCCTATCGTGTTTTCCAGGGGCATGACAACCATGAACCTTGCGACCGCACGCGATCCAATGCAGTTTTACTGCGATCATTCAAGAGAACAGGCCCAGCATGACACATACCTCACCGACCGTCCCGTCTGATGCCCTCCTGCTGGGCCGGGTCTGGGACCCTACGGTCAGCGGACCCCTCGTCATCACACTGCGGGACGGCATGGTTCACGATATCACATCTCGCGCCGCCCCCACTGTGCGCGACATCTGCGAAATGGACGATCCAGCCGAATACGTGCGACACGCGGCCGGGCGGCAAATCGGATCATTGGAGGCCTTTGAAACCATCGACCCCGCTCATCCGCATCTGCTTGCCCCCTGCGATCTGCAGGTGATCAAGGCATGCGGCGTTACCTTTGCCCGCTCCATGCTGGAGCGGGTGATCGAGGAAAAGGCTGCTGGCGATCCCGCGCGCGCGGCGGATATTCGAGCCAAAGTGGGCGAAATCATTGGCGGGTCTCTGCGCAACCTGAAGGCAGGATCAGAGGCGGCGGCAGCGGTCAAGGCCACGCTGATCCGCGAAGGACTTTGGTCGCAGTATCTCGAAGTCGGAATCGGCCCGGATGCCGAGGTTTTTACCAAGGCACCGGTGCTGGCGTCGGTCGGGCATCTGGCAGATGTAGGGCTGCACCCGATTTCGGTCTGGAACAATCCTGAACCTGAAGTGGTATTGGCCGTGGCTTCGACCGGGCGTATCGTGGGGGCCACGCTCGGCAATGATGTCAACCTGCGCGATGTAGAGGGACGCTCGGCGCTGCTCCTGGGAAAGGCTAAGGACAACAACGCCTCGTGCGCCATCGGGCCGTTCATCCGGCTGTTCGATGACAGCTTTGACCTCGACCATGTGCGCCGGGCAGAACTTACCCTGAGAATTGTGGGAGGGGACGGATTTGAACTGACCGGACATTCTTCGATGTCCGAGATCAGCCGCGACCCCTCTGATCTGGTGGCACAGACAGTCGGCAGTCATCACCAATACCCGGATGGTTTCATGTTGTTTCTGGGGACGATGTTTGCGCCAACACAAGACCGTGACCGCAAAGGCGAAGGTTTCAGCCACAAAAGCGGTGACGTCGTGACGATCAGCGCCCCGGAGTTCGGAGAATTGACCAACAGCGTCAGGCTTTCCACACAGTGCAGGCCGTGGAAATTCGGCTTGGCGGATTTGATGCGCAATCTGGCGTCCCGCGGGTTACTTTAGGGAATGAGCACATTTCTGCCACAATTTTGCCGTGCCGCTGCTTGAATCTTCTGACAATCTAAATCAAAGGCCCCGCGCAGTGGGCCACCCGGCCCGCTTGAGGCCAGATCAAGAAACGCAAGGACAGAGCAGATGGCAGAGGCAAACCCGAACCGGACCGAGGTCCGAACGGAACCCCAACAACAACAGGCCCAATCCAGTGCCGAGACGCACGCGCCCGCCACTGTTGCGCAGCAGCCCCCTGCCAGCGCACCGGTGTTGTTCAAGGATTTTGCCAGTATCTGAGAGGTTTCGACCCGTTTGCAGTCTCCTCCCTGACTGCGGCGGCAACATGGCCAGACGGGCAGCGGTGCCCTCCTCCCACGTCTCGCACCGCGCCCTCTGGCCTTTTTTTTCGTAACCGTGAGAGTTTCTTTGAATGGCTGCGATCTCGACTCTGCGTAATATCGGGCCAGCAACCGAAGCCGCGCTGATCAAGGCCGGGATATCTTCAGCCGAGGCGCTACGCGAGATCGGGGCCGATGCCGCCTATGCCCGCTTGCTCGAAACAGGCATGAGCCCTCATTTTATCGGCTACTACGTGCTTCATATGGCGCTACAGGGCAGACCTTGGAACGACTGCAAAGGCGAGGAGAAGAAAGCGCTACGCAAGGCCTTTGATGCGCTTTGTGTCGGGGGTTTCGACAGTGACAAGGCTGATCTGGAGCAGATCCTCAACCAGATAGGTGTGATTGAGTCTGCACGCAGGTGAAAATCCTGCCGATGGTTGCGCAAAATGGCCCATGCCGGGCTCGGCGCTGGCAGCACAGATCAAGCCGGGATATGCAGGCGGCGACAACGATATCGCGGAGCACCGTCATGCCAAATCTACACCGCCGGACCGCACTGCTCCTGCTTTTCGGCGGACTCGCTGCATGTGGTCAACGCAGTCGCGAACCGGGGGGGTTCGTGGCGTTCAATCCGCCCCTCTACCCGAATGAAACGCCGGAACTGCGCCAGCTTATCAACGAATACGCCCGCTTTCACGATATCCCAGCCGAACTGATCCACCGGATCTGCTTGCGTGAAAGCAGCCACCGACCCGAGGCACGCAACGGTCCTTACTATGGTTTGATGCAGATCCTTCCGGAAACTGCGCGCGGCATGGACTACGATGGCCCGCCCACTGGTCTGCTTGATGCCGAAACAAACCTGCGCTATGCGGGGGCTTATCTCAAAGGCGCTTGGATTGTGTCGAACGGTGACATTGACGAAGCCGTGGGATGGTATGCGCGCGGCTACTATTACGAAGCCCGTGATCGGTGCCTTCTGGTCGAAACCGGCTTGCGCTCGCGGGAAGTTAGTCGCATCTGCGGATAAGTCCGCGCAACAGACAACCCTCACCTATACGCAAACCGCCCGCACCTGTTACGGTGCGGACGGTAAATCCAGTCAAATCCGACTTAGATCAGCCAACGAGCTCAAGTCCGGAGAAGAAGAACGCGATTTCATTGCGCGCAGCCTCCGGCGCGTCCGACCCGTGAACCGAGTTTTCACCGACCGATTCGGCGAACTCAGCGCGGATCGTGCCGGGTGCTGCGTCTTTCGGGTTGGTCGCCCCCATGACTTCGCGGTTCTTGGTGACGGCACCCTCGCCTTCCAGAACCTGAACGACGACAGGGCCAGATGCCATGAACTCGGTCAGTTCGCCAAAGAATGGCCGGGCCCGGTGAACGTCATAAAAGAGGCCCGCCTGTTCCACTGTCAGTTGAATCCGCTTTTGAGCGACGATGCGCAGCCCTGCCTCTTCGAATTTGGCATTGATCTTGCCGGTCAGGTTACGGCGAGTAGCGTCGGGTTTGATGATCGACAGGGTGCGTTCGGTTGCCATGGTCAGCCTCTTGATGATGGTCGGGCCGCGCGGGGTGCGGGCCTTGGTTTGGATCGCGGCTGCCCTATCACGGGTGGATCACAGTGAAAAGACGTCCGGTTTCGCGCCCATCGCATTGACGACCCGCCCGGCATGGGGCAAGGGACGCCCATGCTCCGTATCACAGACATCAGCTATTCCGTCGAAGGCCGCCCCTTGTTTGAAGGGGCCACGGCCGTCATTCCCACCGGCCACAAGGTCGGCCTTGTCGGGCGAAACGGCACCGGCAAGACCACGCTCTTTCGGCTGATCAGAGGCGAACTTACCCTGGACACCGGGACGATCGACCTGCCTCGGCAGGCCCGGATCGGTGGCGTAAGTCAAGAAGTGCCAGGCAACGAGGTGTCGCTGATCGATACCGTTCTTGTCGCCGATGTCGAACGAACCGCCCTGCTGGCAGAGGCTGAATCGGCGACTGAAGCGCACCGTATCGCGGATATTCAGACGCGTCTGGCCGACATAGACGCTTGGTCTGCTGAAGGTCGTGCCTCTGCGATCCTCAAAGGTCTGGGCTTTACCGACGAAGAACAGCGTATGCCCTGTTCGGCTTTTTCCGGCGGGTGGCGGATGCGCGTGGCGCTGGCTGCCGTACTCTTTTCTGAACCCGACCTGCTGCTGCTGGACGAGCCTACCAACTATCTCGACCTCGAAGGTGCGCTCTGGCTTGAGGCCTATCTGGTCAAATATCCGCATACCGTCGTTATCGTCAGCCATGACCGCGAACTTCTGAACCGCTCGGTTGGCGGCATTCTGCACCTGGAGAATCGCAAGCTGACGTATTGGACCGGCAACTACGACGCTTTTGCCCGGGCCCGTGCCGAACAGCGCGCTTTGCTGGTATCCTCGGCCAAGAAACAGGATGCAAGGCGCGCGCATTTGCAGGCGTTCGTGGATCGGTTCAAGGCCAAAGCGTCAAAGGCGAAACAAGCCCAGAGCCGGGTCAAGATGCTGGAAAAGATGGAGACTATCCGCGTGCCCGAAGATGCGGCGCGCACAGTCTTTACCTTTCCAATACCCGAAGAACTCTCGCCACCGATTATCGCGACCGAGGACGCGGCGGTGGGCTATGGCAATCACATCGTGTTGCATGGCCTCAACCTGCGGATCGATCAGGACGACCGCATTGCCCTTCTGGGGCGCAACGGCGAGGGCAAGACCACGCTCGCCAAGCTCTTGTCTGGTCGGCTCGAAGTGGCACGAGGCAAGATGATTTCGTCCTCCAAGCTTCGTATCGGCTTCTTCGCTCAGCATCAGGTAGACGAGCTTTACGTCGACGAAACGCCGCTTCAGCATCTCCTGCGCGAACGCGCGGAGGAAGGGCAGGCACGATTGCGCGCACGTCTTGCAGGCTTTGGCCTGATGGCGGCGCAGGCCGAAACCGAAGTCGGGCGGCTTTCAGGCGGACAGAAGGCGCGGCTGTCGCTGCTGCTCGCCACGCTGAACGCACCGCATCTGCTGATCCTCGATGAACCGACCAACCATCTTGATATCGAAAGCCGCGAGGCTCTTGTCGAAGCTCTGACTGCCTACACAGGCGCTGTAATTCTGGTTAGCCACGACATGCACCTCCTCTCGATGGTCGCAGACCGGCTCTGGCTGGTAAAAAACGGGCGCGTCTCCTCTTATGATGACGATCTGGAGGCCTACCGGCGGATGCTGATCACGCCCGAAAAGCCTGCCGAAAAGCCCAGGATCGCGGCAAAACCTGTACGGCCCAGCCGCGAAACCATGCAAACCCTGCGCTCTGACGTGCGCAAATGCGAAGAGCGCGTGAACAAGATCAATGACATGCGTGACAAACTGGCCAAAAAGCTTTCGGACCAAGCACTCTACGAGGATGCTCGCAAAGGCGAACTTGAAACCTGGAACAAGAAATACGCTGAAGTGATGGAGGCATTGGGCCGGGCAGAAGCGATGTGGGTAGCGGCACAGGACAAGCTGGATCAGGCAGAAGCAGCCTGATAGGCCCGCTTCATTGCTATCGTACTTGCGAAAGAAATTCCCGACGGGGGCCGATGCCGGTAAGGCTCGGCCCAACCAGAGAACAAGGGCGCATCATGACCGACCTTTCTGCGCTGATCGCGGCCTTCACCACCATCTTCATCATCATTGACCCGCCCGGGCTTGCTCCGCTTTATATCGCGCTGACCCGAGGTATGAATGCGGCGCATCGACGGGCGATCGGAGTGCGCGCCTGTCTGGTTGCGGCCGCACTGATGCTGATGTTTCTGTTTTTGGGCGAAGCACTGCTCGGGTTCATCGGGATATCGATGCCGGCCTTCCGGATAGCGGGTGGCGTGCTGCTTTTCATCACGGCGCTCGACATGTTATTCGAACGGCGGCAAACCCGTCGCAAGGGCAATGCCGATGACGGTGCCGATCCCGGGCATGACCCATCCGTATTTCCCTTGGCGATTCCGCTTATTGTCGGCCCCGGTCTGATCACCACGATCATCCTTTTGGCGGGTCAGGCACAGGGTCCGGCAGATTTTGCAGCTATTGCGGCGGTGATGGGCGTCAATCTCATGATCGTTTTCGGGTTTTTCCTCGCGTCCACCACGATTGAAAAGGTGCTGGGCAAGGTGGGGATCAACGTCGTCACCCGAATTCTCGGCATGCTGCTTGCGGCATTGGCGGTGCAGTTCATTCTGGACGGGTTGCGCTCTTTTGGTTTGACCGCCTGATCCCTATATCGGGGTGATGAACGGGGATGACATAGCACGGCTGGCGTTTTTGGGGCTGCTGACTGCGGCGATCGTTGGGTCATATCTGCTGCACAACCGCGGCAATTTGGGCAAGGTGGCACAGCAAGCGGCGATCTGGGGTCTTATTTTCCTGGGTGTGATTGCGGTTGTCGGCCTCTGGGGTGATATCCGAACCAGTGTCACACCCCGGCAGGCAATGGCAAGCGACGGCCAGATCGAAGTACCTCGCAGTCCAGACGGCCACTACTACCTGACACTTGGGATAAACGGCACGCCTGTCCGCTTTGTCGTGGACACCGGGGCGACCGACATGGTGTTGAGCCAGCAAGATGCTTTGCTTGCAGGACTTGACCCGGATGGCCTTGCCTATCTCGGTTCGGCCCAGACCGCGAATGGCACCGTGCGAACGGCCACTGTGAGGCTTGAGTCGGTGACTTTGGGCGATTTCACCGACAGCAATCTTCGGGCCGTTGTCAATCAGGGCGAACTCGACAGCTCGCTTCTCGGGATGGGCTATCTCGGGCTCTTTGACCGTATCGAAATCGCAGACGGACAACTGATTCTTAGTCGCTAGACCGGCCAGTTTTCCGTGTCATGGTCCGGATGTTGACGATTGCTGGCAGCAATCGTTGCGGCCCGTTCAGGCATCTCGTCCTCGGCAGTGCCATATTGCTTGACCTTGCCGATCTGGTCAAGCTGCGGTGCACGCATCTCATTTCCCAGCTCAAATGCCAGCGGGATCGCGGCGGGCCGGTCAAACGCAGCGATACTGATCGACACATGCTCGCCCGGAATATGGTGAAAGAACAAGGGAGTACCGCAATTGCGACAAAACCCCCGCTCTACGTCGGCAGAGCTTTGGAATGTCGCAGGCACCCCGCGGGTCCAGGTCAGTTCTGTCTTTGGCACGCCGACCAAAGCGGCAAAGAAACTGCCGGAGGCTGTTTGACACATCCGGCAATGGCACAGATGCGGATCATCCAACAGCGCACCGGCCCGAAACCGGACCGCGCCACATTGGCAGCCACCCGTCAGCGGGAAAGAGACTGACGTTTCGGTCATCGCGACCTCCTGCGAGAACGGTTCAAGTGCTTGACGTTTCGGCTTTCTTCTCCCAGCGCCCAGATTCCTCGCTCCAGTATTGCGCAGCACAGCCTGCTTGGGTCAACGCCTTCCACTGCAATCGCGCATGTGCCAATGCGGATAGATCATGCCCGTCAAAGACAAAGCAGATCCTTTCTCTAGCAACCACTTCCTCGGCAGATACTTCTGCGCCGTCGATACACATTACGCAGTCAGGCAGGTTGACCGCACCTCGCCCCAGAGTCAGCAAGACCGGCTGCGCCGCATCCTGCGCACCCCCTGCCAACCCATGCGGCAAGAAACCGTCATCAGGCACCATCCACAGACGGTCATCCAGTGACGCCATCCGCGCGGCATCTGTTCCGCGCACTTCCACCCGCCAGCCAGCCGCCCGTGCACGGGTGATGAGCATAGGCAGGGTCACCTCTGTACTACTGTTGGTCAGGTGATAAAAATACGCCGCACCCATCAGCTTTCGTAGCGATCCGCGATAAGCCGGTTCAGCGCCATGACGCCCCAGCCAGTAGCCCCCTTGGGCGCCAGCGTCGAGTCAGCCTTCAAGAGCGCGGTCCCTGCAATATCAAGGTGGCACCATGGCATATCCTCGCGTACGAAGCGGCGCAGGAACTGCGCGGCGATGATTGACCCGCCCTCACGTCCGCCGACATTTTTCATATCCGCAATCCGGCTTTTCAGCATGTCGTCATAGGCCTGCCCCATCGGCATCCGCCATGCGCCCTCTCCTTCTGACGCTGCCGCCGCAAGAAACGCGTCGCAAAGCCCGTCGTTGTTGGAAAAAACACCCGCATTCTCATGCCCGAGCGCGACAATGATCGCGCCGGTCAGTGTCGCGAGGTTGATGATCCCCGATGGTTTGAACCGCTCCTGCGCGTACCACAGCACATCAGCAAGGACCAGGCGTCCTTCGGCGTCGGTGTTGATCACCTCGATCGTATCGCCCTTCATGGACTTGACCACATCGCCCGGCCGGACCGCCGTGCCGGAGGGCATGTTTTCCACCAGTCCGACCAAGCCGACGACGTTGGCCTTGGCCTTGCGCAGCGCCAATGTGCGCATGACGCCTGCCACCACACCCGCGCCGCCCATGTCCATTGTCATGTCTTCCATGCCACCGGCAGGTTTGATGCTGATCCCGCCGGTATCAAAAACTACGCCTTTGCCAACCAGCGCAAAAGGAGCCTCGTCCCCACCACCATGCCATTGCATCACAACGACTTTTGACGGACTGGCAGAACCCTGCCCCACACAAAGCAACGATCCCATGCCGAGCTTTTCAAGATCCGGCTCTTCAAGGATTTCTACATCGAGACCGATTTCCTGCATCGCAGCCAACCGCGCCGCAAAGTCGTCCGTGGTCAGGATGTTTGCCGGTTCATTCACCAGATCGCGGGTAAAAAACACGCCTTCCGCAAGTGCCGCCATCGGCCCTGCAGCCTGCGCCACGGCCTCTGGATCTGCGACCATGAAGCGCACGGACCCTGCCTGCGGTTTCGCGTCGGACTTGTGATTGTTAAAGTTGTACCCGCGCAGCGCAAGCCCCAGGGCGATCTCGCTGTTTTCGGTCATTGTCGTGCCGATCACCAACAGATCACCCGCGCCGCGCGCCTTTGCGATAGCGGCCCCTGCCTTGCGGGCGATGGCGGACGGTGCCCGCCGTGACAGTTTGACGACCAGCAGCACCTCAGCCACCAGACCGGCATGATGCGCCAGCTCGATCAAATCACCCGGTTTGAGCGCGGCCCAGGCTGCGGAGTCTGTGAGCCGGGTCAATGCCTTGCGGGTCAGCGCATTGATCTTGCGACCGGTCGCGTCCAGCTTGCCGTCATCGGCAACAAAGATGGTGATGCGGCCCGTTGCGTTGGTGGCAGCGTCCAGATCGAACGGAACAAAGGCGATTTCGGCGGGGCTGGTCATTATCGTCTCCTGTCGGGTTGCCCGGCAATAGGTAGCCGTCGTGCCGGACATTGACCAGAATAGAGTTCTATACCGGGCGCAGATCGGATAGCTTCCGACAACCGGAGATCAGGCGGTTTCAGGAGGTAGTGTGGCGCGATTCGACCGATATCTGCTCTCGCAACTTGTTGTTATGTTCGGGTTCTTCTCGTTGGTGCTGGTCCTTGTCTACTGGATTAACAGGGCAGTCGTGCTGTTTGACCAGTTGATTGCGGATGGGCAATCCGCGCTCGTGTTTCTCGAATTCACTGCGCTGTCTTTGCCCAATATCATCCGTATTGTGCTGCCCGTTGCCGCCTTCGCAGCGAGCGTTTATGTCACCAACCGGATGACGGCGGAATCCGAACTAATCGTGGTGCAAGCGACCGGTTTCTCGGCCTTTCGCATGGCGCGTCCAGTCCTGCTATTTGGGTTGTTCGTGACCGGACTCATGTCGGTTTTGACGCATGTTCTGGTCCCGATCAGTCTGACGCAACTCAACATGCGACAGGCAGAGATCGCCCAGACCGCGACATCCCGGATTCTGCGCGAGGGGCAGTTCCTCACCCCGGCAGAGGGCGTCACAGTCTATATTCGTGAAATCACCCCAGACGGCGAATTGCGCGACATCTTTCTGTCCGATAGCAGCAACACGGCCGAATCCGTGACCTACACTGCCACGCAAGCCTTCATTGTGCGCAGCGAAAAGGGGCCGCAACTCGTGATGATAGAGGGGCTGGCACAGACGCTACGCCACGACACTGGCAGGCTGATTGCCACCTCGTTCGAGGATTTCACCTATGACATCGGTGCAATGATCCGGATGCCCGATAGCAGTCGGCGTGGCCCGCGCGAATTATCCACGTTTGATCTGCTGCGCCCGAATCCGGCAATTCAGGCCGAAACGCAAACAAGTGCAGGCGCCCTGATCCTGGAGGGGCATGATCGCTTTGGGCAATCAATTCTGGCAACTGTGGCCGCGATGATCGGATTTGCCACATTGCTGACCGGTGGGTTCAGCCGTTTTGGGGTTTGGCGCCAGATCATCGCAGCAATCTTTCTCGTCATCTTGGTCAAATTGGTCGAAACTCTTACGGTTGCGGTGATGGAGGACCAACCGGCGGTTTGGCCGCTCACCTATCTTCCTGCGGTGTTTGGACTGGCGATAGTCTGGTTTCTTCTCTTCTGGTCCGAGAGGCCAATGCTGTTCCGGCGGCGTGCCATTTCTGGAACCTCGACATGATTTTGCACCGTTACTTTGCCCGCCGGTTTTTTGGTGCCTTTCTGGGGGTGCTGGCGATTTTCATGATCATGCTGATGCTTCTTGACCTGATCGAGCAGGTCCGCCGCTTCTCGGGTCAGTCCCCCACCATGAGGACCTTGTTGGGACTGACATTGCTCAGCCTGCCCCAAGGCATCTACCGGATCCTGCCGCTGGTCATGATCCTGGCCACGATCGCGCTCTTTCTCGCACTTGCACGCTCCTCAGAGATGGTGGTGACCCGCGCGGCAGGACGATCAGCGTTGCGGGCGCTTTTTGCGCCCGTCGTGGTCGCATTCATCATCGGTTCGGTGGCAGTTGGCCTCTTTAATCCTATCGTCGCAGTCACATCGCGCGAATACGAGGCCCGGGTTGGCGACTTGACCGGTGCGACCTCTGCCTTGGCGCTGTCGGACGACGGGCTTTGGCTGCGGCAGGGCACTGATCAAGGACAGACGGTCATCCGGGCCATGCGGGCGAATCTGGACGGTACGCAACTCGACGGCGTCAGCTTCATCACATTCACTCCGGACGGTGTGCCTGCGCGCCGGATCGAGGCAGCACGGGCCATTCTCGACGCCGGCGCCTGGCACCTGACCGATGCCAAGATCTGGCCCTTGGCCGAAACGGAAAATCCAGAGGCCGCGGCCCGCAGCTATGACGCATTCGAGATCGCGTCGAGCCTCACCCCCGACGAAATCCGCGACAGTTTTGGCACGCCTGCCTCGATCCCGATCTGGGAACTGCCGGGGTTCATTGAAAGGCTGCAAGCCGCCGGGTTTACCGCGCGGCGCCATCAGGTATTCTTGCAGATGGAACTGGCGCTGCCACTGTTTCTGATCGCAATGGTTCTGATCGGGGCGGGTTTCACCATGCGGCACCAGCGCGCCGGGCGCACGGGTTTGATGGTCCTTGGTGCAATTCTGGTCAGTTTTGCTATCTACTTTCTGCGAAACTTCGCGCAGATTCTGGGTGAGAATGGCCAGATCCCGGCCATCCTCGCAGCCTGGGCACCGCCGTTTGCCGCGATCGGCATGTCACTCGGACTGCTCCTGCATCTGGAGGATGGCTGATGCGTGCCTTCCTGTTCTTGCTCCTGCTCTGGTTACCGGGACTTGTGGGCGCACAGGGCGCGGCGACTCTGATCGCCGATACGGTCGAGGTAACCGGGAACCAACGCCTGATCGCCAGTGGCAATGTCGAGGTGATCTATGACGGCACGCGGCTTAGCGCGGCACGCATCACCTATGATCAGGCTGCCGACCGGCTTATCATAGATGGCCCGATCCTTATTGTCAGCGCCGATGGGACGATTCTCACCGCCGATCAGGCCAGTCTGGACCCGCAGCTGGAGAACGGGCTGCTGCGCGGCGCAAGGCTGGTTCTGCAACAACAGCTTCAGCTTGCGGCAAATCAGATCGATCGGGTCGACGGGCGCTACAGCCAGTTGCAGCAGGTTGCGGTCACCTCCTGTCAAATCTGTGGCGACCGCCCGCCTTTATGGGAAATCAGGGCGCGGCGGGTCGTGCATGACGAACTTGAACGACAGCTATATTTTGACAATGCGACCTTGCGGGTGGGTGGTGTTCCGTTGCTCTGGCTTCCCAGGATGCGCCTGCCTGACCCGACGCTGACGCGGGCCACCGGTTTTCTGGTGCCGGGCATACGCACGACCGATCAGCTGGGGTTTGGCGTCAAGTTGCCCTATTTCATCAGGCTTGGCGATCACCGCGATCTGACGCTCACACCATATCTGTCCGCTCAAACGCAAACACTTGAGTTGCGCTACCGACAAGCGTTTCGCAATGGCAATATCGAGGTCAGGGGTGCAGTCAGCCGCGACTCAATCCTCCCGGACGAGACCCGTTCATTTGCCTTCGCCGATGGTCAGTTCGCACTTTCTGGCGGTTTTATGCTTGATTTCAGCGTGGAAACGGTCAGTGACCCGGCCTATCTGCTTGATTATGGCTATGCCGATCAGGACCGGCTTGCATCGTCGATTTCGCTTACAAGAGTCGGTGCCGATGATCTGTTGCGCAGTGACCTGACCATCTACCAGACCCTGCGCGAGGGCGAGGCAAACGCTTCTCTCCCGCCCGTGATCGGCGAGCTTTCCTATGAAATGCGCCTCACGCCAGCGCTGTTGGGTGGGACTTTAACCATCAATGCAGGGGCGGAGTCGTTTTTGCGTACGAGCGATACGCCGGGTGAAACCGGGCGCGATGTTGCGCGGATCGGGCTGGGCGTTGCATGGGAAAGAGAATGGGTTCTGACGGCCGGTCTGCTCGCAACGGTCGAAGGCCAAGTAAATCTGAACCAGTTTACCATCGCACAGGATCCGTCCTATCCCTCCGCAGTGACCCAGATATCCGGCGCAACTGCCGTGGTCCTGCGCTGGCCGCTGATCAGGCAAGGTGCCAATGGCTATAGCAATGTATTGGAACCGATCATTTCACTTGGCTGGGCTGCTCAAAACGGAGATAACGTGCCCGATGAGGACAGCACCCTGGTCGAGTTCGACGAAGGCAATCTTTTTGCGCTGTCCCGCTTTCCCGGTGACGACCTGCAAGAGTCCGGTCCGTATTTGTCCTTCGGCGCGCGCTGGACCCACCTCACGCAAGCGGGGGCCGGGGCGACGGTGACCCTCGGGCGCATCGTCAGAAGTGAACCCATTTCAGATTATTCAGCGGCGTCAGGACTAAACGGCGCCACTTCAGATTGGATCCTGGCCGGACAGATCGACCTGCCGAGTGGATTTGCACTGCGCGGACGCAGTCTGATTGACGACAGCTTCAGCATTGGCAAATCAGAGTCGCGCATAGCTTGGGAGAATGACTGGCTCACACTCGGCGCGGCCTATGTCTGGCTCCCACAAGATAGCGATGAAAACCGTGAGTCCGATGTATCGGAGTGGACAATCGATGCCACCTACCGGCTCAATGACCGCTGGACCCTCAGCGCCGACGGACGCTACGATCTGATCGCCGCGCAACCGGCCCGCGCGGGAGTAGGTCTGGGCTGGCGCAATGAATGCGTGACGGTGGACCTTTCCGTAGTGCGCCGTTACACCTCAAGCGACACGGTCGCGCCTGCCACGGATTTTGGTCTTGCCGTCAGTCTGAGCGGGTTTTCCGCCGGTCGTTCGGTAACGCCCCGACCGGGCACTTGCCGGGGCTGAGCGGAACCGGCAATCTGGTCAGGCCTCCATGATGGGGCGCAAGAATGAACGAGGTTTTGATGCGCGAAACACGTCAGACACTTTGGCACTCCGGCTTACGCGCCAGCATGGTGATCTTTGGCCTGTGTCTGGGCCTGCTCCTGCCGCAGGCCGGTACGGCGCAGGGGCTGTTTTCAGCAGCGGTCACCGTCAACGGCCGCGCCATCACCGGCTATGAAATCGAACAACGCATCGCGCTCTTGCGCGTCTTTCGCACACCTGGCGTGCTGGAGGAAGTCGCACTCGAGCAACTCATCGACGACCGTCTGAAACAACAAGAGCTTGACCGGGTCGGCCTCGCTCTCTCGGACGAAAGCCTGCTGACCGCCATGGAAGAGTTTGCCGGACGCGCCAGCCTCTCGCTCGAGCAATTTGTTGCCGTTCTCAACCAGAACAATATCGACG
>Ga0105054_10002897_pt1 | contig 27079 bp, 10 predicted proteins | sample BON02_FD_78091 | JGI IMG/M metagenome (GOLD analysis project Ga0105054, IMG submission 78091) | Freshwater microbial communities from Lake Bonney liftoff mats and glacier meltwater in Antarctica - BON-02 (megahit assembly) | ecosystem: Environmental > Aquatic > Freshwater > Ice > Glacier...
AATCTATTAAAATGTCAAAAACATGAAGAAGCCCAAGAAGATGCACGTGAAGAAACTAACTGAAACTTCATGGGTATTTCTTGCTGACATATATTCAAGTTGAGTTTTACTGCGATATCGGTGGTACTGTAGCAAAGGGGGACTTTCTTCGCCCTACTTAGAACTTGACATACAATCCGATAGCAAGTACGTCGTTGCTACTGTTTGACTAGAGTCTACTACTTCAGCAATAACTTCACTTGGTACTGAGCAGTAAAGACCTGGCTATCAACTGAGCAGCAACATAAATGCAGATAGCCCATGACGCGGTAGACTCTAGTTTGAAATGAAGTAGATATAGAATAAGAAAAGCCCCCCTCTCTAAAAACGGTTACGGGCAAATTCCATTTTTGGGATCGAGTCATGCGACAACCTTATTACTTGGCGATGATTGCGATGAATTTGCTATTGACTTTCACGTCGCTGATTTTTCCTACTGTGTTTGCTTTGCCTAGTGCTGGTCCGTCCTTGAGTCCTTTATTGAGTCCTTCAGGGAGTCCTTCAGTGAGTCCTTCATCAAGTCCTTCAGTGAGTCCTTCATCAAGTCCTTCATCAAGCCCTTCATCAAGTCCTTCATCAAGCCCTTCGTTGTCACCCACTGTTTCCCCCACGATGGCACCAACATTGAGTCCAACGCCTGGACAGGGTAAGTACAATTAGATTTGTGTGTTGGGGTGAACTAATTGATCGTGGTAGTTCAAATCTCAACAACGCAATTAACGTTAGTTGAAGGTTCTAGAGTTCAATCGTATGATATTTGGTACACGGGCGATCTGGCGGTAGCTAATGTGTGCATCAATATTACAAGCAATGAGACTCGTCCGTTGAGCATTATTCCGTCGCTGCCGTGCTTCACTCAGGATGGAGAGAAGGCAACCATTTCTGTGAGTGTTCCTCGTGATTTTGAGGATACTAATCGCATTGAGTACTACACGTTGACTCATGGATTCGTAGGACAAGACTACGGGGAGGAAACAGTGGATCTCACTGTCTACAACATTGACCGTGTAGGCGTTCGAATGTCTTCTGCTTTTGGATATGTCCATCAGTTTAAAACAAATGCATCGTATGGTATTCAACTAGAGTCTAAACCAACATCTGCTGTTCGCGTGGACATCACTAGTGTTTCCAATTTGATCAATATTGAACCTTCCTTCTTGGATTTTGATTTGGTATCCTGGAACAATGTGCAGTCAATCATTGTCAGTTCAACTGATTCCTGGACCGATGGCAGCGATATTTTAACAGCTGAAATTACTCATAGTGTAAGCAGTACTGATGTATCATACGCTGGTGCACCTTTTGTGCCCTCAAATAGCTACCTAGTGCATTGGTATCCTGCCCCGAAACCAAAAATTGTTCCTTCTATTTCAACGACGTCTCTATATGAAATGGCTGATCCTTTAGAGTACACCGTGCGATTGGACGAGCCCCCCCCGTGCGTCAGTAGATGTTTCTGTAGCCTGTCAAGGGTTTTGTGGCCCGTATATGTTTATTGAACCAGCGTTGTTGGAGTTTACTAATGAGAATTGGAACTTAGAGCAGACGGTGAGTATTCGTTATGGGCATGATATGGAATCATACCGGGAGTTAAATATGTTCAATGTTTCTCATATTGCAACCGGTCTTTCTACATCTCTAGTTATTGGAACCTTGTACGACATTGACACAGCGGCGATTGTGCTATCCCGTTCGACAGCGTTTGTTACGGCTGCAAGTACACCATCAACATATGAAATGGTTTTAACTTCGAAACCTACGGCAGATGTCTCTATTACTCTGACGTACGACCCTACGCTTATTGGAGTCACTCCTTTTAATCTCGAATTCAATGAGATCAATTGGAATGTGTCGCAGACTCTTAGTATTCAAGGCCTTGATAATGGTGGCGATGAGATTGCTGCGTCACAACTTGTATCCATTGTGCATAGTAGTACCAGTATTGATGAAAACTATAACACCGCCATGTTTCAGCCTCAAACAAATGTGGTTGTTCGATGGTTTTCCTCATTGAAGCCAAGATTATCATTATCGTCGTCCACATTATCTATTCGGGAAGGTGGCGACGATGTGACTTACACGATTACCTTGGATTCAGAACCACCAGGAAAATTTGAACTTCATGTCGATGTTGTCGATGCTTATGTAACTGCCAACCCAACGGTTTTCTTTTTCACTCCGGGGAATTGGTCTACTGCGCGAGTTGTCACTTTATCCTACGAACACAATTCAATTTATTCAGGAGCGAGTTTCTACTCTAGCATTATAACCCATTCTGTGGTGCCGGCAGCAAATACCGAGTACTTTGACAACTTGGAGTTTGAACCTGCGAATGCAGTCAAGTTAACCTCTTACGACATTGATATGCCCGCAATCTTATTATCACGCACTTCAGCCTTTATTACTGAAGGCGGAAGTAATGCGACCTACTCAATCAGATTGAGCACTCAACCATCTTCGAGTGTGGATATTCGAATCGACAATTCAAATGATGCGGTGATTTCAGTGTCTCCTTCGCATATTTCTTTTGATTCGAGTACATGGAATGCTTCTGTTGTGATAACAATCATTGCGCTTCCTAGTGATGGCAATGGTGATGATATTAAATCAGCGATGATAGCTCTTTCTCATACTACACAAAGTGGTGATAGTAGTTTTGATGGGTATAACGCGCAGTTTATTCCGTCCAATTCGTTTTTAGTCAGAAGGTTTGAAAGTGAAGCATTGGCTCCATGCAGTGCTGGTACATATGCTTCGGGTATTAACTGCGTTGAGTGTCTTTCAGGCTCCTATAGTCTACAAGGTGCAGCGGAATGTATTCCTTGCCCTGCAGGATACGGTTGTCCTCTGAAAGACCAGGTACCTAGGAGTACCGACGAGTGTCCTCTAGGCACATATTCCACGGGTGGCGAATCTGAATGCAATGAATGCCCAGCAGGCTATATGTGCCCATTCATTGATGAGGCGAGTGTGACTCCTTGCTCCAATGGATATTATGCGTCAGCTGGTAAATCTGTATGCTCTGCTTGTCCTAAAGGGTTTGAATGCTTAACAAATATTGGACCTATCGGTGAATGTTCTCCTGGTTTTTATTCCGGTCTCGGGGAATCCTATTGCAGAGATTGTCCTATGGGGTCTTTCTGTGATACTAACTTTGGTCTTCCTCAATTATGTCCACTATCTACTTACAGCAGTACAACAAGAGCGACACAGTGTAATGCATGTCCCGCGGGCTATTTTTGTGGTCGCAACGGCACTGTAGATCCTGAAGTGTGCCCTGAAGCGCGCTACAGTGCAGAAGGGTCATCTACTTGTGCAGTTTGTGCTCCAGGCTATTGGTGTAGTGAGGGTTCTACGATATCAGCACCTGAAGCTGACAAGTGTCCTATTGGGGGATACTGCCTGCCGCCGTCAACACCGTTTCAATGGTGTCCCGCTGGAACCATTGGGACTGTGTCGGGAGGCTATTCTGCACAGCAAGCATGTGAGAGTTGCCCCGAAGGGTTCTACTGCTTGCCAGGAGGTATCAACGCCACAAAACAACCATGTGATCCGGGATATTATTGCCCAATGCAAACAATGCACGCAACGCAGTATCCTTGTGGTGGAGGCACTTACAACCCATTGCAGATGAAAAAATCTGCCAATGATTGTCAAGATGTACCTCAAGGAAACTTCGCTGAAAGTGGGTCTAGTGCTTTTGCAACATGCCCTAAAGGTCATTACTGTCCTGAAAAGACTGCGTATTACACTTCATTCCCGTGTCCTAGTGGAACCTACAATCCATCGACGGGGTTGGATAGCAGTGCACAATGCCTACCTTGTTCTCCAGGAGCTTATTGTCCAACTGGCAGTATTGCACCTATCTTATGTCATGAAGGCACCTATAATCCAGATATCGGTATGGGTCTGATTTCAAATTGTAGGGATTGTGAAAGTGGATGGGCGTGTCCTTTTAAGGGGATGAATCACTATATGAATGTAACTTGCAGCCCGGGGTACTATTGTCCATCCAGCACAGCAGATCCTAAAACGTTTCCTTGTAATGCTGGAACATTAACTGATTCATATCATGCAATAAGGCAAGATGATTGTGATCCATGTCCCGCATCGTATGCTTGTTATTCTGGCACAGGAGGGATAGACGGACTTCAACCGGTGCCATGTTACGCAGGTCATTACTGTCCGGCAAGTACAAAGTACCCCACGCAATTCGATTGTCCCAGAGGCACTTACACTGCAGCAACAAACTTAATATCGTCCGCGGAATGTACCACTTGCCCTGGTGGTTTTTATTGTTCAGGAGGACAAAGTAGAGTGGGTAGCACATCTGATTCAGAAGGATTGTGCGATGTAGGTCATTATTGCCCTCCCGGTACTCGAAGCCCTCGGCAATATCCTTGTCCCTCCAAAACTTACAACCCGTTCCACAACCTGAGCGATGTTGATGAATGTTTACCTTGTGAAAAAGGAAACTATTGTGAAACAGCCTCAGAATATCCAACTCAATGTCCTGCTGGAAGCTACAGCGAGAACTATGGGGAGGATAGACCTGACTGCGAAACATGCCCTGCAGGTTTTGAATGTGCTATTGAAACGATAAATCCTGTACCTTGTATCCAAGGTTTCTATTCAGACTCTGGGTATGAATCCTGTTTGCAATGTAGCCGAGGGCATTACTGTCCTGTGAATGCGACAACGTTGGACCTCATGCAAAACTCTTATAAAACGCCTCCTGGATTGTACACCGATTTAGCAATGAATCATGTACCTGATAGCGAATACAATTCATGTCCTACCGCACATTATGTAAGTACTTTTCTTTGTCGAAGTGGGGAAGCTAACATTCGAATAGTGTCCAGAAGCTGTTCAGTATCCATTGCCATGTCCACCAGGGACTTACAATCCAGTGACAGGAATCGGCGCAGAGAGCAATTGCACTGTATGCGATGCGGGGTACTATTGCATTGGGGGATCGTCCCAAGTATCTGGTGAATGCGACTCAGGACACTATTGCCCAAAAGGATCATCAGGCTCCCAACAGTATCCTTGCCCAGCTTCCACATATAGAGGCACCACCAAAGGAACAGCGCTTTCTTCTTGTAATTTATGTATTAGCGGTGGCTATTGTCCTGTAGCATCAGTGACTCCAACCACATGTCCTCAAGGGTACGTTTCCTTTTTTTGTTTTAATTTGGTGTAATTTCTATTCTATAGGTACTATTGTGTCACTGCATCGGCAGTACCAGAACCATGTCCTCTAGGTACTTTTGGCAATGCAACCTCAATGAAAAAAAGTGAAGATTGTATCTCATGTCCTCCTGGAACATTCTGTGATGGTCTTGGATTGTTAAAACCAAACGGTCTCTGTGATGCAGGGCATTATTGCCAGATGCGATCTTATACTTCGGCACCTGGAGCAGTTGGAACAACATGGGTGAATGCGTTTAATGGCACGTTAGAAGAAGCAGAGATGTATTTCAATGACATTGGAGGTATTTGTCCAACTGGTCATTACTGTCAGATGGGAACATCGGTTCCACAACCTTGTGCAAGTGGTACGTATCGTAACGCGACAGGTGGTCAGTCTCACGATGATTGCTGGCCTTGTACTCCGGGATACTATTGTGAAGGAACTGGGAAATCATTACCAACAGGTTTGTGTGCTTCTGGCCATTTTTGTCCTCTTGGATCATCATCATCCACGGAAGAAGTAACTCCTGCTGGATATTTTAACTTGGTGGGTCAAGCAGATAGCATACCATGTGATTTAGGGACTTATAATAGCTTTCCTTCCCAAGACTCGTGCGTTCCTTGCATACCAGGATACTATTGTGATGAAATGGGGATGGAGGCGCCTACAGAATGTCCTATTGGAAATTATTGCGGTGAGTCTCAGATATATCCAGAAAAATGTCCGATAGGAACTATACAGCCCAACAGAGGAATGACCACAGATCACGATTGTGTTCCGTGTCTTGCTGGTTTTGCTTGTCCCTCTAGAGGATTGGGAACTCCTAATGAATCCTGCATGAATGGATTCTATTGCCCATCGGGTTCAAACAGCAGTTCAGCCCGTATTTGCCCAAAAGGCCATTATTGCCCGATTGAAAGTCCGATTCCATTACCATGTCCTCGTGGCAGCTACAATTCTAACGAGCAAGGTCGTTCAGTGGATGATTGTGTACCTTGTGAAATTGGGTCTTACTGCGCAGAAACATCCATGATTGCACCAACAGGTCCTTGTGGTGCTGGATTTTACTGTGATGGTTCTGCGACAACTCCCTATCCTACAAATGAAACGGAAGGTGGTGGACGCTGTACGTTGGGCCATTATTGCCCACAAGGATCCGGATTTCCAATTCCATGCCCAGAAGGTTCTTTTGGAACCACAGAAGGTCTTGTTGAATGTATTAGTTGCCCTGCTGGGTATTACAATCAAGGCGGGGCTGGAGCATTAAGTTGTATTAAGTGCCCAAGAGGGAGATACTGTCCTTCTGGTACAGGGGTGACACCTCCCAAATGCAATCCAGGATCCTATGGCCACGAAGAAGGCTTAACGACCAGTGAAGAATGTGCTATTTGTCCTGCGGGATATTATTGTGCTCACTATGGAGGTGTTAATGTCACTGGACATTGTCGTAGTGGGTATATTTGCAACCCAGGAAGTCACACGGAGTTGGGAGGAGGAGTGAAATGCAAAGATGATGCCGGAATCATAGAAAGTGAATGTCCCCGAGGTCATTATTGCACCTTTGGTATTCCATATGAATGTCCCATCAACACTTACAATGATGATTTGGGAGCCACCATCGTGGATGCATGTAGGCCTTGTGCAGGTGGACACTGGTGTTTTGAAAAAGGTATTTCTTATCAAGAGGACTATGCTTGTCCCGTTGGATATTATTGTGATCAGTTCAGTGATCCTGTTCCGTGTCCTGCAGGAACTTATAGAGATACCCCTGGAGCAGCCAATAGAAATGATTGCCATAGTTCTCCTGCTGGTTATTATGCTCCAGGTGATGATGCACTGGAGATTCGAACGAATCACACTGTGACTCGAATTCCTACCTTTCCTGCTTCATTGGGTTCAAGCGGTTTCTATCCTTGTATTGAAGGTACCTATTGCGAGGAGTCTAGCCAGCTTCCATTGTATTGTCCAGCCGGATATAAAACCAAATCCGATGGTACTAGGAGTAGTTTAGAGGGTAGTTGTGATAGATGTCCAGCTGGGTACTACGGCGTGGATAGTGAGAGATTGGTATGCGAGCTTTGCCATCCCGGGTATGTTTGTCTTGGAGGCACATCGTCCGAATTTCCTCTAAACGAAATGAACGACCAGGGATACATGTGTCCGCTGGGTCACTACTGCCCTTCAGGATCTACCAAAGGGGTGCCATGTCCAGTGGCAACCTACGCAAATGCAACTGGAGGCACTTCGTTAAACAATTGTACAGCTTGTCCGGCTGGAACTTACAACAATAAAGTCGGGCAATCGGGGTGTAAAGTTTGTGCGTCGTCTGCGTACACAAATAATCCTGGGCTCGTTTCTTGTGAATGCATAGGAGCCAATCGTGTGTTTGAATCGAGTTCCTCGAAATGCATTTGCCAACCAAACTATCAGTCCTATGACCATTTGATTGGATTTAGTAGACTGATGGAGGAGGATGATGATGGCATTGAGGATTGCGAGCCAATTGTTTACGACACGTGCAGTTCGACTCAGATTATGTCAGCTAACGGAGTGTGTATGACGGAAGAAGAACTGTGTACAGAGGAAGAATGTTCAAATGGTACCGTTCATTCAAATTTGGGAATTTGCGATTGTTTTGACAAACATGAAGATGTATGCGATGATGACTGCCTGGAATTTGCTGTAACTGTAAATACGCCTTCCACGAATCGCCTTGTCACCTCTGATCAACAGGTATTTGATCTCAGCAAAAGGGATGATTATGGAGGTGAAATAGAATGCAAATATCCGAGGTTGAATTGTCAAGTAGTAGGGTGTCAGACCAGTTCAACTGGTATTGGATGTGGTGTTGATATCATGAGCGCAGTTCCATCGCTTCTACCACCGGCGAGCCGGAGGAGAATGCTATCAACGTCAACAATAGCTACCAATCCTGTATTGTGTATTTCCGTTGGAGATAGTGTGCTGTTTGAAATGATGAATGGTTCGTTCCCTGTATACAATAAAAATTCATTGTTGAATGCAAATCCAGGATTCGACTACGGAGCTCTTCGAGAACTTCGATGGACTTCGAGTATCAGATTATTTGGTTTAACCTTTGCTCATGCTGGAGTTTTTGTCTTAACAAGTTCTTCTAGATCTGGTGATACTATTATTTCGGTTCAAGAATCAGGTAGACTTTGCCCTACCGAGGTTGTTTCTCATAAAACCACAACAGTGCTACTCTCTCTAGGAATTGGACTCACCCCAAATATCGTTCATGCTCCAGATTGGATGCTGTTTCTTAGTTTTATATTAAGCATGGCTGCTATCACCTTAACCATGGTGTGGATGTCAACCAAGTATGGTGGACCATGGCCAGGGATATTTGTTGGGACTACCGTAAATCCAGACAATTCGATAAACTTGCTAGATTTGGGGCTCAAAACATCGAAACCGCGAGCACCAGTCAGTAAAATGACTGCAAAAGTTTCTCCTTCTGACAGTTTTCAAAGGTGGGACCAAGCAGATCTGGACGGAAGAGAGCTGATTGAAAGAATTGTGGTAAACCATGAAGAAGTCGACACCCGGTTGATGAACCAGGATCAAAAACTTGATAAGTTGCTAACTTCCTTTCACACTGAACAAGCTACACTGCGAGAACTTCTTCAGAATGGTCAACAGGGAGGATGGGGACCGTCGTTGCTTCAACGCAGTGGTAGTGTCTACCCATGGGAGAGTCAGCTGGTTAGTCCGGTCCTCAACAATCGCGCTGACAACGAGTATCTTGAGTCATTTAATACCGTTTTGGACGCTCAACATGCTGATATCTTAGTTGCCGAAGAAATACGCAGACAAGAAGAATCAGAGGAACTAGAAAGAGAGATCTTATCCAGAGATGATATTTCAGAAGAGGAGAAAGAGCTCTTGATTGCTGAGTTGTATGACGACCACGACAAACTTGAATCTTCGCTTCTACATGAGAGATCTCGTCGCAAAACTGACTTTGAAGCTCAGTTTCTAGATAGTAAAGTACGACAAAAGTCCATTCTTCATATGGAAGCCGAGTTGGAGACATTACAACGTCAAAAGAGTGAATTGGAAAGCCAACTTGATGGATCTGTCTTAAAAGACATCTTGGAAGACGATCTCTCTTTGCAAGAAGAAATGCAACTAAATCAAGAGCAAAACATGGAGAAGAAATTGCTCGCCAAGCAGACGATGCATGAGACTCTAGCATTGATTCCGCAAGATGCACGTCCTGCAGTGGATATCGAACTGGCGAACCTCGAAAACGAGTTTAATTTGAAAATTGCCGATATGGAAAGTTCTTCAGGAGCAGATATCGCAGACGATTCTCTTGCACCAGAACTTGTACGCTCCTTGGAGGATTTGAAACGGGAAGAAAGCGCGGAAAAACGAAGTATTCTAAAACAAGCAGATATCGAATTGGCAGGTGCGCAATCGAAGCTTGAGCGTGAATTCCGGGACCAAAGTTCCAATTGTGATGATGAGAAAATCATGCAGGAAATTAAAGCAGAGTACGAACGAAAGGTAGCTGTGTTAAGCGAAGGTATTAACCAGGATAAAAAAGCGAAAAGTGAAAAGCTGCGACAAAGAATGCAGCATCGCAAGGCGAAGTTGTCTCTGGAACATCTGTCAAAAAAGCATCAACTAGAAGAAAAGTTGATCGAAGAATCTGCTCAACTCAAATTGAATCAAGCTCAGTCTCAACTTGCAGAAGAATTAACTTCAAAAGAAACCGAGGATCAAATAATCGCAATAAAGGAGGAACATGCAAGAAAGCTGGCGGCAATTCGAGATGAAATCGATGAGGACACAAATGAAAAGCTATCTAAACTTCGAAAAGAAATACAAATGGAAAAAACGAAAGCGGTAGAATCCAGTGTGTTACAAGAAGTCGCCGAGGAAGAACGAGTTGAAAAGAAGGACATTGAAAAAATACTTTTACAAGAGGCGAAAGATCAGGAAGCTGGATTGGCGCATGATTTTCAGTCCAAGATCGAATCAATTGAGGAAAATGAAGGTCGACTTGATATGATGAACCATTTGAAAAAAGAGTATCATGACAAGATGAAAACATTGCAGAGCAGCATTCAAGATAAACGTGCAACAGAGTACAAAAAGCTGCAAGCTCGTCTACAAAACAAGAAATCAAAAGTTCTCCAAGAGTTGGCTAAGGATAGTCCTGAGATTTTTAACGAAGATATACTTCAATGTATGGAACAGACACAACAAGATATGTTATCAGCGGCTCTTGCTCAGCAAAACCAAAAGGACACAAAGCGAAGAGCAGAAGTAGATATGTTGGAAGCGGAACTGGAACGTAAGAAAGCGGAACTGCTAATTCAATTGGCAGGCCAACAACAAGGACTAGATGCGGAGGAAGTCATCAAAAATCTGCGTCAAAAGCACCAAGAGAACATGTTAGTACTCGAGCAAGACACGAAGAAGAAACGTGATGATCAGCGTAAGACCTTACTAGCTCGTCGGGAGAAAATAAAAGCCAGAAAAACCACGCAACTTCCCCGAGATGTAAACAGTAAAGTAGCCGATGAAACAGCCCGACTATCTGATGAACATATGGCCAGATTAACGGCTATTAAAGAAGCTCAACAAGAGGAAACCAGTCGGTTGGAGCAAGAGATTGAATTGAAAAGAAAGGCACTGGTTCGAGAGAAAGAGCTGGAGATCCAAAAGATGGTGGAGCAACAGGAAGAGGAACTGCGAAGAAAGGAAATAGAGCTATCAAATTCCAACAAAACAAATGAAGAAATTGAACAAATTAAAGCAGATTATCAACGTGAATTAGAAGTCAAGGAATCAACAGCCAAAAAAGAAAAGTCTCAGCAACGCCAGCGTTTGATGGAAAAATTAGAACAGCGAAAAACACGCAAAGCTACTTTACTGATGAAGAAACAACAAGCGGAGATTGTTCTGGAAAAACGAACCCTAGATAATTCTATAAATCAACTGAAAGGTGGTGAACGTCGGGTTCAAGAAGATCAGGCCATCGAGAATTTATTAAGGAGTCCTGGTATTCCACTACAGGAAGTATCACGCGGAGTGGAATCTATTATGGGACCGAGACATATGGATGAGAAACGTCTTCAAGCAGAAGAAAATTTCAATCAAGTATCACAAGCCCTCAAGGTTTCATTCGCAGCTATCAACGATGAAAGGAAAACGAAAAAAATAGAGTTGATCAAAACAACGAAGAATAGCCAAGATATTGAGGGATTCGAACAAGAGTACACTCGAAAGCTAGCACAAGCAGAATCACAGATTCGAAGTAGTTTGGAAAGCCAGCAGGCAATAGGTCAGCAAGAACTTGCCAATCGCCAGTCATCAGAGATCAGTAAAGTTGTGTCTCGGTACCAGGAGCTACACGGTGGCAACATCCAGGCAGTCCAGCTTCAAGAGCATAGCTATCTAGCTGCCTTAAAAAGTCAGTTGGATGAAGGCCATGCAAAGAAGCTCACGGAGGTTCATGAGAGTTCCACCATGTTACAAGAACAAGCTCGAAAGGAATATCAAGAGAGTATGATGGCAGTAGACCAACCAAGCACTCTGGAGAACAACTTAAGAAATGATTTAGATCGCAAATTTCAAATATATCGCGAAGAACGACTCCAAGAGCAAAAGGGGTTACAGGAACAGCAGCTGAAACGATTTGCAAAGAACTCGGCAGATATGCTTTCATTGGAGGAACAATTCAAAGTAAACCGAAGACGACTTGACACTGCACTGCTTAAAGAGAAGGACGTGCAGATATCTGCTATGTCGGAACGTATCAATAAGTTCAAAACCAAATCACGATGGAACATTGAGCGCCGGTTTCAATCCAAACTTAGCAGTATCCAAGCAAGTGCAATGCGACAGGAAGCTGACATAGAGATCACACTTCGACGGGTGATGGATAAACAAGTCCGGTCGATGGAGATTAAGTTAGCTGCTTTGGCAAATGGCAATGTTCCAATATTCGATGATTCCCAGAGGACTGAAGCGATTTTGTCTCGATTGACCCAAATTGAATCTGCTTTGATGCAAACCCTTGCAAAGACGAGCAGTCAAGTATATCGCGACAAAATGGATATTTCAATCTCGCCTGGGAACTCCCTTGTAATCATTTCTGATTGCACGCCTTTCCAAAAGGAGCTACTCGATCACGGGAAACAAATCCTTCGCGTGCTGAATTCTCCCAGCATAACATTAGTGGCGGCATCTGCAACTCCTACTTTGAAAGACCCATCTACTTTTCAGAACTCGTTTCATTGGGACCCGATTGCAAAAACACTCGCAATTCGAAAAGAACGCATGACTGTAGTTGATGACTTCGTGGTAGTCTTGGTACATACAGCGAGCCATATTAAAATGGGTCATTCTGTGCCCTTTGATGATTCTGCCACCGACTTTCAAGCATGCTTGTATCAAGCATTAGGAGCCATTGCCGGTAAAATGCTTTCAAAGCCATCAGATAAACCTTCATCGGAAAATCCTTCATCTAATGTTGAATTGTATGAGCTTTTATCAAAGGGAGACACATGCCATTTTGATAAATTACTTGAAAAGTACCAGCATTTTCCAAAGCCCCTAACAATCTCGAATGCTTCTTCCCGCAGCGACGCATTTGTTGATTGTCTGACGATGGAAACATCTTCCATTCAAACTCTCGTAGACCAATCGAAAGCCAATATTGAACGAATGGTATCGGAACTTGAAAATGCTGCAGAGGAGGATATTGAAGCTATTTTGAATGACAAGAAAAGAGAAGAATTGAAATTGGAAGAGTTGGAAGAAGAATTAAGATCTCGAAAAGAGAAACTGAGTAGCTTTTCCATGAATTCTCAAGATGTTCAAAATGTTGCCAGTAATCAATTCATGAAGAATTTGCTCTCATAATTAGTTATTTGCGTTTAAATTTAAATTGTGAATCTCACTCAAATTGATTGGCATCTTAGTTATGGCTTGACTTGTCACGACTCCTTCCCGTAGTATACATGAATTTGACCACAAGTACAGGAAGAAGAAAAGGAAACAAACATTGAAGCCGTTGAGCATGAAAATAATGTCGTTGGGATGCGACGGCATAGTAATTGATTGGGTTCCTGTGATAAACATCATAGACTCAAATGCACGCACAATAGTGCCTTTCTGCGACGGTTTTAATCGCATGCTAGATTTAAGCCTCATTGTATATCTTAGCAAGTTCTCCTTTACACAACATATAGAAGGGCATTTCCTTGAAGCAGTTTCGTATGCTCCTGAATCAGATTGGAATGCTACTCTGCCAGCTATATTAGAGAAACAATATGCACAGGTACCTGTCGATGCCCTAGTTGATGAACCACTGGGTCCAAGTATCATAGAAGAAGCTAAACAAGAATGGTCTCCTGTTGTGGAGGGCAACGTAGGTCCGAAAGCAGTTCGATCACACACCTCTCAGGTTTCATCAATTAGAGATGCAAAGTAAGTAAGCTTTCATGATTTAGAGAAGCCACAGAGCCATCATTTCGCTCCAGGCCCGACGGCGAAGAAAAAAGGAAAACGCTTTTCAAAGAAGGCTAAACGAAGAACGAAGCGTACAACGGGACGACGTAACTAGACTAGCTCCTTGGACTTATTGACATCCTTTTTAAAAATAATAACTGCAATTTTAAACCATTGCAAGTGACGAGGTCAATAAAACTTGGCATCTCTTCACATATCGAAAAAACCATACATAGAAAGATATATTTATTGACATAATTGAAATGTCATTGCCATTACTGCGCTTTTTATTTAATCTTTGAATTCTTCCACGCGGGATTATTTGCAAAATCAGCGACAGGCAGTTGAACCTTTGTGAAGAGTATATACTTGGTTGCATTTCTAACACATTGAAGAGGCTTGATCCACTGCCGTAGATATTTCACTTGACACATGATAAACAAACACAATATTGACATCTACCATATAAAATACTACTCCCTGATATGCTTCGTCGAATGTGAAGATGGAGTAGGTGGTGAACTCGTAGTTGGAAACAGACTTGTGGTAGGTTACAGCATTGAAGTTGGTGATTTGTTGCTCCTCCTCCATATTGTTAGGATACTTGTATGCTTCACAACCATCGATTGCAGTTAAAGGTAAAAACAAATCTCCAGTTTAATTGAAGCCAAATCAGCTGATGAAAAAGCGGGCTGTACCGCACAGTGTAGTATATTGCGGTTCAAATGCGCAAGGCCATTGCCACTTGTAACATGATTATCAAGAATCGTAACGAATTATGCAATGAACGAGACAGCGAAGTTCCTGGCTCGCTATACTCGAGCGTACAAAACCAATTTCCAGGTCACTCTTTCTTAGGCGGTATAGGTCCCCACTACGACTAGATCACGAGCGATGGAGCCTGATTGTGTGGTAACTCTTTGCGGTTTAAAACCCACCGGAGAACCTATCTCGATCAACGGATACAAGTGTACCATGGTTGCTTCGCGTTCTGGTGAGATCGATGTACAAGTGACTCATGCACGTATCGAACGTCCACATCAGTTGATTGATCTTCGAGTTGTGTCTCCTCATATCGTGGATGAGTCTTCGCTGGAGAATTTTCGACATGGAATTATTTCTATTCCTGTCGACAATATTGTGCAACTTGTGAATGGGACGCTAGAAAGTGGCTTGGGTGGTGAATATAGTGACTTTATAGAAGTAAGTCACTATGGAAGAGTAGGAAAAATCAGTCGGAAAGTGGTGATGCCGGTAGTATCACAGTATGCAACCTCAACTGATTGGAATCCACAGCCTTCAATCACCCAGTGTTTTACCCCTCCTCCTGCTGTATCTCCATATGGCTCAGACATACATGCCAAACTAGCTGCTTCAACTATCTCTACTATAGGCCTGCCTCCTGTATATACATCTACTATAGAACCACCTCCTGTATGCATATCTGCTCTATCTACTATAGTACCGCCTTCTGAATGTGCATCTACTCCTTCACCTGTGCGAGTTAGAGTCCCACCACCCAGACATGGTGTACAAGGTTCATTTATACCTTCCCCGTCCTTCGTTGGTGTGAAATCAGGCTATGTGTTTCGAACCGCAGAAAAAGGTGTTGGCTATTATATTGACAATCAGCAACACAATGTTTCAAAGAGAACGCCTCCGGAGATTTCTAATAAAGCTCCACCTCCTGGAATATCATATAAATCTCCGCCTCCTGGAATCGCACAACGTCGATTTTGAATCCAAATTTCAAAGTATTTAGCACCATCAACTACGAGCTGCCCCATTTCAAACTAGTTAAGTAATAAAAAAATTGTACTCTTAAATTAATCAACTTCTTCCATCTTGGATGCATCCTCATCAGCATCATCATCAAGAGGAGGAAGGTCATCGAGGTCATCTCCCAAGTCATCCTCGCCATCGTCTTCAATACTCAATCCCAACTTGATCAATCTGTGGATGCGGTTCGCAAATACAGTTGGTTCGTCTAAAGAAAATCCAGATGTCAAAAGCGAGGTATCGTAAAGAAGCCAGATTAGGTCCTTGACGGTTTTGTCAGATTTGTCAGCATCGGCTTTTTGGCGAAGTGACACAATAATAGCGTTGGCAGGATTCAATTCCAAGGTCTTCTTTGAGGACATGTAACCAGTAGAAGAACTGTCTCGAAGAGCTTGAGCACGCATGATTCGCTCCATGTTAGCGGACCAGCCGTATTCACCGGTAACAAGGGAACATGGAGAATCAACCATTCTGTTGGAAACGATGACCTTCTCGACCTTGTCATCAAGAACTTCTTTCATAAGCTTGCAAAGAGCCTCCGTCTTGGCCTTCTCTTCTTCAAATCTCTTGTTCTCATCTTCATCTTCATCGATCTTGAGTCCTTCTTTGGTAACAGACACCAATTTCTTGCCATCGAATTCCTTCAATTGCTGGGTTGCATACTCGTCAATAGGGTCAACCATGAAAAGGCATTCAAATCCACGCTTCTTCAACTTCTCTAGGAACGGAGATTTCTCGACTGATTTTTGAGATTCACCAGTGATGTAGTAGATTCCTTGCTGTTTCTCGTCCATTCTGGAAACATATTCGCTCAAAGAGGTCATTTCATCTCCAGACTTGGTGGACTTGTAGCGAAGAAGTTCTGCAATCTTGCTTCTGTTAGCTGAATCTTCGTGAACTCCCAACTTCAAGTTCTTGGCGAACTGCTCGTAAAACTTTGCATACTTTTCCTTATCTTCCGAAAGATCATTGAACATCTCTAGACATTTCTTAACAAGGTTCTTCTTGATAACACGAAGGATTTTGTTCTGTTGAAGCATCTCACGGGAAATGTTGAGTGGTAAATCTTCACTGTCCACAACTCCCTTAACAAACGAGAGAAACTCAGGCATCAAATCTTCGCAGTTATCCATAATGAATACTCTGCGAACGTACAACTTGATATTGTTGACTTTTTTCTTGCCGCCTTCGAACATATCAAAAGGAGCTCGTTTAGGAACGAAAAGCAATGCTCGAAATTCAAGTTGACCTTCGACACTAAAATGCTTGGTAGCAAGAGGTTCCTCCCAGTCGTTGGAAAGAGATTTGTAGAACTGTGCGTACTCTTCGGAAGTAATATCTTCAGGTTTTCGCATCCATAATGGCTTGGTATTGTTCAACTTCTCCCATTCATGAGTTACCTCTTTGATTTTCTTGGTTTTCTTCTTTTTTTCACCCTCTTCAGCTTCAGTGACATCCTCAACCTTTGGCTTGTCATCATCACCCTCTTCTTCTTCCTCTTCATCATCGGTAACTTCCTTCTCAGTGGTCTTTTCAACCATGAGAAATATGTCAAATCCAATGAATTCTGAGTGCTTCTTGACGAGATCCTTGATGCGCTTCTCTTCCAAGTACTCCAACATATCTTCTTTAAGGTGAAGAACAATATGGGTACCGCGGCCGATCTTCTCGTAATCAGTATCAACAGCTACAGTGAATGATCCTCCAGCACTCGATGTCCAGCAGTATTGCTCGTCATCGTTGTTCTTGCTGTGAACTTCCACTTTGTCAGCGACCAGGTATGCAGAGTAGAAACCAACTCCGAACTGCCCAATCATAGAGATGTCAGCTCCTGCAGTGAGAGCCTCCATGAACGATTTGGTCCCACTCTTTGCGATGGTTCCGAGATTGTTGACGAGGTCAGATTTGGTCAGTCCAATACCAGTATCAATAAGAGTAAGGGTGTTGTTGGTCTTGTCTGCAACAATCTTGATCTCCATCTTCTCTTCGTGTTCGAGAACGGAAGGGTCGGTGATCGACGTGTAACGAATCTTATCAAGAGCATCGCTACTGTTCGAAATCAACTCTCGCAAGAAAATTTCCTTGGAGGAGTAAAAGGTGTTGATGATCAGACTCATCAACTGACTGATGTCAGCTGCAAATGCGAATGTTTCTGCTTCTTCTGCCATGATGCTATTCTCTCGAGTTTGGGTTTTGGAGGAAAAGATAGATTTTTAATTCTTCTAGAACTTTCGAAAGCCACCAATCAGGTTTTGTTCTGGAAAAATGAGGATGTTGTGGGGGGCGCTCCTTTATTTTTGAATCCATTTGATTGTGGGGGGCGCTCCTTTATTTTTGAATTCATTCATTCATTGATTGTGGGGGCGCTCCTCTTCTTCCCCCTCCCGTTTTCGAAAGATCCATCGTTAATTATTCTTGTTTATTAATCGATTTTTGTTAATTATAGGTATAAGCTTAGAGGACCTGATGTATCGGTCGTGGGAAATAACGCCACTATCAGAGCTAATCTGTTCAGCTGCATTTTGAACGATATTGGCTTCGTGGCGCTCAATTTCTTTTCAGCTATTGACTGCTTCGAAGTGCATCCTTATTAGAAAAAACCATCTTGTGACAATAGTTTGTCTTTCAGGTTTGATGTGGTCTCGCTTCTCAAAACAAATTTTAAGAGTTCCTCATCTTCAATGTTCGAAGATTATTTCAGAGATAGTATGTCACCATATTTCGAATTTCAAAAGTTTAATAGTTGTTGGAGGTTGATCCATTTGGGGGTTTAAATCTTAATTATCTTCTGTTTGTTTTAAAAAAGAATGCGGAAGAAAATTTATGAAAAGCTCCCAAATTCATGAATCACAAGTTTAAATCTTAAAACACAAGAAGGCGAGGAATTCCTATCCGTTTTATTACAAATTTGAATTACTGAAACCTCTCGAGAAATAAAAACATTGATTTTCTCTTTATTAAATTAAGAGTAAAAACGAATTCACCTGCACGGTATCACATGATTTAACTAGAAACAAAGCTGTTCAAAATGAGTATCTCCTCCTTTGCCCTGCTTGACCTGTCGTACGAGTGCTATAGCATGACTTAAGACTGTGCTTTGATCAGTTGAACCTTGCAATCCGAATTCATTTTGCAACTCCAAAAACAATTGCGCCAGTACGGTTCTTCTTACCTTTTCTTTTTTACTCTTCAGGAGTTTCGTGCAATTCTGAGACGCTCGATTTCCCTGAATATTTAAAGCACTGGTTTCGTATCCAGATACAAAAATTGTTGCGCATTTAAGCGCTTGGTTCAAGATATCTGCCGGGTCTGTTGCTTTTGCTGGTTTGCCTCTTTTGTTTTTTTTGTCAACATGTTGAAGTTCAACATCGACAGTCTCAAATATATATCTTGGCGCTTCAATGGAGAAAGGGGAATTAATATGGCATGAGCTCTCCTTCGAAAACGCGTTCAAGTATTCTGGAGGAAACGAGTGATAAGTATCCGTCATTTAGGTATTGTGTATTTGAATTTGAGAACCAAGGGATTTAGTCGATTGAAGATAGCATTGTTCATATGCACCAGAATATAGTAGCCGGACTCATTTTATATATGGAATACACTAGTAAAAATATTGGGCTGGCATCTCATTTTAAACTTTTGAAATTCGAATAAATTTTTAATCACTGTCGCTATCGGAAGATTCGCTGGAGGATTGGTCTCCTTGTAAGAGGGAAATAGACATGTCGTGCTCTTCGTCCACGCCCATGATTGAATCACTAATTAAAAACAGCTTCAAAGCATGAGTGCCGATTTGCTTTGGTGCTTCAAACTCAAGGACTATGGAAGCAGATTTGACAAGATTGACTCGCTTAATGCTGTACAACACATTAGTAGTGGGAGCTCCAACGATAAGCCAATACGCTTCAAATTTCGGCTTTGGGAACAGCGGTGCATTGACCTTGCCATATTCCGGTTCTTCATCGTCTTCAACACGATCGAGAGTCACTTGAACTTTAACAGTTTCTCCAGTTTTTAACTCATTTGAATTTAAAACCTCGAATTTCAAATCCAAGTCGGGATATGAATTGCAAAAATTGGCTACATCCATCATGTCGGTGTTTGACAATTGCAAAATTCGATTTCTTTTCTCATCATCCAAGTCCATGATATCGAAAACCTTCTGTACTCCAGCACTGGTACATCTATCAATGATCTCTTTCGAAAAATGAGGGATTTGCAACAAGGGAGAATCGGTAATCCATCGCCCTTGTACTATCATCTGAGACAATTCCATCGCAGAAATGGCAGGTTTGAGCCAACCATTGGAAGCAATAATGTCCACAATCGAGTGCACCAAAGGCAAACTCTTACTGAGGATGATATCCAGATCTTGCTTTTGAGTGGAAAGTGCACTTCGACTAAAGTGCTGCTGCAATAACAGATGGGTTTTGGTTCTCGAATCTGTGAAATCCGGGTCTGTCAATGGCATATGAGAGTGCTTCGAAATTTCACGTAGAATTCTATCTTCATGGTGTTTAACGGGAATATCTTCAAATTCCGTAGCGGAAGTTAAAACATCTAGAATGCGGCGAAGCTTTGACTCCGGTTTAATATTGGACGAAAAGACCTCCATAGTTGAATACTGCACGTAGTAAAACGAAGCAATGATTCCCAAATTCAAAGGCGACAAATCCATTTCATTGTCATCCAGCAAGATGCATTTACTTTCAGCCAGCTCGTTCAAGGTGTTCTCAATGAGCTCTGATAAATAGTCTGAAAGTGTATCTGTATCAACTCCAAGAAGATTATAGTAGTTTGGGTTCTTCGTGAGTCGGCGATACAAGAACGTCCATGTGAGATAGTCCACGGCATCCTGCTTGTTGTGAATTGTCTTAGCGACCACTTCAGCACACAAATGATTCCCAAGCACGTGATTCAAATGGCTCTCAACCGGTAGAGGATCGTGAAGAAACTTTTTGTAATACGGTTTTTTCTTCGTATGGCACATGACCACGCACTTCGAAACAGCACCAGGGGAGCTTGCGCAACCTATCATTTGCATAATGTCCGTTACAGGATAATCTACATAATGAGAAACAGAACCATCGAATTTGGAAGTCCCCATAATAACAACCAATTCCGTTTGATATGAAATTTCCCAAGCCATGGTGTATACCACAACCAGCGCCTTGATGATACCTGTTTCGTAACAAGCTTCAACAATGGCCTTATCACCCTTATTCATCGTTTCATGCAAGTAACCAACACCTAGCTCCAGAGTCTGCTTAAGACCAGGATCAGAAATGCGTTTTGCTTGTTCTGCTAAAGCAGTTTGGTCGGCCACGAAAAAGGAAGCATCTTTCAAAGATGCAGCAAAAGTAACGAGATCGATCGCAGTAACTTGTGCTTGGCGTTTAGTAGGCACGAAGATCAATGAGCGGTTTCGGGAGGATACTAGTTCAAAAACCGGTCTTGCCATCGCCAACATCCTTGTTCCAAAATGTCCGATATCAAAACCATACAATTCCACCTCGAGACGATTTGGTCGATTTGAAGGATGGAAATTGAAGATATTGGTTGCACCAAGCCATCCACCAATATCATTTCCGTTGGCTAAAGAAGCAGCCAGTCCAATAATTCGTATGGAAAACCCCTTGGATTCAATGAACCGCATTCGCGTAACAATGATCTCGAGTACAGGGCCTATGGCACTACCCACTAAATGAAGCTCATCCGCAATGAACAATGAAATTTCACGAACTTCCTTTCGTTGCTTCCAACGTCGACTCAACATATCCCAAGCTTCTGGTGTTGAAATGACAATGTGATTGCTAGATAATAATTGGTAATCCGTATTCGCATCACCTGTTAATAAGGCAACTGATTTACCAAGAGATCCAAATTGGATACTCCAGTCTCTGAATCTGCAATCACATACCGATTGCATTGGTGCAACGTAAACGCATTTGGCATCAGGAGATTTATCGAACAGCTGAAGCATGGACCATTCTGCGCACACGATTTTACCAGAACCCGATGGAGCTGCAATCAATACGTTTTCGTTACCAGCGAATACCGCTTGAAATGTCTGACTTTGAATCGGGTTGAAATATTTGAACGGAAACAAAACATCAAATGCTTTGGTGAGAAATGGACTTGTCTGGGGTTCTTGAGTTGGCAATGGTTGTAAATCGAGTAACTTGGTATGAGGTGGGAATTTTTCAGGCAGGATTAGTTTTCTAAACGAGATGGGCAATTCAGTGACTGAGTGCAAGAATCGATCGCAAACAACTTTACAAAAGTAATTAGGGGCTAATGGGTCTGACAGCGGGACTGTGAATGTTGTTGAAAATTCCATTTCAGATGTACTCTTTTTTAACACGAATTGTTCACAATGCAGAATCTTCTCGCCATCACCATCTTCAACTATAATCCAAAATGGAAGAGCGCCACCGCAATACTTTTCATCGAACTGGAAATCTGGAACAAGATTCAGATCCACCTTTAAAACCGATCTGGTGATTGGTTGTATCTCAGCCGTCACTTCCAGTTTCGGGAAGCAGTGTATTAATTTGTGGATCACTTTACCGTTTTGCATTCCGCCTCCAAATAGCTCTCCTAGTTCAGCAGGTGAGAATGCAAAATACTGGGAGACAGATAAATTCGTTCTCTCCAGCTTCATCAGCACTGATTTGCTCAGTCCTCCTTTCAGTTGACGTAGAAAGGTTTGTGAAGTCCATATTCGATGTTCAACCATATTCGCGAGATCAAGCAATCTCAGAGCCACATCTGCCCATCCCCGCAAAAGAGCTATTTCAAACAAGGCCCTCACAATTCTACCAGCACTTTGATGAATGAATACAAGGTCACATGCAAGGGCATAACCGTCCAATTTCAAACCACTGATGTAACTCTGCAGCAACACGTTGACTTTTGCTGATGGTTCCTCGATGCTTTCTTTGATAGGAATAGGTACTTTGTCACCAAGCTGCACCAACTCCATTTTCTCTTCGTTACGAACAATAATATTTGAGAACTCCTTCGATAGACTGAATAGATGAAATATATCGATATCGCCCATGTTGGGTTTCATAAACTCGTTATAAATCTCCATAGAATCGTGAGGAATGTAATAGTGAGCTGAAACTCTACCTAAAGGTGTCACTTGAATGTGCCCTGTCCTCCTATCATATCGCACTAATTGTGACTTATCCAATTGCATAGCAGCAGTATGAGCCAAATTAAGTCTATAAGCAAGAAGCGATTTATCACTTTCATATTCTTCTAAAGTAATCCCGTATTGTTGTGGATTTCTAGCCATGCGGACATAGAGATAAGTGTATCCGATCCATTTCGCTGCGTCAGCAATCGATTGAATGGTTCCCATGACAACTTCGGCATTCATACAATCAGCTAATTTGGATACAAGTTGAGATTCGATGGGCAATTGGCAGTTGATCAACGACAAATAAAACTGCAGTTCTTTGTGAGTGGTGATGATGATACCCTCGCCTTCAGTGTCATACTGAGGTCGCCCAGCTCTCCCAAGCATCTGCAGCAGATCTAGTTGCGACAACTCTGTCCAGCGGCCTTTCGATGGGTCATATACTTGAGTACCTTTGATAATCACTGAATGAGCTGGTAAATTAACTCCCCATGCTAACGTAGCAGTACACACCAGAGATTTGATATAGCCAGCTTTGAAAAGGTCCTCTACTAAATTTCTGTCTGAACGAGACATGCCAGCATGATGAACCGCGAAACCATAGGGAAGAAACTCCTTCAAGTCCTTTGACTGAACATTCTCCTCAACTTCAGTTTGTAAAACCTCCCTTGCCTCTGGTTTATCAGGACTAAGAAACTTGTCAAGTTCATTTCGTTCCATCGCTAACTCATACATAGCCCTGCACGTTTTAGCAGTCTCCTTTCTACTATGAACAAATATGAGCAATTGATCATTAGGGTTCCGCACAAGGGCAGCAATGGTTTTATCATAACATATCTCATTGCTTTTTTGAAATCGCTTGATAGCTTTCGTCTCAGTGATTCCTATATATTGTTGTTGCAAAGGCACTGGACGAAACGAGTTATCAAAGAAGAATAAACCAGTATCCAATGGCACCCTCAGAAACAGGGCAACATCTTGATAGTTGGGTAGGGTTGCAGAAATTCCCACTAGCCGGACTGCCTGTTGAGTCAGTTCCTGCTGACGAAGGTTCCTAGCAACGATAGCTTCCAAAACAGCACCTCTTTCATTATGGAGTAAGTGAATCTCATCGATAATAACCAATCGGACCAATTGGGTGTACGCACGATCACCTGCTTTTCGAGTGACAATATCCCACTTTTCGGGAGTGGTAACAATCAGCTGTGTTTCTGCAATTTCACTTCGACTTAATTGCTGGTCACCAGACAACTCGCGTACAACAATTCCATATGCCGCAGTCAGACGTTGTGAAAAGTTGGACACGACTTCTTGAACAAGGGCTTTCATTGGAGCAATATAAACTAATTTCATTTCAGCCTTCATTCTCTTCAAGTCAACTGCCTTCGTTTTGTCATCATAAAATTTCCCCACTTCGTGAAGCAAGGTTAGCATAGCCACATTAGTCTTTCCAGCGCCTGTGGGAGCGCAGACCAATAAGTTGATATCCTTTCCGATTGCAGTACTATATATCCTTGATTGAATTCTATTGAGAGAATTCATTCCTTTAAACGCCGGGTGCATCCACTCTGGCATCTCGTCAATGTTGATGAGGGACTCACCACCGGTAAACGGTTTCTGTTTAAGAGGCGGTACGTGCACTTCCTCAAAGCCCTTTTCCTGCTTTCTCCAAGAGCCTGCAGGAAGCTTCACTTCTTTATTGGTCATAGTATGATCTCCATCCACAAATGCAATATCGGAAAGATCCAAAGTTTTCACTGTTGAAGAAACGCTATCGTTGTAATCAATGAGGTCGGCCATGGACTCAAATACCAGACCCGTGTCATCATCGACATCTCGAATTCTAGTCCTTCCGTCATGATCTTCCTCATCTTCACTCTCAACATCCTCGGCAGCATTGGGTGCTCGTGAAAGCAGCGCAACTATCTCACTGCCTGCAGGATTCCCTTTCATCTCAGATTCAACAGCTTCTCTTTCAGATTCATTTTTGGCTTGTTTCAGTCGCACACAATAGAATATCTTGCTCTTGTTTTTCAAAAGCATTTTGATCAATTCAAACTTGTCAAAATCCAAAAGAACTACCAGTTTGTTTTCGCATGTCCTGTCATCAGATTCACTTAATATTTCCAGTACCTGAGAAGCTATCAATTGGGACTCCGTAGCATCTTCGTAATACTTGCCCACTTGTCTTTGAATCCAATGCGCATCGATTTCATGAACATTTAAAAGTTCCTTCTCAACTTTTCTACCACTGGTTGTGGTTGTGCGTTTGGACAATACCCCGCTGTCATCGTCGTCTGAACTAGCTTCCATTTGGGACAAGTCGCCATTATCAGAATCATCCTCAGAGTCGTCAAACACTACTGCTACTCCAATCTCCTGATTGGTATCCTCTTCAACACTATCTTCAATATCGTTCGCTTCTCCAAAATCATTAATCTGGGAGCAAATACGTAGAATTAACGAAAAATCTGCATCACTCAACGAATCTGCCAATAATTTGCTACATTCAATGTGTTTTCGTCCTGCGATTATTTCAGGGTTTTTAACGATAGCTAATACTTCATCTGCTGCACCATGAAGGACATCTCTTGGCTGATCACCCAAAAAACGAGTTAAAGTGGAAAGTAACTCATCAAAGATCAATTTCGTTTCCTTGGTTTTTGGAATATACAATCCGTACAAGCTCTCCTCTTGTGTGGTTGTCGATCGACCGCTTTTCTTCTTTGACGGTCGGGACTCAACAGGTCGAGACTGTCCCACTCTATCACCCATCTGCTCAAGAGCGATCCTCCCCTTCAGCGTTTCAGCTTCTCCTGTAGGCTCCTTGTTGTATTTACGATCACCTTGTATTACCAAACTCGCGTGAGCCTGATACCGGTACACCTCGTTGCGATCACCCATACTCGCAATGATATTTATGGCCTCAGAAAAAATAAACGGTACGGTCCCCACTTATTTGGACCCGACTTACTTTTGAAGGTGTGCATTTTGATTACATGTCTCGATTCGCAAAGAACTACTGTAAATGCGGGGAAGTGATCATCGGTGCTCCTACGTTTTGCAACAAGTGTGGAATCAAGTTGGCTGATCTGGAGAATGAAGATATCGGAACGCAGTTGACTTCCATCACATCCGCAGCGAGAGATTTCACACAGGTGAACCCAGATAAGAACGAGAAAAAACACAATCAACAAAAATGGGGTCTTTTTGAAACAAACTACCAGCGAGAGAAAGGAATCACGACTGAAGAATCTCTCCAAGAAATTGAGCAGTTTCAGGCGGAAGGGGTATTACCTACCTCTGCTCCAAAGAGAGAAGCTACTGTTGGAGGTGATTTCAGAGGAAATCTTGACAGCGTGTTAATCGAAGCAGAAGAGAAAAAGAAAAATCCAAGTTTGGTTAAGAGAATGAGTCAGAAGCTTGGATTTGGAAAATCAAGTACCACTGATATAAATGAACCAAGACAAGTCACTGCTAAAAATGAATTTGCAGAGAAATTTGCAGAGGGAGGTTCCAATGCAGGAGCTGATTTTTTTAGCAAGTATCAACAGCAACAAAATGCAAAATTTCGCCCCCAAAATAGATAGCAAATTTGCTTCTTTTAATATGATTAATTAATTCCTTTAAAGACTAAACACTTTGATCAAAGCAATTTGGAACATGGAACTGGTTATACTGATGGAATCTGATGGTGCCTGCGGAGTTGGTGGCATATTAGGTTGTTGTACTATGTCATCCATCTTGTTTTCCTCACTATTGCTTTCTTCGTCATCGTTTTCATCGTCATTGTTTGTGTTGTTTTCATCGTCGGAAGTAGATGTTGGAGGAGGGATAAATCCAGGAACTGGTACCCCGAAAACAACTGAGGAGCAATTTTTAACAGAGATAAGATTTGAAAGGATTGGGAGCTTTATAGGCTCACATTGCAGTTCTTGGGCACATAATCCTTCACGTAGTTGACCGATCATAGTGAACGAGGCCGTGTAGCCCACTGGACAAGTTTCTGAAGAAGAATCACGACAGCAACGTGGATTGGAATCATCTGCATCTTGTCGAAATGCTGGCACCTCGAAAGTGGTAGTACCACAAGGAGGTGTCACTGTTAAGCTTTCGATTGGACCAAAAGCTGGCACACAAATGCGTTTGTATTCGCAGGTGTTTGATTCGAAGATCCCCACGTTTCTCGTCGATGGTGTATACGTATAGGGACAGAGAGTGCATGACTCACGACAGCATAGAGGATTGGATGCAGTGCACACAGTCACCGCAACTACAGAAACAACCAATTTCATTTTTGATGATGTAGAGTTTCGAGGTGCCCATCTGCACTGAACCCAAAAAGTGAAAACTGTTTTACCGTATTTATTTTATTATAATTGCATTTTAAATTGTAAAATATATACTCATACTGGGGAATACTATTTACT
>Ga0105054_10002899_pt1 | contig 27072 bp, 26 predicted proteins | sample BON02_FD_78091 | JGI IMG/M metagenome (GOLD analysis project Ga0105054, IMG submission 78091) | Freshwater microbial communities from Lake Bonney liftoff mats and glacier meltwater in Antarctica - BON-02 (megahit assembly) | ecosystem: Environmental > Aquatic > Freshwater > Ice > Glacier...
ATTTCAATGATATGAGGTCCAGGGGCTCGGCCCGTCGCGCGAAGGCGCGCGCCGGACCTGGCGGGGTGCGGGGCAGCGCCCCGTGCTTGCTTTGGAGCGGTCATTCATTTCGGCGGTTGGTATTACCGATGAATGAAGTCGCAAAATACCCGCGTGTGCGTTGATCCGCCGCACAACATTTGGAGCTTCTGGACGCCCTGACTTTCGTCGTTCATAATCCTGTCTCATGGTGGGAACGAGATGCTTTCATGATCCGACCGTTCGGCGCCAACGGCACTGGTAATATTGCGGCGCCGCCGGCCCACGGGCTTTCGCCCGCCGATGATGGCGCCATGGCACTTGCCGAGGCACGCCGTCTGACGTTCTCGCCGCTCTGGGTGGCTTCGGTGATGCTGCCGCTGCTCGCCTTCCTCGGCGGCGCGTACTGGACCTGGCAGCAGGTGGACCGCGAGGCGCGCAGCCGGCTTGAACATACCCTGGCCCTCCTGCACGAACATGCGACCCGCTCCTTCGAGATCCAGGATGCGGTGCTGGCGGCGGTGCAGGGACGGGTCGCCGGCATGAACTGGGATGAAATCGCCGCCAGCCGCGAGGTGTGGGAGTTCCTGCGCGGGCTGGCGGATGCCACCCCCACCACCAGCACGATTGGCATGACATCGCCCGGCGCCACGATGGTGCAGATCGCGCGCGGGCCATTCCCGCCCCCTGTCGCCGATTTTTCCGACCGGGACGACGTGGTCGCCCAGCGCCGCGCCGAACGCAACGAACCGTACGTCGGCGAAGCCATGGCCGGGCGTTTCCGCGGCGCCCTCGTCGTTCCCCATTCGCGTCCGCGGCTGGGCCCGGATGGCCTGCCCGACGGCGGCACGTTGTGGACGACGTTCCGCGTCGACAAATTCACCACCTTCTATGGCTCGGTCGTCATGTCCCCGAACGACAGGGTGATGCTGGTGCGCCGGGACGGGGCGGTGCTGGCGCACTATCCACCGCTGCCGCAGCCGCTCGGCAATCGCGTTGCCGGGAACACGGCAGCGATGCAGGTCGTGCTGGAAGCGGGCGCGGCCGGTGCGAAGATGGAAGCGGTTGCCGACCGCTCCATCACCTTGGCCGAATAACCCTCCTCCAATGATGTTCGCCACAGGCTCCTCTCCCGACCACCCAGGCCGTGTCTATGCCGCGCGCGGGCTCGCCGGCCTGCCGGTCATCCTGGTCTACGTCCAGCAACGTTCCATGCTGTTTGAGCTATGGCTGCCGCGGGTCGGCAGCATGTTTTTCGTGGCCACCGCCGCCGCCACCCTGATGCTGTGGCTGACCTGGATCACCCAGCGCGGCGCGCATCGCGAGCTTTGGGCGCTAACATGGGCCCAGGCCGAGGCCGAGAACCGCGCCATCGCCGAGGCCGCCCGCGCCGATGCCGAAGCGGCCATGCGCGAAGGCCAGCGGCTGGAGGCGCTGGGCCAGATCGCCGCCGGCGTTGCGCATGATTTCCGCAACGTGGTGCAGGCGGTGCAGGCTGGCGCGAAGCTCATCCAGCGTGCCGCCGCGCAAGGCCAGACGGCGCGCGTGCACGACCTGGCCGAAATGCTGAACGATGCGGCCGGGCGTGGCGCGGACCTCACCAAGAAGATGCTCGACATCGCCCGCAACCAAAGCGGGGCGGACGCGCCGGCAACCGAGAGCAATCCGGCGCAGATCGTCCAGGGCGCCTGCAGCCTGCTGGCGCGCACGCTCGGGGCGAAATGCGACGTTCGCTGGCACACCGCGGACGACCTGCCGGCGCTGGTACGGGCGCGCGCCGCGGAGTTTGAAGCTGCCCTGATCAACCTGGCGGTGAACGCCCGCGACGCCATGCCCGATGGCGGGCTCATCAGCATCGATGCCGCCGGCCGGCATGATCCGCCCGGGCTCTCGCCTGGCCACTACGCCCGCATCGCCGTCTCCGACAACGGCGTGGGGATGGACGCGGATACGTTGGCGCGGGCAACCCAGGCGTTCTTCACCACCAAGGGCGAGGGCAAGGGTACCGGGCTGGGGCTTGCGACGGCACGCGCCTTCGCGGTGGAGTCCGGCGGCAGCCTGGAGATCGATAGCCAACCGGGCCATGGCACGACCGTAACGATATGGCTGCCCGCTGCCTGACGCGGCACGCGGCCGGCTTGCTTCAGGCCCGGTTGCTTCAGGCCCGGTTGCGCCATGCCGCGGCAAGCCCGGGCACGCCAGCCGCCGATGACGCCGCCTCAGGCACTCGCGCGACGGTCAGAACACCCCGAGCGCCAGGCCCGCGGCCATCGCGGCACCCAGTTCGTGGCAACGCGCAAGCTCTCCGGGCAGGATCACCTTGGGCGCCAGGATCGCCTCGGGCGTCTGCGCGCGGGTGCAGACGATGACCGGCGCGGCCACCTCGCGCAGGCGCCAACCGGTGGCGATGCGCGCGACCTGGCGCACCGCCCCCTGCCCGTCGCTACCGGCGCAGACCATGGTGGCGTAGGGCCGGCCGGCGATGCGGTCGAGCACCGGGTAGTAGCAGCGGTCGAAGAAGTCCTTCATCACGCCGGCCAGGCTGGCGAGGTTCTCGGGGCCGGCGAAGATGTACCCTGCGGCGGCCAGCACGTCCTCCGGCCCAGCCTGGTGGGCGGGCAGCAGCACGGTGCGCAGCGCCGTCTCGCCGGCCGCCCCCTCCGCCGCCGCCTCGGCCATCTGGCGCGTGCCGCCGGTTGCGGAGTGATAGACGATCAGCAGCGTCGGCATGATGCCCTCCGGTGGTGCGCGCCGCGTTGGGGGCTGGTGCGGCGGCATGGTTGGCCGCAGGATACAGCCAAACAGCGTAACCGGGAGAGACGCGATGGACGCTGGCATCCAGATGATCTTCGCCACCTATGGGTGGACCGACATGCCGGACCACCAGGCCTGGGACGAGGAGATCCGCCTCGCGCGCCTGGCCGACGAGTTGGGCTTCTCCTGCCTGTGGGCGGTGGAGCACCACTTCAACGACTACTCGTTCTGCCCGGACAACCTGCAGCTTCTCGCCTACCTCGCCTCGGTGTGCCCGAACGCCGACCTGGGCACGGCGGCGGTGATCCTGCCGTGGAACAACCCGCTGCGGGTGGCCGAGAAGGCCATCGTGCTTGATATGATCTCCGGCGGGCGGCTGCGCTTCGGCATGGGGCGCGGCCTGGCACGGCGGGAGTTCGCCGCCTTCAACCAGACCATGGACCAGTCGCGCGAGCGCTTCGACGAGGCGTCGGCGATGATCGTGGAGGCGGTCAAGACCGGCTGGATCGAGGGCAGCGGCAACTACTACCCGCAGCCGCGCATCGAGCTGCGGCCGCGCCCGAAATACGACATGTCGGACCGCATCTACGCCGTGGCCTCCAGCGACGACTCGCTGGCCTCCGCGGCACGGCTGGGCGCGCGCATGGTGATGTTCGCCGACCGGCCATGGCACCTGCGCCTGCCGGCGATCATGAAATACCGCGATCTGTTCCAGCAGGCGCATGGCCGCATCGCGCCACCGGAACTGATCGCCGATTTCTGCGTGTGCACCACCGGGCCGGACGCCGAGGAGGTGTCGCGCCGCCACCTCGGCTCGTTCGTGATGAGCAACATCGAGCATTACGAGCTGATGAGCGAGCACTTCAGCCAGGTGAAGGGCTACAACGCCTATGCCCAGAAAAGCGAGATCGCGCGCCAGGCCGGGGCGGAGGGGATGATCGACGGTTTCATGAAGGCGGCGATCTGGGGCTCGCCCGACCAGATCCTGCGCGCCCTGGAGGTGCGGCGGGAGACGATGGGGTATTTCGAGATGGCCACGTCGTTCCGCTTCGGCGGCATTCCCTACGACCTCGCCGAATCGTCCATGCGGCTGTTCGCGCGCGAGGTGCTGCCCGTGCTGAAATCGTGGCAGCCAGTGCCGGCGGCGGCCGCGGCGCAATAGGAGGGCGAAGCATGGCGGAACCGACCTGGCTATTCGAGCGCAAGGTGGTGCGCGGCGAGGTGCGCCTCGGCATCCAGGGCACGCGCTTCCAGGCCGAGTTGAACGGGCGGCGGCTGAAGCTGGCCAACAACGACATCGTCGCGCTGACCGACCTCGCCGCCTCGCGCCATACCGCCCACCTCGTCAAGCCGCTGCGCGACGGCGGCTACACCTACCTGCTCAGCGGCTCGGTGGGCCTGCTGCCCGAGGAGGCTCGGATGCTCAAGCAGGTGGCGCTGGGCACCAACGAGGGGCTGCATTTCCACCGCACCAGGCTGGTGGAGGCGATGGAGCGCGAGCGGGCAGAGCGGGCGCATGAGGGGCCGGAGGAGAAACTGGACAGCGGACTGGTGCACCACGCCGAGGACCGTGATTCGCAGGTAAGTGCGGCGCGCCAGGCGCTGCTGGACTTCGACGAGGCGCATCCGAAGATCCTGGCGGAGGTGCGCGCGAAGGGCGGTTAGCGCTCGGCCGACCTGCCACGGTTCCTTGCTGTCGGCGGATGCGCTAAAGGGCTGTCGCCTTTCCCTATCCGGAGACCCTGCCCATGGGCATCGCCGCCCCGCCCGCCGAGACCGCCTGGCTGCTGCGCCATGTCGTGGGCTTCGACGCCATGACCGAGGCGGACGTCGCCGCTGTACTGGCGGAGTCGACCCGCACCGCCGAGGGGGTTCTGGCGCCGCTCGACGCCGTGGGCGACCGTACCGGCGCGAAGCTGGTGGATGGGCGTGTGCGCATGCCCGAGGGGTTTGCCGAGGCGTTCCGTGCCTATGCCGAGGCTGGCTGGATCGGTATCGCCGCCGATCCAGCTCATGGCGGCCAGGGCCTGCCGGACGTATTGGCCCTGGCGGCGTTCGAGCCGGTGTCGAGCGCCAACATGGCGTTCGGCCTGTGCCCGATGCTCACCCAGGACGCGATCAAGGTGCTCTCGGTGCACGGCACGCCAGGCCAGCAGGCGCGGCTGATGCGCCCGATGGTGGAGGGGCGCTGGACAGGGACAATGTGCCTGACCGAGCCGCAATCCGGCTCCGACCTGTCGGGCGTGCGTACGAAGGCGGAGCCGGCCGAGGGCGGGTTGTTCCGCATCACCGGCCAGAAGATCTACATCACCTATGGCGAGCACCCATTCACCGACAACATCCTGCATCTGGTGCTGGCGCGGCTGCCGGATGCCCCGGCGGGCAGTGCCGGCATCTCGCTGTTCGCGGTGCCGAAGATGAACGCGGACGGGTCTGCCAATGCCGTGCGGTGCCTGTCGATCGAGCACAAGCTCGGCATCCATGCCTCGCCGACCTGCGTGATGGGCTTTGAAGGCGCGCTGGGTGAGATGGTTGGCGCCCCGCATCGCGGGCTGCCGGCGATGTTCGCCATGATGAACGCGGCCCGGCTTGGCGTGGCGATGCAGGGGGTGGCGGTGGCCGAGCGGGCTTTCCGCCGGGCGATGGACTTCGCCGGGCAGCGGGCCCAGGGCGGCGCCACGATCGACCAGCACCCCGACGTCCGGCGCATGCTGCTGAGCATGCGGGCGCTGGCCCTCGGCGGCCGCCTTCTGACCCTCTACGCCGCCACGGTGGGCAGCGCACGCGGCGAGCTGCTGATCCCGGTGGCCAAGGCGTGGTGCACCGATGCCGGTGTGGAAGCGGCCTCGCTCGGCGTGCAGGTGCATGGCGGCATGGGCTTCATCGAGGAGACCGGGGCGGCCCAGCACCTGCGCGACGCCCGCATCGCGCCGATCTACGAGGGCACCAACGGCATCCAGGCGCTGACCCTGCTGCGCCGCGGCCTGTTGCGCGACCAGGGGGCGGCCGTGGCGTCGCTGCTGGACGAGATTGCGAATTCCCCGACCCTTGCCGCCGCCACCGCCGAGGCCCGCGCTGCCGCCGATTGGCTGCGCCAGGCCGAACCGCGCGCCGCCGAGGCCGGGGCCAGCGCATTCCTGTCGGTCATCGGAACCCTGGCGGCGGGCTGGCTGTGCGCGCGCGTGGTGGCGCACGACGACGCGCCAAACGATGCCCGCCGGGCCGCCCAGGTGTTCCTGGACCAGGTGCTGCCGCGCCTGTCCGCCCAGGCCGCCACCATCGCCCGCCCGAGCGCCGCGATCACCGATCTCGCCGCCATCGGTTGACAGGTTTGGATTGGCACCGCTGCCTCGCCTAGACTGCATCCATCCGCAGGAGTCCGCCACCATGCCAACTCGCCGCCTTTTCGCCATGTCCGTCGTGCTGCTGGGCACCAGCGTGCTGCTGTCGGCCTGCGATGTGGTGCAGGACAATGCCGGCGCCTGCCCCACCGTGCCGCCGCTGCGCCGCGAAGATCGGCCGAAGCCACCGGTGTCCGAGGACGAGCAGATTTTCCAGCCCGGCCACTGGGAATGGAACGGCAGCGCCTACACTTGGCGCGAAGGCACCTGGATCAAGCGCGACGGCCGCAGCAACCTGTGGATGGACGGCGCCTGGGTGCGCGACAAGGTGCCGGGCCCGTGCCGCTGGGTGCCGGCGCACTGGGTTCAGTAGGCCCGAACCGGGAAGGAACGAGCATGACCACGCAGGACGCGATCACCGAGATCGGCAGCGGCGCCCATCGCTACCGCTTCGAGCGGGCCTGGGCAAAGCTGCCGCGCGACTGGTCGTTCGGCAGCGCCAACCCGGCCGACCGGCCGCCGCGCACCGCGCTGAAGGGGGCGGTGGCGGCCAATGGCGATGTCTACGTGATCTCGCGCAGCGCCCATCCGGTGACGGTATTCGACCCCGAGGGGCGCTTCATCACCGCCTGGGGCGAGGGGCTGTATTCTGATTTCGTGCACGCCCTGGCGATCGCGCCGGACGGCACGATCTGGATCACAGATACCGGCAAGCACGCGATCTATCACCACCAGACCGACGGCACGCTGATCGGCATCCATGGCAATCCGGGCATGCCCTCGCCGACCTTGTACGGCAACCCGTTCAACATGCCGACCCATATCGCCTTCCATCCGAACGGCGACGCCTATGTGTCGGACGGCTACGGCAACCGGCGCGTGCACCGCTTCGGCGCCGATGGCACGCTGAAGTTCTCCTGGGGCGAGCCTGGCGAAGGCCCCGGGCAGTTCGCGCTGGTCCATTTCATCGCCATCGACGGCGCCGGCACCATCTACATCACCGACCGCGAAAACCACCGCATCCAGCTGTTCGACGAGAATGGCGGGTTCCGCGCGGAGTGGCGCGGCTTCGACATGCCGAGCGACCTTGCGATCGGGCGCGAACACATCTATGTCGGCGGACGCGACGGGTTGTCGATCTGGACGCACGGCCGCGAGGAGGTGATCCGCTGGAAGGCCGATGAACCCTATCCCGGGGCCTTCAACATTCACGGCATCTGGCTGGATTCGCAGGAAAACATCTATCTTGCGCATTTCGACAAGGCGGTCAGCAAACTTACAAGGCTCGGTTGAGGAACTCATGAAGACGTTGCTGGAAGGTTATCGCCGGTTTCGCGCGGCCGAGTGGCCGGAGCGTCGGCGCCTGTTCGAGACGCTGGCCGAACAGGGCCAGGCGCCCCGCGCGCTGGTGATCGGCTGCGTCGACAGCCGGGTCGATCCCGGCATGATCCTGGACGCCGGGCCGGGCGAGTTGCTGGTGGTTCGCAACGTCGCCAACCTGGTGCCGCCGTACGCCCCCGACGGCGCCCACCACAGCACCAGCGCCGCGCTGGAATTCGCCGTGCGAGTGCTGGAAATCCCCGACATCGTGGTGCTCGGCCACGCCATGTGCGGCGGCATCGCCGCCCTGCTGAACGGCGCGCCGCCGCAGGCAACCGACTTCCTCGTGCCCTGGATTCGCATCGCCGAGCGCGCCCGCTCCCGCGTACTGGCCTGCGACGACGCAGCCGACCCGCAGACCGCCTGCGAGCATGCCGCCGTATCGCTGTCTCTGGAGAACCTGCGCGGCTATCCGTGGATCGTCGAGCGCCTCGAAGCCGGCACGCTGCGCCTGCACGGCGCGCATTTCGACATCCGCACCGGCGTTCTGGCGATCGTGGGGCCGGACGGGGTGTTCCATCCGGCCTGATCTCCGCTTATACCAACCGCCCTATTGATTGACCGATGTACAAAAGCAAGGCCAGGGCTTTGCCCTGGACCCACCAAAGGCCGGCGGCCTTTGGAAACCCCTTTTATTATCACATAGTTAAGGTCCAGGGGCTTGGCCCCTGGTGGGTCCAGGGCGAAGCCATGGCCTTGCCTAACGAAGGATCGTTCTTGACGGCGGTTGGTATCAGCTATCGCCCGTCAGCGGTTGGCGGCCCAGACCTCGCGGTAGAGCGCCACGATCTCCGCCTTGTCCGGCACGCGCGGATTGTTGGCCGGACTGCCGGAGGCCAGCGCTTGGTCGGCCATCAGGTCGAGCTTGCTGTTCCACACCGCTGGATCGATGCCGAAGCCTGCCGGGGTGGGCACCGACAGGGTGATGTTCCAGGCGGCCAGGCCATCGGCGAGCTTGCCGGCCGCGACCTCGTCGTTATCGCTGGCGGCAGCGAACCCGATCCGCCGCCCGGCCTCGCCGTAGCGGCCCAGCGCCGATTGCAGCCCGAAGCGGGTGACGGCGGGCAGCAGCATGGCGTTCGACAAGCCGTGAGGCACGTGGAAATGCGCCCCGATCGGCCGCGACATGCCGTGCACAAGCGCAACCGACGCATTGGAGAAGGCAATGCCGGCCTGCATGGCGCCCAGCATCATGGCCTCGCGGGCGGCGGCGTTGTCGGGTTGGTGATACGCAGTCTCGAGATTGGCGCCGATCAGCGCCATGGCGGAAACCGCGAGCGAGTCGCTGAACGGGTTGGCGCGCTTGCTGACATAGGCCTCCAGCGCGTGCGACAGCGCGTCGACGCCGGTGTCGGCCGTGGTCCGCTTGGGTACGGTAAAGGTGAGTTCGTAGTCGACAATCGCGGCCAGCGGCAGGGCGCCGAGGCCGGCGATCAGCATCTTCTCGTCGCGCGCCGCATCGGTGATGACGGTGAAGCGGGTGGCCTCGCTGCCGGTGCCGGCGGTGGTGGGAATGGCGATGACCGGCAGCTTCGCGGTGTCCGCGGCGTGCGGGACCTTGTAGGCGGACATCGACTGGTCGCCGGTGGCGAGGATCGCCATAGCCTTGGCGGTATCGATCGGCGAGCCGCCGCCGAAACCGATCAGGCAGTCGTAATCACCCATTCGCAGCGCCGCGACGCCGGCGACCACCACGGTGTCGGTGGGCTCGGGGATGGTGTCGGAGAACACCCCCGGCTTCATCCCGGCCTTCGCCAGCGGGTCGAGGCAGCGATTGACCAGGCCGGACTTGACCATGAACGGGTCGGTCACCACCAACGGGCGCGACAGGCCGAACTTGCCCAGCACCTCGGCGACCTGGGCGGTGGTGCCGCCGCCCACCAGCATCAAGCGTGGTGCAACCAGACTGAAGCTCACGGTGCATTACCCTCCCATACACAAGGCGCTCGGCATGGAACCGCCGACCACACGAGGCAGAATCCCCTGCTTGGCGTGACGATATCGGGCGCCGGCGCCGCTGTCGTCAACAGCCGCGCCGGCACGGCGGCTGCTATCGCGGCAGGGCGCGCGCCAGAAAGGCGAGCAGACGGGCCTCGGCGTCGCGGGTTGCCGCGGCATCGTGGCGCAACAGGTGGCCGAGATAGCGCCGCTCGGCACCGAGTCCGTCGAAGGCATGGGTGGCGCCGGGATAAACGTGCAGCACCGACTCGCCGAACGCCGGCTGCCATGCGGCCTGGCGGCGTTCGCAGCGGTCGGATGGCGTCCAGTCGTCGTCGCTGCCGGTCAGGATCAGCAGCGGGCTGGCAAGCGGCGCCGGCACCAGCTTGCACCACGGGTAGAAGGCAATAACCGCGGCAAAAGGCGGAGCAGCGAGCCGGTCGGTGGCAGCGCGCAAGGCGGCTTCCAGTGCGGTGCTGCCGCCATGCGACAGGCCCATGGCGGCGACCGCGCCGGGGCGGATGTCGCCGCGGCCGCGCAGATAGGTGGCGGCGGCGAAGGCGTCCTCGGCGCGCAGTTCCGGCGGCACGACGCCACGGCGATGGCACACATTGGTTTCGCCCCGTGGCCTGAAGCTGTCGGTCATCAGCACCGCGTAACCGTGCCGCGCGAGCGTGACAGACCAGCGGCGCAGGGTGCCGGTCACGCCGGAACAGCCGTGCAGCAGCACCACTGCAGGATGCGGGCCGGCGCCATCCGGCAACACCAGCACATGCGGCGCGCCGGAACCCGGCGGGCCGACGCTCTGCGGTGTGACGGAAAGCGGGACAGCCACGGCCGCGCAGCCAGAAAGCAGCGCCAGCAAGGCCAGGACGCGGATCATTGCGGCGGCACGAAGCCCTCCACAAGCACCACCTCGCCAGTGCTCGCGGCCATGCGAAGCTGCAACAGGGGCGCGTATTCCGGGCTGTGGTAAAAGGCCTTCAACGTGTCCATGGTCGGAAACTCCAGCACGACCAAACGCTTGAAGGGCGACACTCCCTCCACGGCCGACATCGCCCCGCCGCGCACTAGGTAGCGGCCGCCATACTGGGCGATCACCGCCGGCACGCCGGCCCGGTATTCCTCGAAGCCCGCGAGATCGGTGACGTCGATATTGGCGATCAGGTAGGCGGACATGGCGTTGCTCCCGGTTGGCACCCGCAGCGATGCCACCAGAGTGCAACGGTGTCCAGCGGCCGCCCTACCCCGCCTCGGCTGTGGCCCGGGCGCGCTTCTCGGCATAAAGCGCCAGCCGCTTCGCCGCGTTGGGCGCAGTGGCGCCGACGCCCACGGCTTCCTCGGCCGGCGGCAGGTGCTCCACATGATGGCAGGCGGCGAGATGCCCGCCGGTGATGCCGCCGACGGCGGGGTTGCGCAGCGCCGGGTCGTCGGTGCGGCAGATATCGGTGGCGAAGGCGCAGCGCGTGTGGAAGCGGCAGCCGCTCGGCGGGTTCATCGGGCTGGGCACGTCGCCGCCGGGTATCTGGCGCGCTGTCCTGCGGTGCGGGTCCGGGCGCGGGATGGCGGCCAGCAGGGTGCGGGTATAGGGATGCAGCGGATGGGCGAACAGCTCGTCCTTCGGCGCCAGTTCCACGATCTTGCCGAGATACATCACCGCCACGCGGTCGGCCATGTGCTTCACCACGGCAAGGTCATGGGCGATGAACAGGTAGGACAGGCCCAGCCGGGCCTGCAAATCCTTCAGCAGGTTCACCACCTGCGCCTGGATCGACACGTCCAGCGCCGAGACCGGCTCGTCGCACACCACCAGCGCCGGCTCCACGGCGAGCGCCCGGGCGATGCCGATGCGCTGGCGCTGGCCGCCGGAGAATTCGTGCGGATAGCGGCTGGCGTGGTAGCTGGCCAGGCCGACGAGGCCGAGAAGCTGCTGCACCCGGGCCTGCCGCTCGGCCGCGTTGCCGATCTCGTGCACCACCAGCGGTTCTTCCAGGATGTCGCCCACGGTCATGCGGGGGTTGAGCGAGGCGAAGGGGTCCTGGAAGACGATCTGCATGCGCCGGCGCAGGGCGCGCAGCGGGGCGCCGCCCATCTCGGTGATGTCCTGGCCCTCGAACCACACATTGCCGGTGGTGGGCTCGATCAGCCGCAGCACCAGGCGCGCCGTGGTGGACTTGCCGCAGCCGGACTCGCCCACCAGCGCCAGCGTCTCGCCGCGGTGCAACTTGAAGGATATGCCATCCACGGCCCGCACCAGCCCGACCTGCCTTGCCATCACCAGGCCACGCTTGACCGGATAGTGCTTGGCGAGGTTCTCGACCTCCAGCAGGGGCGCGCTCATAATGTTGCCCCCGCGTGCTCGCATTGCCCGCTGCCGCTCATGCCTGCACCTCTTCGCCCACGATCAGTTCCACCGGCGCGCGGAGGCAGGCCACATCGTGGTCGGCGGCCACGCTGCGCAGCACCGGGTCGCGGCGTTCGCACTCGCCGGTGGAGAACACGCAGCGCGGGTTGAAACGGCAGCCGCTCGGCAGGGCGAAGGGCGGCGGCACCGCGCCCTCGATGGCCAGCAGGCGCTCTTGGGTCTCCTCCAGCTTCGGGATGCTGCCGAGCAGGCCGAGCGTGTACGGGTGCTGCGGGTCGTCGAATATCTCGATCCCCGGCGCGCGCTCCACCACCCGCCCGGCATACATCACGGCCACCTCGTCGGCCATTTCGGCAACCACGCCGAGGTCGTGGGTGATCAGGATGATGGCCATGCCGCTCTGCGCCTGAAGGTCGCGCAGCAGGTCGAGGATCTGCGCCTGCACCGTCACGTCGAGCGCCGTGGTGGGTTCGTCCGCGATCAGCAGATCGGGCTCGCAGGCCAGCGCCATGGCGATCATCACGCGCTGGCGCATGCCGCCGGACATCTGGTGCGGATACTCGTCGAAGCGCCGGTCGGGGGCCGGGATGCGCACCCGGTCCAGTGCGGCGATCGCCTTGGCGCGCAACGCGGCGCCGCTGGCCGTGCGGTCATGGGCGCGCATTGCCTCGGTGATCTGGTCGCCGGCGGTGAAGACCGGGTTCAGGCTGGTCATCGGCTCCTGGAAGATCATGGCGATGCGGTTGCCGCGGATGTCGCGCATGGCGGCCGGCGACAGGTCCAGCAGGTTTTGCCCGTCGAACATCACCCGCCCGCCGGCGTTGCGGCCGGGCGGCGGCACCAGGCGCATGACCGACAGCGACAGGATCGACTTGCCGCAGCCGCTCTCGCCGACGATCCCGAGCGTCTTGCCACGCGCCACGCCGAGCGACACGCCGTCCACCGCGGCGATCTCGCCCATGGGCGTGCGGAAGACCGTGCGCAGGTCCTCGATCTGGAGAAGATTGCTCATGCTGTCCGGAAGATCGGAGGGGATACTTCGTCGACATGGCGGCGGCCCCAGTCGAGGCTGGGCACCTTGGCCATCACTTCCTTCTGCGCCTCATGCAGGTGCGCGGCGGCGGCGGCGTAGTCCATGGTGAGCAGGCGGCCATCCTGCACCACCACCTGGCCATCGACGATCACGGTGTGCACGGCGCGGTCGCCCGCGGAGTAGATCAGGCTGCGCAGCGGATCGCGGCCCGGGAGCATGCGCGGGTTGGTGATGTCGACCAGCACGATGTCGGCGCGGCAAAGGGGCGCAAGCCGGCCGATGTCTTCGCGGCCCAGCGCGCGGGCACCGTTGATGGTGGCAGCCTCGAACAGGTCGCTGCCCGTCATGGTATGGACATCGCTGGCCTGGGTGCGGGCGAGATAGGCCGCCAGGCGCATCTCGTCGAGCATGTTGTGGGGGAAAGTGTCGGTGCCGATGCCCACGTTCACCCCGGCGCGGCGGTAGCGGCCGATATCCTTCAGCGTGATGCCGCGCCGGGCGAACACCGTGGGGCAGTGCGCCACCGTGCTGCCGGTCTCGGCCAGGCGCTTCAAGTCAGTCTTGGTGTGCCAGGGCGTCTGCGGATGGTCGTCGAGGAAGATGCCGTGGCCAATAATGGTGCGTTCCCCGAGCAGGCCCAGCTCATCCATCCAGCCGATGGGCGTGAAGCCGTGGCGGCGGGTGATCTCGTGGAACTCGCTGACCGACTGGGCCGCATGGATCTGCCAGGACAGCCCGCGCTTCTTCGCCTCCTGGGAGGATTCGCGCAGCAGCGTCTCGGTGCAGGTATCGATCTGGGCCGGCACGACCATGCCGAACAGGCGACCGGAGGGGTGCTGCTCGGCGCGCTCGATCAGGGTGAAGGCCTCGCCCATAGCCTTCTCGCCGACGGCCTCGTTCCACTCGTAGTCCACGACGTGGCCGTTCTTGGTGTACCACCGGCCGGAGCGGAACATCGGCGCGATGCACACGCGCAGGCCGCTGTCGGCAAGCAGGTCCAGCCAGCCGGGATGGGCCATGGAAAGGTCGGCCACCGTGGTGACGCCGGAAAGCAGCAGCTCGGACAGCGCCACGCGCACGCAATCGGCCACCGCCGACGAATCGGGGCGGAAGATCGGCAGGTATTCATAGAGCGAGGAGTTGTAGAGCCGCGGCGATCCCACCTCGTCGGTGAGGCCCTTGTTCATCGGCTCACTGGACGGATGGGTATGGATATTGACCAAGCCCGGCATGGCCATGAAGCCGCGGCCGTCGACCACGGTATCGGCCGGGCCTTCGTAGTTGCGGCCGACGAACCGGATGACGCCATCCTCGTACGCCACGTCGGCATCGGGCATGTAGGTATGGCAGTTCGCCGAGGCATCCCAGGCGACGACGAATGAAGCATTGCGGATCAGCGTTGTGGTCATGGTGCCCCCATGTTGCAGCCCGGCCGGCGCGGAAGAACCAGCATACTTCCCGACCTGGGCGCGGGGGTCCAGTGACCCATTTTCCAGAACGGCCAACGCACACCGCCGATGGCGCAAATCGCGGCTGCACGTGCCTCCCCTGCCCATTCCCGAGGCAGATCCGCGGGTGCTGCGGCCTCCTGCGCCTGGGCGCCGCCGGTCAGGCGTGGCGGTCGTAGGCCACCGTTCCGCCGCGGATGGTCATGTCGGCGCGGGTCGTCAGCAGGTCGGCCGGGCTGGCGGCGAAGATGTCGCGCGACAGCACGGCGATATCCGCCAACTGCCCGGGCACCAGCCGGCCGCGGCGGTCCTCGGCGAACTGGGTATAGGCGCCGGCCCAGGTGTAGGCGTGCATCGCCTCGCCCAAGCTCACCGCCTGGTCAGGGCCCAGCACGGTGCCGCGATGGGTGGTGCGGGTTAGCATCGCGTGGATGTTCAGCATCGGGTCGGTGGCGGAAACCGGCGCGTCCGACCCGGCGGCGGGGTGCATGCCGGCGTCGATCCAGCCGCGCATGGGGTTGGCCGCCTCGGCGCGGGCGCGGCCAAGGTTCTGTACATACATGTCACCGAACTCGTGCATGAAGATCATCTGCGGCACCGCCTCGATGCCGCGCGCCGCCATGCGGGCAATCTGGTCGGGGCGGACAAACTCGCAATGCTCAATGCGGTGGCGCCGCCCGGCCACCGGATGCTCGGCGCTGTCCATCGCCTCGAACCCGCGCAGGGTGGTCTCGATTGCCGCGTCGCCGATGGCATGGATGGCAAGCTGCCAGCCCTGGGCATGATACTTGGCGAACAGCCCGTGCAGCACCTCGTGCGGAAAGATGAACATGCCGGTGCCCGGCGTCTCGTTGCCATGCGGCTCGTACGGCGTGCTCATCGCCGCCGTGCGCCCGCCGGCCGAACCGTCGGCGAACACCTTCATGGCACCGAAGCGCAACATGTCGCAGCCCTGCAGCGGCCGCACGCCGCGCTCCCACGCCGCATCGGCGATGCCGTCGGGATTGCCGGCGAGGCAGCCCCAGGTGCGAACCGGCAGCCGCCCCTGCTCCAGCGCCACCAGGTACGCATCCACCTCGCGGATGCCCGCGACCATGCCGACATTGGCGTCCATCACCGCGGTGAAACCCTCCGACAGCATGCGCTGCCCGGCCCGCTCGATGGCGTCGACCAGTTCGGCATCGGTCGGCCGGGCAATGTGGGCGCGCACCATGCGGATGGCGCTCTCGTGCAGCACGCCGTTGGGCCGCCCCTCGCGCCGCTCGATCGCGCCGCCCGGCGGATCGGGCGTGTCCTCGCCGATGCCGGCCAGCGCCAGCGCGCTGCGGCTTGCCACCGCCGCATGGCCGCAGGTGCGCACGGCAAGCACCGGGTGCCCGGGTGCTGCGGATTCCAGTTCATCGGCGGTGGGCGGCCGCCCCTCGGCCAGTTCGCTGTCGTCCCATCCCCGCCCGACGATCCAGCCGCCCCGCGGCGTCGTGCGCGCGGCCTCGCGGATGCGGACCAGCAGCAGGTCGAGGCTACTCACCCCCGGCGCGCGCAGATTCACCTGCCCCAGGCCGAGGCCCATCGGCAACAGGTGCATGTGGCTGTCGTTAAACGCCGGCACCGCCAGCCGTCCGCCCAGGTCGATGTGCCGCGTGCCCGGCCCGGCCAGCGCCGCCACCGCGTTGCGCGCGCCCGCGGCCACCACGTGCCCGCCATGGATCGCCAGTGCCTCGGCAAAGCCCTCGTGCAGGCCGCGCCAGATGCGGCCACCGGAGATCAGGATCTCTGCATAACTCATGGGCCCGGTGTGCGGCGGGCCGGCCGAGGCGTCAAGGGTGCCGGTCAGTAGCCCCGCGCCGGCTGATACAGGTTCGGCAACTTCCCGCCCCGCTCGAAGGCCAGGATGGCGCCCGCGACGTACCGCGCCCGCTCCCGCCTGGTGTCGAAGGCGGCGTTGTGCGGCGTCATGATGATGCGCGGATGGCGCCACACCGGGTGGTCGGCCGGCGGCGGCTCGGGATCGTACACGTCGAGGAAGGCGCCGTGGACATGGCCGGAATCGAGGGCCGCGATCAGGTCCGCCAGCACAAGCTGCGGCCCGCGCCCGGCACTCACCACCCCGGCCCCGCGCGGCAGTTTCGCCAGCCGTGCAGCATCGATCAGCCCCTTGGTGGCCGGCGTGTCGGGCAGCATCATCACCAGCATGTCGGTCTGCGCGAGAAACCCATCAAGCTCGTCCATGCCGGCGAAGCTGGTGACGCCCGGCAGCGCCTTGCGGCTGGCCGACCAGCCGGCAACCGGGAAATCCAGTGCCTGCATCATCGCCGCGGTGCGGCTGCCCAGGTTGCCCAGGCCGAGAATGCCCACCCTTGTGTCGGGCGCGATCGGCTCCGGGTCGAACTGGTCCCAGCGCGCGGCGTGCTGGCCGGCGATGTTGCGCGGCAGGTCCTTCATCAGCGCCAGTGCGCCGAGAATGGCGTATTCGCCCATGCGCCGGGCGAAGCCGTCGGTAAACATGCGCACCAGCGGAATGTGCATCGGCCAGTTCGGGTCGGCGACAATGTGCTCCACCCCGGCGCCGGGGCTGAAGATGGCGCGCAAGCCGGTCATCGCCGCCAGCCGACCAGGATCCCGCCCCCAGATCAGCGCATAGTCCACCCGCGCCGGATCGAGCGCCGGATCGTCCCAGAAGCGCACTTCAAGCTGCGGCGCGAATTCGCTGAAATAGGCCTGGTATTCCGGCAAGGAGGCAGCACCTCCGTGCCTGATTGCAATGATCGTCACGTCATCCCCTCTCGATGCACCCACGCCGGCGGCGCGATGGGCGCCAACCTATAGGGTGTCGTGAACCTTCCATAGGTGCCAGAAGCAGGAGGAAAAGAAAGCGCGTTCTTTTTTAAAAAAAGAACCAAAAAACTTTCATCCATTGGAGCGGATCGCAACGACATGCTCACCACGAGAATGGATAAAGTCTTTTTGCTTCTTTTTCTTCAGAAAAAGAAGACTCTTGCTTCCCTTCCCATCCCTCACGCCATCATCATCGCCCCGCGCGGGACATGGCGCGACAGCAGATGGAAGCGCCAGGTCAGCAGCAGCGCCGCCACGGACAGCCCGGCGATCAGCCCGAACCACATGCCCGGCACCGCCATACCTCCGGGGAACGCGAGCCACCAGCCGGTCGGCATGCCGACCCCCCAATAGGAAAAAGCGGCTATGAACATCGGCACCCGCGTGTCCTTCAACCCGCGCAACGCGCCCATCGAGGCCACCTGCACCCCGTCCGATACCTGGAACAGCGCCGCCAGCACCAGCAGCGAGGCGGCACCAGCGATCAGCGCGGGGTCGGATGTGTAGAACCCGGCAATGGTCATCGGGAACAGCAGCATCAGCGCGGCCGGCACGCTCTGGGTGATCAGCGCCGTGCCGACGCCCACCATGCCGGCGCGGCGCATGCCCTCGGGGTCGCCGCGCCCGACCGCATTGCCCACCCGCACGGTCACCGCCATCGACAGCCCGAGCGGAATCATGAAGCTGAGGGCAGCGACATTGAGCGCGATCTGATGGCTGCCGATGGCCACCTCGCCGAAACCGGCAACCGCGAGCGAGGCGGTGGCGAACACCGCGGCCTCCAGCACCACGCTGACCGACATCGGCACGCCGACGCGCAGCAACGCCATGATCGCCCCCAGCCGCGGCGCCACCCCGCCCATGGCCCAGCCAAGATCGCGCGTGGTGCGGCTGAAGCGAACAAAGGCGAGGTAGGCGAGTGCCGCCGTCCACATCGCCACCAGGTTGGCATAGGCACAGCCCATGGCACCCATCGCCGGGAAGCCGAGCCTGCCATACATCATGGCCCAGCCCAGCGGCGCCAGCACGGACAACCCGACCAGGCCGAAACCCAGGCTCACCCGCGGCATCGACACGCCGTCGGTCAGGCTTCGGCAGGCACAGAACAGCGCCACCGCCGGGGCTGCGAAGCTGAACACGCGTATGAAGGCCGCGGTATCCGCCGCCATGTCGGGCGCGATGCCCAGCGCGCCGATCACCAGCGGCGCCACCCACCACACCACCTGCTGCATGGCCAGGCCCAGGCCGATCGCCAGCCACACCGCCTGGCGGAACAGGCCAACCACCTCGCCGCGCCGCCCGGCGCCGTCAAGCTGCGCCACACCGGGGGTCAGGGCCATCATCATGCCGACGATCGCCATCACCGCGACCCCCCAGGTGTTGGTGCCGATGGCGACGATGCTCAGCACCCGCGCGCCGAGATGGCCCGCCAGCAGCACGTCCACGAGGTGTTGCGAAAACAGCGCCAGCTGCCCGCCGATCAGCGGCAGGGCGAGGATCAGGGTTTCGCGCAGGTCCTTGAGCAGGACCGCACGCCGGAAAATCAGGGATTGCATGGTCGGGTCGGACCGCCGCGCGGGCCGCCTTTACGTCAGGGGATGCAGGAGTGCGGCCCGCGGGCCGTGTCAGGCGATCGTGGCAATGCTGCACGCGGTTGCAGCAAACAGGCGGACAGCCGAGGACCGCCGCGTGATCCGGTTGGCGCCTGTGCGGCTCATCTGTCCGTCCAGCATGCAATCCCCTTCAGTTCGAGGCGGAACATGACGAAGCCACGGCGCCGGTGCAACAGCTTCATGGCAGGGTTCCGCCAGCGGCAGGACGCCGGCGCTCCCGTTCCGCCGTTCCCGCTTCAGCCGGTCGGCGGCGCGCCCTCCACGATGGCGGCGGTGCCGACCGTGGCGGTCTGGCGGATCTTCACCAGCGCCTGGTACTCGGGGCTGAAATAGAAGCGCTTCGCCGCCTCCATGCTCTCCCACTCGATGATCACCACCCGGTCCAGCCCCGGCTCGCCCTCGAGATTGGTCACGCCGCCGCCGCGCACAACGTATTTGCCGCCATAGGACAGTATCATCGGCCCCGCCTGCTTGCGGTATTCCTCGAACACGGCCGGGTTGGTCACGGTCTCGTTGAAGATCATGTAGACGGGCATGGATTGTCTCCCTTCAGCGTGCGTTGCTGCGCACGGCCTCGGCCATGCGCGCCAGGATGCGGTCCAGGATGGGCGCAGAGGTGGCGAAGTTGAAGCGCACCGCCTTCTCGCCCTTCGGGTCGAAGGCGGCACCTGGGCTGAAGGCGACGCGGGCCTTGTCGTGGAAGAAGTCGAACGCCGTCCCGGGCAGGCCAAGCGCGGTGCAGTCGAGCCAGCACAGATAGGTCGCCTCCGGCGCATGGAAGCGGATGCCCGGCAGTTCGGCCGCGAGGAATGCGGCCAAGCGCTGCCGGTTGGCGTCGAGATACGGCAGCACCTCGTCCAGCCACGGCTGGCCGTGGTCCCAGGCGGCGATGGTGGCGTCGATGCCGATGATGCCGGGCGAACCCAGCAGGCGGGTCGGCACGCGGGCATGGAAGCGCTCGCGCAGCGCCGCGCTGCCGAAATGCATCGCCCCGCAGCGCAGGCCGGGGATGTTGAAGCTTTTGGTGGCGCTGGTGATCGTCACCGTGCGTGCCGCGATCTCCGGCGACAGCGAGGCGATGGGAATGTGCCGCGCCGCGCCGAACACCAGGTCGCTGTGGATCTCGTCGGCCACGATCACCCAGTCGCGCTCGATCGCCATCCGCCCCATGGCGAGCAATTCCTCGCGGGTGAACACGCGCCCGGTGGGGTTCTGCGGGTTGCACAGCATCAGGATGCGGGTGCGCGCATCGCCGATCCGCGCCATTTCGTCGAGATCGAGCACGTAGCCGCCGGGCTCGTGGCGCAGGTACTGCGCGTCCAGCCGCCGCCCGGTGTCGTGGATGGCGGAATGGAACGGCGGATAGGCCGGCAGGTGCAGCACCACCCCGTCGCCGGGGTCGGAGAATGCCCAAACGGCGGCGTAGGTGCCCTGCACCAGGTCCGACAGCGGCTGCACCAGCGTGGGGTCGATCGTCCAGCCGAAGCGGGACTGCATCCGCCGGGCCAGCGCGCCCGACAGCCCCTCGTCGCCATGCCCGCCGGTGGTGCGGTGCGGGTAGCCGTGCTCCTCCTCGCGCACCAGGTCGGCAATGGCGCGGCGGATCGGGTGGGCGATGGCGAAATCCATCTCCGCCACCCAGGCCGGCAGCACATCGGGGCCATACTTGGCCCATTTGGCGTTCTGGCGGGTGCGCAGAACGTCCATCGGAAGCTCGAAACTGGCAGGGCGCATGGCGGGCGGACTCGCAACGGTGGGGTGGCGTGGTTTGAGCAGCGGCGGCGCCCCAAGGCAAGCGGCCGGCGACCTTCAGTCGAGCCGAAAGCCCAGCTTGCGCACGAAGGCGCCCCACAAGGTGCGCTCGGGCTGGGCGTATTGCCGGGCCTTGTCCTCCGACCAGGTATAGGGGGCCTCGGCGCCGAACAGGTCGTCACGGCGGCGAGCGCGCACCGGCTTGGTGGCCTCCCGCCGCGCGTCGTATTCGGCGATGTCGGCATCCAGCCCAGCATCGTCATGGCGATCGACATGCACGGTTGCCGAAAGCTTCAGGCGCGGCGTCAGCGCGGTGTGGCCGGAGGGCCAGCCCACGCACAGCCCGGCAACGGGGAACACATGCGCCGGCAGGGCGAGCACCCGGGCCACATCCTCCGGCAGGTTGCGGATCGCGCTGATCGGGCAGGTCGCCAGCCCCACGGATTCCGCCGCGGCCACGAAGGTGCCGAGCACGATGCCCGCCTCCACCGCCGGGTTGAAGAACGCATCCAGATGGTCGTTGGCGAAGCCGTGCCCGCGCAATTCGTGCAGCCGGCGCTGGCGGCGGTTGTTGCCGCAGAACACCAGGAAGGCGGGGGCCGCGCGCGCCCAGGGGTTGTCCGGCAACAGCTCCGCCAGCGCCGCCCGCTGCGCGCTGTCCCGCACGATGACGATATCGGCCTGCTGCAGGTCGCTCTTGCTGGGGGCCGACAGCGCCACCGCCGCCAGCGTGTGCAGCAGGTCGGCGGCCACGGGCTGGTCGGTGTAGTGCCGCATGGTGCGGTGGCGGGCAATGCTGCGCAGCGTCGGCGTGTCGGCCTCCACCGGCACCGCGGGGATCGCCTCGCCGTAGCGCGCGCGCAGCCAGTCCGCCAGGGTTTCGCTCATGCCATGACTCCCGTGTTCAGCGCCGCATGGTCGAGCACAAGCTCGGCCGCGTGGAGCACCGTGTTCATCTGCGTGGTGTGGGCGAGGCGGAAGGCATCGCCGTAGATCGTCTCGTCGGGGAACTCGGTCACCAGGGTGAAGGCCGGCACCTGGCGCGCGTTCTCGCCGACGATGCAGACGATGCCGTTGTAGATCGGATGGCCGATGGCGCCGAGATGGGCCTGGTAGGCAGCGATCTGGTCGGCATTGAGCACGGCAAGGCCAGGGTCGCGGATCAGCCGTTCGGTAAGGGCGGCCAGGAATGCGTGCGCCGTATCGGCCAGGCCGGGATGGTGGCGCATGATCAGGAAGAAGCCCTTCGGCAGGGCATAGGGCTCGTACCCCGTCGGCAGGTAGCCGGTCAGCGGCCGCGTCCATTCATGCGCGGGATAGCCATGCAGGTTGAGGTGCAGCGCGGTGCCGGTCAGCCGGAACGCCTCCAGCCGCGCCGCCTTCTCGTGCAGCGCCGCGCCGCCACGATACTCCAGGTCGTCGCCCAATGCCGTGAAGCGGGCCGCGTGGTGCATGTGGCGCGGGTTCTGCGCGCGGAGCCGATGGTGCAGGGCGTAGCCGTCGGGGTTCTCCTGCGCAATCAGCGCGAAATGCGCCCCCGACCGCTGGCGCAGGCGGTGGGCGGCCCGCAATGCGCCGATCACCCCGGATGTCTCGTTGGCATGCTGGCCGGAGGAGATCACCAGGCCCGGATCGCTGCCGGCGATGTAGGTGCCGCGCACCGGCCGCCCCTGCACCGAGGTGGCGCCGAACGGCGTGCCGCCCACCGCCGCCATCGCCTCGGCCAGTTGCAGTTCGGTGAGCGGGCGGCTGGCCTGCTCCAGGCTCTCCGGCTCCTGCGCGCGCTGCGCCCACGGGCGATGCGGCACCAGGCGCAGCTGCACCGTGGTGGGTCCCGGGGCCGCGCCGATCAGCGGCACGATCTGGCCGGGCTGGAACTCGCGATCGCCCGGCGCACGGCCGCCGATCTGCTGGAACAGTTCCAGCAGCGAGAAATACAGGTCCTCGTGCAGCGCCTCGCGGGTGGACAGGCACTCGTCGTGCCACGCCAGCTTGCGCTCGATGCCGCCGATGCCGATGGCGATCTCCAGCGTCTCGAAGAACGGCGTCGCGTCCGGCCAGGCATGGCCCCGCACCGCGGCCACCACCGCGTCGAACGCGGACTCGTAATCGGTGGGCAGCGCGGCGTTGTGGTTCGGCACCGGGCATCCCGGCGGGAATGTGCGCAGCCAGCCGCACGGCGACAGCGCGGGCCGCCCGATCGGGTCCGCGCGGCGGCGGTTCGGCGCGAAAACATACAAGTATTCGTCCCCTGCCCCGTCGCGGCTGAGGCCCACCACGTAATGGTCGGGCGTTGTGCCGGGCGCAAAGCTCACCGGCACCGGCGCCAGCAGCCCGGGCAGCGGATACGCCTCCACCTGGAAGCGACCGGGGGCGGCGTCCTCCGTCGGCAGGTAGATCGTCACGGCCGTCACCCCGGCGAGGTCGATCTCCTCAAGGAAGGCATGCACCAGCGGCTTGTAGGCACTGCGGATCACCGCATTGAAGCCGCGCACGGCCAGTTGCGCGGCGGCCTCGCGGCGGGCCGCCTGGTCTTCGAACACCCAGGCCTCCACCAGCATGCCCGGCCATTCCGGCTCGACGAACCGCTCCAGCAGGGTGTCGAGCGTGCGTGGGATGGTGGTGTCGAGAAGCGTCGTCATTCCTGGTCTCTCCCGCCGGCTGCCGGCGCATGATGGCGCGGAATGCGCGCGCCGTCAGGGGGCGGCGTGCGGCGGGTTCGCGCGCGCGCGGAGGGACGGTAGAAAGACCGCCTGCCGGCACGCCGGCGCCACCGCCGGAGATCGCCCGAAATGGATGAAGCCCTCGCCCGCGCCGCCTTCGACGAAGCCCTGCTCACCCATTCACCCGGCTTCGGCACTTTCTTCCTCAGCCGCCTGCTGGGGCTGGAGATCACCTACGGCGACGAAGACTGCACCGTGCGGATGACGGTGAAGGATTTCATGTTCAACCCCCAGGGCTCGCTGCACGGCGGCATCATCTCCACCGTGCTCGACATCTCCATGGGCCACCTGCTGAACCATGCCGCCGGCACTGGCATGACGCTGGAAATGAAAACCCAATACATCAAGCCGGCCCGCGAAGGCATCGTGCAGGCGCGTGCCACCTTCCTGCGCCGCGGCCGCAGCATCAACTTCCTGGAGACCCGCATGACCGACGCCGAAGGCGCGCTGATGGCCTTCGCAACCTCGACCTGGCGACTTCTGTAGGAGCGGCGCTCCTACCCGCCAGCGCCCCTGGTCGGATTGACCAGGAACTTCTGCCCGGTCGCCCGCTTTGCGTACCGCGCCACCACCTCGGGGCGCAGCATGTCGGCAAGCGAGATCTCGGCCGCGTAGTGGCTGGCAAAGGTGGTCTTGAGTTCCGCCCCCACCCGCGCCTTCAGCCGCTGCGTCGCCTCCGGCCCGATCTTTTCCAGGAACGGCGGCAGCAGCCAGCCGCCCAGGCTCCAGGCCAGCCCGAAGCGGCGCACGAACTCGGTGGGGCCGGTGTTCAGGCTGCCATAGATATACACCTGCTTGTGCACCGACGAGCCGTAGCGGTTGTAGGTGGTGGCCTTGCGATTCACCGCGATCTCGATCGCCCCGAGAATCTGCCCGGCGAGCTTTCCCCCGCCGACCGCATCGAAGCCAAGGGTCGCCCCAGTGGCCGACACCGCCTCGACCAGCTCCTCCATGAAGCCGGGTGCCGAACTGTCGAGGACGTATCGCGCACCCTGGCCGCGCAACATCTCCGCCTGCGCCGGGCTGCGCACGATGTTCACCAGGGCGATGCCGTCCGCCAGGCAGATCCGGTTCAGCATCTGGCCGAGGTTGGAGGCGGCCGCGGTGTGCACCAGCGCGGTGTGCCCCTCGCGGCGCATCGTCTCCACCATGCCCAGCGCCGTCAGCGGGTTGACGTACCAGGAGGCGCCGTCGGCCGGGCTCGCATCCGCCGGCAGCACCAGGCAGGCATCGGCGGTACTGGTGCGGTACTGCGCATAGGTGGCGCCGCCGTACACCGCCACCGCCTTTCCGAGCAACGCCTGCGCATTGGCCCCGGCCGCCACCACGATCCCCGCCCCCTCGTTGCCGACGGGCATGGACTCGCCCACCCGCGCCGCCAGCCCGGCCATCAGCGGCGCCGGGATCGACGCCATCAACACCGGGCGGTCGGACGTGCCGCCGGCCCGGGCCGTGCCCAGGTCGGCCGGGCCGAGCAGCAGGCCGAGATCGGAAGGGTTCAGCGGCGCGGCCTCGATGCGCACCACCACCTCGTCCGGCCCGGGCTCGGGCACGGCCACCTCGGCCAGGGAAAGCTCGACTTCGCCCCCCGCCTTGACCAGCGATCGCAATTGCAGGCCGGTACGCTGGTTGCTCTGGCTCATGTCGTCCTCCGGATGGGTGGTGGGGCGCAGCTTGCGCGGCCACTCATGACTGTTGTTCGAAAGGCCAACGCTTCGGCCGGATGAAGTGCTACCGCGTCGGCTCAAGGAAGTCGGCAACCAGCCGGTTGAACGCCGCCGGCCGCTCGAAATAGCCGGAATGCCCGGCATCCCCGATATGCGCCACCTTGGCCCCCGGCACCACCGCGCCGATGGCATCGGCGGCAAAGGGCGGCATCACGATGTCCTCGTCGTTGGCGATCAGCAGGATCGGGCAGGCCGCCTTCTGCAGATCCTCGGGCGGGCGGCTGCGCGACGCCATCAGTCTGGCCCGCAGCGCCTCCTTGTCCAGGCTCGCGTTCATCCCGTCGATCTGGCGGTAGAGCAGGTGCAGCGCCGGCTGCTCTTCCGCCATCCGCGCGCCGCAGGCCGGGTGCATCCCCGCCGCCCACAGCTTCGGCACCAGCGACTCGCCGAATTCGACCCAGGGGGCCAGCATGGCGCGTTCCGGCTCGCGGATGCGCTTGGCGTCGATCGGGCCGGTGGTCGCCGCCAGCACGATGCCCTTCAGCCCCGGCGGCCGCCGCAGCGCGTATTCCACCGCCGTCCAGCCGCCCATCGACTGCGCCACCACCCGCACGTCCGTCAGGTCGAGATGCGACACCAGGGCCGCCAGGTCGTCGGCATAGTCGGCCGGGTCGGGCCCGCCGGCGATCGGCGACGACGGCGCGAAGCCGCGATGGGCGAAGGTCACGCAGGTCCAGCGCGGCGCGAAATGGGCCACCTGTTGCCACCACGACATATGGTTGCCGCCCAGCCCGTGGGCAAACACGATCGCCGGTCCGCTGCCCATCACCTCGTAATAGAGGGTGCAGCCCGGGCGTTGCAGGGTGCCGGTGCGGCGTGGCGGCAGGGTCGGGAGGTCCATGGCGGTGCTCCTGTGGTCGGCGCGGATGGGGTCAACGGAAACGGGCGGGCGAATACGGCGCGGGGTCGATCAACGGCGGCGTGCCGCTCACGATATCCGCCACCAGCCGCCCTGTCGTGGCCCCGGCGGCGAGGCCGATATGCCCATGGCCATAGGCGTGAACCACATCGGCGCAGCCCGAAGCGGGCCCGATAACCGGCAGCCCGTCGGGCGTGGAGGGCCGGTGCCCCATCCATACCTTCACCCGCTCGGCCGGCAGGTCGCGCGGCAGCTCGGGCCAGGTGGCCAGGGCATAGTCGCGCAGCACCTCCGCGCGCTTCCAGTTCGGCGCCGCCGCCAGCCCGGCGATCTCCACCTGGCCGGCGATGCGCAGGCCCTGGGGCGTCATCACGTTGGACATCTTGCCGTCCGACGGGATCATCGGTGTGCGCGGCCCGGTCTGGGCGTCGAGGATCAGCGCGTGATAGCCGCGCTCGGTCTCCAGCATCACCCGGTCGCCGGCCTGGGCGGCGAGCTGTTTCGACCAGGCGCCGGCCGCGATCACCGCGCGGTCGCAGGCGATCGGCCCGGCACTGGTGCGCACCGCCTGAAGCCGGCCCGACGCAATCTCCAACGCCTCGGCCTTCGCGCGCACCAGCTTCGCCCCGCGCGCCTCGGCCAGCGCCACCAGGGCGGCGACATAGGCGCCGGGGTCGATGCAATGGCCGCCCTCATGCACATGCACCCCGAACGTATAGCGCCGCGACAGCGCCGGTTCGCGCTGGTGCAGCTCATTGGCGTCGAGTTCGGTCCAGGTGATGCCCTGCTCGCGGCGGATTGCCCAGGCCTCGCGCTCGGCCTCGAATTCGGCGCGCGACGGGAACGGGTAGAGCAGCCCGCCGCGCCGCACCAGGTGGCCCACCCCTGCCTCCTCGGCCAAAGCGGCATGGCGCTCCGGGCACCCCACCACCAGCGCGCGCAACGCCGGGGCCACGGCGCGCACCCGCTCCCACGTCGCGCCCGCGCGCAGGAAACGGATCAGCCAGGGCAGCACCTTCGGCAAATAGGTCCAGCGGATCGCCAGCGGCCCCAGCGGGTCGGCGAGCCAGCCCGGCACCTTGCGCCACAAGCCGGGCGACGACACCGGCAGCACCGAGCTCGGGCTGAGCCAGCAGCCATTGCCGTAGCTGGCGGCCTGCTCGCCGCCGGGCGGGCCGGGCTCGACGATGGTCACCGCATGCCCGTCGCGCAGCAGTTCGACAGCGCTCACCGCGCCCACGATCCCTGCCCCGATCACCACCACATGCATGCGACACTCCCCCGCC
>Ga0105054_10002907_pt1 | contig 27044 bp, 27 predicted proteins | sample BON02_FD_78091 | JGI IMG/M metagenome (GOLD analysis project Ga0105054, IMG submission 78091) | Freshwater microbial communities from Lake Bonney liftoff mats and glacier meltwater in Antarctica - BON-02 (megahit assembly) | ecosystem: Environmental > Aquatic > Freshwater > Ice > Glacier...
CCCCCGCCCCCGAGGCTCAACAACCTCGCATCGCCCTGCAAATCCGTCACCGCCATCCGCCATCTCAGCCCCCGTTTGATCTCGGAGACCTTCTGGCAGACGGCTCGCCCCTCAGAAACTCGCATAATCAATGGGGCGGAAACGGCGCTTACGATGTTACGGCATTTGGGAGGACAAGGAACGCGACTATGCCGCTGCGGTCACGATGGGCGGGGACGAACGTATCGTGCCCGCGGGCGAGCCTCTGTCCTATCTGCCTGCCTGGCAGGAAGGTTCGATCCTGTCCGCCCTCGATGCAATCCAGCAACTCCACGACCACGCGACCCGCGGCACATCAGGAGAATAGCCATGAAGACGCCAATGACCATCCTCTGTACGAGCGTCGCACTCATGTTCGCAGCACCGGTTCTCGCGCCCAGGACGCGCAGCCCATAGCGACAGAGCCCGATGAGGCGCATACCTCGGAATTCCGCACGTTTGATCCGACCGGGGAGGAATGGGAAATCTTCCGCTCCTCTGGCAAGATCACCCGTAAGGGTGGCGAGGCTATGTACGACGCGGTTTGTGCAGGCTGCCACATGCCTGACGGTGAAGGCGCTGTAGGCGCAGGCGCCTACCCGGCCGTTGCCACAACGAAATGCTTGCCGGGGCGTCCTATCCAATTTACCTGATATTGCACGGACAAGGCGCCATGCCGCCGCTCGGCGGGTTACTCGACGATCGGCAGATCGCAGATGTGGTCAATTACATCCGCTCCAGTTTTGGCAACGATTTCATTGAAGAATACGGTGAGGCGACCGACGAGGAAATTGCAGAAACGCGTTGACAAAGCTTGAACGGGCGCTGTTTCACGCGATGTGACCGAAAACCGTGGTGATCACAACGTCGGACCAGCGTCGTAGACTATAGCGAACAAACCCCATCAGGCAGAGTCAGTTGCCAGACAGCGGCCCTCGCTGACGACGGGTCGTCCGTCGAGACGAAGCGTCGCGCCGCGCAGACATAGGCCGATATGGGCGCGGCTGCGGTTTTGCCCGCCGAATGCCACGTCGTCATTGCTCCCGATCTGAATCTGCACGGTGCCCGCAAAACTCTCGATGTCCGCACCGCCGCCGCCAGTGTCGGGAGTCTGAGCAAGTGGCTGCGTCCAGCGCGCGCGGCTGTCGACACCCCAAGCCATGTGCCCCGCGTTCCATGCGCCTTCGTCACCCGCTGCTGACAGGGCCTCGCGTAGCAGAAAGGCGTCGAGCCCACCCTCAATTGCTGTGATCCGGCCTGCTTCGAAGTGGATACGTACCGGGGCCTCGGCAAACCGCGCCAGGTGAAAAAGGCAATCGCCGACGTCAAGCACAAGCGTTCCTTCTGTCGTTCCCTCCAACTACGCGGCCTGAACGGCGCCCAACCCCCAGAAATCGAGGTGGCCGGGCGTGTCTGCGACTCCGTAAGCCGCGAGTCCGCGTCGCCCGGTCTTGTCCATCCAGATGTCAGTGCCGGCGGGCGAGGTGATATGCAGCCGCGAGGCCGCATCCAGCAAGGCAGCACCATTAATCGCCCTTTCACGAACAGATCCGTCAAACCGCAACCGGTCAATAACGTGCGGCGGCTCCATGCAACAGAGCACCCTCGCGCCGCGCGCAAGGGCGCAACCTATCTCGGAACGATAATGCAATGGATGCGAGGTCATGTAGACAATAAGATCGGCTGCGGGGCAGAAAGCCTGCAGCGCGCCAGCGTCGGGTGTCCTGTTCCAGCCAAAGGTGACCTGCACTGCGCGTGCGCACAACGCCTCTGCCGCTGCCATGCAGGCCGCACCGTAGGCGGGCATCCAGGCGCTGTCGGTGATGCAAAGGCAAAGCTCGCCCTCTGCCAAGGCGCAGGCTACAAGCTGATGTCGGAAAAGTGCCGACAGATCAGCAGCGAAACCGGGTCCGTCATAGGTGCGCGCATAGGCCATCAGGCGATCGAAGGAAACTGCATGGCTGTCGCTCCCCTTTCGATGAAGACCCGCCAACCCGGCACATTCATTCGCCCTGCTCCAATGTCGTCGCGCGGCGGTCCGTGCCGCCCTTTTGCGAAATAGCTGTCACGCTAACGCACGCGCCCTCGCCCGTTGCCCGGACGAGCCATTCCGCCTTTTTGGTCACAGCAGACCACTGCTGCCCCCAGTTGGAATAAGCATAGCGCCGTTCGTTGCGACCCGCGAGATTGCCCAATTCCACTATGCCGGCGTTCATGACGATCTCGGCCCCGTCGCAATCGAGGCGGAGTGTAACCGGCTTTGCCACGCCATTCTGAATAGCGACATCCGAGAGGTTTGTCGGCAGGTAGCCGTGGTTTGAGACGACGGCGGTCACCTTGTACAGATCCGCACCCAGATGCGCGATCGTCAGATCTTCGAGCGCGATCCGTGGTGCGGCGGCGGCGTGGCGCAGGTTGAACATAACGTTATTATGGCAAATCTCCTGCAACAGGTGCCCCGGCGGGTTCCGATAGGCCCAGATGTAGACCATGCCACCGACCTCGACCGGGCCGAGTTGTGGATGCTCATAGTCCTGCCAATCGCGGAACCCGCGTTCGCCGACGTTTTCGACGACCCAATTGAACACCATCCGCTGCGTCTCGGCGTCGCGCGGACCCAGATTGTAATAACCCACCTTCGGCACGCCCGCCGTTCGCTCCAGATCCCAGAGTTCGGTAGAAAAACAAATGATACCCATCTCTTCATAGACCCAATCCTTGAGGCTGCCATGTCGCGCCTTGGATTTGTCGGGGGTAAAATCCTCGTAGGTGGAGATTGTCGGGTAGCCGGTGAGCCGCTCGCCCACAACACCCAGATCTTTGAAGAGCGCAAGGTCACGCGGACTCATTTCGGCGTCCAGTTTCATCATCGATGGCCGCAGAATGATACCCCCATGCGTGTGATATGCACACATGCCGGCGATGTTCGGGTGGTTCAGGATCACCTGGCCCATGCCCATCGCTTCGGGCTCGGAGAACGGATAGGCGCCGGCGCCATATTCCTGCGGGCTCCAGTTGATCGGAAAGTTCCGGTTCATGTTGCCGTCTTGTTGCGGGTCCACTTGCACATGCACGCCGTCGTAATTCTTTATCAGCCCTTCGGGATACAGGCGGAAATACGCGCCCCCCTCTTCGCCCGGTTCGCGCTGGACCAGAATGCGCGGGTCGTGACTGTCCTTTTTCCATTCGCCTTTGGAATCCGGCACGCGCATCTGCACAATATAACCGTCACCCGTCAGGTCCTGAGGGATCAATCCGTCCATCCGGTCCTCGCCCGGCAAAAACCGGCCATTGCCGCACCACGGATGATAGGGCGCGGTCAGCGCGTATTCGGCGCCATCGGGATTTATCCGCGGAATAATGTAGAACACCTGTTGGTCAACCAGGCGTGTCACCTCCTCGTCCGTGCCGTACTGGCTGAGCAGATACCAACAGGCATAGAGTGCGGTGGCAGAGGTCGCATGTTCCTCGGCATGGATCTGCGCGTCGATGTAATAGCCGGGCTTTTCAAGCGCCGGTCCGGTGTCCGGATTGGTGATGGTCATGAACCACACGTCACGACCCCTGAAGGTTTTCGCGATCGAGGTGAGCGTGCAAATCCGGGGATAGGCCGCAGCCAGTTCATGCAGATGCGCTGTCATGGCGTCGTAGGCAAGGTAGGTATCGAAGGCGATCGTGACCTTGGGCATGAATGCTCCTTGGGGTGTCAGGCGCGGCCGGGAGGTCCGCTTATAGCGGCGGACACGAACTGTGGCGGCAAAGATCGTATAACGTCCGGGCACCAGCCCAAAGTCAACCTGTGGCTTGCGCATTGGTGCATGTGATCTACGGCTGGTACCTTCGCAGGCTGCGACGAGAGACCGCCTGACACCGCTGCGGACGGAAGGCTATTTATCCAGCCAATCTTGCAGTTCTGCTTCGGCCCGCTCTAGGGCGCCATAGTTCAACAGTTTGCGCAGGATCGCGGTCGTGACAGCACGGGCACGCAGGTTGAAACGGCTTTCCGCGACCAACGGCCCCTTGGTCTGATAAACATTCAGTTTCTCGTAGATCTGCTGCAACCGGTTTTGCACGGATCGGAGCGACAGCCCGCGCCGTTCTGCGATACTGCGGTCTGTCAGGCCAAGGGCGACATCAATCAGGATTTCATATTCGGTTTCGGTGAACCCACCGGTGTGACCAAAACTGAGGGCCTGCGTGCCGCGTACTTCGCGGTCGATCACACATTGGTTTTCGACAAAGATGCTGCGCAGGGCGAGCTTCAACCGCTCGTCCGAGGCTGATTTGAGGACATAGCCATAGGCGGCACCATCCGGCACGATCCGGCTTACGCCACGGACATAGGCCTCGTCGGCGTAGTTCGACCAGAACAGGATCCGGGTCGCCGGTCTTTCGCGCCAGATGGTTCTTGCGGCTTCGATTCCATTGCGGGGCTGCATTTGCAGGTCCATCACGATATGGGCTGCGCTGTTGGCGCGGGCCAGGCTTTCGCCTTCGGATCCAGAGGCTGCCTCGATCACCTCACGGCATTCAGGCAGCGCCGCGCGGACCGACTCGTGCAGATATGACCGGTGCAGCGGGTCATCTTCGATGATCAGAACCTTCATCGGATGGCCTGACTGCGTTGCAACGCCACGCTGGGCGCCGGCAGACTGATGCCAACCCGCGTGCCGCGCCCTTCGGGGCCGCTGGTCAGAGAAAAGCGGGCAGAGATCAACCGGGCGCGGGTCTTCATGTTGTCAATCCCGCTGCCTGTTCGCGAAAGTGGTTTAGCGAGTCCGGTGCCGTCATCGCAGATCGTGATCCTGACCTGCCCCCCAGAGATGCCAAGATCGACGGAAACCTCGCCCGCCTGCGCGTGGCTGACCGCGTTGTTGACCGCCTCTTGGGTGATCCGGAAAAGCGCGATGCCGACAGCCGCCGACAGCGCATCGATTGCGCCATCGGTCCGGTCGGTAAAGTGCCAACGTGTCCCCTGCCCCGCATCACGGATCGCGCGGTCAAGGTGGTTTTCGATCGCCTCGGCAAAACCAAAGAGTTGCAGCACGCTGGGCCGCGCCTCTTCGATGATGTGGCGCAGCGCCTGCATGGAATGCTGCAGACTGTGCAACACAGGAGCGAGGTCGACAGGGACAAGCGCTTCCGCGCTGCCAAGCCGATCGAGCCTGCGCGCAAGGCGAGTCAGGTCGGCCAGCGTCTGGTCATGCAGGTCCATCCCGATCCGCTGGCGTTCCAGCTCCAACGCTTCTGTCAGCTTGAGTGCACCGAGGCGCAGACCTTCTTCGCGAGCACGCGCCTCTGTCTCGACGATGGCGGATTGACGGGCCTGTTCGGCGGCCCGCAGCGCGAAAAAATAGGGCGAGAGCAATTCGGCGACATAGCGACCATTGCGCACATCATCGCGCCCATAGCGGCCCGCCTCGTGCAGCGAGCAGGACAGCGCGCCGATGATACTGCCATGCACCATCATCGGCAGGTGAATGCGCGAGCGCAGTTGGTGGTCAAAAATCGGCTGGTGCGCCGCACTGTCATGATGAAACCGCGGATCGTTGCAGGCATCATCGGTCAGCAGATGGTCCACCTCACCCATCAACAGGGCCCGGATCGGGCTGTTGGCGATTGGGGCATGGGGCATATTGCCCCAATGTGTGTCGATCCCGGTCTCGTAGGCCGTATGAAACCGCCCGTCGAGGCCGACAATACAGACGTCAAGATGATCATGCGGCAGGATCTGCGCGATCTCGGCAGCGACCGCCCTGATTGCGGACCGAAAATCCAGTTGTCCGGCCAAAAGCCGCGAGATTCGAAAGTATTGGTTGAGCCGGGCCGTTGGGGCAATATTGACCATGTCGGCGTTTTCCCGATTGCTTTGCCCGAGCATGCCCTGTTTGCCGGCCTTCGACCATGGGACGCCGGCCATTTTGATTGCGGGAACCCGCAATATCCAATGTGTGATCCCGCAAAGAGCCTGCCGCAAACGCCCTATACAGGCAGGTCGGAGTTGTTCCATTCTGGATCATCGATCACGGAGGCCGCCAATTTCGGCGGGATCGTCACCATCGGGCCCGGCGCCCGGTATCCAGGGAGAGAGAAATGAAAACCAAGTCATTGATGCTGGCATCAGCCGCGTTGATCTGTACTGCCGTGCCGTCGCTTGCCGATACATCGGACATGCGCATCGCATTGTCCAACAACTATGCCGGGAACTCCTGGCGCCAGGCTATGTTGACCAGTTGGGAAACGATGACCGGCCCGGCCGTCGCGGAGGGCATCGTCGCAGCCGCCGACGCATTTACCACGGCCGAGAATCAGGCGACCGAACAGGCCGCACAGATTCAGAACATGATTCTGGAAGGCTATGACGCCATCGTGGTCAACGCCGCTTCGCCCACAGCATTGAATGGCGCAGTAAAGGAGGCCTGCGACGCCGGTATCGTCGTGGTCTCGTTCGACGGGATCGTGACCGAGCCATGCGCCTGGCGGATCGCGGTGGATTTCCACGAGATGGGCCGTGGTCAGGTCGAATACCTTGCCGAGAAGTTGCCCGAGGGCGGTAATCTGCTGGAAATCCGGGGCCTTGCCGGCGTTTTCGTCGATGATGAGATCTCGGCCGGTATCCATGCCGGTGTCGCCGAATATCCGCAATTCACCATCGTCGGCTCTGTCCACGGCGACTGGGCGCAGGATGTGGCGCAGCGTGCAGTTGCAGGGATCCTGCCATCACTGCCCGAAATCGTCGGTGTCGTGACCCAGGGTGGTGACGGCTATGGCGCGGCGCAGGCCATTGCAGCGGCTGGCCGCGACATGCCGACGATCGTGATGGGTAACCGGCAGGACGAACTGGCTTGGTGGGCAGAGCAGAAGGCCGCCACTGGTTATGAAACCATGTCAGTGTCGATTGCGCCGGGGGTTTCGACCCTTGCTTTTTGGGTGGCACAGCAGATCCTGGACGGCAATGAAGTGCCGCAGGACCTCGTCGTGCCGTTCCTGAGCATCTCTCAAGATACGCTGGAGGACAGTCTTGCCACGACGCAGGAAGGTGGGGTTGCGAATGTGGAATATTCGCAAGCTGACGCCATCGCCGTCATCGAAAGCGCGATGTAACAGGCGCGTCCTTTTGACGACCTGACCGGGCCTGTCGCAGCATGACTCCCTTTGCTGCGGCAGGTCTTTTTCCGCCAATGAAAGCGCCTTTGGATGCAGTCCCAGATGCCGGTGATCGACGTCACAGATGCTAGAGTCCGCTTTGGCGAAGTGGTGGCGCTGGATGGCGTCAGCCTGCAGATCCGGCTCGGTGAATGTATCGGGCTGGTGGGGCATAATGGTGCCGGAAAATCTACCTTGGTGAATATCATCAATGGTGGCCTGACACTGCAAAAGGGACAGATTGCAGGGGATGGCGAACTGATTCCGACCTACGGCATCAAAGTGGCGCGCGCCCGGGGGCTGCGCTGCGTGTTTCAGGAACTGTCGCTATGCCCGAACCTGAGCATCATCGAGAATACCAGATTGATGCATCGCACCCTTGGGGGTTGGGGCTGGCGAAGCCGCGCGCGGTCGGTCATCAGTCACAGCCTTGACCAGATATTTCCCGGCCACCGCATTGATCCCACGGCACAAGTGGGCACTTTGGCCATTGCCGAACGGCAGATGGTCGAAATCGCGATGGCGTTTTCAGATGCGGGGATCGCGCCGCGCCTTGTGATTCTTGACGAACCGACCTCGTCGCTTGATGCAGGGCTGGCCGCGCAATTGCTGACTCAGGTGCGCCGGTTCATCGCGGCGGGCGGCGCTGTTGTGCTGATCTCGCATATCCTGCAGGAAATCCTGTCGGTTTCGACGCGCATCGTGGTGATGAAGGATGGCCGTATCGTGGCCGAACGTCCGGCCAGCGCCTTCACCCATTCCGGTCTGGTCGAGGCGATGGGAAGTGTGCCGCGCGAGCAGGCCGCAAGGACGCGGGCCGCCGCAGGTGACGCCGTGCTGACGCTGAAGGCGCCGCGGCAGGGTAGGCACGATTTTGTCGCGCGCAAAGGCGAGGTGATCGGACTTGCGGGGCTGGGCGGTCATGGTCAGACGGATATGCTTCTGGCGCTCTTTGATCTGAAAAGCCCGCAATGGTTGCCGCGCCGCGATCCTGCCGTCACTTTCGTGGCCGGTGACCGGCGACTGAACGGCGTGTTCGATCTGTGGAGCATCCTGCGCAACACGACCATCGCCAGCCTGCAGGATTTGTCAGGCCGGGGCCTGCTGAACGACCGTGCCGAGGCACGCAGTGCAGCCGACTGGAAAGACCGGATCGGCATCCGCACCCCCGACATGCACAACAAGATCCTTTCCCTCTCTGGCGGTAATCAGCAAAAGGTGTTGTTTGCCCGTGCTTTGGGCACACGCGCGCCGGTCATTCTGATGGATGATCCGATGCGCGGTGTCGATGTCGGCACGAAACAAGAGGTCTATGCGATCATCCGCGCCGAAGCGGCCGCCGGACGCACCTTTGTCTGGTATTCGACCGAAACCGAGGAAATGCAGCTCTGCGACCGGGTCTATGTGTTCCGCGAGGGTCTGATCGTTGCGGAACTGACCGGCGACGCGATCACCGAAAACGCGATCCTGCGCGCCTCTTTCCGGGATGAAGCAGCGTGAGGCGCCCTTCATCCGAGGCATTGCGGCTGGCCCTGCCCATCATGGCGCTTGCGGCGCTGCTGATCGGCATTTTCGTCATGCGCCCCAATGTGATGAGCTATAATGGACTGCATCTGCTTTTCAAGCTGGGCATTCCCATCGCCCTCGCCACGCTGGCGCAAATGGTGATCATGTCGGTCAATGATCTGGACCTGTCGATGGGCAGTTTCATCAGCTTTGTCGCCTGCGTCACCGCCACCTGGCTGGTCGATGCGCCGGTGATCGGGGCGCTGATCCTGCTGGTCGCAATCGCGACCTATGCGCTGCTGGGGATGGTTATCGCCTATCGCGGCCTGCCGTCCATCGTGGTGACACTGGGGATGAGCTTTGTCTGGGCTGGGCTGGCGGTTCTGGTGCTTCCGACTCCGGGGGGGACTGCACCTGCCTGGGTCACTGCCATCATGTCGGCAAGGCCCGCAGCAATGCCGATGGGCATCGCGGGGTCAATCCTGATCGCGGTACTTGCCCATATCCTGATCATGCGGTCATCTTTTGGCGTGCTGATCCGTGGCGTGGGCGGCAACGAGCGGTCGGTCGCGCGGGCCGGATGGTCGGTGCTTTGGGCGCGCGGGGCGGCCTATGCCACGGCGGCCACATTTGCCGTGGCTGCGGGGATCACTCTGGTCGGGCTGATGACTTCGGCCGATGCAAACATTGCGCTGCGCTATACGTTGCTGTCGATTGCAGGTGTCATTCTGGGGGGCGGCGAATTCATCGGTGGCAGGGTTTCGGCCATCGGGGCAGTGTTCGGTGCCTTGACCCTGCTGCTGGCCGGGTCGTTCCTGACCTTTCTCAAGGTGTCGCCGGATTGGCAGATCGGGGCGCAGGGCCTGATCCTGATCCTGATTCTGGCGCTGCGATTGTTGCTGGCACGACTGGAACGCAATGGGTTGCGGGCATGAGCGCGATTCTACGCAAGCCGTGGCTCTGGTCATTCGTTGCAGCCGGTACTGTCTGGGTCGTCACGATCCTGGCGACGGGCGGGGCGAGCACGGTGGGGCTTTCCCAAGCGACGCTGACCTTTGCCGCCTTTTCGGTGATCGTGGGGATCGGGCAGATGTTTGTCATCACGCTCGGACCCGGCAACATCGACCTTGCCGTACCATCAACCATGACACTCGCCGGTACAATGGCGTTGAAATACATGGACAGGGTCGAGTCGCTGGTCCTGCCGGGGCTTGCCATGGCGATCGGCATCGGGGTCGGGATCGGCGTGATCAACTATATCCTGATCAAGGCGCTGCGGATTCCGCCGATCATTACCACGCTGGCGATGAGCTTTGTCATCCAGTCGGCAGCCATTGCCACCAACCGGGGCTTACGGATCAAACCCCCGGATTCAATGGCGGATTTCACGATTGGTCTGACGTTTGGTGTGCCCAATGTCGCGCTTGTGGCGCTGTTGATCTCGGTCGCTGCGTGGGCGCTGCTGAACCGGACGGTCTATGGCCGCTGGATTTCGGCCATTGGCCAGAGCCTGCCTGCGGCGCGGATGGCGGGGATTCCGGTGGATGGGGTCCGGCTGGCAACCTATGTGCTTTGCGCCGTGCTCGCGGCGGTCTGCGGCTATCTGCTGGCCTGTTTTTCCGGGGGCGCGGCTTTGAACATGGGGGCGGAATATCTGCTGGTTTCCATCGCTGTGGTGGTGATCGGCGGCACGGCGGTGGCGGGTGGCGACAGCAATGTGCCCGGGATCTGGGGTGCGTCGCTGTTCATGTTCCTCGTTGTCTCCATGTTGAATACCTATGGTTTCGGAGCTGGATTCAGGCTGATTTCGACCGGAACCATCATAATTGCCGTTATTTTGCTGGCGTCTGTCCGGCGCTATGCACCCTGATCGAGCGGACCAGTTCCATGCCAAATATCTATGAAACCCATGATCCCAAGTTCGCCGCCCTCTTTGTCGGGAGCGCCGGTTTGGACCAGCTTTATACCGGGGCCCGCTGGGCTGAGGGGCCGGTCTGGTTTGATGATCTGAACTGCCTGCTGTTCAGCGACATCCCGAACCAGCGGATTTTATGCTGGAGTCCCAATGCGTTGAGCGGCGATGGTGTGTCGGTGTTCCGGCAACCTTCCCACTTTGCCAATGGGCATAGCCGGGACCGGCAGGGGCGACTGGTCAGTTGCGAACATGGGGCGCGGCGGGTCACGCGGACCGAGCCGGATGGGACGATCACGGTGATCGTTGATCGCTATGAAGGCAAAAGACTCAACTCTCCCAATGACTTGGTGGTGCATTCGGATGGGTCGATCTGGTTTACCGATCCGACCTATGGAATCCTGTCGGATTACGAGGGGTATCGGGCGGAGCCGGAACAGGCGGTCCGCAACCTGTTTCGCTGCGATCCGGCGAGCGGCGCGATCGTCAGTGTCGCCGATGATTTTGGCCAGCCCAATGGCCTGTGTTTTTCGCCCGACGAGCGTCTGCTTTATGTCGCGGACAGTGCCGCGAGCCATGATCCGACGGCGCCACCGCACATCAGAGTGTTCGACGTGGCCGATGGAAAGCTGGGCAATGGCCGGGTTTTTTCGCATATAAACAACGGCTTCCCTGATGGAATCCGCTGTGACACGGCGGGGCGGCTGTGGTCGAGTGCCGCGGATGGGGTGCATTGTTTTGACCCGGATGGGACGTTGTTGGGCAAGGTTCTGGTGCCGGAAACGGTGGCTAATCTGTGCTTTGGCGGACCACGGCGCAACCGGATGTTCATCACGGCGACCACCTCGGTCTATGCCGTTTATCTGACGGTCACCGGGGCACAGATGCCCTGAGCGTGTCGGTATCGGGCCGAGGCGTGACGGACCCCCGAATCAGGGGTTAATTCCCTTATTCTTAACGGAAAATCCTGCTGCGGTTTTACGTCGGTATTTTAGCGGTATTCCAACGGTGCGAAAAACGCGCCGGGCCTGGTTAACGCAGCGTGCGGGGCGTCATGCCGACTGCACGATCAGGGTGTGCGGTCCGGGTCAGCCTGGGGCGCCGGCTGGTCCGGCGATTTCTCCGGGCTGGTCCGGGTCGAGGCCGGTTTGTCGGGTGCGATCAGTATGCGTCTGGCGGCACCGGCGAGGTCTTCGTACTGGTCGTGCCGCAGCGACCAGAAGAAGGCGCAGAGCCCGGTCAGGCCAAGCCCGATCGAGATGGGGATGAGGAGAAAGTAATTCATGCGTATGGCCCCGACGGTGGCCGCAACGCGACCCAGGCGTGCCATGTGCCGTGGCCGAGCAGCGGAAAGATCACGATCAGCCCCAAAAGCCCTGTCGCCGCCGAGAGGCCAAAACCCAGCGTGACGATGGCCCCCCAAGGCAGAACCGCGCGCAGGTTTTGCGTGGTGATCGCGAAGGACGTGCCGAGTGCTGTCAGCGCATCGACCCGCCGTTCGAGCAGCATCGGGATGGAAAAGAGGCTGATCGCCATGGCGAATGCGGCAAACAGTCCGCCGATGGCTGAACCGGTCAGGATCAGAGCCCAGCCGCGCGGCGTGGCCAGCAACTGCGCAAGGATTTGATCGAAACCCGGGAACGGCAGCAAGCCGAAGAACAGCGCATAAAGCAGGTCTGCCGCGCGCAGCCAGAGCATGACCAGCAGACAGAGGAGCAGCCCGGCAAATACCAGTTGTCCACCGGAGCGCGGACGCACCAGCAGCATCCGCCCAAGGGTCGCCGGGGAATCGCTGCGCAACCAGCGGCTTTTTTCATAGAGCCCGATGGCCAGTAGCGGGCCGATGACGAGAAAGCCGGACAGGGCCGGAAATATGAGCATGGGCAGATTGACCCGGATCAGCCCGAGAATGACCGCTGCTGACACAAGGAACACCGCAAATCCGTAGATCAGGCTTTGTGCCGGAGCGGTACGCAGATCGGCCCAGCCGGCGGCGAGCCAGCCCATTGCCGCACCGCGCGGCAGGTTACGGGCAAAGCGGTCAGCTGCCTGATGGCGTGGCTCGATGGCGGGAAGCGGTTCAAGCATGGGGTGCCTTTCTCAGCAGGCGGGCTTTGCGGCGGGCAGGTCCGGATTGACCGGCACGCAGCCGGGCTGTGACCGGAACGCCAGATCGACGAAATGCCAGTTCGCGCCGATGACCAGGATCAGCGCCGCAACGGCCAGTGCCACCCAAATCCGGACGGTCACAGGCCATCACCCTGCCCTCCGGCGCCCAGATCCGCGACATAGAGCGCCAGCATGCGGATTTCGGCAACAGACAGCCGCCCTTCCCATGCGGGCATCACGCCCTGACGCCCGTTCATCAGCGAGTGACGGATGGTTGCAGCGTCGCCGCCATAGAGCCAGTCCGCGTCGGTCAGGTTTGGCGCGCCGATGCCGTCGATACCCTTTGCATCATCGCCATGGCAACCCGCGCAATTGGTCTGAAACAGCACCGCCCCTTCGGATGGATCATCGGGGATCACGCCTGCGCCAAGCGTCTGAACATAGTCGGTCAGCACCGAGATTTCGGGCCGGGTGAGCATCTGGTCACGCCCAAGGGCCGGCATCTGGCTGTAATATGCGTCGGGATGCGGGCTGTTGATGCCGTAGCGCAGCGTTGTCTCGATCTGCTCTGCCGTGCCGCCCCAGAGCCAGATATCGTCGTTGAGGCGCGGAAAACCGGGCCCGCCGATCCCCCCGGCACCGTGGCAGGCCTGACAGTTCTGGCCGAAGAGCGGCGCTGCCGTGGCCATGGCGCGGGCCATCAGGTCGGGATCGGCGCGGATGCTGTCAAAGCTATCGATGGTCAGCGCGGTCGTCCAGTCGGCGCGTGCGACGGTTGCCGCAGCGATATCGGCCTGCACCGCCGTTTGCTGATCGCCGCCGAGCAGGCCGCGGCTATAGGTCTGCCCCAGTGGCCAGGTCGGCAACAGCACCCAGGCGATGACCGCATAGATATGCGTGACGGCCAGAAACCACAGCACGATGCGCGGGATCGGGCTGTTCAGTTCCTTGATGCCGTTCCAGTCGTGCCCGGTGGTGGTATAGCCCGAAACCGGGTCGCGTTCGATCACGGACATGGCCGGTCCTCGCCTTCGAGGATCGCGCGCGCCGCCCGGTCGGCCCCGGCCTTGCGCGAGGGGCGATAGGTCTGGAACACGATCACAATGAAAAATCCCATCAGGTAGAACAGCCCGACGGTCTTGGCCAGAAACAGTGCGAAATCATGGCTCATGGCGTGGCCTCCTCGGCATAGGGTGCCTGTGTCAGCTGACCGAGGACTTGCAGATAGGCCACCAGCGCGTCCATTTCGGTCAGCCGCGCGCTGCCCGAGAATTGTCGCACCGTCGTCGCCTCGCCATAGCGCCCGACCAGACCTGTCGTATCGTCGCTGTCGGGGCGGGCCTGCGCCAGGGCATCGCGGGAGGCATTGGCGATCATCTCGTCGGTATAGGGCACGCCAAGCCGTTGCTGCGCGGTCAGATGCGCCCCGAGGTCGCCCACATCCAGCGGTGTCGTCGCCAGCCAGGGATAGGCCGGCATGATCGAGGTCGGCACCACATCGCGCGGGTTGATCAGATGCGCCACATGCCAGGCGTCGGAATATTTGCCGCCCAGCCGGGCAATATCCGGTCCGGTGCGTTTGGACCCCCAGAGCATCGGGTGGTCGTATTGCGATTCCGCGGCCAGCGAATAGGGGCCGTAACGCTCGACTTCGTCGCGCAGGGTGCGGATCATCTGGCTGTGGCAGGCGTAGCAGCCTTCGCTGATGTAGATGTTGCGCCCGGCCAGTTCCAGCGGGGTGTAGACGCGCATGTCGGGCAGCGTCTCGACCGTTTCGTCGATGGTGAACAGGGGCACGATTTCGACCAGACCACCGACGCTGGCAGCGAGGATGATGGCCACGACGAACCCGACCGAGTGTTTCTCGAGATTGTAATGCGCTTTGAACAGGGGCATGGCCTACTCCGCCGCCTGGGTGACGAGGGGGGTATCGGCAGCCGCGCCCCGCGCAATGCGTATCGTCAGCCAGATATTGACCGCCCCCACGCAAATGCCCGCCAGAAACAGCCCGCCGCCAAAGACGCGGGCGATGTAATAGGGCCGCATCGCCTCCATGCTTTCGATGAAGGAATAGTTGAGCGTGCCGGTCGCGTTATAGGTCCGCCACATCAGCCCTTGGGTGATGCCCGCGTTCCAGAGCGAAAAGACATAGGTGAGCAGTCCGGCGACCGCCAGCCAGAAGTGCCATTCGACCAGCCGGGCCGAATGCATCGCCTTGCGCCCCCAGATCTGCGGGACCACCGAATAGAAGGCGCCGAAGGTGATCATCGCCAGCCAGCCGAGTGCGCCGGAATGGACATGCCCCACCGTCCAGTCGGTGTAATGCGACAGCGCATTGACCGGACGGATCGCCAGAAACGATCCCTCGAAGGTGGACAGGCCATAAAATACCGCCGCCACGAACATGAACCGCAATGTCGCATCGTCGCGCACCCGGTGCCAGGCACCGTTCAGCGTGGCAATCGCGTTGCCCGCAGAGGCCCAGCTTGGCACCAGCAGCATCACCGAAAAGGTCATGCCGAGGTTCTGCACCCATATCGGCAGGGCTGTGTAATGCAGATGGTGCGAGCCGACCCAGAGGTAGAAGAAGGTGATCCCCCAGAAACTGATGATCGACAGCCGGTAGGAATAGATCGGTCGCTGCGCCCGTACCGGCAGGTAGTAGTAGAGCATGCCCAGAAAGCCCGAAGTCATGAAGAACGCCACAGCGTTGTGCCCATACCACCATTGCACCATCGCATCCTGCACGCCCGAGAAGGCGGAGTAGCTTTTCGCGCCGCTGAAACTGACCGGGAGGGCCGCAGCATTGACGATATGCAGCATCGCCACGACCACGATAAAGGCCAGATAATACCAGTTGGCGACGTAGATATGCGGCTCTGCCCGCCGCTTGAGCGTGCGCAGATAAAGCACCAGATAGCAGACCCAGACGATCACCAGCCAGATATCGGCATACCATTCCGGCTCTGCGTATTCCTTGGACTGGGTGACGCCCATGAAATAGCCGCTGACCGCCCAGACCAGAAACAGGTTATACCCGATCAAGACGAACCAGGGCGAGAGTTGATCCGCCAGCCGTGCCCGACTGGTGCGCTGCATCACATGGAACGAGGTCGCGATCAGCGCATTGCCACCAAAGGCAAAGACCACGCCGGTCGTGTGAACCGGCCGCAGCCGCCCATAGCTCGACCATGCCTGACCAAAGGTCGCGTCGGGCCAGACCATCAGCGCCGCGACCCAGAGCCCGATCGCCATGGCGAACACGCCCCAGATCATTGCCAGCACGATGCCCGCCTTGATCGGGTCGTCGTAATACCGCAGCATCCGGGCCGGATCAGGGCCCGGTTCCTCCAGCACTCCGGCCACCGCGAAAACGAGACCAAGGCCGAGCGCAATCGCCATGAACCCATGCACCGCGATCGGATCCTGCCCACCCAGCGCCGCCATGGTCAGCCCCAGAAGAGCCAGACAGACAGACAGAATGAGGGCCAGTCGACGTTCGCGCTGCGTCAGTTGTGCAATCATGCGGATAATGCCTCTGTCATCGGCGGAAGCGCGATGTCCGCCAGCGTTGCACGATCGAGTTCGGCCAGAAACGCCGCTTCGGCCGCGCCCAGCCGCGATTTCAGGCGACAACGGCCAGTGAGGGAGCAGTCACCCCCCGATTTATGAAAACACTCTACCAGTGGCTGTCCTGATTCGAGAAGGCGTACCACATCGCCCAGCCGGATCTGGTCTGCAGGCATGGCAAGAATGGCACCGCCCCCGCCACCCCGGCGCGTGGTTACCATGCCTGCATGTGCCAGCGTCGCCATGATCTTGGTCAGGTGATTGCGCGACAGTAGCAGCTGTGCGGCAAGATCAGCGGTGGAAAACGCCCGGCCCGGTGTGGAGGCCATCAGCATCAGCGCACGCAAGCCATAATCGGTGAAAGAAGTCAGGCGCATCGCGGCTCCGTTTTAATCGGTATTTACAATGCTTATTAACAAGGTCTATCCACGAAGCAAGACCTGATTGAAGGATCGACCAAATGACTGCCGCCGCACCCGACCTTATCCGCAGCGCCCGCCCTGCCGTGACCGCAGACCTGATGCGCCGGACGGGGCTGGATGATGCCATGCTGAAGCGGCTGGTGCATGGATTTTACGACCGGGTGCGGGATGATCCGCTGCTGGGCCCGGTCTTTGCCGCGCGTGTCACGGATTGGGCGCCGCATCTGGAAAAGATGGTCGATTTCTGGTCCTCGGTCGCGCTGATGACCGGTCGTTATCACGGCACGCCGATGCCCAGGCACCTGCAGTTGCCGGTCGAGGCGGTGCATTTCGACCGCTGGCTGGCGCTGTTCCGGCAGACCGCCGAAGAGGTCTGCCCGCCCGAAGGCGCGATATGGGTGATTGAGCGGGCCGAGCGGATCGCTGCTTCGATCCACATGAATATCCTTGATGCGCGGGGCAATCATGGCTGTACGGGCCTGCCGCCACAGCTCTGATTGCGCGCGGTCGGTGTTGCCTTTTTACCGGACTGTCGAGTCCCCGGAGTGCAGCAGTTCGGCCAGCAGCGGGTTGGGAAAGCGGCGCGCGAGGGTCACCGCGAGAAAGCTCTCGTGGATGCCGTCCAGTGTCGCCGCCTCGACCAGAAGTCCGGCGGCAAGCTCGTCACGCACGACGATGGGCGGGATGACGGCCAGCCCCGCATCCTCGCGCGCGAGGAGCCGCAGCATGGCCATATCGTCAGCCTCGGCTGCGATGGCGGGCGAGAGCCCCAGTCGTGTGGTCAGCGCGTCGAACCCGGCGCGCAGGGCCGTGTCGGGCGTCGGCAGGATCAAAGGCTCGTGGGTGATCAGGTCGACGAGCGAACGCGGGTGCGCGCCGACCCGTGCGGGGGTGCCGATCAGCCCAACCGGTTGTTCGTCCAGCCGCTGGATCAGCCAGGGGCTGGCGGCATCGCGGGCGGGCGCGAGATTGGTGAGCACCACATCCAGCGCCAGCCCGTCCAGCCCGCGCAGCAATTCTGCCTGCGAGCCGGACCGCAGGACCATTTCGACATCCGCGCGCCCGATCAGCGGCCGCAGAAACTGCATCTGAAAGTTGCGCGACAGCGTGGCGAGCGCCCCCACCCGCAACGCGCGCCGCACCCGGCCGGTTTCGCGCAAGGTCGCGGCAAGGTCCTCGGCGGTGCGAAAGATCGCCTCGGCATGGTCGAGGGCGATGCGACCGGCTTCGGTGAGGACAAGCCCCCGTCCGCGCCGTTCGAACAGCGCATGACCCAGACTATCCTCCAGCGTCTTGATCTGGCTGGACACGGCCGATTGCGACAGGTTCAGCCGTCGCGCGGCGCCGGTCAGGGTGCCATCGGTGGCCACCGCCCGAAACAGGCGCAGGTGATGCAGGTTCAGCACGGCCATACTTTCACAAAACAGAACAATCTTACCGAAAATATGTAATTTTCTGCAAGTCCGGCAAGAGCTATCTCCATCCCGAAGCAAGAAATGGAGATGTAGATGCCGCTGAGCCTGTTTGCGCCGCTCGTTCTTTTGGTCGTCGCGATGCTGGCCGTGGTCCGCCCCGGTCGCCGCCCTCATGCGCTACCGCGTCTGGCCGAGGCGGCAACGCTCGTGGCGCTTGGCCTTGCGCTGTCGGGGATCGTGCAGCTTGTCAGCTTGGGCGCGACGAGCGTCGCCATTGGCTCCGGCGCCGCGCTGTTCATGTTCCGGCTGGACGCCGTGGGTGCAACGATGTCGACGCTGGTGGGTTTTGTCGGCTGGGTGGTGGTGCGCTATTCGCGAAGCTACCTTGACGGGGAGGCACGCGAAGGCGTGTTTCACGGGTTGATGCTGGCGACGCTGGCGGGCGTGCTGGTGGCGGTGCAGGCGGGCAGTCTGGGGGCGCTGATCGCGGCCTTGATCGCGGTGGGGATTGGTCTGCGGCACCTGTTGCTGTTCTATCCCGAGCGGGCAGCGGCGCGGCGCGCGGCGGCAAAGTTCACGCTCGTCTGGCATGGTGGCGATGTGGTGCTGATCCTTGCAGCGGCGCTGTTCTGGGTGGCCTACGGCACGACCGATATGGCGGGGATCGGGCAAGCCGCGCAGGTGGCGATGCCGTGGATGGCGCAATTTGCCGTGGCGCTGATCGTGCTGGCGGCGGCGCTGAAAACTGCGGCCTTTCCGCTGCATGGCTGGCTGACCGAGGTGATGGAAGCGCCGACTCCGGTTTCTGCCCTGCTGCATGCCGGCATCATCAACGCGGGCGGGCTGCTGCTGTTGCGGCTGGCCGAGGCGGTGCAGGCCAGTCCGGGCGCCATGGCGGCGCTGGTCATGCTGGGCGGGTTTACCGCGCTGTTCGGCGCGGCGGCGATGCTGACGCAAAGTGCGGTCAAGACGGCGCTGGCCTGGTCCACCGTGGCGCAGATGGGTTTCATGCTGCTGCAATGCGGGCTGGGCCTGTGGACATTGGCGCTGCTGCATATCGTGGCGCATGGGATGTACAAGGCGCATGCCTTTCTGTCCTCGGGCGGTGCGGTGCAGGCGGTGGCTGCGATCCGCAAGCCGGGGCCGGTGGCGGTCCCGCGCGGCCCGGCAGTGGCCAAATCATTCGCGCTGGCTCTAGCGGTTTATGCGCTGGTGGCGCTGGTCTTTGGGTTGATCGCGGCACCCAAGGCGCCGCAGGCATTGGCGCTGGGGGCGATCCTGATCTTTGGTGTGGCCTATCTGGTGGCGCAGGGTCTGGCGGATACTGCCCCTGCTGCGCTGACCCGGCGCACTGGCCTTGCCGCGCTGGCGGCGGCGCTGGGTTATTTCGGATTTCATGTGGTGGCGGGTTACCTCTGGGGGCCCAGCCTGCCCGCCCCACCAGTGCCGGGGCCGCTGGAATGGGCGTTGATCGTTGTTGCGGTCAGCTCTTTCGGGCTGATCGCGGTGGCGCAGGCGCTGTTCCCGCTTTGGGCGCATCATCCGGCTGCTGCCGGCCTGCGCGTGCATGTTGCCAACGGGTTCTACCTGAATGCCGCGCTCGACCGGCTGATCGGCGGTTTTCGCGCCACCAAATCCTTGTGAATGGAGAGAGCGATGTTCCTCAAGCCTGTGCAGATTGCGCCCGACGAGATCGCGGGAATCCTGAAGGCGGCAGAGGCAGCCGCCCGCGCGATACCGCCTGCCTTTCCGCTTGAGGCGACGGTGGCCGTCAACCCGTTTCTGGGCCAGACCGGTGAGGATCTGGCTACCGCCTCTGCCCGGCTGGGAAGGGTGGCCGGTGTCCGACTGACCCGGCCCCGCGCTGCCTATGCCGCAAAGATCGCCGACGGTACGATCACCGATGACGATCTGGCGGATGCGCTCTTTGCCTGCGCCTCGCCGATCAAGCCGGTCGATCTGGCCCTGCTCAGGGCCAAGTCGGCACTGGACAGCCCTGCACCGCTGGCCCTGCCCACAGTCGCGGATCTGGCAGCACCGATTGACGGCACCGACTGGCCCGCCGTCATTGCCCGCGCCACGGGACTGTGGGCGGCGGGGCATTTCGACCGGGGGCAGGCGCTGTGGTCGCCTGCGCCGGGCTTGGGCGCCTTTGCCGCGTGGCGCGCCTGGGCGATGCATGACCTGACGCCCGAGATTGCCGGGCTGACCGGATTTTGCGCCCATGTGGCCGAGGTGCCCGACACGCCCGAGCGCGCGATCCTGCGGGCTGTCGCGCGGCTGGGCGTGACCGGGGCTGCGGCGGAAACCTGTTTCCACCGGCTTCTGATCGATCTGGGCGGCTGGGCGCAGCATGCCCGCTGGCTTTTGTGGCAGGCCGAGCTTTCGGGTGGCACGGAGGCCACGATCACCGATCTTCTGGCTGTCCGGCTGGTCTGGGAGGAGGCACTGATTGCCCATACCCCCGGCGTCGCCGCGCTTTGGGCCGCGACCGTCGCCGCGCATGAAAAGCCCGTCACGCCGACCCCGGATCAGGTGATCGAGGCCATTCTGCAAGAGGCGGCAGAGCGGGCGCATCAGCGTCGGCTGGCTATGGTATTGACCGGTCCTGCGTTGGCGGGTCCTGCGTTGGCGGGCGCTGCCCCTGAGCGGCCCGCGCTACAGGCCGCATTCTGCATCGATGTACGCTCTGAAGTGATGCGGCGCGCGTTGGAGAGCCTTGATCCGACGATTGCGACCATTGGTTTTGCCGGTTTCTTTGGCATGTCCGTATCGCATCGCCCGTTTGCGTCAGATATCGCGCAGGCGCATCTGCCTGTGCTGCTGACCCCGGCGCTGACCTCTGTCAGTTCGGCGGACCCCAAGGCCGAGGCCGAGGCGCGTATCGGTGCGCGCGCCACCCGCGCGTGGGGCCGGTTCCGGCAGGCCGCCGTTTCCTCGTTTGCGTTTGTCGAGGCGACGGGGCCATTCTATGGCGCGAAACTGGTCAAGGATGCCCTGGGTCTGGGGGCAAAAACCCACGCTGCCGGTGATGCACCGCAGTTCGCGGTGCCGATGAGCCCGCAGGCCAAGGTCGCGACCGCCGCCGCGGTACTGCACGCGATGAGCCTGACCGAGGGACACGCCCGGCTGGTGCTGTTGCTGGGGCATGGTGCGCAGGTGACCAACAATCCGCATGCCAGTGCGTATCACTGTGGTGCCTGCGGCGGTCAGACGGGAGAGGTTTCAGCCCGGTTGCTGGCGGGGCTGTTGAACGATCCCGAGACGCGGGCCGGTTTGGGTGGTGAGGGGATTGATCTGCCGGACGATACGATCTTTGTCGCGGGGCTGCATGTCACGACCACCGATATGGTGACGATTTTTCCCGACAGCCCCGCGCCGCACCACGCCGCTGATCTGGCGCAGGCGAGGGTCTGGCTTGCGCAGGCGGGACAGCTTGCGAGGGCAGAGCGGGCGTTGCGCCTGCCGGGTGCCACGGCCGCAAGCGTGGCGGAGCGCGCGACGAACTGGGCCGAGGTGCGCCCGGAATGGGGACTTGCCGGTTGCGCGACCTTTGTTGCAGCGCCGCGCGCGGTGACGGCCGGGCGCGATCTGGGCGGCCGTGCCTTTCTGCATGGATATGACTGGCGCAAGGATCCGGGGTTTGCCACGCTGGAGCTGATCATGACGGCGCCAGTCGTGGTGGCGAGCTGGATCAGCCTGCAATATTACGGCTCCAGCATTGCGCCGGCGGCCTTTGGCAGCGGCAACAAACTGATCCACAACGTCACCGGCGGGATCGGCGTGGTCGAAGGTAATGGGGGTGCGTTGCGCGCGGGTCTGCCATGGCAAGCGGTGCATGACGGGGCTGTCGCGGCGCATGAAGCATTGCGCCTGACTGTTCTTGTCGAGGCGCCGCAGGAGGCCATTGCGGCGGTGCTTGACCGGCATCCGCAACTGCGCGCCCTGTTTGAAAACGGCTGGATGTCTTTGTTATCGCTGGAGGAGGGCCGCATCGCGGCGCGCTGGTGCCAGGGCCGGGGCTGGGAGAGTGGCGGCGCGGTGCGCGAGGCTGCGTGACCTTGGCCAAGGGTCGTGGGCGGGGCGCTGTTGCCTGAAGTCATAGTGGCCAGACGACCGAGGCTGCGTCACCTTGGCCAAGGGTCGTGGGCGGGGCGCTGTTGCCTGAAGTCATAGTGGCCAGACGAGCAACAGCAGAGGCATGCTGATGACGACTACAAGCACCTCGAGCGGCAGGCCCAGTTTCCAGTAATCGCCAAAACGAAACCCGCCGGGACCAAGGATCAGTGTATTGTTCTGGTGTCCGATCGGGGTCAGGAATGCGCAGGAGGCGCCGATTGCGACCGCCATCAGAAAGCTGTCGGGATTGACGCCCAGGGTGGTGGATATGCCGAGCGCGATGGGGCTGACGACGGCGGCGGTGGCTGCGTTGTTCATCACGTCCGAGAGGAACATCGAGGTGATCAGAACCACCGCCAGTGCCGCGACCGGATTGCCCTGCGCGACGGTCTGGACCAGAAACAGCGCCAGCACATCGGCGGCACCCGTGCTCTGCATCGCACCGGCGACCGGGATCAATGCGGCAAGCAGGACGATCACCGGCCAGTCGATGGCGGTGTAGACCTGACGCAGCGGCACGGTGCGCACCACCATCGAGACCAGCACCCCAAGCGCAAAAGCCGCAGCTGCCGGCAGCAAGCCCAGGGTCACGATGCCAACTGCGCCGAGCATGATCGCACCGGCGATGATGGCCATGCGTTTGTCCGGGATGCGCAGGTCACGTGCGCCTAGCGGCACGCAGCCGGTTTCGTTGATGAATCTGGTGACGGCCTGTGCCGCGCCCTGGACCAACAGCAGATCGCCGGAGCGCAGGGGAAGCGTGCGCAGTCTTGCGCGTGGCGAATGACCGGAGCGCGAGACGGCGAGAAGGTTGAGCCCATGGCTTGTCCGCAGGTACAGATCCCTGGCCGAGCGTCCGACAATGGTGGAACCCGGCAAGACGGCAAGTTCGCGCAGCACGATCTCGTCGTCGCCATTCTGTTTCTGTTCATCAGCGTCATCGGGGGCCTCGTCATCGGGGGCCTCGTCATCGGTGCCCTCGTCATCCTTAGCCTCATCAGGCTTTGGATCCGCCTTTGTGGCGGGATTTGCCTGCGCGTCGTCCTCTTCTGAGGCGTCCTCTGCCTTTACATCCAGTTTCATGTCGAAAACGGAAATCACCTTGGCCAATGCGTCGACGTCAGCCTCCAGCACGAGAATATCGTCGGCGCGGATGCGACGCCCGCCATGTGGCGCGGTCATCCGCACCTCGTTGCGCACCAGTCCGACGATCTGTGCGTCGCTGGCTTCGATGCCGCTTTCGAAGGCGCGCAGGGTCATGCCCACCGCCTTGCTTTTCTCTGGCACGCGCAGTTCCGTGAAATAGGCGCCGGTGTCGAACCCGTCGCCAACTGCGGATTTGCGGGCGGGCACCAGACGCCAGCCGATGGTTGCGACAAAGATCACGCCAACCACGGCCACAGCCACGCCGACGGGGGCAAAATCAAAGATGGCAAAATGCCCCAGCCCGGCCTCTGCCCGGATACCGGACACGATCAGGTTTGGGGGCGTTCCGATCAATGTCGTCATCCCGCCAAGAATGGTGCCAAAGGCAAGCGGCATCAGCACCTGCCCCTGAGTCAGGCCCAAACGGTCCGATAGTTGCACCGCGATCGGCATCAGGAGTGCCATCGCGCCGACATTGTTCATGAAGCCGGACAGGGCCGCACCCATCCCCATCAGCGCAACCATGCTGACGAACCGCCCGGCATCTTGCGGCAGCACGCTGCGCGCGAGCCAATCCACAGCCCCGGTGTTCTGCAATCCCTGACTGAGGACGAGCACGCAGGCCACGGTGATCACCGCCGGATGGCCGAAGCCCGCAAAGGCATCGTCCGCCGGGACCAACCCCGTCACGACGCAAGCCATGAGTGCGGCCAGTGCCACGACATCGTGGCGAAACCGTCCCCAGAGAAAAAGTCCCATCGTCGCCGCAAGGACCACGAAAATCATGAGCTGCGCCGTGGTCATGACCGCGCGCCGCTTTTGAAAAAAGCCCGGCGGGGACCAGGACAGTAGCGCCGATCTGCGCCGGTGTGGTGCTGAAACTGCATGGCCGTCCTTTTAACTCTGACTGATTTGCCGGTCTTGCCGGACCAGACACAGCACCCGTGTTCGTCTGATCATAGCGCGTTCCGCCATAGAGGTCGCATCCTCAATCCGTCTGGAACACGCAGCATGCCAGCAGGACGGGGCGGGTACAACCTGTGGGTCGGTCCGGTCAATTGGGCGGCAGCGCGTTTGTGGAGATGTTCGTGGACGTCGGCGCCGCGCGGGTGCGTGATCTGTTCAGGCACGCCGCGCCATGGGCCATGATCCAGAGCGCGAGAAATCCGCCGATCAGAAAGAATGCTTCGCGCCGCCCCTCGGCGGTGCCGTCGGACAGAACAGCCTGAAAATACACCGGGACGCCGACGACAAACCACGCATCCCGCGCGCCGGACAGAAACATCCGGGCCAGACTCAGCCGGTTGACCTGCCTGTCGGCAGAGCGCCAGCCAGACCAACCAACCTCGCCCTTTACCCGGCCCTCTGCTCTGCTGCGGCCGCGGCTGAACCGATCTGGTCCACGCGGGACTGAAGTGACAGCCGGTTCAGCGTCTCGAACGGCAGCGCTACAAAGGATGAAATCCGCCGGCGCAGCGCGGCATATGTCTGCACAAAGACCAATGAACGCTCTGCATCCGTGCCAGTCGCCTTGACCGGGTCAGGCAGGCCCCAATGCCCGGTGATCGGTTGTCCGGGCCACGGCGGGCATTCCTCGGCGGCAGCCGTGTCACAGACAGTAAAGACAAAATCCATCACGGCGGAACCTGGCTGCTGAAACTCCGAAATGTGTTTTGCGCGCAAATTTGACACGTCATGGCCATTGCGCCGCAAGATATCGAGAACAAAGGGATTGAGCGTCGTATCAGGCCGCATCCCCGCCGAATGGGCCTGCAACCTGCCCTGTCCCAGATCGCGCAGCAGCGCCTCGGCAAAGATCGAGCGGGCGGAATTGCCCGAACAGATGAAAAGCACATCCAGAGCGGTATCGCGCATGGGGTCCATTTCCTTTTTGCGGACTGATAGATGAGACAGCAGATCGGGCCTGCCACGACCAAGATCGAAGGCGAAATAGTCGATCAGACCTTTGGTGGCATCGAGATCGACCGCATAAAAAAGCGACCTTCCCTTCCTGTCCACCCGGACCAGGCCCGCGGCGGTCAGATCGGCCAAATGGTGCGACAACGTGTTCTGCTTGAGCCCAAGCGCAATCGCTATCTCGGTCGGGCGCGCGCCCTGCGGCACGAACCGCATCAACAATCGGAACACGGCAAGTCGCCCCGGATGCCCGAGCGTGGCAAAAGCATGAGAGGCGCGATCCAGCTTCATATTTCCCGAATGCAGGAAATATCTTGGCGCGTCCGATGAAGGTTTCATGACAGTCACCGGCAGATCTCGCAAAATCTGTGACGCGCCTTCAAACTTTCCGATCATGACCTGGTATTCTGCGGTGGTCGCATCCGGACCAATCTGCAAAAAGCTACTGACGGTGAGGTTGTGGTGGCCTATACGACCGCAACAAAGACCGGCGCCGGATACGAAGGCACACCATCGCCGCGTCCAACCCCTGAAACGATCAATACCCCATAGGAAAGTGACTCAGATGACAGTAAATTTCGCCATCCTCGGCGCGGGCCGCATTGGTCAGGTCCATGCCCGCGCGGTGGCGTCAACGCCCGGCGCGCAGCTCGTGGCGATTGCCGACCCGGTGGTGACCGCTGCCCAGTCGCTGCAGGCGATCTATGGCTGTGAAATCCGCAGCATTGATGCGATTCTGGCCGCCAGCGATGTGAACGCGGTTGTCATCTGCACGCCGACCGATACCCATGCCGATCTGATCGAACGGTTCTGCACCGCAGGCAAGGCCGTATTCTGCGAGAAACCGGTCGATCTGTCACTGGCGCGTGTGGCTGACTGTCTCAAGGTCGTGGCGGCCACCAAAGGCACGCTGATGGTCGGTTTCAACCGCCGTTTCGACCCTGACTTCATGGCGGTCAAGGCCGCCATCGACGCGGGCCGGATCGGTGATGTCGAGATGATCACCATCACCAGCCGCGATCCCGGCGCGCCGCCTGCCGAATATATCAAACGCTCCGGCGGCATGTTCCGCGACATGACGATCCATGATTTTGACATGGCCCGCTGGCTGCTGGGAGAAGAGGTCGAGACGGTCCTTGCCGCCGCCTCGGTACTGACTGACAAGGAAATCGGCGCACTGGGGGATTTCGACAGCGCCAATGTGATCCTGCGCACCGCGAATGGAAAACAGGCGATCATTACCAACAGCCGACGCGCCGCCTATGGATATGACCAGCGGATCGAAGTGCTGGGATCGAAAGGTATGCTCGCCGCCCAGAACCAGAGCGAGAACCGCATCACCTTTGCCGATGCAGACGGGTTCCACGACGCGCCGCTGCTCAATTTCTTCATGACGCGCTATATCGCGGCCTACGCCAATGAAATCGCATCCTTTATCGCGTCAGTTGAGGGCGGCACCCCGACGGCGACCACTGGCCATGACGGGCTGATGGCATTGGTGCTGGCCGAAGCGGCGTTGAAATCCGTGGCAGAGGGGCGTGCTGTCCGACTGTCCGAGGTCAACTGATGCCAAAAGATCTGGACCTGATCACCATTGGTCGTGCGTCTGTTGACCTTTACGGGTCGCAGATCGGCGGGCGGCTGGAGGACATGGCGAGCTTTCAGAAATATGTCGGCGGCTCGCCCACCAATATGTCGGTCGGTACCGCACGACTGGGACTGAAATCCGCCTTGCTCACGCGAGTCGGCGATGAGCATATGGGC
>Ga0105054_10002926_pt1 | contig 26964 bp, 24 predicted proteins | sample BON02_FD_78091 | JGI IMG/M metagenome (GOLD analysis project Ga0105054, IMG submission 78091) | Freshwater microbial communities from Lake Bonney liftoff mats and glacier meltwater in Antarctica - BON-02 (megahit assembly) | ecosystem: Environmental > Aquatic > Freshwater > Ice > Glacier...
GGGGACGTGACAGATGAAGAAGACGCACTCTTGTCGCGCTTCCTTGATCCCGAGCTTTTTGAAGGTATGGGGCCGCTGCCGCCACCAAGCCGGCCAAGCCCGCTGGTTTTCCGGATGCGTGAGGCGATAGGCGAGGGTTTGACGACGTCCGGTCTGCCGCGCGCTTTTGCCCATGCTGACCTGCGCAGTTCCATCGGCTGGCGCAGCCAGATCGAGGCGGCGGAACGGTTGGCCCGTCACGGTGCCATTTCCGAAGTGACGCTGGTCAGCATCTATAACCAACATACGCCGGCCGCCTCAGGTGGTGTCTGGGACCGCGCCGCAGCGATCCAGCAATTTGATGCCGCGATCCGTGCCTCCGACGCAGAGGAAGTTGCCCGGACTTTGCCGGCTGCATGGTCCGCTATGCAGGCCGCACGCACCGAAGTTGCCTTTGCCCGGCATTATACCGACGATCTGTCTGGACTCGCACTTGACGGTGATGTTGCAGCACTTGCATTTCGCATTGGTCTTTTGGCCCCGTCATACGAAACGGTAGCACTTGCCCAGACGGAACTAAGCGCCGAAGAAATGGTCTGGCAGGCTGTGGCGCGGGGCGATGTGACCGGAATAGACGCGAACGACATTCCGGGCGAGGCCGTGCTCGCGGCATTTGCGCAAATGCCCACCCTGGACAGCATCTCTGCGCCGCTGGCAACGCTGATTGCCGAGGAGAAACTCGGCGAGGTGTTGTTGCGGGCCATTTCCCTGTTCAATCAAGGTGTTGATGGTGACTTTGGCGCGCTGACCGACGCATTGAGAGTGCTGCGTCTGGTCGGTATGGAAGATATAGCGCGGCGCGCGGCGCTGCAGTTTCTGCTGCTCGACCGGCCGTCGTGAACCACGCCACGACACAGCCGATGTCACACTGGACGCAGGCCTTTCTTGAGGCGCATGTGGCGGAACTCGATGCTGCGACCAATACACAACTCGCTTACGCCCGCGATCTGGCAAATTTTTCCAGTTGGCTCTCTGCGCGCAAACGACATTTTGGCGCATTGGCGCAGTCGGATATCGAGGCTTATCTGATCGACTGCGAAGCAGCCGGCCTTGCCAAATCAACACGGGCGCGCCGGCTTTCGGCAATACGGCAGCTTTTTCGCTTTGCCTTTGAAGAGGGATGGCGGTCAGACAATCCGGCGCTGCGGATCAAGGGACCGGGCAAGGATCGACATCTGCCCGGCACACTCGACCTCGCCGAAGTGGAACGGTTGATCAGCGCCGCCAGAGTGAGCGGCGAAGGTCGGGACCGGCTGCGCAACACCTGTCTGATGGAACTTTTATATGCGACAGGAATGCGCGTGACAGAACTGGTCAGCCTGCCGGTTGCCGCTGCGCGTGGTGATCCCCGGATGCTGCTCGTCCGGGGCAAAGGCGGCAAGGAGCGGCTTGTACCACTCTCGGCTTCGGCACGTTCTGCGATGGCAGACTGGCTGGCACAGCGCGACACCTTGGAAGCGGCGGCACGCAAAGCATCGGGTATCCCGGCGTCAAAATACCTTTTTCCTTCGCGCGGCCAAAGCGGGCATCTGACCCGACATCGCTTCTTCATGCTGATCAAGGAGCTTGCGGTCGCTGGCGGCGTTGCCCCGGACAAAGTCACGCCACACACCCTGCGTCACGCTTTCGCAACCCATTTGCTCGCCGGCGGCGCCGATTTGCGCGCAATCCAGACCATGCTGGGCCATGCGGATGTGGCGACAACAGAAATCTACACACATGTGCTCGACGATCGACTGCGCGCATTGGTGCTGGACCATCATCCGATGTCGCGACAGACGGGTCTCAAGGACAAGTCTTGAACTGGCACTGACGCGACTACATACTTGCAACTTGCTTTTCTCAAGGGAACTTCGGTGGATAACGCTGCGCTCGACCTGACATTCTGGCTTACCGTGGGGGCGATTGCCGTTCTCATCATGATGTCAGCATTTTTCTCTGGCTCCGAAACGGCGCTGACCGCGTCATCGCGTGGCAAACTGCGCTCTCAGGCCGACAAAGGCTCGCGAGGGGCCGAGGCCGCGTTCAAAGTGACCGAAGATAGCGAGCGCATGATCGGGGCGATCCTGCTCGGTAATAACGTCGTCAATATCCTGTCCGCGTCCCTTGCGACCGCGCTGCTGACCCGCGTTTTCGGCGATTCCGGTGTGGCATTCGCCACGCTGGGCATGACCTTGCTGGTCCTGATTTTCGGTGAAGTGCTGCCCAAGACTCTTGCGATCAACAGCCCCGAGGCCGTGGCAAGCCGCGTGGCGCCGGTCATTCGGGTGCTGATCGTGATCTTCTCTCCGATCGTTGCTGTCGTGCGCGGGCTCGTGCGAGGGCTGCTGCGCGCGGTCGGTGTAGAAACGGACCCTGATATCAACATCCTCGCGGTCCGCGAGGAAATTGCCGGTGCACTGCAGCTTGGTCATGCTGAGGGTGTTGTTGAAAAGGAGGATCGGGACCGGATCCTTGGCGCGCTCGACCTTGGCCAGCGCACGGTCGAAGAAATCATGCTGCATCGCTCAGCTATCGAGATGATCGACGCGAGTCTGCCTGTCACTGAAATCCTGCGCCTTGTCCTCGAAAGCCCGCATACGCGATTGCCGCTGTACCGGGACGAATCGGAAAATATCATTGGTATCCTGCACGCAAAGGACCTGCTGCGCGCGATGCAAAGGATGCTCAAGGATGGCCGGATCGACCAGGAAGAACTTGCCGCGTTTGATATCATGGACGTGGCGATGGCGCCCTATTTTGTGCCGGAATACACCACACTTGATGACCAGATGCGCCAGTTTCTGAAACGTCATACTCATTTCGCGCTGGTCGTTGACGAATATGGCGCCCTGCAGGGTCTCATCACGCTCGAGGATATCCTCGAGGAAATCGTGGGCGAGATTGCCGATGAATTCGATACCGCCGTCGAGGACCCGGTCGCGCGAACAGAGGATGGCGCCTATGTGGTGGATGGCACCATGACGCTCCGCGACCTCAACCGGTTGCACGACTGGTCATTGCCGGATGACGAGGCCAACACGGTCGCCGGTCTGGTGATTCACGAGGCGCAAATGATCCCACTCGAGGGGCAGGTTTTCAGCTTTCACGGGTTTCGGTTTGAAGTGCTGGCCAAGTCCGAAAACCGGATTGCCAGTCTGAAGATCAGCCCGCTCTGATGCATGCCAGAGCGGGCCCGCTCTTCAGATGATGCGAACCTGAGTGCCAATCGGGCAAAGGGCAAAAAGCTCTTCGATCTTTTCGTTGTAAAGGCCGATGCAGCCATCCGACGAAGGCCGCCCGATCTTGCGTGTGTCATGCGTGCCGTGGATCAGATAGGCAGGCCAGGTCAGATACATCGCATGGGTGCCCAGCGGGTTGTCCGGTCCGGGTGGCATATAGCGCAGATCCGGGTTGCGTTCGACCATGGAGGGCGTCGGGGTCCAGTCCGGCCCCTCGCGCTTGCGCACGATCTCGGTGTAGCCGCGCCTGGTCAGTTCCTCGGATAACGGAACCGATGTCGGATAGACCCGGTAATCATCACCGGTTGCGTTCCAGTAATGCAGAGCGCGTGACCCGGTATCGGCCACGATAGTCGCCACACCCAAGGTCTCGAAATGGTCCTGCCAGCGCTGCGAGGCAAAGCTGGACAGATTGCGCGACACACCGTCGCCGCCTTCGGCCCTGATACCACCCTCCTGCGCGCGCAACAGGCCAGGCATTGCCAAAGCTCCAAACATAGCCACAGATGCGCCAAGAATAGCGCGACGATTCAAGCGATTATCAGTCATGGTCAAGCGATTATCAGTCATGGCTGCCTTCAACTCCATTATGGCTTCCGGAACCGTACCGATCAGACTCGCGGGGCACAACCCAAAGGCCGACCTGTTCACATTCAGTTCATCGCAGGTGATCGTCTGACCTAACGTCCGCGAAACAGTCCGCCAAGGATTCCGCGCACGATCCGCCGTCCCGTGGTGCCTTTGAGTTCCTTGACGACAACACTGGTCAAAGCATCGCCAAATCCGCCCCCGGTGCTGCGACCGCGCGGATTGGCAGGTTGGTCGGATCTGTTGCCACCGTCATAGCGCCGCGCATTTTTGAACTCGCGCTCGGCCTGCTTTGCCTGCGCGTCGCGTGCAGCGGCTGCTTCAGCGTCTTCTGCTGCAGCCAGGGCGCGACGAGCCAGCATTTCATGTGCGGAATCGCGGTCGAGACGGGTGTCATACTTCCCCTTCATCGGGGATGCCGCCATAAGCGCCGCGCGCAGACCCGGATCGACCGGGCCAAGCTGCGACGAAGGTGGCCGGATCAGCGTGCGCTCCACGACCATCGGCACACCCTTTGCATCCAGCATCGAGGTGACCGCCTCGCCGGTGCCCACTTCCTTAATCGCGTCCACGGTCGAAAACCGGGGATTGTCCCGGTAGGTTTGCGCCGCACGCCCAAGCTCTTTTCGGTCTTTGGCAGTAAATGCACGCAGCGCGTGCTGTACCCGGTTGCCGAGCTGTCCAAGCACCGAATCCGGCACATCGGCGGGGTTCTGGGTGATGAAATACACCCCCACCCCCTTGGACCGGATCAGCCGGGCGACCTGTTCGACCTTGTCGACCAGCGCCTTGGGGGCATCGTCGAAAAGTAGATGCGCCTCGTCGAAAAAGAACACCAGTTTTGGCTTGTCCGGGTTCCCCACCTCGGGGAGCTCTTCAAAGAGTTCGGACAACAGCCAGAGCAGGAATGTGGCATAGAGCCGGGGCGAATTCATCAGCTTGTCCGCGGCAAGGATGTTGATCCGGCCGCGCCCATCGGCGTCCACCTGCATCATGTCGGCCAGATCGAGCGCCGGCTCGCCAAAGAGTGCCGCCCCGCCCTGATTTTCCAGCACCAGCAACTGCCGCTGGATCGCACCAACCGAAGCAGTGGTCACATTGCCATAGCGCAGCGACAGATCCCGCGTGTTCTGACCACACCACAGCAAAAGCGCCTGCAGGTCTTCCAGATCAAGGATCGGCAGCCCTTCGTCATCTGCGACACGAAAGGCCACGTTGAGCACGCCTTCCTGCACGTCGGTCAGATCCATCAGGCGTGGCAGCAGCAGCGGCCCCATCTCTGCGACAGTTGCGCGCACCGGATGGCCCTGTTCGCCAAACAGATCCCAGAATGTCACCGGAAATGCGCAATACTGCAGATCAAGCCCGATCGTCGCGGCACGTTCGGTAAAAGCCCGATGCAATTTGCCAAGCGGATCGCCTGCCGCAGCCAGCCCGGACAGATCGCCTTTGACATCTGACATAAAGACCGGCACGCCCGCCGTCGAAAGCCCCTCGGCCATGATCTGCAAGGTGACGGTCTTGCCAGTGCCGGTGGCCCCCGCAATCAATCCATGCCGGTTGGCATGGCTGAGCAGCAATTGCTGCGCTTCGCCGTAGCCTTCACCACCACCGCCAATGAAAATACTGTCGCTCATTCTGCTCTCCCCGCGCTGCGGTGGCACTGTTTGATGATCCGGACAGGGGGCCTGTTCCAGACAAATACATCCTTAACCTGTTCATGCCAAAGTGAAAGGCGTTCAGCGCTCTCTGTCCTTGCAGAGCGACGGGCGTGACTTCCTCCCTGTCAGACTTGCCGCGCCCTCGGGCGCGGCCTTTTTTGCTAGGGTATTGTATCTCTTGGCGCAGCCTGACCCGGATTCCCGATTGACGATTCGATGGGCCCTGCGTAAAAATCACTCATCAAATCGGCAGAGTCCGACAGGGAGAACTGAAGAAAGAGGGCCTCACTTGGCTCTCTTTTTTTCTGGACCGCCCGCGCGTGACGAGGACGCAGGCAAGACATCGCCGCACGTCACCTGATTTTGCCCTGACACCTTTCCCGTCACATGTTAAGGCAGGCATCAAAGACCAATCAGATCGGAACTTGTTCATGCTTAAGCACCTTAAATTGATAGCCACTCTGGCACTCTTGGGCACTGCCCTGCCGACATTTGCGCAAGACGCGGAAGTTGAAACGCCCGTGGCGCCGGTCGTCGACGAAGCCGCACCGGCCGAGGAGGCGCCCGCCGATCCCGCTGCTGATCTTTCCCTCGGGACACCGGTCGATGGCGAGATACAAGTGGGCGAGCCCTATATTCGCGAAGAATTTGGCGATTGGGTCCTGCGTTGTCTGCGCGCGCCCGATGGACCCGACCCGTGCCACCTGTACCAGCTTCTTCTCGATGACGAAGAGAACGCGGTTGCGGAAATCAGTCTGTTCCCGCTGCCCGCTGGCGGTCAGGCGGCGGCCGGTGCAGCCATCGTCGTGCCACTGGAGACACTGCTGACCGAACAACTGACGATCTCGGTCGATGGACAGGCGCCCCGCCGCTATCCGTTTACGTTTTGCAACCGCGCGGGCTGCGTGTCGCGCGTCGGCTTTACCGCTGACGAGGTGAACCAGTTCAAGCGTGGGGCACGTGCCAATCTGCGCATCGTGCCCGCCGCTGCTCCGGATCAAGAGGTCGTGCTCGACATTTCGCTGATTGGTTTTACTGCGGGGTATGACGGCACCGACCCTGTGCAAGAGTAACAGCTACGCTCACGAAACCGGCAAACGCCGTCCCTGAAAGGGGCGGCGTTTTGCATTTGCGCAGTCAGATCCGGCGCAACGCGAGCACGGCGTTGAATCCGCCAAAGGCAAATGCATTGGACAATACCACATCGACCTGCGCGTCACGCGCCTCGTTTGGCACCACGTCGAGCGCGCATTCAGGGTCCGGCTCTTCGTAGCCGATGGTAGGCGCAATGACCCCGTCCCGCAGCGCCATGATGCAGGCCAATAGCTCCACCGCGCCGGTGCCACCGATCAGATGACCGTGCATGGATTTGGTCGAAGAGATCATCAGACTGTCGGCATGCGGCCCAAAGACATCCGCCACAGCGGCGCATTCGGTCTTGTCATTGGCCGCCGTGCCGGTGCCATGCGCATTGATATACCCCACGCAATCACGCGGCAGTCCCGCATCGCTGATCGCCCCCGCGATCGCGCGCGCAGCACCCTGCTTTGACGGCATCACGATATCGGCGGCATCGGAAGTCATGGCAAAGCCCACGACTTCCGCCAGGATTTCGGCGCCACGCGCACGGGCATGTTCGTAGTCTTCAAAGACAAAGACCCCGGCCCCTTCGCCCTGCACCATGCCGTTGCGGGTGGCGCTGAATGGCCTGCAGGCGTCCTTGGACATGACCCTCAGCCCTTCCCACGCCTTGACCCCGCCAAAGCACAGCATGGATTCAGAACCACCGGTCAGCATCACCGTCGACATGCCGGACCGGATCATCTGAAAGGCCAGTCCCATCGCATGGTTCGATGACGCGCAGGCCGTTGCCACGGTGAACGCCGGCCCTTTGAGATTATATTCGATACTGACATGGCTCGCGGCCGCGTTGTTCATCAGCTTTGGCACCACAAACGGGTGCACCCGGTTCTTGCCCTCTTCATAGACCGAGCGGTAATTTTCGTCCCAGGTATTGACGCCACCGCCGGCTGTGCCGAGCACCACACCGGAACGGGCGGACAACTCACCGGCAAAGCTCAGCCCCGACTGCGCCACCGCCTCTGCAGCCGCCAGCAACGTGAACTGGGTGAAACGGTCATAAAGTGCGATCTGCTGCCGGTTGAAATGACTGAGTTCATCATACCCGCGCACCTGGCCGCCGATTTGCACCGAAAGCCGGTCCAGGTCCCGGATTTCGAGCGGCCCGATACCGCACTTGCCTTCACGCATCGCGGCAAGGGTCGTCGGCACGTCATTGCCAAGGGCATTGATCGTTCCGGCTCCGGTAATGACGACGCGGTTCATCGATCCGCAGCCATATCGACAAATGGGGAGAAGTGAGCCAGTCTCATGTCCGGGCCTGAACCAGACCCTGCACCGCTGCGATGATCGCCGCGACGGACGAGATGTCAAAGGCACCCTCGGTCGGATCATTGGCGTTGAACGGAATCGAGATATCAAAAGCCTCTTCGATTGCAAAAATGCTCTCGACCAGTCCGAGACTGTCTATCCCCAGATCCTGCAGCGTGTGTTCCGGCCGGACGTCAGAGGGGTCAAGCACCGCCTGTTCCGCAATGATCGCGATCACCTTTTCGCTGATATCCATCCGGGCCCCCTGCGCGTCTTGACCGGTGATTTAGTCGTTATCGACGGGGTTGGAAACCTTATTCTGGCGCAGCAATCCGTCGCGCAATAGTCGCGGCAACCGACGCAGCGCCTTGTAGCTTTCTATGTGGGTCTGCATCCGGGTTGCAGGATATCCCATCATCACGCGACCGGCTGGCACATTGGACAACACGATCGTACCGCCGCCAGTCACCACGTCATCCCCGATCTCGATATTATCGGCCACACCGGTTTTGCCCCCCAGCACGACGCGATTACCGATACGGGTTGAACCGGCGACACCGACCTGCGCGCAAAGCAGACAATCCTCTCCGACACTGACATTATGCCCGACTTGCACCAGATTATCGAGCTTTGTGCCCCGCCCGATCCGCGTCGCCCTGATGGTGCCTGCGTCAATCGTGCTGCCCGCGCCGATTTCTACATCATCACCGATGATCACACCGCCCAATGAATGGATGCGATGCCATGTGGCATCCCCCGCCACCGGTATCGCGGCCGTGCCAAGAGACTGGCGCGCCGTTTCAACATGCGAGGGTGTCTCGGTCACAAACGAGAATCCATCTGCGCCGATGACCACGTTGGGTTGAATGATGACGTTGTCCCCAATCCCGACCCTCCGGCAAATCCGGACTCCGGCATGGATCAGCGCGCCCTGCCCGATCCGCACACCTGCGGCGATACTGACATGGCTGTCTATCCGGCTTTGCGCGCCGATAACCGCGCCGGCCCCGATCAGGGTGAACGGGCCAATTGCACAACCTTCACCGATCTGTGCCCCGGCGCCGATGATCGCATTCGGGTGAATGCCCGCTGCCAAATCCGGGTCGGCATCGAGTAGCGCTGTCAGACGCGATAGCGCCAGGCGTCCGCGCGGCACGACGATAGCGGCGCGCAATCCCAATGCCTGCCAATCTGCACCCGGCCAAAGAATGGCAGCCCGTGCCGCGCCTTGGTCCAGCGCGGTCACATAGGCCGGTGACATGGCGATTGCGAGGTCGGTTTCGCGTGCCAAAGCAGGCTCTGCAGCGCCACTGATCTGCCAGTCGGGATCACCCAGTACCTCGGCACCCAGCGCCACCGCGATATCAGCCATACGAAAGGTCATCCGCACCCCCGGTTCACCGGGCTGCAATTACCCCTGAACGCCGCCGATCACCACCCCTTCGCGCGCAAGCGCCTCCCAGATCCGCCGGTCACGCCCATAAACGTCACCACGGAAATTGAGCGCACCGGTCACAAGCGTGAATGCGGTGCGATAATCCAGATGCACCGGCACCGGTACCTCCAGATCAACCCGGGTTTCCGCGCCTGTATTCAGCCGCTCTTGAAAGAATCCCTGCGGATCATCGGTCTGGCGCGCCAGCAGCGCATAGGCAAAGTCGCGCGGGTCATTCAGACGAATACAACCATGGCTGAAGGCACGGACCTCACGACCAAAAAGATCGCGCGACGGTGTATCATGCAGATAGATGTTATAGACGTTTGGAAACATGAACTTCACGACGCCCAACGCATTGCGCGGACCCGGCGGTTGGCGCATCGCATAGGGAAATGACGAGGCGCTATACCCACCGAAGTTCGCCGCCGACCGGTTCACGCGCCGCCCGGAACTGTCGGTAATCTCCAGATATCCATGCGCGCCGGGATTGCTGCGCAACGCTGGCAGATATTCGTTCACGACGATCGATCGGGGCACATACCAGCTTGGGTTGATCACCATGAATTCCATGACGTCGGAAAACTCGGGTGTCTGCCTGTCGCCCGCAGTCGCGCCGATAACCGAGCGGGTACGAAATGTCACGCGATCATTGTCAATGATGGTCGCCGTGAAATCCACCAGATTGACCCAGACATGACGGTCACCGCGCGGCGCATTCGTCCACCGCTCGCGTTCCATCGCCACAATGATCGCGTGCAACCGCTCTTCGATCGAAACATTGATCTGCTCGAGCGTCCCCTGCCCCACGACACCGTCTTGTGTCAGACCATGCGCTTCCTGAAACATCTGCACCGCCGTCTGCATCACCGCGTCAAAGGTCTGCGTCGCCGAACGGTCCATATAACCCATCGCGATCAACCGGTTGCGCAATGCCACAACCCTCTCGCCACTGGCTCCGGGTTCCAGTGCACCGCCTGGGATCACCGGACCCCAGCCGCCCGTCAGGATCAGCATTTCAAGCCGCAATTTCTCGCGCATAAGACGGGTATATTCCGGAGATGCGGGCGGAAGGCTGCGCAGAAAGGCTGCCGGTGCCGCATCCGAAAAATTATCGAGCGTTTCAAACCGGTCGCGATAGGGCACCTCGCGCCGGATCGCGGTAATCACCTCGCCGGGCACCAGAACGCCGGTCTGGATATCGGTCGCATATTGCAGAAAAAGCCGACTCATCTCGACCTCGACCCGGCCCTGGTCAGCGGCGGTATCCGCACCCTGCAACATCGCGATGACATCCGCAGGATCGTACCGTGCGGCAGGCAGACCATGCGCCCCGGCATCTGCCAGCGCACCCAGAAACGCGTGGCGTCGCGCCTGAACCTCTTCGGATGACCCGGTCCAGATACCTTCAAAATCCCGCGCACGGTAAAAGGCCGCCAGATCATCGTCGCGCGCGGCCGTCTCGGCAACGGCCTGCCTGAACGCCGTTACCTGTGCCTGGACTGCGGATGCCAACATAAATAGCGTCAGAATAATGGCGATCTGCCCAGACAGAGCGGACATTTTAAACTTAATGTGAAGTACTCTCATGGTCTTGCGGGCCCTTCCGGCACTTGTCGATCAAGTCTTTGCGCGCCAACCACCCAAGTCCATTCACATTTCTGCAATGCGTTCACAGAGCGAGCATTTGTTGCAAACCTGCACATTGCCAAGAAGCAACAGATCGGCAGATTCCGCCATGTTGCGCAAAATCCCGCCGATTTCCCCTTTTTTTACCTCTGACCCCTTATTGGTGGGTTGGTCGAAGAATCGACTTGTGTCATACAGTAGGAACATCCGGGGATGAGATGGCAAACGGTTCGCAATCAATGCGGACTTCAGGCAGGCGACGGGACAGGCGCTGAACAGATGACAAAACTCGTTTTTTCGGGCATAAGCAGACGTGGACTTTTGCTTGCTTTTGCAGCAACAGCGGTCGCGGCTGCCCCAACTTTCTCCAAAGCAGCGGGATTTTTGCGCGGCGGTGGCGACATACGGCGGGTCAGAATGTATTCTGGTCGCACCGGTGAACGTATCGACATGATCTACTGGATCGAGGGCGACTACATCGGTGATGCCCTGCGCGAGGTAAACTTGTTCATGCGCGACTGGCGCACCGGGCAGGCGGTTCAGATGGACACCCGAACCATCGACATCATGGCTGCAGCGCACGGGCTGTTGGAGGTGAACGAGCCCTACATGCTCCTTTCGGGTTACCGGTCACCGCAAACCAATGCGATGCTTCGCGAATCGTCATCCGGTGTCGCGAGCAACTCGCTGCATTTGCGTGGTCAGGCGGCCGACATTCGGCTCGAAAGCCGCTCTGTCCGTCAAATTGCGCGCGCAGCAGGTGCATGCAACGCTGGTGGGGTCGGTCGTTACTCCGGGTCTAACTTCGTCCATATGGATTGCGGCGCAGTGCGCAGCTGGGGCAACTAGACGGCCTGTATCTCTCCCGTTTAGGTCATGCGTGATAAATAACGATGCCGCAGAACTTTGGTTCCTGCGGCGTTAAGTTTTTTCTGTATGCCGGACAGTAAAAATGGCACAACCTATCCGGCCCCGGGCATGCTTCATTGCGTCAACTGGCGAATTGAGAGTCACCAGGAAATCGCCAGGCTATCATATCGGGTCGAGGCTCAGCCAGGAGACAAACATGACGGGCACACTAGGCGCGCTGATCGCCGTTAGGGACAAGAGCCCAGCGTTGGTTCCGCACCGGCGACCAGGGCCAATTTGATGGTGCGGGTTACGTGACGCTGACCGGGCGCCTGAAGGAAATCATCAACCGAGGCGGCGAGAAGATCTCCCCGCTCGAGGTCGATGGGGTGCTGTCGGCGCATCCCGCGGTGGCGCAGGTCGTAACCTTTGCCCTGCCCCATGCCAGACTCGGCGAAGAGGTCGCGGCTGCAGTGGTGCTGAAGGAAGGTCAATCTGCCACCAAAACGCAGATCCGCGAGTTCGCAAGCGAGCGGCTCGCCGCCTTCAAGGTGCCCCGCAAGATTGCGATTCTGGCCGAGATCCCCAAAGGAGCGACCGGCAAGTTGCAGCGTATCGGGCTAACCGAGAAACTTGGGCTGGTGGAGAAAGCCTAGACGGGGCTCATTTTCGGACTCCGGGTTGCCGTTCCACCGCAATCCACGCGCCAAAATGAGAAAGGAGTCTGTGTCCAGAGGCACGGCAAACAATCATGAAGATATGCATTTTCGGCGCCGGCGCGATCGGCGGTTATATGGGCGCAAAATTGGCGGCGGCGGGCGCAGAAGTCAGCCTTGTGGCGCGCGGTCCGCATCTTGCGGCCATGCAGACCAAGGGCCTGACCCTGATCGAGGACGACGAAACGAAAACCGTCGCGGTCAACGCCTCGGCTGACCCGGCAGTACTCGGCCATCAGGATTACGTGATCGTGACGCTCAAGGCCCATTCCGTGCCGCCAGTAGTGGCCAGGATGGCGCCGCTTATCGGTCCCGGAACGACCATCGTGTCGGGAGTGAATGGCGTTCCGTGGTGGTATTTCCACAAGATCGGCGGCCCGCTTGAGGGCACCCGTCTGGCATCGGTCGATCCGGGCGATGTCCAATGGAACGGGTTCGGCCCCGACCGCGTATTGGGCTGCGTGGTCTACCCTGCCGCCGAAGTCATCGAACCCGGTGTAGTCAAGCATATCGAAGGGAACCGTTTCAGCCTGGGCGAGCCGGACGGATCGAAATCGGACCGCGCGCTCCGGTTGTCCGAGGTCTTGGGCAAGGCGGGACTCAAGGCTCCGGTGCGCCCGCGCCTGCGCGACGAAATCTGGGTAAAGCTTTGGGGTAACCTGAGCTTCAACCCGATCTCGGCCCTGACGCATGCCACGCTCGATGTGCTCTGCACCGATCCCGGGACGCGGGCCGTGGCACGCGCCATGATGCTGGAGGCGCAGGTCGTGGCGGAAAAGCCGGGTGTGAAATTTCCCATCGACGTGGACCGCCGCATCGATGGCGGTGCTGCGGTGGGGGCGCATCGCACGCCGATGCTGCAGGATCTGGATGCAGGCCGTCCGATGGAGATCGACGCGCTGTTGGGGTCGGTGCAGGAACTGGGGCGGGTGACAGAAATGAGCACGCCCACTATCGACACGGTCCTTGCATTGGTGACACTGCGCGCGCGGACAGCCGGGCTTTACAGCCAGACGGGTTGATCAAGGGGCACAGCCAAGAAGGGTTGCCTGGATCAGCGGCAAGATCGCGATCTGCCCACGGCAAGATGGCCAAGCAGAATCCGTTTGGTTGACCAACGCATCAATGCAGGGGCCCGATCAATGCAAGGGCCCTATGTATTATCAACAGGTTAGGATGGTGGGTGATAAGGGATTTGAACCCCTGACATCTTCGATGTGAACGAAGCGCTCTACCACTGAGCTAATCACCCATCGGTCGGTCGTCTACCGCTACTCTGCCGCATCCGCAAGGGGCTCGTTGCGCGACGTGGCATCGGTATCGGTCGCATGAACCAGCCGGACCATCAGGACCTTGCCCTTCGGGTTGTCCTTGACCCGCGTCACCTTGAGCTTGCCGAGGGGCGGCAGGTTCAATTCCTCGCCCGCCATCAGCAATTCCCCCAAGAGCGCCAGCGTCGCATCGATCGCGCCACGGGCCTCGGTCTTTTTGCCTCCGGCACGTTCGGCGGCGCGGTCCACAAAATCCTTCTTGCGGATCTGGACGCGGCCAATCTTTGCAGCAGCGGCATCCTGTGCTACTGGCGTCTGATCGGCATGGCCGGTTTTCAGATGCACAGAGTTTGGTTTGCTGGCCATGGCTTGCTCCGCATGAGGCGTTATCTGAAAGAGCGTAGCGTGCCATTCGCAGAGATGCCATGGGTTCTCTCTGCCGATGACCGGCCGCTATCAGAAAACGACGCCCGTCGTCGTCTTGTTGACAGGCTGGCGCTACCGAAACCACCCTCCAAAGGCCGGCCGCGGTGGAAACCGCTGCAGGGTTTCCGCGACATCGTCGAACAATCGCGTTACGCGGGCGCAATGGCGCAGGATGTGCTCGCAGTGCGGCCGGGCGCGGTCATCTAGGGTCCGCCAGGTTTCTGCGCCGCAGACTAAGACGCTCTCAATCTGGTCATGCGCCAGATCGACCAGGACAAATCAAAGCAAAGGGCCCGCCCTTGACAGGACGGGCCCAGTGCATCGGGTTGGTCAGGCACAGCCCGGCTTAGTGCGCGGTCGCACCCGGCAGGTCTTCCACCACAGGGATCGCCTTGGCCGCAGCCGCCGCTTCCTCTGCTTCCTCGTCCCACTCGATCGGCTCGGGCTGGCGGACCAGCGCGAGTTTCAGCACTTCGGACACATGACTGACCGGAATGATGGTCAGCCCGGCCTTCACGTTTTCCGGGATCTCGGGCAGATCGCGGGCATTCTCCTGCGGGATCAGCACCGTGGTGATCCCGCCCCGCAGCGCCGCGAGCAGTTTCTCCTTCAACCCGCCAATCGGCATCGCATTACCGCGCAGGGACACTTCGCCGGTCATGGCGATATCCTTGCGGACCGGGATCTGGGTCAACACCGACACGATGGATGTGACCATCGCCAGCCCGGCAGAAGGGCCATCCTTCGGCGTGGCCCCATCGGGCACGTGCACATGGATGTCGATCTTGTCGAACTTCGTCGGCTTGATCCCTATCTGGGGCGAAATCGAGCGGACGTAAGAACTCGCCGCCTCGATGCTCTCCTTCATCACATCGCCCAGCTTGCCCGTGGTTTTCATCCGGCCCTTGCCCGGCAGACGCAGCGCCTCGATGGGGAGCAATTCACCCCCGACCGATGTCCAGGCCAGCCCGGTGACGACCCCGATCTGATCCTCGGCTTCGGCCAGACCATAACGATACTTGGGCACACCCAGATAATCGGGCAGATTCTCCGGCGTGATCGCGACCTTGCTTACCTCCTTGCGCACGATCTTGGTCACCGCCTTGCGGGCGATTTTCGCAATCTCGCGCTCAAGGTTCCGCACCCCGGCCTCGCGGGTATAGGTACGCACCATCTCGGTCAGCGCGGCATCGGTCAGCACGAACTCACCCTGCCGCAGCCCGTGGTTTTTCAGCACCTTGGCCAGCAGATGCTGCTTGGCGATCTCGCGCTTTTCATCCTCGGTATAACCCGAAAGCGTGATGATCTCCATCCGGTCCAGCAGTGGGCCGGGCATATTATAGCTGTTCGCCGTGGTCAGAAACATCACGTTCGACAGGTCATATTCGACCTCAAGATAATGATCGACAAAGGTCGAGTTCTGTTCCGGATCCAGCACCTCGAGCATGGCCGACGCCGGGTCGCCCCGGAAATCCTGCCCCATCTTGTCGATTTCATCGAGCAGGATCAGCGGGTTGGTCGTCTTGGCCTTTTTCAGCGCCTGAATGATCTTGCCCGGCATGGAGCCGATATAGGTCCGGCGGTGACCCCGGATTTCGGACTCGTCACGCACCCCGCCCAGCGAGATGCGGATGAACTCGCGCCCCGTGGCCCTGGCAACCGATTTGCCCAGCGATGTCTTGCCCACACCCGGCGGGCCGACCAGGCACATGATCGGACCTTTGAGTTTCACCGACCGCTGCTGCACCGCCAGATATTCGACGATCCGTTCCTTGACCTTGTCCAGACCATAGTGGTCGTCATCCAGCACCTTCTGCGCATGCACCAAGTCTTTCTTGACGCGGCTTTTCACACCCCAGGGCAGGCACAGGATCCAGTCGAGGTAGTTGCGCACGACCGTGGCTTCCGCACTCATCGGGCTCATGTTCTTGAGCTTTTTGAGTTCGGCATCCGCCTTTTCGCGCGCTTCCTTGCTCAGCTTGGTCGCGGCAATGCGCGTCTCAAGCTCGGCCACTTCGTTCTGGCCTTCCTCACCGTCGCCCAATTCGCGCTGAATCGCCTTCATCTGCTCATTCAGGTAATATTCGCGCTGGGTGCGCTCCATCTGGCTCTTGACGCGGGTCTTGATCTTCTTCTCGACCTGCAGCACGGACATCTCGCCCTGCATCAGGCCGTAAACCTTCTCCAGCCGCTCCGCGACGCTCAGCGTCTCCAGCAGTTCCTGCTTGTGCTTGACCTCGATTCCCAGATGGCCCGCTACCAGATCGGCGAGTTTCGCAGGTTCCGAGGCTTCGGTCACAGCGGCGAGCGCCTCTTCGGGGATGTTTTTCTTGATCTTGGAATAGCGCTCGAATTCGGCGGCGACCGTGCGCACCAGCGCCTCGATCGTCTCCGCGTCGCCCGGCACTTCGGTCAGCAATTCGGCCCGCGCCTCAAAGAACTTGTCGTTCGCAAGGAACTCGGTGATCCGCACGCGCGAACGGCCCTCCACCAGCACCTTGACGGTACCATCGGGCAGTTTCAGCAGTTGCAGGACATTGGCCAGCACGCCCGACTTGTAGATGCCTTCGACAGCCGGGTCATCGACACCGGGGTCGATCTGCGAGGACAGCAGGATCTGCTTGTCTTCCGCCATCACATCCTCCAGCGCGCGGACCGATTTCTCGCGGCCAACGAACAGCGGCACGATCATATGCGGGAACACGACGATGTCGCGCAGCGGCAACACCGGATAGGAATGGCTCAGTGGTTCTTGCATGCTCGGTTCCTCATTCTTGGCAAACAGCCGCGATCCCGACAATCGGCAATCCTTGTGCTGTCTCCGGTTCAGGCCTCTGTATCTGGTGCGCAAAGGTTAACGTTTCAATAGATGACCCTGGCGTGCGGTTTTTCAACACAGCATGCCCCTGCCAGAGCAGGCCCGCAAGCAGGAACTCTCGCAAATTGGGCAGACCTCGCACAAGTCGGGTTTTCTTGGCCTCGCGCAGCCCGCGTCAGGCGGCGGCAGACCGCGCCGTCAGATCGCGTTCTTTCAGGGCAAGCTGCATCAGTTTGTGACCCTGCCCGTACCAATGGCTGTCGCAGGCATAGCGCAGGCCCAGCACGCGCGCATCATTGGGGGTCAGCGCACGCTGCGAACTCGGCAGCGCGCGGCGGCCCCAGACCACCGGATCATCCTTGTGCGCCGGATCGTAGTTCCATCCCAGATGCGCACAGAGCCGTGCAAACATCTCGAACACCACATGCTGCGTCGGGTGGTTGATGCCGTAGACGGTCGGTTGCAGGGTCAGCGTCTCGGCAAGGTAATCCGCAATCGCGATATCGCAGGTTTTCCGCTCTTTCTCGCGGATTTTAGCGATGGACGACTGCACCCGCTGCACATTCTCCATGTCGATGCGACCAGTGCAATAATCCTCGAATATCTTGACCGGATTGCGCCCTTCCTGTCCGCGCAGCAATTGCGCCGCCCCCTTGATCACTGACCGCCCCTTGGACGGGATAATCTCGAGCGAGGCGACACCATCGAGATAGACATAGGGCACGAACACCGCCTTGGCACCTGCGGCGGCGCGCACATCGGCTACGTTGAACGTGGTGCCCGGATTGGTAATCGCCTGCGACACGACAATTTCGGCCTCGGCGATCTTCTGCCGGGTCAGGGCCTCGTCAAAGACATCCCAATAGGGGGTAATGGTCTGAAAATCGGCACGCAATGTCGGAAACATCTCGCGGGTCAGCCCGCGCATGGCGTTGACTTGACAATTTCCCAGAAACAACACGTTCATATTTTGGCCCCCGCCAACAGCTTTTGCACAACTTGGCTCCGCAATCGCGGCAAATTCATGGCAAGTTTTCGGCATTATCCGGGTCAGAGCGCCGCAATATCCCCCTCGGCCCGTCCCGCCGCAAAATCCGCCTGAAACTGCGCAAACCTGCCCGCCGCGATCGCGTCCCGCATGCCTGCCATCAGATCCTGATAATACTGCAGGTTGTGCCAGGTCAGCAACATACCCGAGATCATCTCGCGCGCGCGGAACACATGATGCAGATAGGCGCGCGAATAGTGGCGGCAGGCCGGACAGGCACAATTTTCATCCAGCGGCCTCGGATCGTCCTGATGCCGCGCATTCTTGATATTGACCACGCCGTGTCGGGTGAACGCCTGCCCGGTGCGGCCTGAGCGTGAGGGCAGCACGCAATCCATCATGTCGATCCCGCGCGCCACGGCCCCCACGATATCGTCGGGCTTGCCCACCCCCATCAGATAGCGCGGCTTGTCGGCAGGCAGCATGTCCGGCGCATAATCCAGCACGCCAAACATCGCCTCCTGCCCCTCGCCCACCGCCAATCCGCCCACGGCATAGCCATCAAACCCGATCGCGGTCAGCGCTGCGGCACTCTCCCCGCGCAACCCTTGCGTCACCCCGCCCTGCTGGATCCCGAACAACGCATGGCCCGGCCTGTCGCCAAAGGCATCGCGCGACCGCTGCGCCCAGCGCATGGAAAGCTGCATGGACCGCGCCACCTCCGCCTCTGTCGCAGGCAAGGCCGGGCATTCGTCAAAACACATCACGATATCGGACCCGAGCAACCGCTGAATCTCCATCGACCGCTCCGGGCTCAACTCATGCAATGATCCGTCGATATGCGATTTGAACGTGACCCCCGCCTCCGACATCCTGCGCAATCCCGCCAGCGACATCACCTGGAACCCGCCACTGTCGGTCAGGATCGGACGGGACCAGTTCATGAACCTGTGCAACCCGCCCAGCCGGTCGATCCGTTCCGCGCCAGGGCGCAGCATCAGGTGATAGGTATTGCCCAGCAGAATATCCGCCCCTGTCGCCGCCACACTCTCGGGCAGCATCGCCTTGACCGTACCGGCAGTGCCGACCGGCATGAAGGCCGGGGTCCGGATCTCGCCGCGCGGCGTGGCAATCACGCCCGCACGGGCCTTGCCATCCGTGGCGCCTACCGTGAACTGAAACCGGCCTGTCATATTCTCGTGCCTTCCCTAATCCTGCGCGCCTTGTTACCCGACAGGCGCGAAATGAAAAGGAGCAGCCATGACCACCACCCCCGATTCCCGCCGCATCCGGCTCGGGTGGGAGGAATGGCTGGGTCTGCCGGACCTCGGTCTGCCCGCAATCCGGGCCAAGGTCGATACCGGCGCCAAAACCTCGGCACTGCATGCCTTCGACATCACGCCCTTCGGCACCGCCGACCGGCCCCGCGTGCGCTTTGCGGTGCATCCGATCCCCGGCAATGACGATCTGGTGATTCAATGCACCGCCGATGTGATCGACCGGCGCGAGGTCACCTCCTCCAATGGAGAGGCCGAGTTGCGCTATGTCATCGGCACAAGGATCGAGGTCGGCGGCGCGATCTGGCCGATCGAAGTCACCTTGACCCACCGCCCCGCCATGACCGCGCGCATGCTGCTCGGGCGGCAGGCACTGTCCGAACGGGTGCTGGTCCAGCCCGCCGACCGGTTCCTCCAGGCCGAGCGCAGCTATGACGTCTACACCCCCGCCGCGCTGTCAGAGGCCGCACAACCGCGCCCCCTGCGCATCGCCATACTCAGCCGCGAACCCGAGAATTACTCGACCCGGCGACTGCTGGCCGAGGGCGAGGCACGCGGCCATAGCGTCGATGTGATCGACACCGCGCGCTGCTACATGGCGATCAACGCGCTGGCACCCGAGATCCACTATGATGGCACGCGCCTGCCCCGCTACGACGCCGTCATCCCGCGCATCGGCGCCTCCGTCACGCCCTATGGCACCGCCGTGATCCGGCAATTCGAGACGCTGGGCACCTATTGCGTCAACGGCTCTGTCGGGATCACCGCGAGCCGGGACAAACTGCACGCGCATCAGGTGCTGGCGCAACACCGGATCGGCATGCCCACCACCGCCTTTGCCTCCAGCCCCAAGGACACCGACAATCTTATCGGCCTCGTCGGCTCCGCGCCACTCATTGTCAAACTGCTGGAAAGCAGTCAGGGGCGCGGCGTCGTCCTCGCCGAAACCAAAAAGGCCGCGCAATCGGTGATTTCCGCCTTTCGCGGATTGCGCGCCAATTTCCTCGTGCAACAATTCGTCAAGGAAGCGGCGGGCGAGGATATCCGCTGTTTCGTGATCGCAGGCCGGGTCGTGGCCGCGATGCGGCGCACCGCCAGTGGCGATGATTTCCGCTCCAACCTGCATCTGGGCGGCACGGCAGAAGCGGTCAAGATCAGCCGGGCAGAGCGTGACGCCGCCCTGCGCTCCGCGCGTGCCTTTGGTCTGGGGCTGGCGGGCGTCGATCTCTTGCGCGGACACGACGGGCCCAAGGTGCTCGAGGTGAACTCATCCCCCGGTTTCGAAGGCATCGAAAAGGCATCGGGCAAGAACCTCGCCGCAGCGCTTTATCTGGAAATCGAGAGGAAACTGCGGCTCGCCCCGATGCGGATCAAACCGGCCCGGCTCGCCTGACCAGCGACACAGCGCCAACCGCCGGCTTGGTCGCAAAGCGGTTTCATGCTATGCTTGCCTCTTATTTATTTGACGACGTGATTTCAGCAGGGGGGATTTTGCAATGGGGACAACCCGTTCAAAGCGCGATTGATTTGCACAGCAGGACTTTGGCCCGCTCATCGTCCGCCATGCAAGGCGGACAACCCATATCGTCGCTACAGCAGTTGCGCTGGCCGCATTCTGAACCGGCACGCCGGTCATGGCGCAATCGAATGGCTTTCTGGTCGGGGACATCGGGGTCATTGCGCGCGGGGCGGCACCATGGAACTGCGCGCCCGGATGGCCGCAGGCACACTCACACCCGAAACATTCGTCTGGACGCCCGGCATGACCGACTGGCTTCCCGCTGCGCAGGTGGCAGCACTTGGACCGCTCTTTCAGGATGAAGAGCCGGTCGGCCCCAACACGATTCCCGATGCCGTCAACTTCGGGCAATTCATCCTCGGCACATGGGTGCAGGAGGGGATGATGCCGGCCGAAGGTGTGGGCTTGGGCAGCGGGCGGCTCGCCTCCACCTTCAACGCCGACAAGACCTGCGCCATTCAGGGCGCGATTCAGGTCACCATCGAAGGTCAGGCGCTGCAAGTCGACATCCAAAGCACCGGCACATACATCGTCACCTCGGGTCCCGGCGGCACCTACAGTGTGCAATGGACCGGACAGCTGATGGCTGGCGTGCCGGCGCTCAATATCGCTCCCGTCAGCGAACCGTTCAACGAAAGCTCGATCGTGACAATCGTCGATCAAAACACGCTGCGCGACACCGACGGCATCCTGCTACCCGCTCCACCGGTTTCTGAACCATCGCATCCCGCGCAGGGCGACCCCCGCCCTGCGCATCTCTTCCCGGGCACCGCCATGGTGTTTGTCTGGTCCAGCCTGACGCGGGGCGACGCCACCTCCACGCTGGTGCAGGTCAGCGTGATTGACGTGATCATGGTGTTTGCCCCGCGCCTCTCGTGGCCTTTCTGCCCGGCGTGACTTCTTTGAACGCGCGGTCGCCTTCGCGATCAGCCTCTTCGGGCCCGGCTCCGGCGCGGCGCTGGCCACGGTCGTCGGCGTGCTGGTCGAGGTACCGGCGATGTTGACGCTCGTGGCCTTCGCCAACCGGACCCGGCACTGGTTTCCCTCATCAAGGCGAGGCGCGGGACAAGCGCACCCTTTACGCCCGGCCCGAGAAACCCTATATGATTACTCAGGTTTAGAGCGGAGGGCACATGTCCAGAACCGAAACCAATCTCGAAGGCACGCCACTGATCGCGCCCTCCACCACGGATCATCCGCTCTACGAGTCCGTGGTCGAGGCGTGCAAAAGCGTGTTTGACCCCGAAATCCCGGTCAATATCTACGATCTGGGCCTCGTCTACACCATCGCGATCAGCCCCGAGAACGCGGTCAACATCACGATGACCCTCACCGCACCCGGCTGTCCGGTCGCAGGCGAAATGCCCGGCTGGGTCGCCTCTGCGGTCGAACCGCTTCCCGGCGTGAAACAGGTCGATGTCGCCATGACATTCGAGCCGCAATGGGGCATGGACATGATGTCGGATGAGGCACGGCTCGAACTTGGCTTCATGTAGGGTGGGTTGAAACCCACCTTACACCCACCCCGCGATCATCCTTGAGACAACACCCTTGAGACAACGGCCCGGAATCCCTATGTTCCCGGTCAAAGGAGCACCCCATGTTCGGCATCCCCGGTAAACAAGCGGTCAGCATCACCCCCCGCGCGGCGTCGCAGATCGCCAAACTCATGGCGCGCGATCTCCACCAGGGGCTGCGCATCGGCGTCAAGAAGGGCGGCTGCGCCGGCATGGAATACACCATGGACTATGTGACAGAGATCAACAAATTCGACGAAATCGTCGAATCAGACGGCGCGCGCGTCATGATCGCGCCAATGGCGCAAATGTTCCTCTTCGGCACCGAGATCGACTACGAGGTCTCGCTCCTCGAATCCGGCTTCAAGTTTCGCAACCCGAATGTGGTCGATGCCTGCGGCTGCGGCGAATCGATCAAGTTCAAGGACGAGGCAGAGCTTTCGGCCCAAAACGCCAGAGCCTGAACATGGCCGTCTCGGCCGCAGCGATTGATGCGGCACCTGACGTCTTTTCCGGCCTCCGACCACGCACAACGCGCATGATGATGGGCGGTCTCTGCATCGATTGGCAGGGCAATATCCTTGGCTTGCTCAGCTCCGATGGCGCGATCCCGCTCAAAGGGCGCGGCGAAATGGCCACCCGGATGGAGGCCGGGGGTTGAGAGAAATGGACCTACACCCGCAGCAACGACAAAGCGGGTGCGATGCTCTACTGTTATCTGCCCGAAAGCCCGCAGGACGACCCGGAAGAGGCCACAGCAATCGCGCACGCGACGCTGGGCTGCCTCCAGACCTTTCCCCCGGCCCCCGCGCTTGCTAACACCCCCGCAAAGCAAACGGAGACAGCCATGCGCCGCAAACTCGCCGCCGGAAACTGGAAGATGAACGGGCTCAGCGCCAATCTGGCCGAGGTCGCGGCACTGATGGCCGCACATCCCGCCCCCACCATCGACCTGCTGCTCTGCCCGCCCGCCACGCTCCTGCGCCAGATGCATCAGGCCAAAGGCAGCCACCCGCTCAGCCTCGGCGGTCAGGACTGCCACGCCAACCCCAAAGGCGCGCATACCGGCGATATTTCGGCGACAATGCTCAAGGACGCCGGAGCCTCCCACGTCATCCTCGGGCATTCCGAACGGCGCGCCGACCACGGCGAGACTGACGCACAGGTGCTGGCCAAGGCGCAGGCCGCCCATTCCACCGGCCTCATCGCGATCATCTGCATCGGCGAAACGCTGGCACATCGCGAGGGGGGCAGCACGCTCGACATCGCGGGCAGCCAACTCGCAGGCTCCACCCCCGACAGCGCCACCGGCGCCAACACGGTCATCGCCTACGAACCTGTCTGGGCCATCGGCACCGGGCTTGTCCCCTCGCTCGACCAGATCGGCGAGGTCCACAGCTTCATCCGCGCCGCCCTGATTCGGCGCTATGGCGATGACGGCGCGCAAATGCGCATCCTCTACGGCGGCTCCGTCAAACCCTCCAACGCCGCCGATATCTTCGGCGTGGCCGATGTGGACGGCGCTCTCGTCGGCGGGGCCAGCCTCAAATCCGCCGATTTCTCGCCGATCATCAGCGCATTGCAATCCGCCTGATGCAGCGGCTCCACCAATCGCCCACCGATCCTGACTTCGTGCAGGACCCCTACCCTTTCTACGACCGGGCGCGGGCCGGGGGCGATCTGTTCCTCTGGGACGATTACAACATGGTCTGCTCCGTCTCGCACCGGGCCACCACCGCCCTGCTGCGCGACCGGCGCTTCGGACGCGAGGCTCCTGCCGATTTCGCGCCCGGCATCCCGCCGCATCTCGCGCCCTTTTACGCGGTCGAGGCGCATTCCATGCTCGAGCTTGACCCGCCCCGGCACACCCGCCTGCGCGGGTTGGTGCTGCGCGCCTTCACCTCACGGCGGATCGCCGCACTCGGGCCGGAAATCGAACAGCTCTGCCACGCTCTGATCGACCGCTTTCCCAGCGGACCTTTCGACCTGCTCGACGCCTACGCCCGCGTCCTGCCTGTCGTTATCATCGCGCGGCTTCTGGGGGTGCCCGAATCCCGCTCCGACGACCTGCTCACATGGTCCAACGCCATGGTCAGCATGTATCAGGCCAGCCGCACCCGCACGACCGAGGATGCGGCCATCGCCGCCACCAATGCCTTCACCGGCTTCATCACCGGATACATCGCCGAAAAACGGCTGCACCCCGCCGACGACCTGATCACCCAGTTGATCGCGGCAGAGGAGGCGGGCGAAAAACTCACCACCGACGAACTCATCACCACCTGCATCCTGCTGCTGAACGCGGGGCACGAGGCAACGGTCCACACCATGGGCAACGGGGTCAAGACGCTGCTCGAAACCGGCCCCGTCCCCATCACCGAAGCATCGGTCGAGGAAATCATCCGCCACGACCCGCCGCTCCATATCTTCACCCGCTGGGTCAATACCGATGCGCATTTCTACGGGCACGACTTCAAACGCGGCGACATGATCGGCTGCCTGCTCGGTGCTGCCAACCGCGACCCGCACATCTACCCCGACCCCGCGCGCTTTGACGCGGGCCGCACCGGCCCCGCCAACACGAGCTTTGGCGGCGGCATCCATTTCTGCGTCGGCGCACCGCTGGCACGGCTCGAACTGCTGATCGGTCTGCGCGTACTCTTCGACCGCTGCCCCAACCTTCGGCTGGCCGGTCCGGCCCACTACGCGGACGTATTCCACTTTCACGGATTGGCGTCACTTCCGGTCGAAATCTGACGGTTCGGCACGCAAAATACCGCAGATTCACCCCGTTGGAATACCGCTGGAATACCGACGCAATACCGACGTGCCGACTTCTGTTAATCTTTGCCGGTCACAACGGCAGCGCCACCGTCGACTTTATCTCCTCCATCGAGAGGAGCGCTGTGACATTATGCACCCGCACTTCCGCGATAAGTGCTTGATAAAACGCATCATATGCCCGCGCATTCCTGACCCGGACCTTCAGGATATAATCGATATCCCCCGCCAGACGATGCGCCTCCTGCACTTCCGGGCGGTTTTGCAGCGCTTTGAGGAACGTCGCCTGCCAGGCCGCCTCATGCTCCGAAGTGCGGATCAAAACGAAAAAAGTCGCTTCAAAACCAAGGGCTTCCGCATCGAGCAACACCGTCTGCTGCATGATCACCCCCGCCTCGCGCATCTTGCGGATCCGATTCCACACCGGCGTTTTCGAAGACCCCACCGCCTTGGCAATCTCATCCAGCGACCGGCTCGCATCCCGTTGTAACTCAATCAGAATTTTCCGGTCTAGATCATCCGGTCGAAACGACATTCTTCAGTCTCCGTGATTCATGAACAACGAGCACCTTTCGGCTATAAAACCGAACATACGTCCTTATCTGCGCAGCGCAATGGTCAAATCGTGGAATAATGTTCTATATTGGGATCAGAAACCCGCAATCGCCAGAGGCCCAGTCATGCAGCATTTTCCGATCTTCCTCGCCGTCGCCGGGCGCAGGATCGTGCTGTCCGGGGGCGGCGAAACAGCACTCGCCAAACTGCGGCTCTTGCTCAAGACAGAGGCGCATCTCACTGTTTTTGCAGCAGAACCCAGCGCAGAGGTGGAACGGCTTGCCGCTTCCGGCCACATGAAACTGCACCACCGTGCGCTCAGCCCCGGCGACGCCCTCTGCGCCGTCCTCTTCTACGCCGCAAATGACGACCCCGCCGAAGACGCCCGCGTCGCCGCCCTCGCCCGCGCCGACGGTGCGTTGGTAAATATCGTTGATAATCTGCAGGATAGCGCCTTCATTACCCCCGCGATCGTGGACCGCGACCCCGTCGTGATCGCCATCGGCACCGAAGGCGCGGCCCCGGTTCTGGCGCGTCAGATCAAAGCTGACATCGAAGCGCGCCTGCCCACAACCCTCGGCCTGCTGGCCCGCATCGGCAAAGCCTTCCGCCACGCCGCCGAAGCCCTGCCAATGGGTCGCAAACGGCGGGATTTCTGGGCGGAGTATTACTTCAAGATCGGCCCGCAAGCCTTTGCCGAACATGGACAAACCGGGACAGAATCGGCACTTGCCATGTTGCTCGACCGGCACCTGAACGCAGCGCCAAAACCTGGCCATGTCGATCTGGTCGGCGCCGGCCCCGGCGACCCGGACCTGCTCACGCTTCAGGCCCGCAAGGCACTCGATGCCGCCGATGTGGTGATCTACGACCGTCTGGTCACCTCTGAAATTCGCGATCTCGCGCGTCGCGAAGCGATCATGATCGACGTCGGCAAAGAGGGGTTCGGCGCCTCCATATCGCAGGATGACATCAACGCGCTGATCGTCTCCCATGCCGCGAACGGCGCGCAGGTTGTCCGGTTAAAGTCCGGAGATCCCACGGTTTTCGGGCGGCTTGACGAAGAAATCGCCGCCTGTGATGCCGCCGGTATCACCTGGCGAATCCTCCCCGGCATCACCGCCGCCTCCGCCGCTGCCGCCAGTATCGGGCAAAGCCTGACCCGTCGCGGGCGCAATTCCGCGGTCCGGTTCCTCACCGGGCACGACACCGCTGGTTTTGCCGAACATGACTGGCGCGCACTGGCCCGCCCCGGCGAGGTCGCGGCCATCTACATGGGCAAA
>Ga0105054_10002936_pt1 | contig 26909 bp, 23 predicted proteins | sample BON02_FD_78091 | JGI IMG/M metagenome (GOLD analysis project Ga0105054, IMG submission 78091) | Freshwater microbial communities from Lake Bonney liftoff mats and glacier meltwater in Antarctica - BON-02 (megahit assembly) | ecosystem: Environmental > Aquatic > Freshwater > Ice > Glacier...
AAGTACCTGCCGAACTGGAAACAGATCAGGGAGGAGTTGAATAGGCTGCCGGTGGGGGAGATATAGATTTAGTTTTTAGATGATTTAATTCTTGTTTTTACACTAGAATTTCCCTCCACCGGAAAGGCCTTTTTTTTATTTCTGATAAGTAGCCTAAGAAACCAATATTGTGCAAATTATGTGCAAATGAAAAAGACACTTACAAGATATTTCTCGTAAGTGTCTGATTACTTGGTGGGCCCACTTGGAATCGAACCAAGCACCTACTGATTATGAGTCAGTTGCTCTAACCGAATGAGCTATAGGCCCGGTACTATTAAAACTTCCAGTTTTAGCTTGTATTCGCCGTAAACCTTGGTTTTGGGATTGCAATGTTACATATTTGAATGCAAATACACAACCCATATTTCGAATGAAAAATGCACCCGATGCAGACTTTTTGATTTTTGATCTAGGCAATGTCATTGTAGACATTGATTACCAGAAGGCACTGCAACGTATAAAAGAGGAAGTTTCTACAGAGTTTCATGACAAGGTGGATGGTTTTTATCTCACTGATTTTCATAAGGATTATGAAGTAGGAAGGATAGATTCAGGTAGGTTTAGAGAAGAGGTTAGAAGCTATTTTCAACAGGACTGGAATGACGAAAAAGTGGATGAATTGTGGAACGCTTTATTGCTAAAAATCCCTTTAGAGAGGCTAGAATTAATTTCAAAATTGAAAGAAAATTTTCAGGTAGGCGTACTGAGCAACACCAATTTGATACATATCCATGCCGTAAATAAAATTTTGCATGATGATCATGGCATAGAAAACTTCGATCCAATCTTTGACTGGGTATTCTTAAGTCATGAGATGGGACTGTCTAAACCTTCGCCTCAGATCTATGAAAAAATGCTGGTTGATCTTGGTACCTCTGGAGATCGGGTGGTATTTTTTGACGATTTAATCGCCAATGTGGAAGGTGCTAAAGCAGTAGGTATTCAGGCTGTACATGTGACGGGTCCTGAAGTTATCTTCGATTATTTCAAGAATGTATAGCAAAAAGGAATACCTCCGTCACGGAATTTTATTTCTCGCCACACTAATCTCTACTACCCTGGCAGGTGGAGAATGGGTTTACGGTAAATCAGTTCTAGGAGAAGGGGAAAGCCTACTTACGTGGGAATATTTTTGGATGTCCATGGCCTTTTCGATTCCATTTATTGGGATTTTACTTATTCACGAGCTTGGTCATTTCTTTACAGCTATCTATCATAAGGTAAAATGTACACTGCCTTTTTTTATTCCAGGCTGGCTGGGCTTTATTGGGATTCCTACCATTGGTACTTTCGGGGCAGTGATTCAAATGAAAGGGTTTGTCAATAGCCGCAAAAAATTCTTTGATATTGGTGTGGCTGGGCCTTTGGCTGGATTTATTATAGCATTTGGAGTACTAGTTTATGGGTTTACTACGCTTCCTGAATTAGACTATATTTACGCTGTGCATCCAGAATATGCTGATCCTAATTTTCAACCGACCGAAGAGGGCGCTCTTGATTTTGAATTGGGAAATAACCTGCTTTTCTGGGGATTGGGAGAAGCTTTCGCAGATCCTGACCGTATGCCACCCATGTCGGAGATGATCCATTACCCCTATTTATTTGCTGGTTTTCTCGCGTTGTTTTTCACTGCTTTGAATCTTCTTCCAATAGGTCAGCTAGATGGAGGTCATGTCATTTTCGGTCTTTTCCCGAAGCGTCATAAGGAGATCTCTCTCGTAGCGTATGTTTTGTTTATCGCTTATGCAGGCATGGGGCTGATCAGTCCCTATTCTCCTGTCGAAGATCTCTTGCTATGGATTCCGCTATACCTGGGATTCCTCTTTATTTGCTTTACTAAGTCAGGACTCAGTTTGCAGAATAGAATTACACTTGTTTTAAGCATTGCTGCGATTCAGTATGCTTTAGCTTTTGTCAAGCCGGATTGGGAAGGATACCAAGGTTGGTTATTTTATGGATTTCTTTTGGGAAGAATAATGGGCATAAAACACCCTGAAGTTTCTGGGTATAAAGAACTGGATGGAAATAGAAAGCTTTTGGGATGGCTGGCGATTGTCATCTTTATCCTCTGTTTTTCTCCACGACCTTTTATTTTCGCTTAGAAATCTATTATTGATTTGAGCTTTTGCGATAGAGGCAATAAATAATCCTTGATTCACTTTATAATAAAGCGTCTGTGATGATCAGTAGAATTGACGGGCGTCAGCAGAATACGTTATCTGTTTTGATACAAATTTAAATATTTGAAACCGAGGCTTAAAGTATGGTTCGAATTCGTACCTACGGGAGGCGGGTGTTTTGCCTCACTATTACTACTCCCAGCCAAAATGGTGATCTTCATCAAACCTCTGACTATTCTGTAGTAAAACTAAGTTGACCACAAAAAAAAAACTCCCCGAAGGGAGTCTGCTATAAGTTTCTGTACGCTAAAATTCCACCGATAGTGTTTCTGACTTTCGAAAAGCCTTTGGTTTCAAGGAATTTCTTAGCGTTCATGCTTCTGGCACCAGAGCGACAGTGTACGACGATTTCAGTGTCTTTGTAGTCGTCCAACTCTTCTAATCTAGTCGGTAAATCTGCCATAGGGATATTTTTAGCCCCCAAATTGTCATCATCGTATTCCCATTCTTCTCGAACGTCAAGAAACACGAATTTTTCACTTTTATCCAATCTGGATTTAAGGTCTTCTACAGTTATGTCTTCCATAATTTTATTTAACTAAAATTCTATATGATTGCATTCCAGCTTCTGTCGTCAAATTAAGAACATACAGACCTGGACGCTGTCCATTAAAATTAACAATTTCTCCTTTAGATGAAAGTTGACGCTCAAGAAAAATCTCTCTTCCGAAAGAATCAAAGACTCTTGCATCACTAAATCTTCCTTCAAGATTGAGGAGTGTTTCCACTGGATTTGGATAAATCCGAATACTTGGCTCTGGTGCAACTGATTCTTCGAAAGGAGCATCTATGCTAATGTGAGGCCTGATCATAAGCGATCCGTGGACTTCATCGTTCTGCACCCATGCGCCCGCTACGTTGTAAAATAGCTTTTCTCCACTATCATTTACTTTGTCCAATCCTACGTGGATGAAGTCATTAGTGAACTGCGTAAAGCCAATGTAGAAGTCGCCATCAACTCTGATGTTTGTATCGAGAGAATAGTATAGAAACTCCTGTCCGGCTTCTTTCACGGCGATCAAATCTTCTCTCGTGAAAATAGGGTCCTCATCCAGATCTTTCCATACATTGATATCTACGGCTTGATTGGCTTGCTTGGGATTAGTGAAATTGATTGAAATCCCTTTGATGTAAACTTCCTCAGGGGTGTTATATTTCACAGCTAATTGACCGGATCTTTGATTGATTCCAGCGGCATAATCAGCAGAGCCATTGTCATAGGCAAAATAATCCAAGAGAGGGAGCGAGGTCCTTACCGTATCATTCAGTTCATAATTTACGCTTGAGAAAAAAGTAGTGTCTTTATTCAAAATATCTACTTCGTAAAGTAATCCATCACCTGAGGTAATGGAAGTAATGAGTTCTAAACTGGTTTCATTTTTCGGAATAGGAATTTCTTCAAACGCTCTACTTGTAAATACTCTTCTTTCCAACGCATTAGGAACTGGGTTGAAAGGTGTATTGAGATTGATAGGAGTGGTGTTGCCCGTAGAAGAATCTGTAATGACAATGGAGAATTCCATTGCGCGAAAGCGATTTTCCAGATTGTAAAATTCATTATGAACGTTGCTCCAAAGACCGGTTTGGTTCCCTTCTAGAAGAACAAAAGGATATGCTCCGTAATCTCCGATTCTAAGTTCATTCGTTCGGGTAAGACTTCTGTCTTTGTAGTCTAAATTGGTGTTTGTACGCCCATCATTTAGATAGATGTAGTCAATCAGCCAACTGTCAAATGGACCTGACTGTCTGCCTTCTGCAAAGAATCGGAACTGAAAAGCTGCATGCTGCCAAGTCGGTAGAATTTTAATGATTTCTTGCGTGAAAACTTCGGTATCTATACTTACACCTCCTACTTGTGTCCAGATCGTGATCCAACTTCCTTCTGAATTCAAAATCTGTAAAGTCAACTGGTCACTTTCGTCAGGAAGTTCTGCCCTCCCGGCTGCCTGCCAAAAGAAACTTAAATACAGGCTTTCATTAGTTGAAGAATTCAAAGAACTCAAATCAAATGACTTTGTGGTCAGGTAATCAGTTTCACCCTGATCTTTCTCAGATGGCGAATATGGGTTGCCATTTACATCTACACCATCGAGTAGAATCATGCCGATGGATGGAGCATTCAGGCCTATGGTTTCTGTATAAGAAGCTCCTTTTACCGACCATTTTAAAGTGTCTATTCCCTGAGAGAAATCATCCCAGAAAGGGAGAGTATTACCTTGTAGGATTCTCGAATTTTGTTCTAGGGGACTGTATTTTTTAATCTTTTGATGTTGGATAGGGGCAAACTCCACCAATTGGCCATAAGCCAAAGTCGAGATGAAAAGAGCTATGATCAACCCTGTCATTCGAAAGATATGGTGTGTTTTGAGCATTTAGCTTAAAAATTATCCTTAGCGATCCATAGATCAATTATTTCACCGGTTTTCACTTGCATAGCTGCCGGCGGACTTTGTCTCAAGACTTGTCCTGCACCTACAGAATCAGTATCAAGATAGTATTTATTACCCACGCGAAGGCTAGAACCCAAAATAATGAATTCTGCGTCAACTTCGTCCATGCCTTTCAAGTTAGGGACGGCAAGAATTTGATTTCCATTTCCATCACCTACCACCAGATCGATTCTTGCTCCTTTAGGAATCTCAAATCCTTCACGCACGTTTACGCCTCGGTATTTTTGCTCTAGTACCACATTGATGCCGATATCTGGCACGTATACTATATCGCCTCTTTCGAGTCCCATGTTTGCTAAAATCTCCTGAACATTTTTCAACTGAGTATTGACCAAGTTTGGCATTTTGAGCATTGGGGCATTCTTGGCGTTCAGGGTAAGATAAACTGTCTTACCGTTTTTCACCTGAGCATTTGCTTCCGGAATTTGTTTCAAAATGGCTAAAGTCTTGAGATCAGTATTGAATCCTGAGTCAAGGGAAACGTCGTATTGAAGACCCGCGCGATCCAAGATATCAACACCTTCATCGTACGTGTACCCTGACAAATCAGGGACGGATACCGTCTCGCCATGATTAGTGTACATGGGAAGGTACATTTTCAAAAAAAGAAACCCCAGTAAAACTGATATTCCTATAATCACGAGAAGGTTAATTATTATCTTTTTCAAAAGAGTTGCTGAATGAAATACCTGAGAAATTTTAATAGTTAAAGATAAGCGGGAAATTCAATCCTCACAACGAAGGACACCTCTAAAACTGATGGAATCGTAGGGCAAAAAATAAGCCGAAGAGGTTTTCTTCGGCTTATTTTTGATTAATTAATAATTAGCCTCCTCGTTTCTCTCATCGTATTGCTGGATATATTCACTATAAATACACCTTTAGAAAATAGTTGAGTGCTAAAGGAATACGTCTGGTTTAGTGTCCCTGGGTATTCAATTTCTTGAATAAGGGCTCCGGTACTTGAGATTACTTGAATCGTCACATCTTCGAAATCTGGCAAATTGAACGCAATGTTAAATATATCGCGAGCAGGGTTAGGGTAGAGTACTGACATGCCAGCAGCTGGAATCACTGGCTCAGGGTTAGCATTTAGGTAGAGTTCTATATTGTCCAGATAAATAGGCGCGTCCGAATCACTGCCATTTTCAATTACAAAAGCAAGACGAACCAGCGTATTCTCTGCTCCTGCGAACTCACTTAGATTTACAAATTTGCGTGTGTAATCTCCAGCACTGGTAGGATTGGCCTCACCTACAGAAACTGTAGAAAGTTCGGATCCACTTGCAGCCCATACTTCTGTGTAATCATTACCTCCGTTTGCGCTGGCTAATACCTTCAGCGTTGTAGTAGCACTAACCTGACCTGCTGCCAAGTCAAAGAAGATACTTGCTTGTCGGCTTACAGAAAGATCAAAAATAGGCGTTCCCAACCAATAAGTCAGGCCAGTGCCACTTGTGGTGAGTTTCGCAACATTATTTGAGCCTTCTCCCGCAGCTATAGAAGTGACAGACCAAGCTTGATCGTCTAATTCTGGGTTGACAGTTTGCCAAGGAGTGAGATTTCCAGAGTTATTGAAGTTTTGTCTCCATGGAACAGGAATAGTGGTTGCATCTTCGACCGAATACCGTGAAAGGCTATCAGAGTTGTTTCCATTCTGATCGAAGTTCGGCGCAGATGCCACGAATTTCAGTCTGTTTTTTCCTTGGAAAGTAGAGTTCTGTGTGCTTACATTAAAGCTTTCACCAGGCTGTACAGTGATTCCACTTGCTACAAATGTTTGGGATTCAGAATTGTTGGTGCTTCTAGAAAACAGGAAGTTTGAAAAAGGAAGATTGCCACTGTTGGTTAGCGTGATGATCTCACTTTCATGTGTTCCGTCAGAAATTGGAGTAGGAGCTAGAATTTCTTCTACACTTATATCATATTTAAACTCTTCGTTTGGCAGTATTCTGATATTCTTGATATAGATATTATTTCCATAAGCGTTTTCAGTAATAAACGCTATCCGAACAGTCCCTAAACTAGAAAACTCTGAAAGGTTTACAAGTTCCGTTCTGAACTGATTGTTATTTGTTGGAATAAATTCATCTAATGTAGTAGTTGATGTTTCTAATTGTTGTCCAGTTCTGTTATATGGTGCATTTGCGAGATCAAATGTATTTCCACAATCTTGAGACACCGCAACTGTTAATCTATCTGAAAAACCAGACTCATCATATTGCGCATATGCCATCTCAAAAACAAGCTGTGCATTTGGATACTTTGCCAGATCAACAATTGGTGAGGTATAATAATCTAGCTGCCCAGGGGAATCATATTCATAGTGTTGGATATAAACCACATCTTGAAAATTACCCGATATGATTAAGTTTCTCTTTTCCCAAGTCACCAAATTATCTGGATTGGAAACAGTCCAAGGTGCTGGGAAGGAAGTGAGGTCTGCGGTGTATGGCAAATCTATTGCTTGTTCTTGAATAGGAGTGACGGTTCTACTGTTATTAGCAGAGATAGTATCAGTGGCATCATTTGCCTGCGTGATTGTAAATTCTATCCTGTTGGTATTTGGAAGAAGCGTAAACTCTGAGAAATTCACCACCGTACTTTCTCCCGTCTCCAAGTTGAAAGTAAATCTTTTGGATTCTAGGATTGTTCCGTTTCTTCTAAGTTCTACTCGTCCAGAGGTCAGGCTGTTTTTTCCAGCATTCAAAAGCTCTATGGATGGATTGATCAAAGGGTCGCATTCAAAGTTGCCAGGTTCAATTACTCTTGATATTGCCAGATCATTTTCGGCAAGCACAGGCTCTTGCGTTGCTCTATTGTTGATCAAAGTGACTCTTCTAGGGCTATTCGCAAGTACGACTTCAAATCGCTCTACCTGACCTTTTGTGAATAAATTCATACAAGCATCAGGGGTATAATCCATGTAATTATGGATCATGTCTTTCGAATCACAACTAAATCGGGTAGCATTTGGGCTGCAAATGCTGTTCGAATTATCTTGCAAGGGGGTGTCTGCTACAAAATCATCTACTCCACAGCCACCGTCACCCCAAATATGCCTTAAACCAAAGAAGTGCCCCATCTCATGCGTAGCTGTTCTTCCTCGCGATGCTGAGACTGCGCTTCCACCTGTTCCAAAAAATCTATAATCAATAACTACCCCATCTGTTATTGATAAAGACGGTGCGCCGGAAAGTCCAGGTAAATCAGAAATAGGGAAAGATGAATAGCCTATGAATGGACTTACTAATGCCGTCACATACATATTCATATATTCGTTTGGATTCCATTGAATAACTTGTCCAATTAGGGTCGCATCAGTATTGGGGTCATATGCAGATTTTGGGCCAACTGTACGGGTGATACCGTCCGTAGGTAGTCCTGAAGGATTCTGCTTTGCGAGAATAAATTTGATGTTAGTCAAACCAGCAAATGGAAGAAATTCAGCAGGAGTATTTGCCGCGTCAAGGTTTAACCGCTGGAAATCTTCATTTAAAGTTCTGATTTGCTCCTGAATTTGTGAAACAGGAACATTCAAGCTAACCCCTTCTGCACTGCCATTATGAATAACATGGACTACTACAGGAATTAAGATTGGGTCAGCGTTGGTTCTGAACAGGGTTTGAGGTTGATAGGTTTTGTCCTCAATTCTATCATTTATCCATTTCTCGAAAAAGGGCTTTGAGCCAAAATAGCCCAATTCCTTTTCCATTTTTTGTTCCAAAATCACATAACCGCACTTTTCTCTATGCGTATGAGAATTAGCTTGGTTTTGCTGATCTGTGATGTCAAAGGTTTGGAATTGCTGCGCAAAGCCAGATGAAAACACAAAAAGTGCTCCCAGTAGGAGCACAATGGCTTTGTCAATAATCCGTAAACCTTGTTTCATTCAAATTCTAATTAAGCAACAGTTAGGTTAACGGCTTCAACTCGCGAGATTTCTGGGATTGAACGTTTTATAGCTTCTTCTACTCCAGCTTTAAGCGTCATCGTGGACATAGGACAAGTTCCACAGGAGCCAAGCAATTCTAACCTTAATACCATGTCATCAGTAAGCTCTACGATCCTCACGTTTCCTCCATCTGCTTCCAGATATGGGCGAATGGTATCTAATGCAAATTCTATTTGTTCTCTTAGTTCTGGTCGCATAATTCTTAAGATTTAATTTCTACCACCTCAGTTTTACCCTGAGAGGCATTTCTTATGGCAATTTGTCTAGCTATTTCTTTAGCGAGGTTCATGTAAGACTCTTGGGTGATTCCATCTTTTAATACGGCAGGGTAGCCTGAATCGCCACTTTCTCTGATACTTTGTACAATCGGGATTTCCCCCAAAAATGGCACATCGTATTTTTCAGCTAATTTTTTTCCACCCTCTTTACCAAACAAGTAATACTTATTATCAGGCAGTTCTTCTGGTGTAAAATAAGCCATATTTTCAATAACACCTAAGATGGGTACGTTAATTTGTGGCTGTCTAAACATCGATAATCCTTTATTAGCATCTGCCAAAGCGACCTTCTGCGGAGTAGTTACGATCACTGCGCCTGTCACCGGGACAGTTTGCACCATGGTCAGGTGGATATCTGAAGTCCCAGGAGGCAAATCAATCAGCAGGTAATCTAGCTCACCCCATTCTACATCACAGATAAACTGCTTCAATGCGGAGCTAGCCATTGGCCCTCTCCAAACGACAGCGCTGTCCACCGGCGTAAGAAAACCTATAGACATCAGCTTCACACCGTATTGTTCTATTGGGACGATAATATTTTTGTCACCGACCTTTTTCACCGCCGGTTGCTCAGCTTCTACATTGAACATCGTAGGAATCGAGGGTCCCGAAATATCGGCATCAATCAACCCAACTTTTGCTCCTGATTTAGCTAAGGAAACAGCCAGATTAACAGCGGTGGTTGATTTGCCAACCCCACCTTTACCAGATGCGATAGCGATGATGTTTTTTACCTGAGGTAAAATAGGTGCGGCATCTCTTACTGTAGTGACTTCGGAAGTCATAACTAAGTGCCACTCAGGTTCTTTCCCGAAATCTTCCTCCAAAGCTTCCAAGCAATTGTTTTTAATTACTTCTTTAAGAGGACAAGCCGGAGTAGTGAGAACTACATTGAAGCTGACTTTATTACCGTTTATTTCAATTTTCTGTATCATTCCCAACGTCACCAAATCCTTCTTCAGATCTGGGTCTTGTACTCGGGAAAGTGCTTTCAGGATATTATCCTTAGTTAACTGCATGAGGTGATTGTTGTAATTTTCCGCAATTTAGAGCTTAAAGGCTTCTAAATAAAGTACGAAGTAAATGAATTGTACTTGTGAACTAGTCCAAGCTGAAGAAAGTTCTCATTTTTTAGATTGAGGGGACAAGCTTTTGGAATGAGCCCTTAACTTTGCCTCTTTCATTTTCTTATGGGCATCAGCAAACTTACTACGGACAAGGTCAAAGAACGCATGGACATCGAAGAGGTGATCGGCGATTATTTGCCTATGAAAAAGAAAGGCCAAAATCTATGGGCTAACTGTCCGTTCCATGGGGAAAAAACTCCTTCATTTTCGATTTCACCAGCCAAACAAATCTATAAATGCTTTGGCTGTGGCAAAGCAGGGGATCCCATTCAGTTCGTGATGGACATAGAAGGCATAGGCTTTCAGGAAGCGATCAAACAGATAGCTGGAAGGTATGGGATCGAAGTAGAAGAAGATGAAACCCGTACTCCTGAGCAGAATGAAGCCCAAAATGAGCGGGAAAGTTTATTGATCGCTTTAGGCTTTGCCCGAGACTTTTTTGCAAAAAACCTTCAAACTGCTGAAGGAAAGTCAATCGGCTTGAGTTATTTTAAAGAGCGAGGCTTTACTCAGGCTATCATAGAGAAGTTTGACTTGGGCTACGCGCTGGAAGGCTGGGATAATCTTCTGAAAGCTGCGAAATCAGCTGGTTTTAGCGAGGAAGTTTTATTGAAAGCTGGTCTGATCCTTCAAAAAGAAGGTGATGCTTCCCGGGTTTATGATCGCTTTAGAAATCGAGTGATTTTTGCTATTCACAATATCAGTGGAAAGCCGCTTGGATTTGGCGCACGTATTCTCACCAAAGACAAAAATCAACCAAAATATATTAACTCCCCAGAGACTCCAGTCTATCACAAAAGTGATGTGCTGTACGGGATGTTTCAGGCGAAAAAAGCAATTCGTGAGAAGGACAATTGCTATCTGGTAGAAGGATATACCGATGTGGTGAGCTTGCATCTGTCAGGAATCGAGAACGTGGTTGCCTCTTCAGGCACCTCTCTTACTGACGGGCAAATCAAACTGATCAAGCGATTCACAGATCAGGTGACGGTGCTTTACGATGGAGATGCTGCGGGTATCAAAGCGTCACTTCGGGGTATTGACCTTTTGCTGGAGGGTGGGCTGAATGTAAAAGCCGTAGTTTTTCCGGATGGAGAGGATCCGGATAGTTATTCTCGAAAAGTCGGCTCACAGGCATTTCAGGATTATCTGGAGAATAATAGCCGCGATTTTATTGGTTTCAAAATTGGCTTATATAAAGAAGAGTTCACCAAGAATCCGATCCGAAAAGCCGAAGTAATCCGTGAGGTAGTACAAAGTATAGGGAAAATTCCTGATCCAATTATTCGATCAGTTTATGCCAAGGAAGCTTCAGGGCTTTTGGGGATAGAGGAAGATATTATCCATGCTGAGTTGAATAAAACACTTCTGAAAAGCCAGAAGGAGAATTTCAATAAGCAGAAGGATGATGTTTTTGCCGAGCAGGCAATGGAAGAGTTGATTCCTGATGAGACCGCTACTTCCTTTTCAGAAATTCTGAGAATCCAAGAGCGTGAAATGGTTCGGATTTTAGTGAATTATGGCTGGGAGAAACTTGTCGGTGAGGAGATGCATTTGTGTCAATATTTGCTTTCTGAAACAGAAGAGCTTGAGTTTACCACACCCATTTATATCAAAATTCTGGATTTGTATCGTAATAGCTTGGTTCAGGGAGAAATTCCTACCTCCGAATATTTTATTGGATTAGGAGACCAGGAGGTGCAAAAAGAGGTGATTGATCTAGTAACCGTTCGCCATGAAGTATCTCACCACTGGGCGGATACACATAAGATTATTATCAATACAGAATCAGACGATCTTACGCTTACAGGCTTTAAAACCATTTTGCGATTAAAGCGGAAGATGGTGCAAAGGCTAATGGAAGAGGCCAAGGAAAAAATAAAAAATGCTGAGTCAGAGCATCTCGATGATGACAAAGTGCATGAGTTTCAGGTGATCTATTTCGAGCTCAAAAAAGTACAGCTGGAGATAGATAAAGAGCTGGGAATAGTCATCGGCTAAAACCAAACTTTATATGGCTTCATCCTGTTTAAGATTTGAAAGCGTGTAAATTTGCCTTTGAAAGTACTAATCCAAACACAAATTTCGTGGAAAAATATATTCTGGATCCCATAGAAGATGCTATAGAAGCAATTAAAAATGGTGAGGTTATCATCGTAGTAGATGATGAGGATAGAGAAAATGAAGGTGATTTTGTATGTGCCGCTGAGACAGTGACGCCAGAAATCATCAATTTCATGGCAACCCATGGACGTGGGTTGATCTGTGCGCCACTGGTTGAAGACCGCTGCGAAAAGCTAGGTTTAGAGTTGATGGTTGGCAAAAATACTGCTGCTTTCGAAACTCCATTTACAGTATCTGTGGATTTGGTAGGGCATGGCTGTACGACTGGTATTTCAACTGCTGACAGAGCCAAAACAATCAAAGCGCTAGTAGATGATTCTATAGATCCAAGTGAATTGGGTAAGCCAGGCCATATTTTCCCGCTAAAAGCCAAAAGAGGTGGAGTACTAAGAAGAGCTGGACATACAGAAGCTGCCATTGACTTGGCGCGTCTGGCAGGTTTTTCCCCTGCTGGAGTTTTGGTGGAAATCATGAACGAAGACGGGACTATGGCTCGACTTCCAGATTTGGTAGAAGTAGCAAAGAGGTTTAATCTCAAGCTAGTTTCTATTAAAGATCTAATCGTGTACCGATTGAAGCATGAGTCGCTAATACAGCGTGAAATTGGAGTAGATCTACCAACTGATTTTGGCGATTTTGAATTGATTGCTTTTCGCCAAACCAATACACAAGAGCTGCACCTAGCGCTAATCAAAGGGAAATGGGATAAGGATGAGCCTATTTTGGTTCGTGTACATTCTTCTTGTATGACTGGAGATATCTTCGGCTCTTGCAGATGTGATTGTGGCCCTCAACTTCATGGTGCTATGCAGATGGTACAAAATGAAGGTAAAGGAGTGATCCTGTATATGAATCAAGAAGGCAGAGGTATTGGTCTGATTAATAAATTGAAAGCGTATAAGCTACAAGAAGAGGGAATGGATACCGTGCAGGCAAATCTTGCTCTAGGGCTGCCATCGGATAGTAGAGATTATGGGGTTGGAGCCCAGATTTTGAGAGATTTGGGTGTGAGAAATTTGCGTCTGATCTCTAATAATCCTCAGAAGCGTGTTGGCTTGCTAGGTTACGGACTTGAAATAGTAGAGCAAGTTGCTATAGAGATTGCCCCTAACGTACATAATGTAAAGTATCTTGAAACCAAGAGAGACAAGATGGGACACAATATCTTGAAGTAGAATCCAGTTCTAAACTTGATATTTGTTAATAATCCCTAATGAGTTTCAACCTGACTCTAAGTAATTGCGTAAATAAAGCCATGATGACATCCATGAAAATAGCACTATTCTCGCTTAGTTTATTGTTTCTGAGTATGAGTACTTCTTTTGCGCAGAATCAATTTCCTTCGCAGGTTTGGCATAAGGGAAATATATACACCACAGACGGACAGGTCTACGGAGGTGAGATCAAGTATGATCTAGAAAATAATGTAGTACAGCTTCAGGATAAAACAATCAATACATTCTCAGCGACTAACGTCACAAATTTTGAGTTGTTTGATGAGGTGTATGGTGGTGTACGCAAGTTTTTCAGTTTGCCTTACTCCTTAAATAGTGACTACGATACTCCGGTTTTTTTTGAAGTTCTTACAGAAGGAGTTAATACAGCCCTGCTTTGTCGTGAATATATAGCCACTGACTCTCGAGGAATGAATTCCTATGGAATGATGGGAGGCTATGGAATGAATCCATTTTATGGACCACAATCGATGATGGGTCAGAAACTGGCGTTTAAATTTTACTTCTTGAAAAATGGTAAGATTGAACAATACAGTTTAAAGAAAAAAGATCTTTTTGAGATGCTTCCTGGTCATGATGATGAGATTTCTCTTTTTATGCGAAAAAATCGCCTAGACTACGATAAAAGAGGAGATCTCCTTCGTATCACAGCTTATTATAACGAATTGAATCAAAACTAAATGCTCAAGCCTTTAATTCTCGTCTCCAATGACGATGGAATCACAGCTAAAGGGATACGTGTACTCGTATCCGTAATGAAGAAACTTGGAGATGTGGTCGTAGTAGCTCCGGATAGTCCTCAGTCCGGTATGGGACATGCCATTACTATTGGAGAGACACTTCGGCTAGAAGAAGAGGAGATTTTTGAAGGGGTAAAGTCCTATAAGTCAAGTGGAACTCCTGCAGATTGTGTGAAGTTGGCTAAGCATTATGTGATGAAGGATAGAAGCCCTGATTTGATTGTAAGTGGAATCAATCATGGTTCTAATACCTCAATCTCAGTGCTTTATTCTGGCACTATGTCTGCAGCTATAGAAGGCGCTATGGAAGGTTATCCTTCTATTGGGTTCAGTTTATGTGATTTTTCTTCGAAGGCTGATTTTTCACATGTAGAAGAATGGGTAGAGAAAATAGCACGGCAGGTACTTGAAAAAGGAATGCCAAAAGGAGTTGCCTTAAATGTAAATTTCCCTCCAAAGCAAAATGAGGAAATCAGAGGAATAAAAATTTGTCGACAGGCGGAAGCCAAATGGCAGGAAGAGTTTGATGAGCGTTTCGATCCCAACGGACGTAAGTACCTATGGCTAGCAGGCAACTTTGTGAATTTTGACAAAGGAGAGGATAATGACGAATGGGCAATTGCTAATAACTATGTCTCGATAGTTCCTTGCCAATATGATTTGACGGCACATCATGCGATTAGTCAAATGCACAAAGATTGGGATTGGGAACAGCTCAAAAAGTAGACATTTATCGGGTGTATATTCACCTGTTGTGGTTAGATGCTTTTAGTTAAATTTACTACGCTTATGCATTTACCGTTTGCATCGAAAAGTATTCGTACTTCTTATTTTTATCTTGAGTGCATCATTGGGAGTATTTGCTCAAATCCCTAATATAGATAGCTTCAGAACTATTTTGCCTGCTTCAAAAGGGGAGCATAGGTACGTTACTCAACGAGCTATCATCATACCTTCGTGAAGTAGAGCAGCAAATAGCATTTGACTATGCTGTGGAAGCAGAAGAACTAGCACAATCACTTTAGAATAAATCCGGAGAAGCGAAGGCCAAAGAAACTATTGATTGGATCTACTACCGTCGAGGCAGCACAACTTCAGGAGATCAATCAGTCTAAAAATAAGCTCTTTTCAATACTTGGCCATGATCTTAAAGGGTCTGTAGGACTAGTGAAGTCTATCGTAGATTTAATGATAGATGGTCATCTGAATCAGGAAGAATTTGATGAATTAATTCAAAATTTGAAAAAGGGTGTGGACTCAGTGTATTTCACGCTGAATAATACACTAAAATGGTCAATAGCTAAGTTGGAGGGTTTAAGTTTGGTAAAGTAAACTTTAATCTGTCCGAGCTAGTGAGCTCAAATATTGAGCTGATCTTGCCACAGCTAAAAGCAAAGTCACTTGGGATAGACGATTCATCGGTGCTCACTGACTTAGAGCTTTATGCAGATCGCGATTTGATTGAAGTGGTGATCAGAAATATTTTGAATAATGCGGTAAAATTCTCAAAGTCAGGAGATGTAATCCACCTTTCCATAGAAATGGATAATAATATGGTTGCCCTGAGTGTGAAAGATGAAGAAATTGGCATGAAAGAAGAGCAAATCAGTAAGTTGCTTAAGGGAGATTATGTCATCTCCAATTCTAAATTGGGCACCAAAAGAGAGAAGGGATCTGGTCTAGGACTCCAGGTTTTTAAGGAATTTACTCGAATGAATGACGGAGAAATACACATTAACAGCAAAGAGGGGGAAGGAACCCGAGTGTGTATTAAAGTTCCTACGAGTCAGCTTCTAGTCAGTAATTGATAGATGTTCGTAGGTAAGGAAATCTTCTAGAGGTATTTTTTCAGAAATAATCCCCAATTCTTTCATTGTGTTCATGGACTTTACTAGTTGCGTTCCCGATATTTCGGCATCGATCGCCCAGATTGTTTGTCCAAACCATTCCTTCACATCGGTAGCATCTAACTCATAATTTTTGGATATATCTGCAACAGATGATGCGTTGGTTTGAAGGTTTTTTGAAGCTTCATAAACCAGATCTCTCAGTTTGAATAGTACTTCACCGAATTCGGCTAAAGCTTTATTTGTAGCTATAATGGCAAAGCAAGGCCAAGGACTTGGGACTTCGCCAATGCGCTTCATTTGATTGGAATCCACCCATGGTTTGGTTGTGTACTTTTCCCAAAGAAACATCTCGGGGTTGTCTGGAGCCATTACTTCCAAAGCACCAGATAAGTTATTCACTATTTTAAATTCCAATTTTTCAGGATTCCATCCTTCTCTTTTAGCAAGCACGTAGCTCATTAGCTGAGAACCAGATCCTATTCTGCTTATTAGAAAAACGGGCTTTTTGATATCATCCAGGGTGTTTACTGGTGAAGCACCTGAGATATGGATTCCCCAGTTCAGCGGAGATGTGACATGAAAGCCGATCATTTTGGATGGGTTTCCTGCTTCAAAATCTTTCAGAAAACTCTCTGTTAGCACAAGTGCGATATCCGTTTTATCTTCACGGAGATCCTTGTTCATTTGTCCGGAACCTCTGGATTCATCCGTCCAGTCCAGTAGAATTCCATCCTTTTGGAAAGGCTGAGTTGCTACTACTTTTTTCCAAGGGAAATTAAAATGCTCAGGGACACCGGTGATTCTAAGGGTTTTCATAGCTTCAGATTTGACTAGCGCAAAAATAAGAAAGCCAGTCTCAAAAGAAACTTGCTGACCCTATTTTATCACCTAAAATTAATCGTGAGTTACTTTTCTGTCTGTAATCTGGAGGTTACAAAATCCCGCTATGATGAGCAAAGTGCCTGCAAGTAGCATCGTATTGATTACGGCTTCGCCGAAAAGTAATTTGTATAGAAAATTGACTCCTCCCAAAGCTGCTATGATTTGCGGAAGCACGATGAACATACTGAAAATCCCCATGGATAAGCCCACCTTTTTTGGCTCCACCGAACTGGAAAGCATGGCATAAGGCATCGACAAAATGCCGGCTCATGAGATGCCTACCAATCCAAAACTGATATGAAGCATCCCCGGGGCTGAGATGAAATAGATTAGGATAAAGCCTAAGCCGCCCAATATCAAGCTTCCCATATGAACAAGTCTTCTGTTGATCTTGACTCTGCTGGAAATGCGTCATTTGCTGATTTAAAGAGGTGTAAGAGATTACTGCATTAAACTAAACCACTAATCTCCATTTTTTCTTGCTGGATGGTTAGATCCAGATAGTTCAATTTTGGAATAGATAAATGTGGATAGCCTAAATCTGGCAAAGGATCAAATTCACTCAGTTTGTCCAAAAATGCAAAGCTCTTTTTCGTCAAACTAATAGTCTCATCATTCACTATGACATGATCAGTCGTGAAGCCGTGAAGATATATTCTTAACGAATCAAAGTGGCTTAAGTAATTCCCTGTTGCTGCGCTAATACTTAACTTTTGCTCCTCGGGAAAGAATCTTAAAATTCGCTCATAATATTTGCCAGACTCAAAGTCAAAGCTCACGCCATCGTCCTCGTAGTGGATGTACTCACTACCTTCAGGCCCTGCGTAAAGGTGAATTCTAAGCATTCCGTCATTTTTTGCTCCGGTAAATGCAATGTCATTTTGCATGGCGATAATACTTCCTGCTTTGACGAAAATAGGTAGATTATTTAAGGGACAGTCTTGATAAATAACCTGACCACCTTTGGAAGGTTGATCGGTGAAAAAGTAATACCAACTGCCTTTTGGTAAGTATACTTTCGTGATTTCTCTATCGCTTTCTACGGGTGCTATTAGAAAGGAATCGCAGAATAAATATTGGTTTTGGTAGGCAGGAAGGAAAATAAGCGGATCAGTGAAATAATCAATTGATAAGCTAGCTGCGATGGGTAGTCCGGTTTGACTGCTTTGACGAAATTTGCTGTACAAAGTAGGCATCAATTTATACCGCAATTTCATGTAAGTTCTGGAGATCTCTTCCACTTCTTCACCAAATGCCCAAGGTTCTGCATCATTGCCGTTGATCATGGTGTGGGCACGGAAGAGTGGCGAAAATGCAGCAATGCTCATCCAGCGGGCATAAAGTGACTTGGTTGCTTCACCGGCAAATCCTCCCAAATCATATCCGGAGAAAGGTATTCCACTTAGTCCAAGACTATTAACCAAGCGAACTCCGGCCAGCATGTGTTCCTCAGTAGAGACGTTGTCGCCTGTCCAGAGGGCTGCATAGCGCTGCACTCCCGCAAATCCAGATCTAGTCAGCACAAATGAACGTTGGTTTGGAAGGTTTGCTTCAGAGCCTTCCTGCGTGCTTTTGGCCATCTGCATGCCGTATATATTACGAGCTTTTCGATGTGATGCGGTATTTCCATCGTAGTCGAACTCGATCAAATTAGGGGTAAACTGCCCCCATGAAGCAGGTTCGTTCATGTCTGTCCAGAATCCGTCCACTCCCGCATCGGTATAAAATGCCATTTTCTCCATCCACCAAGTACGCGTTTTGGGATTAGTGAAATCAGGAAATGCACACCAGCCTGGCCAAACCTGAGCTATGTATTCTTTACCGTCTGGAAAGTTGATATACAGTCCTTGAGACTTCCCTTCCTCGTAGGGGATATAACCCGCTTCAGTTTTTATACCTGGATCTAAAATAACGACTACCCTAAATCCTTTTTCCTTGAGCTTCGAGATAAGTCCTTTTGGATCGGAAAATTTCTCTCCATCGAAAGTAAATACCTTGTATTGCTCCATATGATGGATATCTAAATAGATGACATCTGCAGGCATTTCTTTGTCCCGGAAAGTATTAGCCAAGGTCAAAACCTCTTTGTCTGGATAATAGGAATAACGACATTGCTGATACCCCAACGCCCATTTGGGAGGCATTTTCATTTTTCCTGTCAGCTCAGTATAACTACTGATAATCTCTGCAACGCTGGGTTGATGAATGAAATAATAGTCCATATCTCCATCCTCAGCCGTGAAATAGGTAAATCTATCTGTAGAAGCTCCAAAATTGAAAATACTTTTGTGCGTATTGTCTAAGTAGATACCGTAAGCTTTCTCTTCCAGCAAGCCTATATAGAAGGGAATGCTCGCATACAGTGGATCGTCATTGATTCCATACCCGAAGTAATCTGTGTTCCAATTGGTGTAAGCTCTTCCAACCCTATTCAGATTTCCGGTTTTTTCTCCCAATCCTATAAATTTTTCATTCGGTTGAAATTCCTTATAGCACGTGACTTCTGTACCGAGCCAAGAAATCCCCAGTGAATCATCCTTATTAAGAAGTGAATCCTCTGAATCATAAAAGGAGCAAATTCCATTTTGAAAATCAAACTGCAGGTGAATCAGCGAGGTCTTTAGATGAAGTGCTCCTTCCGTTTCTTCGAGTGAAAATTTGACAGTTTCAGCATGAGCTACGACAGAGTAGGGATTAGGGTCAAAACTAGAATTTCTTGAAGCTTGAATTCGGATAATGCCATCTCGTATAACGCTGATTTTATTTTGGGCTGTAACGCTTTCTGCTAAAAATCCGTCAGTGGTTTTTGTCCATTTACCAAGTACTCCAATAGGAAGATAACGTGATGAAGATTGTATTTGGGGTGTTGCTTTTAGATTCTTGGTCATGGATAGATTAAGCTGATACTTTCAGAGACTCAACTAATTTAGAACCAAAACTGAATCATAAAAATCCTGAAAATGTCTGAAAGCCATGAATTCAATAGGTACGTAAAATAGGATATGCCCTGAATTGAAAATTAGCCCTATTCAAACGTTTGCATCTTGAGGATAAAAAAAACTACCTTTTTTCAAAATCTCTTGGAGGATCCTCTTTCCATCAGTTTTGTCTCCAAAACTAAGGTTTCCCCCATCGTATCAGGGTCAAGTTTTTTCTCAATTAGGTCAATTAATATCTCAGTAGCTCTGGCTCCCATCATAAAGCCAGGCTGCGCTACAGATGAAAGTTGGGGCTCCAGCAAAGAGCAAAATTGCCAATCACTGAATCCTACACTACCTACGTCTTGAGGAATCTTTAGACCTGCGTCACGACAAGCCATCATGGCTCCAACAGTTCCAATATCGTTGCATGAAAAAGATAAGTCAGGCCGCTTGGGAAGTGACGTCAGCAATTCAGCTACTATCTCACGCGCTAATCTCTCGTTGGATTGGGATAGAATCACGTTGTATCCGCTGGAGTTGGCGCTTTCCGCTGATGACTGTAGAGAAGAAAAAGTGCACTACTTCGGGGATGATCACTCCAATGGTAAATGACCTGCTTTTGCGAAGCGACAAGGCAATGGCATTCGGCCGATAATTCATTTTCTCGGACACTATCTTTACTTTTCGCTTCGTCGCTGATTTCAGGATAATCTTTCAGGGCTCTGGAGATAGTAGAGGCCGATAAGTTTAACTCCCGCGCAAAATTCTTAATCGTAGCTTGACCTAATTTCATGTGTTACAAGCATAAAAAGTATAGTAGTAATGAACCTGACTTACTATCCAAGCTATTGATTTTTGAGGAAAATCTCCTAACTATTTTTTAAATGATTGCACGCCTTTCAGTTCAAAGACATTTTTCGCTAACAACGAGAAATTTTAAAGTCTGGTTAATCCGTAAGGATTCTAATCTCTGCGGAGTCAATTTCCAAAATCTAATGTTTTGGGATCGATTGCACACGGAGATATACATTTATGGAGGCAATTTTACAATTGGTTGTGGGTATTTTTAAGATAGGGATTTATATCTTTGAATTCTACGTTAGAAATCGGAGCCTTTTTCGGGCACGTTAACTTGAAATAAACAAACCTAATACAATATGAAATTTAAACCTGGAGTAAAATACGGTGAAGAGCTAAGAGATCTTTATGCTTATGCAAAAGAGAATGAGTTCGCAATGCCGGCAGTGAATGTGATCAACACGAACTCTGTGAACGCGGTTTTGGAAACAGCTAAGAAGTTGAATTCTCCTGTGATCATCCAGTTCTCAAATGGTGGAGCACAATTTTTTGCTGGAAAATCTCTAGCTAACGATAAGCAGCAAGCGAGTATCGCTGGAGGTATCTCTGGTGCACATCACGTGCATTTGATGGCTGAAGCGTATGGCGTGCCGGTTATTTTGCATACAGATCACGCAGCTAAGAAATTGTTGCCGTGGATTGACGGACTTTTGGAAGCGGGAAAAGGGTATCATGCTGCGCACAAAAGACCTTTGTATAGCTCACACATGTTGGATCTTTCTGAAGAGCCTCTAGAAGAAAACGTAGAGATCTCTTGCAACTACTTCAAAGAATTTGAGAAGCTTGATATGGCTATCGAAATCGAATTGGGCGTGACAGGTGGGGAAGAAGATGGAGTAGATAATACTGATATCGATTCTTCTAAGCTTTATACTCAGCCTGAGGAAGTGGCGTATGCGTATGAGCATCTGAAAGAAATAGGAGACCTATTCACTATCGCTGCTGCTTTCGGTAACGTTCACGGCGTATACAAGCCAGGTAACGTGAGTTTGAAGCCAATCATCTTGAAGAACTCTCAGGACTTCATCAAAGAAAAGCATGGCTTGACTGGTAAGCCTTTGAACTTCGTGTTCCATGGTGGATCTGGATCTACAGTAGAGGAAATCAGAGAAGCGAATAGCTACGGTTCTATCAAGATGAACATCGATACAGATATGCAATGGGCATTCTGGGAGGGTATTTTGAATAACTACAAAAAGAATGAGGCTTATCTTCAAACTCAATTAGGCAGTCCTGATGGAGCTGATAGCCCAAACAAGAAATATTACGATCCAAGAAACTGGTTGCGTAAAGGTGAAGAGAACTTCGTAAAGCGTCTTGAAATGGCGTTTGAAATGCTGAATGCAGTAAATAGAAATTAATTTCTTTTTAGTTAAGAATTAAAAAGTCACCTTAAGGGGTGACTTTTTTTGGTTAATGGAGTAACCTTCAAGATTGTTTTTTAACCTACAAGGTTTTAATTTGTTGTACTTCAGCGTTATGCTGCTTCAGCGATATCCTGCTTCTCCGTTATGCTGTTTCTCCAGAAGCAGCATCTCTATTTTCTCCGCCACGGTCGATTTACCTTTCAGGTGTCATCTCGACGACAAAGAAGGTGAGATCACCTCAAAGGTTTTGATTGGTGTTACATCAGCTTTCAAGTTCGATTCTGTTTGGTGAAAAACTTTTTGATCGACTCATTATTGCTTCTATTTATCCTTACTGGTGTGATTGCGGATAATCATATTTATTAATGATCCTGAAAGGATCCAACCATAAATAACTTGTCCGCCGCGGCGGAGCCATGGGTGCAACCCATGGAAAAATGAACACCATGTTCCGTCGCACGACCCCAAAGGGTGTCGAACAAATCAGAACCATCTCATCCATTTGCATTACCCGACTAGGTAGTCTGTGTCTACAAACCACTTTTTTACGTGATCACCAGCCATCCGTTTTGGAGAATCGTCATTTTTCCGATTGGCATCTTTTCGGCCAAAACCGGGTAATCTATTCCATTATGTCTTCTACAAAGATTTCGCTCCTATGGAGCTAGAAAATTCATTGGTAGGCTGCTTCGCCAGAAGATACATTTCTATTTTTTCTCTTGATATCCTGTAAAGCACTTTTCGTTTACAGCTTTTCGGATATCTTTAGGATTCAGTTTTTAACCTGTTACCCAAGATGGCGCTTTTCCAGAATTCAGTACTTCGTAAATACCTAGCTACTCAAGATCAAAATAAAATCGACACCGCTTTCGGCGACTTCTCCCGATACTTTGGCAATCCTGCCATTCGCGAGAATATCCGCAACTCCAAAGAAGAACAGTTTCAGGAAGGTTTTCTCCGAGAACTCTTTGTCAATATCCTCGGCTACACCATCAATCCCGATCCAGATTACAACCTGACTACGGAGCTTAAAAATATCAAAGACTCCAAAAAGACGGACGGCGCAATTCTGCTCCCTTCTCCTGAAGGAGAGGGTTCGGGGGTGAGGTCAGCCCTTGCGGTGATCGAACTCAAAGGCACCGATACCAAAGACCTTGAAAAGATCCGTGATCAGGCATTCAATTATAAAAACAACCAACCCGATTGCATCTATGTGATCACAAGTAACTTCGAAAAGCTTCGATTCTACATTCACAATGCTGTAGATCATCAGGAGTTCAATCTATTTCAACTTACTCGCTCCGAGTTTGAACTGCTCTGGCTGCTGCTCCAAAAAGATAACCTGCTTTCTGGGATTCCTGCCAAGATCAAGGAAGAATCACTCCAAGCCGAGGAGCAAGTCACCAAGCAACTTTACGCCGATTACTCGGCCTTCAAGCAGGAACTCTGGCAGGATATGGTGGCTCAGAATCCCGGAGAGGATGAGTTGATCCTCTATAAGAAAAGCCAAAAGCTCCTCGACCGCTTTCTATTTATCTTCTTTGCAGAGGACAAAGGCCTCCTTCCGCCCAACAGCATTAATGAGATCATTACCCAATGGGATAAGCTCAATGACTTGGATGAATACCGTCCGCTCTTTGATCGCTTCAAGAAATACTTCGGCTACCTGAATACCGGAAGAGTCCAACCTGGCAAACCTGAGATTCACGCCTACAACGGCGGACTCTTTGCGCCGGATACCTTGCTGGATACGGTAAAGATCTCGGATAGCATCCTTAAAAAACACTGCCGTAAACTCTCCGAATACGACTTCGACACCGAAGTCGATACCAATATCCTCGGGCACATCTTCGAGCATAGTCTCAACGACATCGAGAATGTCCGTGCTTCACTCGATGGCACGGCAATAGACAAAAGCAAAACCAAGCGCAAGAAAGACGGGGTATTCTATACGCCCAAATACATCACCAAGTACATCGTGGACAATACCCTCGGACGACTGTGCACTGAAAAGAAAATCGAGCTTGGTATCATGGACGAGGACTTTGCGGAGGGAAAGCGGGGACGGCAAAAGAAAACCATCCAACAACTCAAAAGCAAACTCGATGTCTATCGGGCTTGGCTGCTTCAACTCACCATCTGCGACCCCGCCTGTGGTTCAGGAGCCTTTCTTAATCAAGTCTTGGAATACCTGATTGCCGAGCATCGCTACCTAGATGAACTCGAATCCCAACTCTTCGGCACGCCGATGGTCCTGCCTAATGTGGAAAACCAAATCCTCGAAAACAACATCTTCGGAGTCGATATCAACGAAGAATCTGTCGAGATCGCTAGACTGTCCTTATGGCTACGCACCGCAAAGAAAGGCCGTAAACTCAGTAGTCTAAACTCTAATATCAAAGTAGGAAACAGCCTGATCGATGATACCGCAGTAGCAGTAGACTTGGCATTTAATTGGGAAAAGGAGTTTCCACAGGTATTCGATTCGTCATTGCGAGGCACAGCCAGCCCCGATGTGTCGGGGAAGCAATCTGGTTTTGATGTGGTGGTAGGGAATCCACCTTATGTAACCAGAGGTATTGGAGATGAAATGAAAAAGGCCTTAAGCAATTCATACTATACTACTCAATATCAAATTGACCTGTATGTAGCATTTATGGAAAAAGGAATTAATTTAATTCATAATCAAGGTAAAATTGGATTTATCGTCCCAAACTCGTGGTTAAAAAATATGATGATGTCAAATTGCAGACATTTTGTATTAGAAAACCTAAAGTTAGAATGTATATTCCCTAACCTTACAAATGTATTTGAGGAAGCGACTGTTGATACTATGATTTTTATTGGAGCCAAATCAAATAGTGCAGAAAATGTTTTGATTTGCGAATTTGTTGATAATTCTCCATTTCTTAAACATACCTTGAATCAAAACAGATTCTTGACTAATGATGGTTATATTTTTGATGTTGAAATCAATGATAAAATTCTCCCTATTTTTGAAAAGGTGGCAAAAAATTCGAAATCTGTTGGTTCTTTATTGGATGTTATTAGAGGTATAAATCCTTATGATAAATATACAGGGCAAGACTCTGAAACTATTAAGAATAGAGCATATCATGAAAATTATCAAAAAGACGAAACATTTGTTCCTGAACTCAAAGGGCAACACATAGGAAGATATTTTTACAATTGGGATAATAAGCATTATATCAGTTATGGAGATTGGCTGGCAGCACCGAGACCAATTAAATATTTTGAGGGACCTCGGATAGTTTTCAGAGAGATTTTGGGGAAAACCTTGGTAAGTACATATATAGAAGAAGATTTTAAGATAGACAGAAGTCTATATATTGCTAGAATTGATGATTCAATTGAAGATAAGTATGATTTGAAATTTTTATTAGGAATTTTAAACTCTAAATTATTGACGTTCTACTTCAGATATAAGAATAATGAATTTGATGCTTTATTTCCTAAAATCCGTGTAGGAGAATTTAAAGAATTACCGATAAAAATAACAGATCATAACAATCAGGGGCAGCTTTCTTCTAACGTCTCTATAATGCTAGATAAGTTAAAGATGTTTTCTGGTTTTTCAGAATCTTTGCTCGCACTTATTCAATCCAAATTCTCCATCTCTAAACCATCCACCAAACTTCAAAACTGGCCTAGTTTAGATTTCAAGGGATTCTTGGTAGAATTAAAGAAAGCGAAGGTGCAGCTCAGTCTATCCGAAGAATCCGACTGGATGACCTACTTCACCGAACAAAAACAGAAAGCTGGCGCCCTCCAATCCGAAATCAACCGCATCGACGCCGAGATCGACGCCTTGGTGTATGAGTTGTATGGATTGACGGAAGAGGAGATTAGGATAGTGGAGGGGGGTGAGGGATGAAAGAGAAAAATAAAAAATATTCAGCAGAATTAACACAGCATATAAATAGTACGCGGATTAATAAATTATATGCAATAAAACGTATTGATATAGTATTAATTACTTTATCAAGTGCAGGTATATATTTTAATTTTGAGTTTTTTAAGTTTAGTCAAGAATATAAGAAAGTAATAGATTGTATGTCTTGTGTTTTAATACCTTCTCTATTTTTCTCCTCTACAATCGTCTTAAATATAATATCGCATTGGACTGGTTATTTTGCCAATAAATACGAAGAAATATGCTCTGGATTAGAATTGGACAAATTAAAAAGGAGAAAGATAGATGAAGAATATGAAAAAAGAGTAGAGTCTAGAATTCAGCTTTTTAATAAGTTAACTTCTATTTTAAATGGAATAACCTCAATTCTTCTAGTTATCTCAATAATTATTTTTATCGTAATAGCCTTTGCTATTTTTTAGGTCTTGGAAATGAGCCAATCCCTTTTTCTTCGGTTAATGGTTTAGGTTGATTAGCTGGTTGTGGCCTTTGAGGCTGTGGTTTCGGAGTTTCTTGGTGTTTCTTTGTCATATTTTTTTTAATTAGTTTACTAAACTTAATTATTATTTATCAAATGCTAACTATTATTTTGATGTGCTCAATATTTTCACATTTGTGTATTACTGTATTTTGTTTTACTTATAATTAATGTTCGACAGCTTCGCCGTCGTGGGGTTCTCATCGTCATTCTTAACCCCCAGTTCTACCGGGGGCTACGCCGCGGCGCACAAATATTCATGGTTTGACCACTTCGTGGTCTTTTGGAAATACATATATTCCCACTGAACCAACATACAAAATCAATGATCCTGAAAGGATCAAACCATAAATAACTTGTCCGCCGCGGCGGAGTCATGGGTGCAACCCATGGAAAAATGAACACCATGTTCCGTCGCACGACCCCGAAGGGTGTAGAACAAATCAGAACCAACTTATCCATTAAAATTCTCTGACAAGGTGTAGTCA
>Ga0105054_10002947_pt1 | contig 26857 bp, 9 predicted proteins | sample BON02_FD_78091 | JGI IMG/M metagenome (GOLD analysis project Ga0105054, IMG submission 78091) | Freshwater microbial communities from Lake Bonney liftoff mats and glacier meltwater in Antarctica - BON-02 (megahit assembly) | ecosystem: Environmental > Aquatic > Freshwater > Ice > Glacier...
CACACACACACACACACACACACACACACACACACACACACACATACACACACACACACGCACACACACACGCACACACACACACTCAATCTCAGTCTCTTTCTCTTTCTCTCTCTCTCTCTCTCTCGCTCCCTCCCTCTCTCGCTCTCTCTCCTCTCTCTCGCGCTCTCTTTCTCTCTCTTTCTCTCTCTCTGTCTCTCTCTCACACATACAAACACACACACACACACACACATACACACACACGCGCGCGCGCGCACGCACACGCACACACACGTGCTGTTCAAGGACACTGACTTTTTTTTGTGCGGTCAGATAGACGCACTCTTTGTGTGCATGAGCATGAAAGATAGAGTGCATAATCTAACTGTTGGGTTGTCCGTGTGTGTGAGGATGACGCACTTGGAAAGAGGAGGCCGTCAAGTAGATCGGCTTGCGTGATGCGAAACCTTCGTTCGGAAACACATTGGCGCTTGAAATTCCGCCTGCTCCAGGCACAGGCAGACAGTCGGTGGCTGCAAACAAGTCGTAGCCGGGACCTGTGCGGGAGGGGACAGGGGTATCAGAATGACTCTGAAAACTTGAGGACCGAGGCACCCTTCCACTACAAATGGGCCAAATGACTTGAAAAGCGCAGCCTGCTATCCACTAGATATGAGCCAAGCCTCAGCCTCGGACCTCACGTACACAAACACTGGTGGTTTCATAGATACCAACACACACACACACACACACACACACGTTACCATCAGATGCAGTACACCCAACATTGTCGCAGAGCGCATCGGCTGGCGAGATGAGGGCAGCTCCAAGCAGGGTCTCGCCAGAGAGAGCACCAGGGTCGACGTCGAGTATGAAATAATAGACCCCTCTGTTGCCTGGCAGAAGTAGAGAAGCAGAGAGAGAAGGAAAGGGGGAGAGCAATAGAACCAGACAGGTAGGCAGGCAGGCAGGCGGCAGGAAGGGAATGAATCAGAGTGCACATTTGAGTGCGTGTCGGTGTTTTCGAGTGTTATGCAGCTGTGAGGATTGTGCACAGTGACTTCAGACATACCGGGAGGCGGACACACATCCGTCACATGTTTTTGTCCGCCAGAGCTGGTAGTGCCACTTCCAAAGTAGCTGCACGCCGTTCTGGGCTCGTCGTGCACTGCCATTGATGATATATACGTGCATCCATACACCAATCAATTACAATGAAATACATACTAGCGAGCAAATAGAGCAATAGAGCTTCCAGCAAAGCTACTCGAGAGACTGTGTCTGTCAGAGTAATAAAAGCAACATCAACGTACGCATGGATTCGCAAACACGCAGGTTTATACCTGATGGCACTGAGGCTGAACCGGTCTGTACTGCGCTGACTGTCAGAGTGCAAGCCACGCACAAGAGCTGCACACTGTTCATGAGAACAATAGGTTCCAATTTTCACGGCAGTTGCAGCTGGCCTAGTCACTCTCGATAGTGCAAACAGCTCAGAACCAACTGTTTTCAACATTTGACGCGAGGAGTCACAAAACGACCCATCAGTGAGAGCAAGTCAAGTGGGTCTTGAACGAGAGGTGTTTGCAGTGAACTCCCAGCTCCGACTCTGCATGGACTTATGCGGCAAATTAGATTACGCATGGACAGGACAGTCTGTGATCTGGAAAAAGTTGTTCATTGAGTCATTGCATCATAGTATGAGGCGACACTGCTGTTTGAAAGCCGACAGGCGCGGTCGAGCATGTTTCCTGGCACTGGTAGGTGCGCGGGAAAGCCTCCGTTTCCTCGTGGTAGCAACGGTAGTGATCACGGCCCTGCCTCAACTTTTCGCCGAACCATCACATCCACCTCAATCATTTGCACGCAGCTCGGTCGCGCCTTTCCTAGCATTTGACGCAGCGCCAAGCCCCTGGACACGGGCAGCGGGCGGCGACGAGACTGGGGGGTGCAGCGATGATACAATGTGGGTGGACGCTCGGGGATATAGCTGCCTCATGTATTACGCGCATACAGAACATTGTATTTCGGCAGCACTGCACGTCGTCGATGGCGTCGACGCCATGGATGCTTGCTGCACTGCCTGCTCGTGGGTGCATATCGCCACGATGCCAGCCACCAAGATTACTCATTTTGAAGGATATATTTTGCATCAGTCAGGGGGGGTGGCTGGACTGGAGTTTGATGTACAGCCGACGTTGAATGTATCCGGCGTGTACACTGTCATAGAAGCTACACTTGGCAACAACCCTGGCTGCAGTGGTCTGAACGGCAACACGGTTGCAACTGTCGTCGGTGGCATGGCGGCATTCACAGACTTGTGGTTGGATAAGCCCGGCCGCGGCTATACTCTCAAGTTCTGCGCCGGGCAGTGTTCTAATCTTCAAGCATGGTTCGAGGCTTCTGACGTCCGTTATGTTGAATCAAACTCTTTTGACATTCAACCGGGCAAGCTGCACGTTGTGCAAGAGCCCGGCACGCCAGAAACTGGGGTGCCTTTAGAGGCGCTGCTGGAAGTGCAGCAAGTTACGACCTTTGGTGGCATCCGACACTGGAAGGCTTTTGAAGACTACAATTTCTCAGTCACAGTTGCCCTGGATGGAGTACATATGTCGGGTCGTCGTACTCTTTGGCCTGTGAAAGGCCGGGTCCAGTTCACAGATTTGATCATTGAGACTGCTAGCTATCCTTCAAAAAGAGGTTTTAGGATGGTGTACAGAACCTGCTTTGGAGCTTCTGAAACTCATTGCCTTCAAAGCTTTGCAGACCTTGGTATGCCGGGCCAGTCAATGCTGGCAGTATCTGCGAGCTTTCGGGTCCGGCACACAGATCCCAGCGAAGTGCTAGTTGTATTTCAGCCAACCTTGACACTTTCAGGGAGGCCGATCGGGTCAATATGTGAGAACCAGATTGGCGCTACCTGTAAAAAGTTTAAAGTTGCGCGGGCACCCTCTTTTAGACTGGTCGACCGATTCAAAAACAATGTGGACTCTGGCTCCTGGTTCGCGTGCGCGACATTATTGCGCAACGAGAGCGGTCCGTATGTGCAACAACCTCTCCTTGGCAGTACCCGCACCTCACTTGCTGGGGGGATCGCCGAATTCGATGCTCTCTACATATTGGAGGTCAAGTCCAGCTATGTTCTGAATGTGACCATTCACAATCAGGACCTGCCTGGCGAAAGCTGCGCCAGCACAGGATTCGGGTGGGTATTATCCGACTTCTTCGATGTCTCTTTCGAAAACGCGAGAAAGATTGTTATTATCAAAAATATTAATACCACTGGTGGGGCAGGTAACCCTTTTACGCAGCAGCCTCAGCTGGCATTGCAGGACGATAATGGAAACACGGTGTTGCAAGGAAACGACATTGAAATTTTTGCTCAGATATTCAGTTACCGCCCGGATCCGAGTGCTAGTTCAAATTCGAGCTCGTCTCTTCCAACCCTCTTTGCAAGCTGCAACTTCAATCCTTTGAAAGGAATTGAAGACAATTGCGTGGAGTATGATAGGTTCCCCACTCAAAGCCAGTCTGGAGTGGCGGATCTGGCGAACGAAGTAGTCCTTGGAAGCACCAAAAAGAATAGTTTACATGTTCAATCCATGGGCTTTTACACCTTTCGCTTCTATGCCGAGGCCCTTGTCACATATAGCCAAGAGTTCTTTGTGCGCAACGATCTTGGTTCAACTATGAAGTTGATAGCTCAGCCGGGACCTTCCTCTTGCTCGCCAGGCATTGCTGGGCATAACGACTTTCGATGTTCTTCTGGTGGCTTGCTTGATGCGCAGCCTCGTTTTGAAGTGTTCGATCGATTCGGAAACAAAGCTCTGTACGGAGAGCAAGAGTTCAGGATTTCTATCTTTACTAACCTGGGTGGTGGATTCTTGTTATGCGACCAACGGTATCGCAACCCTGAGACCAACAAACCTGTCTACACGGCGTGTCTCCACTCGAGCCACGAGGGCTTTGTTGATTTTACCGATTTGCGAATCGACTCTATCGGCAAAGGATACGTGCTGCAGATGATAGGCACTGGAAGATCCCGAGAGGATTCTACAAGAACATGGAGTCCCGTTGCAGAGAACAAGATTGTGGCTGCTGTCGTGACTCAGCCCTTCGACGTTTTCGCAGTTCGCAACATTCTCTTGGTTTCCACGCCCAGCGCCACACCAGCTGGCTGCTCAGCATATCCGCCCCCGACGATTCAAATACGCGGATTTGATGACGCAGGCGCTGAAGAGGAGACAGATATTAATTTTGCGGGAGGCACCGGCGTTGTGTTTACATTTGCATGCATCGAAGAATCTGATGATGTTGTGTTGCAGACAGGTAGAGATTCTTCAGTTGCAGGTGGGACATACGTCAAGTGCTGCACATTCTGTCCTTCTCATCCCAGCTGTCAAGCTGCCAAATTGCAAGTAAATGCCATCAGTGGTCGCCCATGGTATGCTCTAGATTCAAACGTCATGCACCAATACGCATTTTTTTGCTACGACTCAACACAGTCCGGCAAACAAGACGACGCCTGCAAGACATCAGGGTTTTGGAGAATTTCTCAACACGCAGGAAACTGCAACAATGTGTCGAGCAACGAAACGGCCCTACAGACGTGTGAATCAGGCGTTGGGGCCAGCACCTACTCCGAAGTGCCAGCTAGCATCTCACTACGAGCAGAATGGCATACTCGAACAGCTACCGCCGCCTCTCTTGCAGCAGATGGAGATATTGAATATGTATGGACCATTGCAGAGAAAGATTCTATCTGGTTCAGTCGAGGTTCGGTTCCTTGTGCAGCAGATACGTCGATTCTAAGTGGAAAGACACAAACAACAGCAAAAGATGGACTAGTCCTTTTCGATGACATGCAGATGAAAACCAGTAACAATTTCACCTTGCGCTTCAAATTTGGGATTCCCGGCTCAGTTGCTTCATTTACTGAAGAAACTCAATACGAGGTAACGCAGGGACAAATAGGCCGTATTGAAATCGTAGAAAGCCCAACACGGGGCCTTGTAGAAAGCCCAATCGATCCGCCTATCTTGGTGCAGCCTCGTGATCTATACGGCAACGCTATTCATGAATGGGGGTGCAGTGACGCGACCGAGCCTGGCAGACAATGGCAGTGTACTAGCCGCGACGGAAAGCTGCTCTTGATTGCAAATCTGCATCCGTGCTCAATGTGCACGTCGACTGTGCCAGTCACAGATCCTTCTGTCGCAGAGTATTCAACGGGACTGAAGTTTAGCTTTCGTCCGGGAAAATCTGGTGAGCAATATGTCTTTCGTATAGAGATACGTGTAACCAATATCTTCGAGGGCTGTCCGGGTGTGGATGATACAACACGTATGCCAAGACCTGTGATGATTCAGACTACGCCATTCGATGTAGATAACTCAGAACCGGACAAAATTATCATCACAAAATTCCCCTCATCGGAAATTCAGTCGGGAGAGATCATGACATTGACAGCAGAGCTTCGGGACAAGAATGACCAGGCTATGGCGATTGACTATGTCATGAACGTTACAATTGTGAAGGCAGCATCACGAGTTGCTGGACATGTATATCGCTATTGTGGCAATCCAGTCAAGGGCAACGAAAACACCAAATGTTATTTCGAGGATCAAGTACAGGAAGTGAACACGATAACAGGAGCGCAATTCGAACTCACCATTAAAACTCCCGGAGATTACTTGCTTCGCGTGATTATTGAGCACCTAGAGCCGAGGATTGAAAGCCAAGAGTTTGCACTGAGCGTGACGCCAGCAGCCCCTGATGAGTTCATCAGCCTGGCCATGCAGCCCTGGACAGTGGCTCCTGCCACAGCAACAGCCGGGCAACCCATTTCTCCTGATGTAGATTTCGGCATTTTCGACTCGTTTGGCAATTTCATGGACAATTATGATTATTTTTATCCAATAATTGACTTGACGATCAAGAGCAATACTGGAACCGTCTTGTACTGTCCGCTGACAAACTGTAGCAGTGATAATGCTTGGCTGCCGTACGAAAACCAAAGAATATTATTCAAAGCCACTCCTCCACAAGGTCCAGACTGCGAGTCACCACCCTTTGACGCCGACCTGAACGATGTGTATACCGGAGGAGAGGTGTGTGGCACCTTCACACTACCCACATTCAAAATTGAGCAACTTTGGGACCAAGTCCAAAGCGTGAAGACAGAGTGCAATGCCGAGCATTTCATAATGATGGAGGCTAATCTTGTCCTGCAGCTAGTTGGCACCGGGAATACAGCTGTCCTACCCCACCCCAGTTTTCCAGATGTGATAAAAGCAGATTCTATATTGGTGCCTATTTCAGGCAGCAGCACTAAGATTCTTGTGAGCCCGTCAGTAGCAACATCGCTAGGATTGTATTTCATTCCTTTACAGGAGCGCGCACAGCGACCATTTTCCGATCAGCCCCGAGTGCAACTGTTGGATAAATACGGTAACCCTGTCTGCAAGCCTGCGCCAAATGTCCTTGTCAAGGTTCGAGTGTGTTCCGGCAGGAATATTGCAGGTGAGGAACAATTCATGAGCGGCATTAGCGCAACTTCAAACGGCGGGTTCCCCTCCCACTGCAATGCGTTGACAGAAACGTCGATAGCGCTCGAAGAGGACGGAGCCTATGTCTTGTTTGAGAATCTGTATACCAATCGCACTGGATACAACAAGCTCTTTTTTCTGACGGGATCCTTCCCAAACATCTCAATGGAAATGGACGTCGCAAGCGGAATTCCATGGGAAGTCTTGATTGTCCAGCAACCACAGGACAGCGTGGCAGAGGAGGTGCTGCTCTCGTCAGGTGCACCCTCGGGGTGTCAAGTGTGCTTGCCAAATGTGACTGTTGGTGTCAAGATCTTGGATGTGGCTGGCAACGAGCTAACCGATCCTGCCATGGTATCGGTATCGATTTCGTGCGGGGTTGCACACGCGAAGCTTCATGGCACAAAACATGTAATGTCGACAAACAACGGGTACGCTGCCTTCACAGATCTCGTCATCACGTATAATGGCACTCAACTTCTTTCGGCATTCACCTGTGCTCTCATTTTTCAGACTACAAAGGGCCCCCAGCACAGAACAAAAGATTTCAGCGTCGCTTTGGTGTCGCATGCTGCGATCCATGTTCTTGCAACCGAAACGGTCGTACATCGTCTTATTCGTGGAATATCTACTCGAGACGGAGGCACGTCTGAAATCATGGTTGAGGTCAAAGATATTCTGAATCAGACAATAGTCAATTCCCGTCGGTCAGTTTCCGTGTCTGGACTGGCAGAATCTCTCATGTGCTGCTGCTATCTCGGCAACTGTAAAACCGCACTTCTTTCAGGCGGAGTTGTCGGATTTCCATCCATCAAGTCCTCGCAAGTGAGTGCACACTACAGACTTTCCTTCGATCTTATTACCGAATTCAGCACAATCCAGGTAGTGTCAATGCCATTTGCAGTGGTGAATGACGCACCTTCCCGCCTGATCGTCAAAGCGAGCCCGAGCACAGTGCTTGCAGGCTCGTTATTCGAGGTTCTAATACAGGTGTGACTCCCTTCTTTGTTTATAATGTTTTGCTGTGTATCTTCTGCAGTCCCTCAACACTTAAATCAAATCAGATGACAAGGTCTGAGGGTAACTGTGCTGTGTGAAAATGCAGTTGGTGGACAAGCACGGAAACCCCTGTCACAACATTGCAGCACCCATCAATGCTGCACTCAACTTCCCACCTGGACTCGACACAGGTGAACGAGAACAGAACATTGATATAGAATAGACATGAAATTGCGGTGATCTTGCTCGTTGACACCTTATGCATGAACTCTCACAGACACAGACTCGCGCACGCGCAAACACACTCGCACAGACGTGCTAATCTGGGAAACGGTAGTCTACGTGTGTAGTTTGCACGATGTAAACCCCTCTAAATATGACTCGGCGTATGTTGCACAGGTCTCAAGGTCAGTGGTGAAGCCAAGACTTGGCAGGATATCCTCACAGTGGTTAGCAAGAATAACATCATCGACCCCGCAAATGGAACAGCCCTGCTACATTTAAAATGCAGTCTGTCGACGTTGCCGCTGCTGGAGCATCGACTTACTTTTTTCACGGAGTTCACTTTTATCAACTCGTATCTAACCCCATATTACGGCGCCAACACCAGTGTGGATCCAACGAAAACCGTCTCTCTCAACCTGCAAGTTTCTGCACCGTTGAAAGTTGATCATGGCCCGTTTGGAACCGCCGAAATCACCGTACAGCCGGTAAGTAGTCACGTACATATCATGTCATTGCTCTCACATGCATATCACGTCATTGCTCTCCACTTTGCATCTTCACTCTGCATGCGTGTGGTACCGACTGACATGATTCAATATTGCGCCGGCTGCAGGGAAATGCAGCACAAGGGACGGGAGGATTTCACAAGATTGTCAGCCCGCTTCCGGAGCTGAGGCTCAAGGACTCCTATGGCAATGCTTTTTCTGCACGTGTTCAGGTGCGTGCCTTCATCAAGGAAGTGGTTCAGAACAAACGACTTCCAGACTACACGTTGCTGGATATAACCAAAGATCGGATCTTGTGCGAAGATTGCGGCTATCAGGTGGGCAGTTACATACAGTTTACTTCGCTTACGCTAGCCATTGATAATATCGCCTTTCCACGGAGCTACGCAATCTATTTCAACGTGACAGAATCTGCAATTGTTTCAACAGTCAAATCGAACTTCATTTCAGTGGCATCTACCTCACCTATACTCGTTATTAAGACACAACCCGATTCTTCCTTTACAGCACCAGCAGAATTGACAACCGACAGGGATCTTGAAATCAACGTTATTGTTGCAACCACCGAAGATCTCGAAGACAGACACAAGATTGCAGATGGATCCATCGTTACAATTTCCCTCTTTGATGAAGACAACGCCAGACCTAGCCTGTCACAATTCGATGTACAATCTACGACCACAGAAATTTTACGCCAAGGATCGGCCGCCTTCAAAAACCTGCACATCAGCAAGGCTGGACAGTATCGATTGACTTTTGCTGCAAGCCCGGTAAAAATGAGAACAGCTCCCAATTATTACTTCAGTTCTTTGGAAAATTTCCTGACGCTGTCCGCACAATCTGCTGTTTTTGAGATTAAACCTGCGGCGTTGAGCAAGGTAGTTGTCGTTCAGCAGCCACAAGATGAAAATGCAATGGTGGGTTGCATTTTCGACTTGGCGTGTCCACATCCTCATGCCTTTTCGTACATGCCTTTATATCCTTACCCAAGTGCCTCGCCAACGGATGCCTGGGGCAATGGTATTGGAGGGATCATAGTTCGAGCAGACATGACGAATACGAAATCGTTTCTGGAAAGCAATTCGGATGGATACGCCACATCTTCGCACTGGAAAGATGGGGGCGTTGCTATCTTTGACGACATAACAGTGGTGCCCCAAGGTGTCAATCTCGTGCACCAGATTATCTTTACTGCTGAAGACAGGTCAGGCAATTCTGCAAGTGCAATTAGTTTGGAATTCACTGCAGGATACCTCAACATGAGTCTGGACGGGCACCAAAATCTCATTCGCCAAATTGCAGGACAGACCTTGCCAGTGGTGACATTTAATGCTGTTGATCATATGGGAGTGCCTGTTGAAAGTGTTAAGAGCAAGGTAACCGCCACAACTTTTACAACTGAGGGGCTGCAATTCGGAGATGCGGTGGTGAAATATCCGGACAGCAGTGGCAAGGTAGACTTTTCAGATATCAGGATTTCAAGAAGAGGTGCCTATTACGTGACGTTCACGTACTTGGACATGATGTCCAATAGTTCGAGGTTCGACATCACGTCCGGCAATCCTGTTGCTCTGAACATGGATCGCCAGCCCAATAATGTGCATAAAAATCAGTATATGGTCCCTGCACCCGTTGTGATTATGATTGACGCCTTCGGAAATACAGCCACATCGCAAGAGGGGAAAATCATTCATGTCTACACAGTTGATGATTTGACCAATGGAGATAGCTCTGTTGAGCTCTCTATCAACGGGACTATATGTACACGCAGCTTGCCGTGTTCCGTTGCAACAAACGCTGCCTCTGCATTTGTTGTCAATCGGTTAGCTGTGCTGTCCACGACACCAATGTTAAGGCTTGTCTTCTCGGATGCACTTGAAAACATGCAAAGAGTCGAGAGTAGTGCTTTTTCTGTCACCATTGCCGAGCCTCATCTACTAACAAGCACTATGCAGCAATCTACTTTGCGCGTTGGAGAATGGCTTGATGAGATGAGCGTTTTGGCAACGGATATCGACACCAATCCAATCACAGCCGTGGATGCTGGTACACTACAGGATGGCGGGCTGGATTTTGTTGTGCTCGCACAATCAGCGCGGTCTGATAATGACTACTACACAAATATGATGCTGGTTCTTACCACTGGTCCTGGAGCAGGACAGCAAGCACAAATATCTGCCTTCCATGGTTCAACCCGACTAGCTACTGTCTCCCTGCATCGAAAGCCAACATCCACGTCCAAGTATGAAATTCGGTATGTGGCAACACTGCGAGTAGTATCTTTCAATGGAATTGCAGTAAATTGGAGCAGCGCTGACACTGTGTTTACTGATGCAATCCCTGCAATTAGTGTACGAGTGTTCGTAGGCCCAGATGAGGCTGTTCTGGAGAATGAAAAGGCAGACTTTGTGGGCATTTGGATGCAAAGAGCCGGTGAATACAAGGTGCAGATGAGCATCAACACACCTTCCTATCTTAATGTTCGTGTCAGCTACACCAGCGGCACCTTTGTAGTCCGTCCAGGAGATCCAGCTGGCTTCTACATTTCGCCTTTTTTTGGAAAAGAAATGGATGACTCGCCCATGTTCTCAGCTGATGATTTCGTCCCTTCTTTCTTTGCGCACATGAAGGATGGGTATGGCAACAATATCAAGGATGGTGTGTCTACCCGCACAGAGTTCCGATTGCAGGCAACAGGGGGAATCTTCGCACCGCGTGCTCCCGGCTTCGAAGTACAAAAGACCAACAGCCCATTTGCTGTCATAGAGGAATCGTCGACTATCCTGTCCACAACTGTAGTTGTTGCAATTGACGGAATGGCTGTGTTTGGTGGGTTGAAGGTGGAAACTACTGGCAGAGGGTTTTCCTTTTTGATCTCTGCAGATCTGTACGCACCTGTTGCAACTTTGCAGTTTAGCATCTTTCCTGGGGTGGCCAAAAGAATCATGGTACTGCGACAGCCGCTCGACTTTAAGCTCGATGCTGTCAGCTTCGGAACGATACCCTCGCAGCCTCGGATTTGCGTGCTTGACTCCCACGACAACTCGCTGGTAGTACAGGTCCGAGTGGATTTGAGGAAAGGAGACGCCATGTGCGGGACACTCGAATCCTTGCAGGCCCAAGGAGTTGAAGACAAGTTTAATTCAGATTATACCTGCACTGTAGACTTATCGAGCAACCCAAATGTTGATTCTCGCGAGGGGATCGATGATGGCACCGCCGAATTCACAGATTTGGCTGTCACGCAGGCTGGCGAGGGATACTTCTTGCAATTTGAAGCCATCGATATGCGGACTATGGTAAAATTGGATCAACTTTTTTTCTCGGAGCCATTTACAGTGATTGTCGGGGATCCGTTCAGGTTTCGACTGAAAAATGCGGACGTCCGGAGCTTTTGCCCTCGTTTTCCTGGAGAGTGTCAGACTGCAGGGCGCTTATTGCCAAGCTTTCAGATGATCATCGTAGATGCATATGACAACCAAGTGCCTCATAAAAGCTTTAAAAGCCTTCGATGTGAGGTTCAGGTCCCATTCTTTCTCGACACGGGCGCCTACAAGATTATTGCTGGACAAAATATCTACATTCCGGTCTTGTCAGGCACTACAATAGTACCAGTCTCGGAAGGAGTCGCGAATTTCACAGATTTGGTGATCCAACAGGTCTCATATTACGCAGGTGAAAATCAAGACCCGGTGGTTAAACCAGGCAGTTGGGTCCTCGAATTCAAGGAGCCTGCGCCAGCCGAAGGACTCCCGTCGATCTTTCCCGGAAATACTTTTACGTCCGAACCTTTCAAGATAGTAGCTGGAAAATTCCATGCTCTGGGAATCAACGGGTTTGAATCCAACCAAGTCTTCGTGTCAACTGAAATACCCCTGCTCAAGGTCAGTGGAATCGACAAGTACGGTAATTTTGTTGGCGGTTCAGAGGGTGTCGTACGGGTTGAACTTTCAGGTGTCGATGAATCTGTAATTCTATTTGGCAAGGCTCCTGTCGACCCAGTGAACGAGCTTCTTCTGGACTTTCACATGCGAGAATTGGTAGATGGTCTTGCAACATTCGACGGGCTCATGATCAAGATTCCAGTGAATGCTGCAGTACTTACTTTCTGGATTTTCAACGAAGTTGACGAGACTAAGCGCGAGCCGCAGGTTGTATTAGGACCTTTTGAAATCAACGCTCTTGGCATGCTCAGGGTAACAGAAGATCCATCAAGCCTGTCCGATGCCGGCAGTTCCTTAACACCCGCGCCAGCTGTTGAAATCATCAGTACCTTGTCAGGATCGAAAGGGCAGCTAGTAGCAGCAACTGCCACCGTGCAAGTTCACCTGTATAATCATGATGCTGCGGTCGGGTTGGAATGGAACACTCAATTGTGGAATGGTTCTCAAGTCACTTTGGATATTCCTATTTCTATGGAAACTGAAAAGGGGGTTGCGATCTTCACAAATCTTGTCATTCAGAAAGCTGGAAACTATTCATTGGCTTTCCAACTGGTCTATTTATCAGGCGACACCTCTGATATCTCATTTTCAGAGTGGTTCCGGGTAGGTCCAGCAATGGGGGGGTCGTGCACGACCACAAAACCCTGCAAAATCATGATCGTAAACCAGCCGCCAGCTGAGTTGATAGTGAACAATTACTTTCAAGTCGAGGCTCTGATACAAGATTTCTATGCAAATCCCATTGACACTGGAGTTGCTTCGATTAGTATCTTGGACAATCCAAGTGCGGACCCGCTGCTAGGCAGTGTCAACTCGATTCAAATTAGACCCAATGGTCATGTAACATTCTCTGGACTGCACACGTTTCGAAGTTGCAACCCTGGCTGGTGCCAAGGCCACCCTAGCATGACGGGATATACGCTTGTGGTTAGGAAGGGAAGTCAACACAAAGAAACAGATGTTGTCAGTGTAAACTCTGAGCCTGTGGTTGTCAAGTACTCATTTTCCGTAACGACCACGCAGGTCATTGTTGCCGGCAAACAAATGGACATACCGCCACAAGTAATAATGCAGGATTCCTTTGACAATTTGGTGGTGACGAGTTTACCTCCACGACGATGGGTGCTAGAATATACGGGAACTGGCTGCTTGCCGTGTCGTTACAACGCACCATGTGGAAAAGAGGAAGGCTCCTCCAAGAACATCAGCTTTAGCAAATGTATGGGTGCGGCCAAAGTCGTTTTGGGCATCTTGAGCATTGGAGTTGAAGCTCCGACAATTATCGGAGCTAACTTTCAGTTTAAAATCGAGGTGCTTACTTGGGATGGGACCCCTCTGCATCCAGCCATCGGACTCTTGACTTCAAATCAGTTCGACGTGGAGCACACCGACACCGACTTTATCCAGATCCTGCGTGATCCCTTTCCTCATCTTTTTGCTGGCTTGCCGTTTTGGATAGAGCTGGAAATGTTCGATCTGTACGGCAATGCCGTGACTTCTGGCGTTCTGGAGGCTTCTTTGCTGGGCCCTGATAACATCGAATTCGACCTAGCAAACTGCTCGTACTGTAGCACATCGCTCACCGTAGTGAAAGAAGGAGGTTCTAAGACCAACGTCTCATTGCAGATTACTCAAATGCAGATGGATATGCAACTTGAAATTGTGCTCACTCATCTTGGGACAGGTGTTCCTTGCACAGACTCACCTTTGGAAGATGTACCTGAACCTCAAATGTGCATCAATCCCTTTACCATAGTACCAGGTAGATGTCCCAAAAAGGTGATAGTCAATACTCGTGTTTTTCGTATCATAAATGCTCCTCCGCATAAGATTCAAATGATGCCCCTGCCGGGATTGATGGGAGCTGGCACAGCACATCAGGTCGAAATCCACATCCTGGACCGATACAATAATCTGGTGCTTGATTTGAGAGAGAAGTCCCTTGTCACTTTCAGTGTCGCCAGCAAGACATTAGGCTACGCAGGATTGTTTCCACAGTTGGAACCTGACTTGTTGACTACTGGTGGAGCACCTGCAACAACGCTCACGTGTAATTGCGCGTCAATCAACAAAGGAGTCGTGCAGGTGCAATTCCCTGCTCCGTTGACAGTTGCCAACAATCTGGAGCTTGAATTCTCAATCGCTGCTAGCTTACAGGGCACAACTTACCTTAAGCAAGATATGAACTTTATATTCAGCACATTATCCAACAAAATCAACATCTTGCCTGGAAACGCTAGGAGTATCAGCATCGCTCTCGATGAAATCACAGATTTCAATCGATTTGGGTTTCCTCTACATCGCCAGCCGTGCATGTCTATTACAGACAGTGAAAGTAACCCGGTGGCACCGGAACTTGAGGTAGAAGCTCATATTTGCGCCGCAAATGGGACCATGCTTTGTGAACTTGCTGGTTTTGCAGAAACAGACGAATCTGACGAAGTGTGTTTTTCGAACATCGTGGTTAAAAGGCCCGCAGAATTCATCCTTGGATTCGGACATTACTATTTCAAGTTTTTTGTGTCAGACGACGTAAGCGTCAAATCCCCGACGTTCCGGGTGTATGATGTCACCGGCCTGCATATTGCTGTTGAGCCCGTCCGAAGTCTCGTCCAAGTTGCCATGTCACCTGCACCAGAGGTTTGGCTTTGTTATGGACAAATACCTCCTTGCAGCATTTCGAGTCGAGTCCTTGAGTGGCCTCACGTGATCTCAGTCGACCTTGTTGCAGACGACGGCAAATTGGTTCAAGACTCATTCCTGGGGGCAGTCATCCGTGGAGGGTCAGCAAAATTTACTCAACTTCTTCTCGATATTCCTGGGAATGGATTCAAACTCTCCTTTGCTCTGGGGAATTCTGACTTAACTGAAGTAAGTGCCCATTCATTCTCATCAGTCATGTCAGATCACGTCCTTCATTTGAACATTACGTATCTTCCGAGCAGTGTGCGTGCAGGGCAAGAATTTAGTATTTCTGTTGCTCTTTTGGACTTTTTCATGCAACCACTCACTCCAAACGGTACGGTCGGCATACACATCAGTTGGGCAGATGAGTGCTCCGATTGTCAAGGTCAATTGCTACTTGGAAACGATCTCATTGCCACATCCGTCCAACAGGCAAACTTCCAAGGACTAAAAATTCAAAAAACTGGCCATTTCAATGTAAAAATTTGGTCGCCAGACACCTCGGGGATGATGCACGCTTCGCCAGACATGACTATCAGCAGACACATTTCAGTTTTGAACTCACAGTCGTATCGAATTCACATCTCGCAACAACCCAGTAGCTGCGAGTATCGTCAAATCTTTCCCACGTTGCCTATTCTTGATATGCGCGATGAATTTGACAATATTGCGGAGGACTTGAATGGTCGAATAGTCCAGGCCATTGCTATTTGTCAGCAAGATTGTAGCTTAGTGTTGACTGTGTCTAGCAACCAAGCAACTGTCATGAATGGAAGAGTGTTCTTCCAGGACCTTTTGATCAACTACACATCGTCTGCAAGTTCTTCGCCGCCAGGCAAAATTCGTCTCAAATTTACCCTGTGTTCTACATCGGGTGATTGTCCCACGGTTGCCCTCGAATATGCCATGTCTCAGGTGCTAAATATGTCGATGCCAACAACGCCATTACCTCAAGATCCGTTTATCAGGATTGATGTGCAACCAAGATCTACGAAGATTGGGAGCTATTCCTCTTCGTTCCGCCCAGAGATTTCTGTCATTGACTCTCAAGGACAGCTCGACGCGAGCAAGGTCTACACAATCTTTATGAAACTTTCTCCTGGACAATTTCTGGGCAGCGTGGCCCTTCGTGCCCGGCTACAAAAGGTCCCAAAATCGGGTTCAAAGGCAGTCGTTGTTGACGAACTGCATGCGAAGATTGACACGATTAACGGTCGAGCTGTTTTCGAAGGTATTGTTGTGACGGGAAGCCCAGGCGATGACTTTAGCCTCACGTTTACTCGTTGCCATGTTGGAAGTAATCTCACTGCATCGTTGACTAGTAACAGTCGAGAGATGTGCAACTGGCTTGACGACACTATTGGCAGTAACAATCTGCGTACTTCCCACACATTTAGTGTCACAAACTCTGAAATATTTTCAATGGATATCCTGACGGTGGATTACCCTGCAGGCCAGGATTTCCCGGGAAGGCTCGTAACTTTGTCCGATCGTCCCTTGCACTTCACTGTGCGGGTCGATGACAAAGATCAGTTTGCGATAGGTTCCCGCAGCTATGTGGTAACAGCACAGCTGATGAATGCCTCATCAGGAGTTGCAGCAGACGCTGGCATTTTGCAGGGACTGACTACAAGCACGTCGAAAATCGGACTGTCAACTGAAACAGCAGGTGAAGCTGATTTCACAAATTTACGAATTACCAAGACGGGAGAGGGATGGTACATAAGATTTTTCGCCCTTCCAGATTGCAAATATGATGCCGGTGCGGTGTCGCTTTGCAATGACGAGTTTGTGCTGGTCAACACCGTTCAAAAACTCTCTCGACCCATTGACGTAGGCCATGACACTCCCGAGCATCTTGAGTTTGTCAGTCAGCCCCGAAACGTGACATCAGGATACGTCGTGCGAGGTACACCTAGACCCTGGATCGAGGTGCGTGTGCTCGACAGGCATCGCAATCCTGTCACCTGTAGTGGCAGCTCCATTCCGCCCACAGATCCGCCCACAGGAACCACCCTGAGTGAAAGTCGTGTGGCAAATCTCCTCAAAATCCTTTTGGACGTGTGCAACACTGGTCATCTTTCTCCGCGTGGTTCATTCAACGTGGAACTGTCCTTGTTAATGTCTAACGGCTCAGCCACTGAGATGTCTGGTACAACACAAGCTCTCACACACTTTTCTGTTGCAACCTTTTCGACACTGAGGCCCGCATCGCCATCTGCCCGCGTGAGTCTTGTTGCAAGATTGAAGGTGCCGCCATCTTTATCTACTGTACTTCCGGGGATTCTAAAGCTGGAACAGAAGAGTCACGAATTCATTATTTGGGCTACATCGTATGATTTCATCGAAACAATTGGCTGCCCGCCTTCATCGAAAAGCTACGAAGCTGGAGCAAGGTATGCTGAACTTGCTGTGTCTGGTGTTTTTGCCAAAGCTCAGCCGCAGCCTCTTCGGTCGAGCGTCGAGGGCACATGCTCCAACGGCGTAGGCTGTTTAGAATCAGATATTTCAGCTGCCATGGCCTCTGTTTATGTGTATGGTGGAATAGATCCAGGCAAGCTCGAGTGCATAGACGAGGAATTGTGCCTTCAAATGGGTGGCCCAAGGACGATTCCTTTTGAGGATGGGCAGGCTTTCTTCCGTGATTTCACTTTTCCCCCAGTGACGGCCTCAGCCTTGACAGTGCGTCTGGCTATTGTGTCTCCCTTTGATGGTCGACTCTTGCACATTGACTGCCAGCCCGTTGTAGTAGTCAGCGGATCGATTGCTGCCATTGAGGTGATCAAGCAGCCGCTAACAGAGGCAAGCACGGGTGAGGCCGTTCCAGTTCAACCATTCCTGAGACTTGTTGATAGATTTGGAAACAAAGTTCTCGATAATGCACTGGGATTGGGAGCTAGCGTTTGCTTGCCTTGCCCGTGTCCGTGTGAGAATGCAGCGCATGTTTTGCCGTCGTCAATTGCCTATGGATTGCCGTGTGAGTCAGGCAAGGCTTCGTCCTGGAGTCCGACTGGAAATATTCCAGCTGAATGCGCTGGTGGAATACCTGCATTGGACGGAAACTTCCAAAAAAATGATCAGGGCATTGTCAGGTTTCGCAATCTGCGCGTCACTTATACAGGCAAAATGTTTGTTTTCTTATACTCAGTCAACATCCTTCCTGAAGTGAACACAACATCTAGCCCTTTCAATGTCGGAGCCTGCTCACCCCATGTGTTGAAGATGAATGCCTTGTCTCAGCTATCTGCCGTGGCTGATACAGGCGTCTCGTTTTGCACGGGAGGCAGCTCGTGTATTCTCGAGGTGAAAGATTTGTTCGGAAACCTTATCTTCGACTCCCCCATAGAAATCGAAGCATTTTTGGATCCCTCGCCTAGTGTTTCACTTGCCGGATTTGGTGTGAGCAGCCTCTGTGCTTGCACAGGAACCAATACCATTCACGGTGTTGGTGCCGTTGGCACTTCCGGCTCAAACACGAATATTTATAATGGTTTTATAGACGCCTCATATGGAATTTACTGCAATTCATGGGACACGTATAAGGTTGACTGTGCTGACATTTGGCCTGGTTGCGACCCTGGTCTATGGTGCTGTCGCCCTTGGTGCTATGTGTCACCGAGCTGCCCTTCTGCCGTTCCCGACACGCTGGTCACAGGCCTGTTTTTTTCATATCAAGCATGCTCTCCAGACCCTGATATTTTCTGGAAGTGTCCGCACAAAAGCGACGGTAGTTGTGCAGCTCGTAATGCCAGTACTGACTGGTACGAAGTGGAATCCATTTTCCCGCCTCCGAGCAAACTTCGAGGGAAATCCCTGACAGAAACCGTCGAGGGCAAGGTTATTTTCACTGACCTACACAGTACGCATCCAGGAAAATACAGATTGACCTTCAAGGGTTATTTTGGCAACCAGCTTTTGTATTGGAGTGAAACACTAGGTGTGACGCCACTATTTGCTCGGAAACTCCGGATCGCCACTCCTCCTAACAACAAGACTACGACAGGCAATCCCCTGGCACAGCAGCCTTCCATCGTCATGCTTGATCAATTCGAAAATCCCGTCATATTCTCGGAAGTTTGCCAAGCTATTACAGCGAGCGTAGTGACTTGGTCAGGAAGGCAGCCATATGGCACAGTGGGCCGTAGCAAAGACAGATATGTATATGGACAGGCTACTCAAGACAATAATTTGTATCCTACGCAATGCGATAATGATATTCAAAACGACTGCATCGTCACCTCGAATGCACAAGAAGGACTAGCCGCCTTCACATGGATGCACATAGGTGGCGGACCGTCTCAAGGCATCGTCTTGAACTTTACAACAGGATGCTGTAATAGTGATCCAAATCTGTGCTATTGTTCTGACCCAACAGATCCAAGCAAGGTCGATGATTCGCGCAGCACTGAGCCTGTAAGAGAACCGTGCTCGTATGTCACTTCCGACGTTTTCACGCTCAAGATGCCGGTGGCAGGTCTTGCAATGCAAACAAATCCTCACGAGTCATATAAATCTGGAGAAAGACTCCATCTTGCTGTTTCGTTTCAAGATGCATTTGGCAAAAAGGTAGCAGGAGGTAATGATGTGGTGAGCGCCTCGTTGTACCGCAGGATGGTAGACGGCACACACAAACTCGAGAGCCTCGCTGGTGACACTCAAGTAGAAGCAGATGATGGAACGAGTACCTTCCGGAATATTTTCCTTGAGAAGCTTCCGGGCGAATACAGTAATGGGATATATGGGGGAAATTTTAGCATTGTGACGATGCTGGTGGAATTCCCCGAGGTGGAGCCTATCCGCTCATCATATTTCACAGTCCAGCCTGATGTTCCAACCGTTATGCTCCCATGGGACGAAAATACTGCAACGTACAAAATGCCAGCCGTTGGCTTTAGGTATGAGAATTTGGCAACGTCGGTCCAAGAACCTAATGTTTTAATTAAATTTGCACTCTTTGACCGCTATGGCAACCTTGCACCTGCACCAGGCGCTACTGTTGCTGCGTCAGTGACTGGCATGGATCTTGCCCCAGGAGGCGAAATATCGCAAGGGGTTGCACTTGAAGGAAACCCAACTGCGCACGCAAATAACGAGCAAATCCTGTGCTGTCAGACGTCATTACAATGGACTGGGGAATTCAATATAACATTCGTCACATCCCTTGGCGTTTACACTGATCTTTCCTTTTCCGTGATTCCAGGACCTGCGGAGCGTCTTTATGTTAGTGCGGGCTTCTCTGGTGTCATCATTGGCTGGGAGCCGTTTTTCGTGAAGCTCGAAGTTGTTGATATGTATGGAAATCTTGTCCCTGCTCACAATGGCCTGGAGATTCGGGTAAGCTCTATTATGCAAGGACTCGGTAACGATCCGCTCAACGATGACAACTCCATCACGAAGCAAATTTCGGGATGTACTTCTGTGTCTCAAGACGGGTACGTGTACTTCGAAAGCTGTCGAGCAAAAGAGGTGCCTGCAGATGCAGATTCGTATCCCAACGCTAGATTCGTCGGTGAACTCTTGTTTGGAGGGATCAAGGATGAGAAATCTGGAGACGTGTTTCCCACGCTGCGACAAAGTATAGAAATCCTGCCTCCGGCAGTTCAATTATGGGTCACTGGCTGCCTCACGAAGGATCGTTGCGATGCCTATAATGGCACACGGGAGTGTGGCTGCTCAAAGAATTTCCTAGGCAGGGAACAGGCTTCAAAAGAACCCTTCTTCTATTTCCCAAGAGTAGAGCTGCGTGATAGCAAAGGTCATTTGTCGCACTTGTCAACTTTGAAAATCTTGGCAAGTGTAGTTGAGCCCACCCCATCATGTGTCGGCCTTTTTGGAAACGTTGCTCTTTTTGCCGTTGCTGGCGTTGTTGAGTTTAAGACAACAGGCGTCACGTATGTAGAAAACGAGTGTGCCCCATACAATTGGATGACAAATGTCATGCGGCTGGGAGCCTCTCATCGTGACCAAGACCATATGGGTGTGACAACCGTCAGTGTGTTAAACATCGAAAACGTTCTCGTCTCAACCGTAGTGAGTGAGGGCTATATCGAATCGGATTTCACTTTTGCAATTACATATCCATTGACACAACTCGAATTGGCGCAAGCTCCTGAAGGCGGGCCATGGGCGTTGACCGGACTCGTATTACAGCCTCTTCTCACGGTCCGGTTGGTTTACATATTTGCGACGGGACCAGGCGCAGGTGAAACGTTTCTGGTAAAACAAAGTTCCCGGGAGATTCGGGTGCGCATCTACAGGTGCACCACTCCACATTGGTCGAATACGTGTGCTGACGACGACCAGTCTCCAGCCAATGTGCTTATCGGCAACACCACTATAATCTCTGTCGATGGATATGCAGTCTTTACGAACATCTCCATCGTGACGGTTGGCACCTTTTACTTGGAAATCGACACGATTACCGAGGCCGACGCTGTTCCGTTGCGCGTGCAGCTTGCTGCCCCCTTCTTACCCTATGTCAAAATTACATCTGGTCCGTTGGCACAGCTGCGAGTACTCAAAACACCTGACTCGTGGACAGTAGGAGAACTCGTCAAGTCGTTGGTGGTCGAGCTCTTAGATCAATACGAGAACAGGCTCGACTGCCAATACGGAGAGTGTGCTGTACCCCTCTACGGGTTCCCCAGTCTTGTTGGCAAGAGAGATTGGCCTCTTTTGCCGTCTTCTGATCTTGCTGTGTCGGTTTCACTCGACCACTCTCGATACGACCATTTCACAGCTGCGATGACGGATCGCGATCGAGTGTGTGGCGCTAGCTCAAACTTTTTGGCCACTGAGGGTTTGTGCAGCTGCCTTGGGGGGTCTGTGAGTGTGACTGCAATTGAGGGTGTGGCCTTGATCGACTGTCTCACCGTGGGTATGGCAGGCACGTCCCTGCCCCTCACGCTGTCAGCTGGCGGCAAAAATCACGAGCTTGCTCCCTTTTCTGTAGAGCCAGGAATCTACAGTGCACTGTACATGATTCAGCAGCCTCCACCAGACGACACTGTGGCAGGTGGCCCCGTGCTGTACTGTCCCGAAGGACTTGGCTGCTTGGGGTTGTCTGTGCAAGCAGTGGATATGTGTGGGAATTTTTTGTATTTTGACGGAGAAAACGAGATTGATATAGAAGTGAGTGTATGCCCTACCAATGCAGGGCTTGTTGGCACTGTTTCAAGCGGCACAACAGTTCAAGGCAAGGCAACTTTTACGGACCTAGTCATTACACGAGCTAAGAATATGCCTTGCGAAATAGCAGATTCGGTCCATTACTGGGATCATGAAGAATCCTTGTGTATGCAGAGGCAAACATCCTACGTGTTCATATTCTCTGCAATTTCGATTTCAGTAGCCAGTTCTGAGTTTTTGGTTGATAATGGCAACATGCAGGCAATTGAAATTGTGAAACAGCCTGGCGATTCTGTGCAGGGAAGTTTACTCACAGTACAGCCGCAAGTGAAGCTAATTGATCCCTACGGCAACACTGTGACAGTGGACAGCGGAGGGGGGTTCATTGTGCAAGCTGCAATGGTGACCGGTCAAGGATGCACGCGCGCTGATCAACCAGTATGCTCGTCCAACTGTGATGGCACAGCAATTGGCGGGACATGCTATAAATACTTCACGGACCCAAGCACGTTTGACCAGGCTGTAACCCAATGTGAAAACTGGGGCGGCGAACTTTTGACTGTAACTTCAGCGCAAACAAATTTGGACATTGTTGCTCCCTTGACTGGCGGGGCCCTTTCGTGGATTGGTCTGAAATGGGAACAAGGCCCGCAGGATTGGGTTTGGCGAGATGAACAAGGGAGCAATACCGATGATTATACAAACTGGGATCAAGACTATCCTCCGCTCATCGACCAGCAGGTGACGGGATGTGTTGCTGCATTTGCATCGCGCTGGCGCACCGACTCGTGCAATCGTCGGCTACCATATGTGTGTGGCAACGACGTCTCAGACGAGGCTCAGAATGAATGCAATTGCTGCTCTAAACTCACTGGAACCAGCACAGTGCTGGTAAAAGGCGGATTCGCTGCATACACAGATCTAGTCATTGCGAGTGAGCCTGGACTTGGATTCCAAATAGTTTTTTCGGCAATGCCCGTGTCGCAGAGCTTTGGTGCAAACATCTTGTGCGAGGGACCCTGCGACTGTACTCCAAAGGCTATGGTGACACGGGGAGTCTTTGACGATGGCAAGGGTGAGTATGAAAACAGTGTGACGTGTAAGTGGATGATTTCAACCATGGCAACTATACCAGGCGGTCTACGAGACCCACTGTATGGCGAAGCAGAAATTCTGCTTTGGTTCACGTCATTTGACACAGAGGCTGAGTTTGACTTTGTGGCCGTAAACGAGTGTACTTCTGAGGCATGTCCTGATCCCGTCTTAATTCAGCAGCTGGATGGCAGTGAAGCTTTCAATTCTGGACCCACGGCTGTTCGTGAGGGGACAGTGTATTCCTCACCAACGGGCTTTCTACAGCTAGTCTTTCAAACTGATACTTTGAAAAAGAATTTCCAGGGCTTTCGGGCACAATGGAGTGTCAACAAGGCACCGAGTGATAAGATTGTGGCCCCACCACCTCCATGGCAGCGTGCAGCAGGAATCTCGGAGCAGTTTGATATTATCCCCCGCACATCTTCTCTTTTCTTCTTCCAGGAGCCTTCCTTATCCTGTGCTGGTCAGGCACTTGTAAACCAGCCCCACTTATTGCTCATAGATAGCCACGGGGATAGAGTGGAGCAAGAACCAATCACCGTTTCCGTTTCCGTCATTTCATCATCATCTCAGATCCAGATCGTTGGCACCACCACGAAAATTTCTACCATGGGTCACGTAGTTTTCACAGACCTTGAGATTACCACAGCTACCAGTAAGGGTGTACGTCTGCAATTTCTAGCACACAGCGGAACACCTCCAGTACCGCTATTCCTACAGTCTAAAAGATTTGCGGTGATGCCTGGTGCTCAACACCTCAAGTTTGACATGAACACGCAACCAATTACTATCATTGCAGGCGAGACATTAGCAGACCTTATTTGCAGATTGTACGATAAGGAAATGAACTTGATCTTTGCTTCGAACACTGCCGTTGGCGTCACGTTGGTCGGAGCCCCCGTCGAGATCAGCACACCTGCGGGAGAGAATTTCCCTCCAATCATCGGCATGACAGAACAAACGGCCTTGAATGGCAGCGTGACCTTTGATCAACTTCGGATCTCCTGGGCGACCAAATCGACCAGGATTATCTTTTCAGCTCCGCACATCGGGCTGCAGGCAGAGTCGCAAGGGTACCAGATTTGTTCCTTGTCCTGTCATTTCGTTTCTAACATTCATGTGTTGCCTTTTTCGTTTCTATTTCATATTATTTCTAGGATGTATGATAAATACAAAGGATTCTGTAAATCCACCTTCCTGATGTCTTGTGCATGTTAATGACTGCACCTTGCTGATGTCTTGTGCATGTTAATGACTGCACGATAAACCTGCAGGTTTGCGGTTCTTCATAACCATTATACGGGTATCAAGTTCCTACTGCAGCCAAATGGCGGTTCTGCTGGATCTTTCCCTAACAGAGTGGAGGTTGTGCTCATTGATGATTTTGGTAACCACGCCCAAGTGCAAGCAGTCCAAATCATAATCAAGTCCCGAAGAATCGAGCCTAATGTTACCGACCCTTTGTCGGTCATCAAAACGGTCAGCACCGGAAGCATGGGTATTGGTGTGTTTACGAATCTCATGGTACAGACGAGAGGCAGCCATGTTTTAATGGCAAGGTTCTTTCACGTTCAGCAGGGCTGCCTACAATCCTCTCAGTTTTTGATGCTGTCCGACAATGAGACAGCACACATTTGTGACGTGCGCAGCTTGTCGACAACAGGTGATAGTTGTGTCGACAGGTGATAGTTTGGTTATGCTTTGCACACTAATCAAGATACATTGATCGGCTGATCTGACGTTGCGTCTCACAGATTCCATGCCCTTCATCATAAGCTCGGGAATACAAGCGGCATCGGTGCGAATCAAACAGGGACCCGAGCGCATAGTGTACGCAGGGAAGCCCTTTCATCAACAACCTATCTGTGAAGTCCTGGATACCAAAGGCAATCCTATCGACGTCCACAACTATAATGTCGTTTTGACAGTTACAGATTCGTACGGTCATGGATGTCTTTGCGATCTGTCCAACGGCAAAGAATGCCTCACGGCTCTAGCATTTCCTACCGTTCAGCAGTGTCCATTAGGTACTCCACGTATATATGTACTTATATAAACATATGTATACATTTATAAATGTCTATATACATATATATCTATATGAATGTGTGTATATATATATATACATATATATGTATATATATACATATATATATACATATATATGTATATATACATATATATATAAATATATATATGCTCACACGCATACTGATATATGTATCATGAGTAAGACTTATATATACATGACGAAATTTACATATAAATAAGTCGCACCCTCTTTATGAGTCTAAAGAAGACAAACTCAAAACACACAGGAAAACATAAACGAGTCACGAACTCTACATACAGAAATGAAAACTTTTACAAGTCACAAACTAGATGTAAATGACAACAAAAATAAACCATGATCTCAAAACATAAATGAAAACACATATAAGTCATGTGATTCATAGTGTATGTGCAGTTCGTGAGTCATTTTCTATGTGATATGAAGAGTTCGTGACTCACAAAACGGGAACTTCTTTCCACCACTGTCCCCCGCCACCATCGCTACTTTTCGCGGGGTTTTTCCATTCCAACTGAATATCAGACGCGCAAAAACGGGCCATGATTCCAACTAGCCCGTCGTCGCATTGGCGCAGCCTCTGATGTTGATGTGAGAGAGAGCGAGAGAGAGTGAGCGAGAGAGCGCACGAGAGGACAAGAGATCGGGAAAGAGAGAGTGCGTGTGTGAGAGCGAGAGAAATAAAGAGGGAGGGAGAGGGGAAACGTAGAGAAAAAAAGAGAGAGATAGAGAGAGAGGGGAAAGGTAGGGGCGACAAAAAGAGGGAGAGAGAGGGAGAGAGAGGGAGAGAGAGGGAAAGAGAGAGAAAGAGAGAGGGAAAGAGAGAGAGAAAGAATACTATCACCTGAATAGACAGTTGACACTACTTCTTTACTTCTTTACTGAGTAAACTCTAGATTTGCTTCGTTATGTGGGCCGTGAATTCCGTTACTTCAAATCTAGCAATTACGATAAATTGAAATATGGGGATCAATTGAAATGAAAACGATTGAAAGTGTGTATTTCAATTATGCATATCATTCTGCATTGCATTGCATTTGGAATGCAGGATGCAGGGATTGCTGTTAATGCCTGTAATCGGCAGTTGGGCAGTTGGGTATAGGTATTGACAGAGAGAGAGAGAGCGCGCGCGCGCCCGAGAGAGAGAGAGACAGACAGAGGGGAAAAAAAAAGAAAGAGAAGGAGGGAGATTGAGGAAGGAAGCGAGAGAGAGAGAGAGAGAGAGAGGAAGAGAAAGAGACAGAGAGAGGGGGAGAGCAAGAGGGAGGTGGAGAGAGAGAGAAATAGAAAGAGAGAGAAAGAGGGCGAAGCCGAAACGTATAGAGATAGATTTGCATATATGTGTGATGAGTATACACATATTGAGAGAGAGCAAGGTTGAGGAGAGAGAGAGAGCAAGTGGGAGGGATAGCGAGAGAGAGAGAGAGAGAGAGAGAAGAAGCGGGAGAGAGAGAAAGGGGGAGAGGAAGAGAGGGAGAGGGGAGGGAGAGAGGGAGAGAGAGAGAGAGATGGAGAGAGAGAGATAGAGAGAAAGAGAAATGTGCAAGTGCGCGCGAGCGCGCACGCATACACACACGTACACACACACGTACGCATACACACACACACGCAAACATATACACACACACGCACACGCACACGCCCACGCACACACACACGCACACGCACACGCACACG